>JAAUYM010110041.1_pt1 | contig 14726 bp, 14 predicted proteins | sample 7278001 | NCBI WGS metagenome assembly JAAUYM01 (sample SAMN14350224, study PRJNA611818) | marine sediment metagenome | isolation source: surface marine sediment (1.8m) | place: French Polynesia: Moorea | collected 2018-08
AGGAGAGGAGAGGAGAGGAGAGAGAGGCATCAGCTGCACTTTTAACCAGCCGTTGCCGTTGGAGAAGAACCAAAAGCAGCAAAGTTTTGCAGCAGCACGAACAACTGCCCGAGCGAGTGACGAGGATGGCGCCTCCATCCTCGCCCGAGGACGACGGCGTCAAGGACGGAGACGGAGGCCCCTCCGACCAGGAGCTCGTCTGCAAGGAGGTCCTGGACGAGATGCTCAACCGGGTCGTCAAGCGGGAGGAGGAGGACGCCGAGGAGGAGCTGCCCCTCAAGAGGAGGAGAAAGCCGTCCAGGAGGAAAGCGGAGGCCGACGAGGCGGAGAAGATCGTAGAGGGGAAGGACAAGGACCTGGCCCGGGTCCGCCACCGGGTCCCCTGGGTCGTCCTGGACAGGGAGGAGGTCAACGCACATCTGAGGAGGAACCTCAAGGGATGGCAGGTCAGGGTCGACAGGTCCCGGACGGAGCGGATCTTGCGGAGGCAGCGGGAGAAGACCTGGAGGAAGAAGGAGAAGAAGGTGAGGAGGAGGAGGAGGACTACTTATGTATAGGAAGAGGCTTTTGATCACTTCCTCCCCACCTCTCTCTCTTTTTACCCCCATTTCGTCAGGTCATCGAGGTCGTCCAACTGGACTCTGATGGGGGCGAACTCGTCTCCTCCTCCCCTTCTCCCCCACTTCCGGCCGAGGACGGGGAGGTCGCCGACTCGAGGCCGACCGCGGAGGAGATCGACCGACAGCCCAAGTCTCGCTGCGTCAAGATTGAAGATCCATCTCCTTCCCCCTCCTCCTCCTCCTCTTCGCCCCTGCCCAAGCCGATCGCAACGTTGAACGCGGGGTAACTGAAAAAAAAAGACTCCCAACCAATATTGCTAGTGTAAATTTAGTGATGGGTTGTCCTAAAGCCAGGAAAAGTGTGAGTGAAAAAAAAAAAAACAGAGCAACCCACATTATTTCGACCCCATCACTAATTACCACCAGTGGCACATAGCGGTTGGTGTGGCTCTAGTGTTACTGTACTATACCAATATTGGTTGGGCTGTTTTTCTTCGAGTAGTTCCAATCTCGATCCTTTCATTTGCTTTATCATTTCCCCTCCCCCCTTCTTCCCTCCCCCCTCAGATGTCTCCTGTGCCATAAGAGTTTCCACAAGATGGACGGACTAGTGGACCACCTGACCGAGGTGGAGTTCTTCCCCGTCATGGACAAGCTGGTCCGGAACACCGCCCGGGCCGCCTCGCGACCCGTCTGCCCGCTGTGCAAGGAGCACACGTTCCTCTCCTCCGACAAGGGGGACATCGTACACCACTTCAACTCGGTCCACAAGTATGTATTTCGAATTCTACATTTCAAAAGTTTTATTTTAACCGGGTAGCAAAGAGCTTCACTGAAAGTCGAATGAAGTCGAATTCATATAAAACCGACTTTTCTTACGACACCAAAGTTTCCCAAGGTTTCCCCAATTTTGTTAAAATTATGCATGGACATTCTGAAGAATCCAGAATGTCCCTGGACTATGCTAGCTTTTTCCATGCTTGTTCCCAACTGTTCAGGCTGATGTGGAGGCTCCACTTCGAAGTCTCAAAGCAGCTCCAGGACCTGGAAGTCCACCGTTCGGCCTACGTCTGCCGCAGGTGCGGGACTGTCTTCTCCTCCAGGACGGCCTACAACTGCCACTGGAGGGTGGTCCACCGCAACGCAGACGAAAACTTGGAGATCCTGTCGCAGGTCGGTTCGCGGGGGGAGGGGTCGATAGACATCGACATGACCGTGACCGTCACCTCTTTCTCGTGCTCTCAAAACAGGTTCCCCACGACCACGTCTGTCGTCTCTGTTTGGTCGGGATCAGCGGGGCGAGCTTCACCAGTCACCTGAAGAGCGAACACTTCGGCATCGTCCTGCAGAAGACGGTCGGGGGCGTGCGGGTCTGTCCCTACTGCGGCAACGACCTCGGCCACGCCACGTGCGCGCACAGGGCATGGCATATCGGCGTCGGGCACCGGGAGATCCTCAAGTGCTATAACGACGCCATGGTCTTCGACGAGTTTAAGCAGCATCCGACCGCCACGGGAGAGGAGCGGGAGTCTTTGACCAGGGAGAAGAGGCCAAACGCGTTGGAACAGAGCGAACAACAGCAACAACCGCCGTCACAGCGGCAGCAGGAGGAGGAGGAGGAGGAGGAGCAGCAGCAGCAGCAGAAGCAGCAGCTTCTCCAGCAGGAACAGCAACATGCATCAGCTCTGTTGACGCCGCGAGGCCCGCCAAAGAGGATACCCATACTCAAAGTCAGACAAAGTCCTCCTCCCCCTCCTCCTCAGACCGCGCCTTCAACAGCATCACCCCAACCACCATCACAAGAGACCCGCGACAGACTGAGCCTTGCCTGCAAGCTGTGCAAGGAGGAACCGTCTGAGTCGGTCATTCAGGCCTTCGAGAGTCGGGAATGTTTAAGGAAGCACCTCAGGGAAGAGCACTTTCCCAAGGTCTCCGAGAGCGGCTTTGACGACCTGCTGAGAGATCTCAAACTGGAAGGAGCTCTTGAGGCCACCACCACCGCCACGACGACAATGACGATGACCTTGGGTGGTGAAGCGCAGCATCCATCGTCCGAAACCGCACGCGAGGTCATCGTCAAGTCAGAGTCGCTGCCCCTGGAGAAGACGAGGCGGAGGAGGCGCCTCACGCGAAGATTCTGCAAGTCCTTCGCGCACCTGAGGCGGTGCTGCCTCTGCGACTTTCGGGAGTCTTCCAACCAGGCGAACAACAGGAAGCGCGAGATGATGGCGCATCTCTTCTGGGCCCACTTCAGGTCCGCCGTCGTCAACGACCTCTTCGGGAGGGTGAGGAGGGTGGGGACGGATGACGGGTGCATCGCCTGTCCAGGGTGCAAGGAGAGCCGCGAGTCGTTCGACGACCTGGCCGAGCACTGGGCCGTGGACCACAGGAGGGTCCTCTACAGCTACGAGCCTGCGTGGGAGGCGGCGCGGGCGGCCAAGGCGGAGGGGATGCCCGGAAGGATGAGGAGGCGAGGGTCGCAAGAGAAGGACGAGGAGGAGGAGGAGGAGGAAGGGGGCGAGAGCTGCGACAGCGAACGGGAAGAGGAGGAGCAGGCGAGGAGGGTGATGCTGACGAGAGTGCAGAGGGAGCTGGCGTACTGGTCGGACGGAGGCGGCAGGGGGAGGGCGTTTGTGCAGCGGCACCCGTGCCACCTGGTCAGGGACCTGCAGCCGTGCAGGGAGTGCTCCAAGGTGCAGGCGGGGCTCCAGAACCCCGGCGCGTCAGTGTGCCAGTTCGAGGGGTTCCGCAAGCTCGTCTACCGATTCGGAAGGTTCACGAGGGAGGGCTTCCTCAGTCCCTTTGTGGACGCCAGCGCGGCGGACAGGGAGCTGTGGCTGCCTCTCCCGGAGGTGGCGCTGGAGGGGAAGGAGGACTTCGGCGAGGGGACGGCTCTCTTCATCCTCAACAACGTGGCGGACGAGTTCTGCCACCTGGTCAGGCAGGAGAAGCAGATGGAGGAGGACTACCTCGCCATGTCGGGCCGCTCCGAGTCGGACGTCATCTGGAAGAGGCTGGAGGAGCAGGTGCGGGAGATGTGCGACGTGTGCAGCACCACCCTCTTCAACGTCCACTTCACCTGCCCTTCCTGCTGCGTCCTGGTCTGCCTCGACTGCTTCCAGACCCGACTCAGGGGGAAGACCGAGTACTCCTCTGCCGCGGCCGTCACTCCCTACCGCTCTCAGCGACGACGCAAGATCCTCCAGGAGGGGCGTGACAATCACATGTGGCCCTTCTGCCACCGGGGCAGGCCGCACGACCCGAGCGGGCTGCTGCTCACCAAGATCATCCCGAACGACGCCCACCTGGAGCTGAGGGAGTTGCTGCACCGCACCCTGAGCGCGAGGGGTCGCCGGCCGACCTGCGTCTGCTTCCAGGCCGGTCAACACGAAAAGCCCAAGGAGGCAGGCGCCGCGGTGGCGCGAGTCGTTACCGAGATGGTGGAGAAGGTAGCAAACATGGTGGACACAGCAGCAGCGGCAGCAGCGGCAGCGGCAGCAGCAACAGCAACAGCAGCAACAGGAGCAACACCTGTAGCTCCACTTAAGCGTCGCAAAGTTGAAGGCGAATCTGCCGGCAGTCACATACTTTCCATCTCCGAGGACGGAGAGGTCCACCGTTCGCCCACGGGATCAGAGGCTGGCAGTAGCGACGCGTCGTCCACCGCCGCCAGAGGGAGCCCCACCTCCTCCACCAAGAAGAAGGTCTCCCTGAGGGTGGACCAAGAGGGCGCCTGCAAGTGCTGCGGGCAGGACTTTCTCATACACCAGCTCGGGTACCCGCAGAAGAGAACGCACTTCCTGACGCACTTCAGGGAGGCCATCGGCAGGAAGGTGGCCAAGCGGCCGGACGAGGCAGGGATGTTCCAGTGCCCCGAGGAAGGGTGCGACGTCGCGCACAAGAACAGGAGGTTCATCATCCAGCCGCACCTGTCTGCAGCACACGGCTACCTGGACAGGCTCTACTTCGGCGGCAACGGCAGCCCCGGCGGCAGCCCTGCCGGCAAGGCGTACCAGGCCAAGACGCTTGGAACGAACCCGAAGCCCAAGATAGAGGTGGAGGTCAGAATGCGGAAAGGACAGGAATGTTGGGTAGAGAAGAAGAAGAGAAGGAGGCCAGATCCACTCCCTCGAGGAGAGGTGAAAGAGGCATCCGGGACAAGGACTCCGCCGATCGAGAAGAAGCTGAAGCTTAGCATAGATGAGTACAAGCAGAAGAGACGTCCTCTCAGTCCAGACGAGTCTACCACGCCTCGTCCTCCACCCAAGACAAAGACCTCGGCTGAGGCGAGGAGAAGGGGGAGTCGGAGTCCCCGCGATTCCAGCAGGGGAGATGGCGGCGAGAAGAGAAGGTCGTCCAAGCGGGAGAGGAGGGAGAGCAGTCGCCACGGTCGCAGTCCCGCCTGCCCACGCTGCGGAGAGCGCTACCACAGCGGCTACCACCACCACATGGCGCTGCAGCACTTCAGGGAGCAGTTGGAGCGGCTGGCACCGCCGTCGCGCTCCCTCAGGTGCTACTGCGGAAGCTTCCAGGGAAGGAACGCAGACGACCTGCTGGTGCACCTGGCCAGGGACCACAAGAGGCTCCAGTGGCTGCAGAGAAGGGAGCGGCAGGAAGGTGGCGGAAGGAGCAACGGATTCGACATCAACTCGCTGGTGGAGACCGTACCAGGCGGCTCCTCCTCCCTTTCCGTGCGCTACCAGTGCCGGGTGTCCGGCTGTGCCCGCAGCTCCGAGTCCCAGGCGAAGATGCTGCATCACGCCAAGGACCACGTGGTCAGGCGCGCTGAGCAGGCTCTGAAGGACAACGTCGACAGGAACAGCACCATCTTTGTGTGCCCCTTCTGCTACGAGGAGAAGGACTGCCGCAAGGACCTGGAGGTGCACTTTAGGCGAGAGCACCTCGAGCCGGGGGATCTGGTTGGAGGCGGTCCCGAAGGAGGTTCGGGGCGCTCCCGATCCAAGAAGGCCGGGAAGACGCTGAAGGAGTTGCTGAAGGAGCGCTTCCACGGCTTGGACGGCGGCGGCGACGGCGGCGGCGGCGATGGCGACGGCGAGGAAAAGGAAGCCTCCGAGCTGGACCTGATCAGTAGTTTTATTGAGGCAGACTGCGCCGCCAGGGCCGGTGTTGTGAATGAGAGAAGAGGGGGAGATGGGGACGGAGTGAGCGAGACGGAGAGGTGGAAGAGGAAGAGGCCTCCGCAGAGCGAGGAAAGGTTGTGGCTGAATGCGCTGAGTAGGCGGTGCTATCCACTGGCCGGGAGTCACGAGTGGCTCTGCGAAGGGAAGCTCCTGCTCTTGGACCACCCGAGGAACAAGGACAACTTGGAGATATTCCAGGTGAGGAGGGATGCCTTAATTTTAACTTGTTCGTCAATATTAGACTGGTTGTTTGTTCCTTCCAGGATCACTGGCTGCGCGGCCAGCCCGTGGTGATCGCCAACTCGTCAGAGCTGCTGAATACTGGCACCTTGTGGCACCCCAGCAGCTTCCGGCGCGACTTCGGCCACCTCCGCCACACCCTTATCAACTGCCTGACTGGGCGGACCGTGCCCGGGGCCAGGCTGAGGGACTTCTGGGAGGGGTTCGAGATGGTCGGACGACGCCTGGTAGACTCGGAGGGGGCGCCCATGGTCCTCAAGCTCAAGGACTGGCCCCCCAACGACGACATTGCCGAGTACATGCCCAGGCGGTTTGCCGACCTGATCAACTCCTTCCCGATGCCCCAGTACACCCTGAGGGAGGGCTACCTTAACCTGGCTTCCTTCCTCCCGGAGCGCTACCTGAAGCCGGAGCTTGGCCCGAAGATGTACATTGCCTATGGGTCGGCTTTGCACGACAACAAGGCATCCACCAACCTCCACATAGACATGTCGGACGCCGTGAACGTGATGGTGCACGTGGGCATCCCGGGGGACACCGACCGCGCCAGCAACGAGGAGGTCGTCTACAGGGACATCGACAACGCCGGCTGCGACATCGACACTAAGCTGCGCTGCCGCCTCTCCGCCGCCGCCGGCAAGCTGCCCGGTGCCCTCTGGCACATCTACCACCCGAGGGACACCCCGAAGATCAGGACGTTCCTGAAACGGGTGGCGGTGGAGAAGGGCCGCCGCCTGGACCCGCACGACGACCCCATCCACGACCAGTCCACCTACCTGGACGGTCCGCTCAGGCTCAGGCTGTACCGGGAGTACGGCGTCAGGGGTTACCCGATCGTGCAGTGCATGGGAGACACCGTCTTTATTCCGGCCGGCGCGTGCCACCAGGTGCGCAACCTGCACAACTGCATCAAGGTGGCCGAGGACTTCGTCTCACCGGAGAACATCTCGCACTGCCTGCACCTGACGCAGGAGTTTAGGCACCTGACAGAGTGGCACACCAACCACGAGGACAAGCTGCAGATCAAGTCCATCCTCTACCACTCGGTCAAGACGGCGCTGGCACGCCTCAATAAGGACTGATTGGATTTGGCACACTGATAGTGGACATAAAAAAGAATGTCCACTATGCGGCTGTGCTAGCCAGACTCTTTTCTCCCATCCTCTACTATAAGTTCTTCCGCTCATTTATTTTTTTTAACAAGCCCAGGAAATCTGTTGTTTAACATTTTTTTCAACTTTAAGATTTGTCCTTTTTTCAGATGGTTGCTTTTCCTTTTCTTTATGAGCCTTGCAAGATCCTCTTTTGGTTTCTACTCGTAACATCATAGTTTTTCCCATCTTTCCCCACTAGCCTCCAATGCAAGAATTTCCTACAGCCAAAGATGACTCCAAAACTGCTTGCTCCGCGTCTTTCCCAGAACTGGGAAGAGGAAGGCGAAGACAGAGACGACGGTGGCAGCAGTTAAAAAATTGTGTGCTAGTGTGCTGAATAAAAATATGTAGTCTTGTAACTACTAGACGCTGATCTGTTTGGCTTCTATTCCAGCAGTAACGTCATAGTAGTACGTATAAAAGCAGGTACCTGGTAGGAGCTTGAGTTGGAATGCGAGAGACTTTGGTGGAGGAACCTGAACGAATCATTTACACGGATGTCGGAAGCACGGCACTGTGGTGTCCTCGCTGTCGCTCTCGTTCTCGTTGATGTCCGGGTTCTCGTTGACGTCCGAGCTTTCGTTGACGTCCGCGTTCTCGTTGACGTCCGCGTTCTCGTTGACGTCCGCGTTCTCGTTGACGTCCGCGTTCTCGTTGACGTCCGCGTTCTCGTTGATGTCCGGGTTCTCGTTGACATCCGGGCTCTCGTTGACGTCCGCGTTCTCGTTGACGTCCGCGTTCTTGTTGACGTCCGCGTTCTCGTTGACGTCCGGTTTCTCGTTGACGTCCGGGTTCCCGCCACCCATCACATCATTGTACATGTAGGAGGGGGTGTTTCGTTGGGAGCATTGTTAGTTCCAGTGGTTCCGTCAGCCTTACTGGGGGCGCGCACCCAGCCCGGCGGAGCTATACGAAGACGTAAATACTGTACTATACATGTATAGTTGCTGGTTTGCCGTTAAAGATTGCTACTGTATTTGGTATGTACTAGAGTACCTATTAGAGCGTAACAGAGAGTAATTATCGAGTAATTACCGAGTCGAGGTGATGGAATGTATTGAGTTTGGTTTTTTATGTGAAATGAGTTCTTAGGTGAATAAAGTTGATGTGGTGAATTTTGGTTTGTTTTTTTTATGAAAATTGAATAAGATACGTATGTTTTAATGGGATTAGAGGACAGTGGAATCATGGGGGATATAATGACATTACATACTACTAGAGACAACGGTGGCAGCAGTTAAAAAATTGTGTGCTAGTGTGCTGAAAATATACGAGTAGTATGTAGTCTTGTACTACTAGATGCTGATCTGTTTGACTTCTATTCCAGCAGTAACAACAATGTAGTAGTACTAAAGCAGGTGCATGGTAGAAGCTTGAGTTGGAATGCGAGATACTCTTGAATATGTTGTACTAGAGTCTATTAGAGCTGCAGTAGTGAATGCTGCTGCCCTCCCTGCTGCTGTTGGTGCTCCTGCTGTCGTCGCTCCTCTTCCTCCGTCTCGCTCGCAGTGTTCGCCAGCGCCCGCTTTAATTCTCCTGCGGAACAATTATAAAAGTAAAACAATTCTATTTTTTTTTAATCTATCCTTGAAGCAAAATTTGAGAGGACTAATAATCTCCGTTGAGTCCAACAGACCCGTGTCGTTGACGAATGGATGTTTGTCGTCTACGTGCTCCTCCAGCGCGCGGTAGGAGGAGGAGCCGAAGTCGCAGTGCTGGCAGCGGTGCCTCTTGGATTTGACACCTTTCTTCTTCCTGGCGTTCGCCAAGACTGCCTCTTCGTCGTAACCGTCAAGTTCGCGAACATCAAATCTGACAAAAAAAAAAAACCAAAGTATTTTTTTTTCTATCGACCAAGACTCTCCTCCTTCTCTCTCTCTTCCTCTTACCCTGCTGAATCGAGGTCCCTTCTGGCCTCCGCCAAGGTCCTCGTCTTCAGGTCGAAGCCATGGTGCACCTGGAAGTGCTTGCTGTAGTTGTTGCGGTGGCGAGACTCAAACCTGCCACAAGTAGTACAGCTTTTAGAGAGAGTGTCATTGGAAATTCCCCAAATACTAGTAGTTTGATCTTTTTTTTTTCCTAGCTCACCCGCAAGGCCTGCACTTGAGGAGACAGTTTGCTCCCCCGTGGACCTCGCGGTGGTGCGCGTGCAGCAGGGCCTTGTTCGTCGTCTGGAAGCTGCAGAGCTGACAGTCCATCGGATCTCCCCGCCTGAAATAAATAAAATAAACAGACGACACATGATTTCCCGTAACAGTCCTTTTTTTTTTGCTTTGTGCTTGCATCTGTAACGCACCTGAACACTTTCCTCCTTGGTCCTCCCCCTTTCCCATCAGTCAAAACTCTTTTTCTCCTCCTTCCCTTTCCCCTTCTGCGCCCACCGCCTCCTGTTCCTCCTCCTCCTCCTCCCACCCGATAGTCCTCGTCCTCTCCGTCATCGTACTCATAGTCCTCGTCGTCGCTCGCTCCCTCCTCCTCCTCCTCTTCCTCTCCGTCATCACCTTTCTCGTTGTCGTCTATGAAGTCGGCCATGTCGCCGTCGCCGCCGCCGCCGCCGCCAATGTGGCCGTCGTCGGAGAAGAGGGAGACACCGGTGACGAGGATGTTGTGGTGCGTCTCCATGTGCTTCCTGAAGTTGTACTTGGCCCTCGTGCTGTAGGAGCACTCCGTGCACTGCTGCTCCGCGTTGGGGCCGCCGTGGGCGTCGCGGACGTGTCGGTCGTGCTCCAAGCGGGTCTCGGACCTGTAGCAATCAGACGTGTTTACGTACTACATGTAGTAGATGTTCTTGGCATCCTCTTTAATCCTCTTCTCAACTTAGGCCTGACCTGTGCGGACAGAGTTGGCACCTCATCATCTTCTCCTCGTCCATGTTCCTAGACCTTCCGCTCTTCTTCCTCGGCGTCGCAACGCTTCCTCCGGCGCCTCCTCCCCTGCCTCTCCGTCGTCTCCCCTTCCTTCCTCCCCGCCCACGGCCATGCCCACCGCATTGACCACCGACGCCAAACTCCTCCTCCTCCTCCTCCTCCTCCTCTTCTTCCTCTTCCCCCGCCGCCCCCTTTTGCTTTGGGATTGCTCTGCCGTTCAGAAGGACCCCATGTCGCTGCATGTGCAGGCGAAAGTTCCAACTGGGGATCAGAAAAAAACATGCATTGCATTTTGTTTAAGTTTAGTAAAGAAGTTTTCCCGAACAGCGCATACGCACCTATTTCGAGACTGGTATTCACAGAGGTGGCACTCCAGAAGAGCGTTCGAGCCTCCGTGGAACTCCTTGACGTGCTGCCGGTGTTCCCTCTGCAAAAAAAGAAAAACCATGCGCACTGGTTCGCACTTTAACTCCCTCACCCCCCCCTCTAACTACCGCACCTGAAAGTGGCACTTGAAGCTGCAGAGGGCGCAGTTGTACTCCTTGCCGCCCCTGCCTGCCTCCGACGGCGGCGGGCCGTGCCCCTCCACGTGGGACACCAGGTCGGCCAGGGAACTGCTGCGGAAGTCGCACTCCGTGCAGCCGTAGGTCCTCCCCTCCTCCAGGTTCCCGACGGGTTCAGGGTCAGGCAGCTTCAGGTGCTTCTCTCTGGATTTTGCATTTAAAGAGAGAGAGCTGCTGGCTTTTAAATATAACGGAAACAAAGAATTAGTATTTCTGACTTGAGGTGGAAGACGAAGGAGTTGAAGAAGTTCTCTGCGTGGTCGTCGCAGACCGGACACGGGTAGGTCTTGGCCACCTTCCCACCGACGCCGTGGGACCTTCAGAAAAAAAAAAATACGTACAAAGTGGCTCCAATCGTCCCAGCTCCTCCTCCTCCTCCGTCCTCACTGTAGGTGCTTGACGAGGTTTGCCTTCCTGTTCGTCCTGTACTGGCAGTGCGGGCAGGGGATGCACCCGTCGTCGCCCATGGCGTGCACCTCGGCGTTGTGGCGCTGCATGGCAAACTTGCCCCCCACCTGCTCCCCGCACAGGCTGCAGCGGAGCAGGGCGCCGCCGTCGGAGGCCGACGACGGCACGGCGGCGGCGGCGGCGCCGGCTGCTGCGGCGGAGGCCCTGTCCTCGCCCTCCTCCTTCACCCCCTTCAGGTGGCGGTCCTTGTGGTTGCGGAAGTTGTACTGGTTGGCCGTGATGTAGCTGCACTCGTCGCACTTGTAGAACTTGCCCGTCTTCTCGTGCTCCGTCTTCGAGTGGAAGGCCACTTCCTCGATGGAAGTGGAGGTGAAGTCGCACCTGTCGGGTAAAAATCAGGAGTAGCTGGCCCGAAGTTGACACTTTGCGATCAACACTCTCTACACTGAGGTTTGCAACATATTTTGTAGTTTGAAGAGATATGCTTCCTAGCCACATCTAAGAAATTGTGAGACTAACCTGTGACAATTCAAGATCTCCATTCCCTCAGCGGAGTAGAGGCTCTGCTTCTGCTCGTCCTGTCCCCTGTCCAACAGATGCACCTTCAAGATGTGGGTGTTGAGCACGTCGATGTCGCCGGTGTCGAAGTCGCATAGGTCGCAGGTAAAGGCGCTTCCCCGGTAGTGCGCCGACACGTGGGCGGAGAGCAGGTTCGAGTTTAGCAGGCGCAGGCAGCACACCGGGCAGATCAGCGCGTCCGGGTGGAACTCCAGGACGTGCGCGTCCACGTCGGCCCGCTCCCTCCCGGCGAACCTGCACCACCTGCAGGTCAGGTGCCTCGAGCGGGTGTGCCTGTCTAGGGCGGAGCGGTCCCTGGCCGCGAAGTCGCAGCTCGGGCAGGACAGCACGGACTGAGGCTCTCTGGGCGGCGGCCGCGGCGGTGGCGGCGGCGGCGGCGGCGGCGGCCGCCTGCTGCTGCTAGCCGCCCTTCCTCCTCCCGTCGCGACCGAGGCCAGGCCCAGCAGTTCCTCTGTCGCCCCACTCTTTTTCCCGCCATGTTGGCGGTCCTTCCCTCCGTCCTTGCCGTCATCAACTGGCTCGTCCTCGTTGTCGTCCTCCTCCTTCTCAAGCTTGATGTTGTCGTCCTCAGCTAGAGATGAATGGTGCTCGGAGGTCGCTTCGGAAGCAGACATGATGAAAGTCTGAAGGACATGAGTACGTGTATAGGTAGGCAGGCATCCTTTGCATTACAGTGCAGTAAATGTTAATTGTATTACAACTGACATTAGCATGCTGCGCGCGCCACTAATTTAAGCTGTTGTGAGATATCCTGGCTCAAATTCTAAACCTCGGACACCGGTCAACGTGTTGTTCTTGCAACAACATCTACCCATGCACTCGACTCACCTTAATGGCACAAGCGGAGGAAAAAGTTGCAGCTTCCACCGTCTTCCACCTAATGTTCTAATCCCTCGCTTCTCCGATGTCAGCTTGTTCCCCCCCGACCTGGCGCTTGTGTTTGTGTATGTCTCCTCCGATCCACTCCCTTTCTGCTTTCTGCTCTCTCTACTCCCCTCCCCTCCCCTCTTCTCCTCCCCTCTCCTCCCTTCCACTCTGCGGGACATCTACAGTATTCTCTAGCATACTACAGTACAAGCTACCCGTCTTGCTGGATAAGATTTGGCTACTCACAGATTATTAATTATGTTTAATACCTATCAGCCAACAAAAAACACAACTCTGAGACAAATCTGTGATTAATTTCTTTTTACAATTAGTGCAAAAAAAGCCAAAAAAGGAAAAAAATTGTTAGCCACTCGGAATCGCAATAGTAGTGTGTGTGGGGAAAAAAGGTGGGAAAATGCATTTTGGAGTGCACAATAAATGCAGCCGGGGCACTTTGGAGGGGGCCTCCTTTAAGAGGCCTAAGAAAAAGGATAGTCTGTCATCGAGAAAAGAACTGAATATGTCCAGAATACACATGCTTAAAACAGTACAGGGCTATGATACCCGTTTAGGGTGGGTACTTAAGCTCTTGCACTTCATATATCAGGAAAAGCGATTTCTTTGTACTTTTTTCCTCCTTCCGCAGCAGGTTTTTCCCCCCTTTCTCGCCTACTACTACTTTCAACTTCTTCGTTTGTTTGCCCAAAAACTTATAATGACTTCGGTCAGACAGGAGGAGGGACGTGTACTCACGCACATGGATGGAGGCGTCACTTATGCATGCGGACGCCGCTTTGGTGTGAAAGGAGGAGGAGGAAAGTTGACATTTCTTGCCCCATAACTTTCGCAATCAAAACTGCCTTTTTTTCAGTTTTGCTTCTCGCGTTTTCCCGAACGGAAGTCAAAAAGACTATTAAAGAGACCCCCTCCCCTTTTCCTCCTAAAGCCAATAAAATTTGCATCTGGTGTGAAGGAGACGGTGCATTTTTGAAGTGCGAATTAGCAAGGAGCAAGTGTGTGAGAAGGAAAATAATCTGAACATGCGGCTGGGGTCCTCCTGCGTCCTGACATTCATCCTCCTCCTCCACCTCAGTTCGGGTGTGGTGGTGGCGCAGTTCAGGCGGAGGAGGCTGCTCTACCACGGCGGCAACCACACCTCCTCTTCCTCCTCCTCCTGCGCTCCGCCCCCGTCCCCGTCCACCACGTCGGGCTGGCTGTCCCTCCACGCGGAGGCGCTCCAGCTGGACTCTGAGGCCCTGTCGGCGGCGGCGCGGCTGACGGCGCTGGCGGCGTCCCTCCGGGCGCCGCTCAGGAGGCACGTCCGCCAGAAAAACCTGGGCTGGCAGTCGGCGGCCGCGGCCACTACCGTCGGGAGGATCCTGGACGAGTACTCCACGTCGCAGGACAGGGCGGACGCAGGGACGGCGGACACAGTCAACGGATATTATCGGGTGAGACAACATTAAAAAAAAATAGTAATTTATCTGTCAAAAGCCTCTCTTTTTAATTGTCTGTCTCTGTCTGTCTCTCTCTCTCCCTCTCAATGTTCAGACCGTCATCAACAACGTCGGCCTGAGCATCCTCCAGGGCGGTTACGCGGCCTCGGTCCTCTTCAACGTGGAGGACCTGGACAAGGTCACCGGCTGCGGGGCCGGCAACGTTCGGCACGTCCTCCGGAAGCACTCCAGGCTCTTCGACCTGGAGGAGCTCTACCTGAAGGTCGGGGAGCTGGACTTTGCGGAGATCCACCCGAAGGTGCTGTCGCTGGAGGCGGAGGAGCTGGGGGAGGAGCTGAAGGAGGGCCTGTCCTGCATGGGAAGGAGGTCGGACTTCGAGCCCGGGGGCGCCCTCAACCAGGTCGTGGACGCGCTGGTGCTGGCCCTGGCCACCAGGCTGGAGATCACGGAACAGCTCATCACTTTCCAGTGAGAAGAAAGAAGAGTATGGGAGAGAAGCCAAAACTAGTGTCGACTTTGCTCAATCGGTGCCAAGGACGTTGCGTATCTTAAAAAAGTGAGATCGAGAGGTCAAAATACACGAGAATAATATTCATAGGGAGGATTCTCATTATTTTCAAAATTTCGCGCGTAGCCTTTCTCCATATCTTTTTCTTCTTCTTCTTCTTTTGCTTTCTCTGTCTCGTCGGGTGCACCTCTGGCAGTCGGGCAGACCGGCGGCAGGCGAGACGCGGGGGCGGCAGGGAGGGACGAAAGGCAGAGTCGCCATCTACCAACGGAGACAAGGATCAGGGGTGCCCCTCTCACACCCCTCTCCGGGCAGAGGCGTGCAGATTGCACTGCACTGCACATCGCCCGTCTGGGAACCCTGCTCGCTTACCCGCTCCGGG
>JAAUYM010058991.1_pt1 | contig 14721 bp, 18 predicted proteins | sample 7278001 | NCBI WGS metagenome assembly JAAUYM01 (sample SAMN14350224, study PRJNA611818) | marine sediment metagenome | isolation source: surface marine sediment (1.8m) | place: French Polynesia: Moorea | collected 2018-08
ATTACGCGATTTAAGGTGATGTGTCAAGGTGAGCGCAATTCCTACCCGGCGACACTTTTAACCTTACAAGCGTAACAAATTTACGAAAAAAATTATGCCATTTATGCGGTATTCTAATGACATGTTCCATTACATGTTTAAAGCTGAATTTGTTACGCTCATAAGTTCAAAAGTTCCGTCGGGAAAGCAGTACAAATTTGTGCATGTCAGAATTAATGGCGCGTGGAATTGTCAAAAAGTAAAAGAAAATTCGATCAATACACCCAAGAGCCCTCTTGCCTTCTCTCTCAAATCAAATGGAACCCCCTATAAAAAATGTAGAAATGCTGCCCTTTAGTGTGCGTGGCAGATGGGAAATAGTTCGTGAACGCTCTAGTACGAGTACGTCATTGGAGTTTTAAAAAAGGTGCTCTACTACGTAAGTATTTACATTTCCGTTACCACTTTTTAACTGCAACGTAGAACTGTCGCAAGTTCGTTAAGCCTGTATTTTTTTCAAAAGCATGAAGCTGCAGACTGCAGAGTATTTATTATTAGCATTATTATTATTATTATTGCTGTGTAATTGTAATATGTACGTAGACAAATTCTGGGCTACGAGTGTTCTCCCCAAGGCCTTTTCCTGGCTCACGTCTAAGATAGCCGGGAAGAAATTGAGATCTGGACGTTCAGGCATGTGTGTGTGTGTGTGTGTGTGTATTTGACATACGGCATTTGTGACCATTTGCTGGCATGTACCCAGCATGGTACGTGAAACCAAGACACATTATTGCAACAAAAAGCAGCATATAGTTGTTCATAATTCCCTACAAAATAATATTGACAACCGAGAAGCCAGAGACAAATAATTGTAAATGCTAAAAAAGCGGGGGGGGGGGGGGAGGGGGGAGAACATACGACTTGAGGCGTCTGTCTTGTGGAACATGATTTCCTACATCTTCGTCATGAGACAGATGCACCCATGTTCGAAAGCCGTGCATGCATGATAATAATAATAATGATAAAGAAGAGATGTCAACATATTTTTCTTCCATTAGTGCCTACTACACATCTGGTGCCCACTACAGGGGACAGGCGGTATCACACGCACGGAATGGATGGATGGTCGCCGCCGGCGCTGCTACGTAGTTAGCTAATTTGTTACTACTGGTGGCCACCCAATACTGCATCCTTCCCAGACGCAAAAATATCATACTCTTCATCTGGTCTTTCTCCCCACTCCCCTCTCCACCCAAAAAAAAATCTGGTTTTTTTTCTGGGAAAGGTGCGCAGCTGGGCCACACTTTTTTTTCTCTGATTATTACGAGCTGGGGCGATTACTCCACTCGCGTGTCTCTTTTTTGTGATTCCGTCTTTTCCCCCACCACTACGTCTGAATACGAGTTCGTGTCTTTTGTTGGCTGCTTCCAAAAAAAACCCCCTCTTCTATTCCTTCTTGGCATCCTTGATTGGAAGTGCCGTCTGCGCGGGAGCGACCGAAGCGTTCTTGTCGATTCCCATGAGGTATTCCGCGATGCCGAAGTAGTACACCATCTGGGAAGGGAAAACAAGCGAAAGAAAAAATATCTCGAAACTTGGTGCTTCAAAAATAAATAATAATTAAAGAAAAAAAATGAAAACAGTGGATGTTGGTTAGCAAATATGTGTACGGTATATTGCAGATTCAAGAGATGGAAACTGGGATGAATTTCTAAAGCGAAATTATTGTTTCGCAGTCACGCCAGCATAGTTAAGCTTAGATTTATCTTTAAAAATGGAGATATTACTGTGTGCTGCCATTTCCCCCCACCCCTCCTACCACCACGAACCTGAGCAATTCCGAAGAGCGGCGCGATGACGATCATCCTGCAGAGAGCGCCCTTGAAGAAGGCCGTGGGCCCCTCCTTGGACCAGATCTTGCGGAATGCGTCAGGGATGCCGGTGTACGTCTCCTCAGAAGCGCCCTTGCTCAGAGCCTGAAAGGAAAGAGGCGCTGTCGTCATTTTCCAACATTTTTTTTCAAACTTTTACTTTAGTATTAGATCTGTCCGTGGACTTTTGTAACACACTTTGTAGGGATTAATTTTTTTTTCACGTTCATCCACTTGTGCACTCACTCCTTACGTGATCAGGAATTGGTGGGTTGGGGGACAGTCGGGGAGTAGAGAGGATCAGATTTCCGCAGCTATCTAATCTAAATACAGATTCAAAGAAAAAAAAACTCTGGCCCCTTGTTTCTTCGTTGTCACATTTTTTATATCATCTGCCAATTGCCAGAATGCATTTTTCGATTTCTCTACATAAGTCGCATCATCTAAATTACTCTATACTAGATCCACATATAGTACAAGATGTTTCTCCATACCTCTTCCTCCTTCCTACGTTATATCTATCGTCTCGGATCGGCTTACACTCACATCTCTCTCTCTCTTTCTCTCTCTGAATGGCGTGTGCGTTAGAGCAAGCAAGATTTAATAAGGATTCCGCTTAAACCTCCTCTTCAACCTGTGCTTGCGAGTCAGGTATACACGAAAAGTTGCGTCTCACTTCACTATCTGCACAGAAAGAAAAGAAAAATTGAACCGCAAATCATTCTCCAACAAAAGACACTCATCCTCGGTGACTTTGTTGTACTAGGCACAGTCGACGTTTGTTTCTGGCAAAGTTTTGGATCTGACATACTAGAAAAGAATAATATAGTAGAAAAATTAACCTAGGAAAGTGATTTAAGTTGCCTAAATCGATGTTCGACTGTGCCAAATTGTGCACACGTGGCGTCTCAGATCACGGAGATGGCGTCCACGCCGGCAACATCGCTGTCGTTGTTGCTGTTGCTGCTGCTGCGGAGCCGCGGCTGCCTGAGCGCCTTCTTCCCCGGGCGCATCCCGCACGGAGAGAACGAGTACCCTGAGCTGAGCGGGAGGATGTCCGTTCGGGCAGCCGCCTCCAAGTGCGAGACGGACCCGGAGTGCGCCGGGTTCACCTTCGTGGGCACCCCGGAGCTCGACTCAGAGAGGCACGTCGCCTTCTTCAGGTCAGGGTTTCCAGTTTGGACGACAGTCGTTCAGAATTTTGTAAAATTTGGCTCCTTCCAGCTTTTGAGAATTTTTCTAAAGCCAAGTTTTGTCAAACTTTGAAAAAAATTGTCAGGAAAAAAAATGTGGTGGGCCAAATCTAGCCGAATTTATGAAAAAAAAAGTCTGGCCGACTTTGACTTTGCCGGATATGGCAAATCCTGCCGTCTTCAGGTTCGTCAGCGAGATCACCGTGCGCAGCTTCCGCGACATCGACTGGAACTCGTACCACGTGGACCGGGAGGTGGCCACCTACGCCGGGCAGCGACCGGAACACGGGGTCTACACCGAGTTCGCGGCCGACCAGCACTGGGTCGCCGGACAGCAGGTCGGGACAGTTCCTCTCAGCTCTGACTTAGGGACATGCACGCCCTCCGGGAAATCCATGCGGAAATTGGAAAAAAAATTCTAGGGAACAAATGGAAAACTTGGCAGATTGGGAAAGTGGGCCGTCATCTCCCGACCTGTCACCGTCATCCGAGTTAGACTCTACTGCTGTCTAATGACCATTTCCCCCCCCCCCGCTCCTTTCAAAGATGAAAGACTACCTCCAGCAAAACAACGGTTCGGCAGTGTCCTTCAGCACGGACGGCCGGGTCCGCTTCTACAGCGAGGTGGACCTGAGCACCATGAAGAGGACTGGCGGCGGGTGGAGCACCTACTTCAACCTCAACTCACCACCAACCGCCGTCCTGGGACTCAGCAAGAAGAAAGACGTGGACTTCTGCTGCCCTCAGGCAAAGTCGAAAAACAATTATTGAGTCAGGGTTGCCAGGTGTGGCATTTTAGTTTTAATTGAAATTTCAACTACATCAAAATAGCCCACTTTTTTAAGTTATTATTCAGGTTTGGTGCTACTTTTGGGCCTATCTGCTGTCAGTAGCCCGGTGTCGGGCTATTTTTAAGGCTTGGCAACTCTGTCTTCAATAGGTCAACGGGAATATCACTCCATGAATTAATAAATCAATGTTTATATCTGTTTTTTTTTTTTAGTTCGAGATGAAGCGCCTTGCCGTGAACGCCATCCGCCCGCGCGGCCACATCCAGCGCGTCCCCTGCAGCATCTCTAGGCAGGAGTTCACTGACCGCTTCATCCGCAAGATGGAGCCGGCCATCCTCGTCGGCTGCGACTACAGCTGGCTGGAGGACAACTACGACCTCAGCGTCGCAAGCGTCACCAAGGTGGGCAGACAAATCATATGCACATCGCTCGGCCAGCGAGCAGACACAAAAAGACAATCGATCCACTCCAATAACATCCACAACACTATCACGGCTGGGCAAGGACAGTCGTACCACGACAATTCCACCGTCTGGTTTCACGGCGGCGGAGGGGAGGAGGTCCCTGGCTGGAGGCCACCCGGCCTCAGCTTCACCCTGACGGGGACCCCGAACGACTTCGAGCAGTTTGTCACCGCGGAATACGTGACAGCGTCCATAGGTCTCCAAGCACGCCCACGTTTTATTAACCGGGGATATGGTGCTGGAACGTCGGGTGGCACTCGTGATGTTTCACACAAGAAATTAATTAACGGTGTCTGGAAAAAAGAAAACCCAGAGATTACTTCGCACACATACGCAACAAAAACAAACAAAAAACACTAACAAATCACAATCATCAACTCCAATTTTCGCATGCACGCGCATTTTTGCAATCACCTCTGTAAACAATCTCTTTCCTATAGCTCTTCCACGACAACCAGACCTCACCCAAGTTGGGCTTCTTTCTGGAGCCTCGTCCGGGCTTTACCCATGTCCGAACTCCCAACTCCCATGAGGACAATGATGAGCAGATTATGGATGCACTTGGTTTGTGCGAATTAACGATTTTTCCCTACTAAACCACCTCCAACCACTGTGTGTCAAAAATGATAGGTTATTATTTGTGTACTTGTGAGTGAAATAATCTGGTCCCGTCTTCCTCTCCACCAACAACTAACTCCCAACGAAGAGAATGGCCACCTGCGCATCTTCAACCGGATGCGGTACAACTACAACTGCCAGGTGCGGAACTCCAGTTGCCACGTCTTCGAGCGCGTCCGCCAGCCCCCGCCCATCCCGGACGACCTCTACGTCAAGACGGGCTTCGACAACGACCTCGACTGGGTCATCATCAGCCAGCAGAACACGGGCAAGCTCTCAATTAACTTCTTTAAAAAACTTACAAAATTTACCCACATGTTTGCACGTGGTACATAGGAAGTCATCCTCACAACGATCCTGATTTGGCTGGAGCTTGGGCCTACCTGCTGAACGGGGCCAAGTGGTGGGTCGTCTTCCCAAACGGTGAGGTTATGCTGCTTTGCCTTTAACTGTCCACAGTTCTAACTAGGGACGCCAAATAATGTGCATAGGCCTGGATGCCAAGTACATCAACTGCGACGACACCTGCTCTCCCGACATCAACGACTCGACGGAGACCTACAGGTGGTTCCACCACGTCTTGCCCCAGCTGAGAGACTTTCCAGTAAACAAAAGCTGCTTACCTCTCTCCCTCTCTCTCTGCATGCATCCAATTGTCATTCCGTTTGCCACCTGACCAGGTGTACGGGAACAAGCCCATCGAGTTCGTACAGAACCCTGGGGAGGCCGTCTACCTGCCGCACGGGGTGGCGCACTCGGTCCTCAACGTCAGGGACAACGTGGCCGTCACGGAAAACTTCCTCTTCGTCGACTCTCTCCCAGGTACGAGAGCACCACCAGCCCAACATCTCCTTCCCACATTTTTAACAAACTTCTGCGTAAATTGCGTTGCCAGAGTTGATGAGCAAGGTGGTACTTGACGAAATCTCCGCCTTTCGTCCGGACTGGGACGAGAGGGCCGTGGCCAAGCTTTACTACGGGCTGGTCTCTGCACAAGTTAGTCGGCCTGGTTTTTTTTATTCAGGCTCAGTTAAGTTTTGAGCTAGTGTACCTGTTACAATGTTGTTTTACAGGATCGCAGGGCGATGAGGGCCATGTACAACCACGCTGTAAAGCGGGTGACTGAGGAGCCTTCCCTCTGCGAGGAGGCCGAGCGCTCGCGCAAGAACAAGCTGGAGACCATCTTCGGCAACAGGAAGCCGGAGTACGTCAGCTACGGCAGCCTTCCTGGAGCCCAACTCGCCGTCGACGACGCCTCTGGGCGCGTGGACGTCAGAGTCACGTCAAAGGCCTACTAACGACATGCAAGACGAGCAATGAGACTTGATGTATGCAAGAAAAGATGTTGTTTAAAAGGTGCAAACACAACACTGTTCCTGTTCTTGTCTCTTGAGGAGAAACGGCAAAGCCAGGATTTTATTATGCTAATCAGTTTGGGAGGCTAGAAACCCTAATAATTTTTGTTTTTACCCTTTTATCCCATTGTTGGGCCACTTTTAAGCCAAAGTAGGGGCTATAGCGCTTTGCCCCCCCTTCTACGTCCCTGAAAAGCTACCCAACCAATAGAAGCAACCTCAGCTATGCCCCTGAGGTATCGTTGAGCTGTTACGAGATAAATACTCATTCTAGTCTCGATTGTGTTCGATACCTACCCGACCAATATCGCTGACGTATGATTGGCGTCTGATCGTGATCAATATCTCAGCAACACTAATCGGGTACCTCAGCGTTTTACCTTACCAATGGAGGGGGGGGGAGGAATGAATATCTCGTCAATACCTTGGCAATATTTAGTCGGGTACTAATTGGCACTTCACCTGTAGTCTCGTCTTGACGACGTCCGCCGGGTTGACGATGAATGCCGAGGTTGATCCGGCCAGGCACCCGGAAAGGAAGGACCACCAGAAGACGGACTCGGTGGAGTTGGGGTTCTTCTTCGGGCCCAGGGCGTTCAGGTTGGCGAACAGGGGGAAGTAGCACACGGAGAAGGAGACGTCGCGGAGCATCGTCGCACCTGTAAAAAAAAACCACCTCAAATTGAAAGAGACAATGAAGTATACGAGGATATGAGAAATTTATTTGGGTGCATAGTACTCGTAAATACAGTAGTACAGGGTCGTTCTTAAGATACTCCAGAATGTCCCTGAGTAGTACATAGTACGTGCTACACATAGAAGGACCCACCGACTACATATTGTTATCAGTGCGCTCCCAGTAGGAGGTGACGACGGGTGCATTGGGACCGTGTCTGAGAGACCTCAAGATCGAGGAGGGAGAAAGAACAGGTTTCTCTCCTCCTCCTCCTTCTTTACAACAGTGTGTCGTACACTGTAGCACCCATTATTCTTGCGAATACATCTCATGTACTAGATAGTACTCGTAGTAGTAGTGCTAGACGGTTCCAAACAGGAAATGGAGCTACTCCGGCCCTACAACGACAAGTACGAGGAGAAGGGAATTCGCTTCGTCCTCGGCAGGGGGGAGGACGAGGAGGAGGTCTGGAGGTTCATCGTCGAGGAGTTCATCCCGGACGAGCCGGTGACCCGCTCGCTGGGCTTCCTCTCGGGGGAGACGTGGGTCGACCGGTACGCCAGGGCGGAGCTGAGGAAGTTCTTCACCGGGCAGTGCCTGGGCAAGGCGAACTCGCACAGCGTCCTGGCGCTGGACGGGAGCGAGATCGTCGGGGTCAAGCTGGGGTTCAGGCTCACCACCGCCTGCCAGCCGCACCCGTTCTCCTACTCTAAGTGGATGGAGTACCTCTACTGGGCGCTGCCGCAGAAGGTGGTCGACCTCAACGTCTTCTCCTCGTACTACGAGGGCCCCGGGTTCAGGTACCACCCGAACCTGGCCCTGGAGGACCTCCGGGTCGACAGTCTCTTTGAGGGGGCCGTCCTCTGCGTGGGAAGGGAGGCCAGGTACGGAATTCACCAAAAACGTCTCCCTCAACTATTACGTACTGTATATGGATTTTTTTCGTTTACACATTCTCTTCAGGGGCCTTGGGCTGGGCAAGGAGTTGCTGAAGATGTCCATGGAGATCGCGCGCAGTCTGGGCTGCAAGGTCTACTATTCCAACCTCTCCGGCATCTACTCGCAAAAGATCTACAGGGACCTTGACTTTGAAGTCTTGAACGAGATCACTTACGCCGACATTAAGGATAGCAAAGGCAGGACAATACTGAACGACACCAGGGAGCATAAGAAGGCACAAAACGTTTACTTAAGATTTTGAACCATTCCGTACGTATGTCAGGTCAACAGTATTTTCCATTGCCTAATGCGTATAACTATAATGGAATAAATTTTTTGAGAGAATGCTGCACATATTTCTTTTCTCCTTACCTGTCCCCTTGTAGAGTCCCAAGATCCCCTTAGTCCGCAGCAGCTCCTTGGTGATTCCGAGCGCGCTGACCTTGGGCGCCTCCGCCGCGCGTCCGGCAGCCCTGAGGGAGGCGGCCACCCTCCCGGCGTCCTGCAGCTGGATCTTGAGCAGCTCCATCGGTGTCGTGACCACGATCTGGCAGAAGCCGGCGCTGCCGCCGGCCGCCATCTCGCGCAGGATGGGCAGCCGGCCGTCCTTGGTGGTGTACTTGTGGCGGAAGTAGTCGTTCGCCGCCAGCTTGATGGCCTGGAAGGAGAAGAAGAGGAGGTGGTGCGGGAGAATGACCTACCCAATCAGAAGTTGTACTACTTCGCCTACTTTTTCCGGGGTGATGAGCAGGATGTTGACCGCGGATCCCCTGTACATGCCCAAGAAGCCCTCCGCCCTGTAGGTCTTGCGGAAGCAGTCGAGCATGGAGCTGTACATGCGTTCGCCATTGGGTCCAATCTAGGAGAATTACCGTAATAGGTTTAAAAGAGGGAGAATAAAATGTACCACAAGTAAGCTCAAGGTCACTCGGTCCTAAACCGTCACAATATTTTCGTATCTTTGAAACGGGTTTGTCAAAGTTGACAGCACGCGATAAATGTCATGCTAATACATTACATACACAATATTATCTCATTTTAACTGCAATATATATGTAGTAGGGTACATACCTGCTGGTTCTGAAGCCGCGTCTTGACGAGATCGAGCGGGAAGACGCAGGTGACGCCGATGATGCCGGCGATGCCGCCGTTGACGATCTTGGGCACCAGAGAGAACTCGCCCTTGCCACCTGGCAGAGCGACCGTGGTGATGGGTATTATTGTCAATACGTATGTGGCATTTTCTCTGGCTTCCAACTCACCCTCTTTCCTGACAATCTGGTGCTGGCCGCCTGGGGTGGTGCCCGGCGCAGGCGCCGGCGCAGCGGCGCCCCTCTGCTCGCTCACGCTCATTGAAAGTCTACGATGACACTTCTGAGGTAGTACGTACGGGTATGGGCAGACAGACAGAAGACCCTATTGCCTCACTGACTTCAATCACTTTCACTCAGCGGGGGGAAGATAATAGTAACTCAAGCAAGCACCTCCGTGATGATGAAAAGTCGAGTTATTTGGGAATCACCATGCTTGCTCCGAGAGAAGCGGAACAATGCCTCTGCCCCCCTTCCTCCCGCTCGGCAACCGACCCACACAGCATCCACGTTCCTCACAAACCGGTTCCCTTTAACAACCCTGTCTCTTGCAATGAGGCACTTTTTTTCTTCGCCTTTTCCCCCACCCTTTTTGACTATCAGCGGTTCAATACTCTTCTTCTTCTTGAGGAGAACAAGAAGTTCTTGACCTGGATGCGTCTGTCTCCTTTCTGTTTGTCGGTTGTTTTTTTTCTCCCTCCCCCGAATTCCTCCCTTCGAAGTGATGATGACCCCAAACTTTCCCTCCTCAGGCGTAAAGATAGACCTGCAAGACAAAAAGAAGTTTGAAAAATGATTAAGTTTTATATAATAACCTCCCTCGAGATCACTTGCATTTTATTTTATTTCACCAGCTCTGTATAACTGTATTTCCGTCTGTCTCAATATTGTCTGTCTCAACATTGTCGACTTGTAGTCAGTCACCCGGTAAGCGTATGATTGTTAGCATCACATAACGCCAGTTAATGATTAGTGCACCAGTGGGCAGTAAGTACAAAATTATGGGAGGAGGGGGGGAGAAATGAAGACGGAAGTCTGTCTCACCCACCACTGTCCAAGACAGTTCACTTTTTCCACGTGAAGAAGCTTGCGATGTCAAGGGTGCCCTTCTTCTCCTTCCTCTTCTTCTTGGCGGCGGGAGGAGCAACTGCGCCACCACCACCACCGATCTCCGTCTTGCTTAGACACGCGTCGATGTGCCTGTTGATGTCGGCATCGCCGACGACGACGGCACCGGCGGCGGCCGGCCGGATCGCCTCTCCGCACACCGGGCACAACACCAACGACGACGACGACGACGACGAAGACGCCCTCACCTCCTCCTCCTGGAAGGCGGGGAATTCCGAATTTCCGTTGGCGTCTGGCGACTCCACCACCTCCTCCTCCTCCACTTTTCTCCTCGCAGGACGTCGTCGTCGTCGGTCTTCGTCATGCTTTCCTGCGTCCTTGTCACACGTGCCGCCGCCGCCGCAGAGAGCTTTCACTCCGTCGCAGCTGCTGCGCAGACAAACGCGTGAGTCTCAAAAAAAAAAAACGTCCAGCAAAACTATCAGGAAAGTTTTCATGGAGACTTGTGGAAACAATTAAAATCGCTCAGAAAAAAAAATCCTACTCTGACAAGTGTGCAGCTGGAGCGCAGATGCGCTGTTTCACTTTTTTGAGACTCACGCCCTGTCGCGGGATCTTTTTTCAATTTCGATTCTGCTGCCCCTTCCTCCTCCCTCCTCCTTTTTCCATCTGTCCACGCAAGTATCTAATGATGTTTGTGTTCCTCCTTCTGCTTCTTTCTCCGTCCCCTTCCTCTCCGCATCACCAACTCTCATCTCTGAGACGCATCCGAGATCACAGCCCTGCTCGATCCTGCAACAACAACAAAAAAAGGGAAGAAAAGGGCAAAAGATGCTTCTTTTTGGAACACCCACAAAAAAAAAACCTGCATAAGAAGCTGTAAAAATGCGCACCTTTCCTTTCCAGACTCTTCTTTCGTCACAGCCTCCTTTCTGCTACTGCCGCAGCTGGCCCCTTCGCTCTCGTTTTCAGCCTTGCCCCCTCCTCCTCCTCCTCCTCCTCCTTCTTCCAGGCATCTCTCCAGGTGATCCCGATTGAACGCAAATTCGCTCTTCGCCTCCACCTCCTTCCCACAGATGGGACATTCGTAGGCATGGATGACTGAAGCCTTCTTAAGCCCCTGCTTAAAGAACGAGTCAAGCTTCCTCTGCCTTGGCCCTCCCGCTCCCCCCTCGCCGTCGCCGTCTTCCTCACCCTCCTCCTGCTTGAACTCGGACATCCGCACCCCCATCAGCCTCAGCTTCAACGGCTTTTCCTCCGCCGTCTCGGCGAAGTACCTCAGGATGGCTCTGGCGGCGGACTCAATGGCTGAGGTGTCGTTGGTGTACCGATGCAAGTTCGTCACTGCAGTAAAAATAACATAGTACGTACACTGTGTATACGTATTTGTATAATTATGAGTAGTAATAATAATAATATTTGGCAACCAACAGTTGCCTCTTTGACTTACCTTTCGTCTTGGTCTGGAACCGGTGCGTCTTGATCTTGAGCGTGACGGCCTTCCCCTGGAGGCCACGCTTCTTCAGGTCCTCCGCTAGGTCCGCCGACAGAGCCGAGCACTTCTCCGCCAGCTCCGCCGTCGACGAGGTGTCCCGGAACGTCGTCTCCGTGCTCAGGGACTTCCTCTCCCTCTCTGACCCCAGGGAGAGCCTCGTGGAGCCGATGCCCAGGCTGATGCGGAGGAAGGAGTTGAAGCTGATCTCGCTAAAGAGCAGCTTGAGCCGCCCGCGCCTCTCGAACAGGTCCCCGCACGTCCTGACGCCCACCGCTCCCAGCAGCTGCTCCGTCACGTTTCCGATCCCGCTCACTTTTCTGATGGGCAGCTCCTTGACGAACTCCATCACGGTCTCCAGCTCCGGCCTGAGGTGGAACTGGCCGTTCGGTTTGTTCCGATCCGAGCAGACCTTGGCCAGCATGGCGTTGGGGGCGATCCCGGCGCTGGCCGTCAGTCGGGTCCTCTCCTCGATCTTGGCCCTCAGCTCCCCGACCGCCTTCTCGGCGCCGACGCCCGGCCTCAAGGCCAGGTGGTCCGTCAGGTCGAGGTAGGCCTCGTCCAGCGACATCGGGCTGAAGTTGGGGTCGTACTCGCGGAAGACGCCGCGCACGACGTCGCTGGCGGCGCGGTACTTGTCGAAGCTGTGTCTGACGATCACCAGGTCCGGACAGAGCTTCTTCCCGATGAACCCGGGCATCCCGGCGCGGACGCCGAACTTGCGTGCCAGGTAGTTGGAGGTGCTGAGCATGTCGGCGCCTCCGACCGCCATGGGGACGAGGGCGAGGGAGGGGTCGTCCAGTACCTCTACGGCGGCATAGAAGGCGTCCATGTCCACGTGGACGATGGTTCGGGAGAGGTCGCGCGTGGAAGTCAGCTCGGCCACGGCGGCGTCGGCCTCTCGGGTCGCCCTGGGGGAGGTAGGAAACGACACGATCGTAAAAACTAATCTGCTGCCAATGTGAGCATCAGCAGCAGCAACAACAACAACAGCAGCAGCATTGTTTTCCTACTGACCTGTCCACCTCCGCTGCCGTCAGCCTGGAAAGGCTCTTCTTCATGTCCTCCACCTGCCTGTCGATCCTCTCCTGAGCCTTCTGCTTGGCCGCGTAGAACTTTGACCCCCTGGAGGCCTCCTCGATGATGGCGTTGATCTTGTCCTTGTCCAGCCCGGCCATCCCGGCCTTGGTATCGTTCAGGGCCATCAGGGGGATCGCAGAGGCGGACTGCTGGATCCGGACCGCATCCTGCGCCGCCTCCTTGGCGTCCTCGCCCGACGTGGCGTCGTCGTCCATGCTCTCCTCTTCAGCCATTTATCACTTCGTTGTCTTGATAAGACTTGTTGGCGCGTAAAGTAAGGCTACGTTCTGCCCAAAACGTTTAAAGAGGAGGAATGCGCCACCTCCTCCGACTGACAGCCGGTCATCTCCACGGAGGCACGTGCCTACTTCGCCCAAGTCCCGTTGGCGCCCTTCCTCAGCTTGGTCGACTCGTCAAACAACTCCTTCGTAGTAGTAGTACACCTCTCCATAGTATTGTAGTACGCTTGTCAGTGTCCTTTCTTTGCCGAGGGCAGCGCCAGCAGCGCCTAAAGAGAGAGAGAGAGAGAGAGAGAAGTGGCTGCGTGGTGACGAAGGAGGGAGAGGGACTCAAGGTGGAGAGAGCAGTGCTGCCACAATTGGCGAAATTTCGCCAAACTGGCGAATTCTGATAGTGCTTAAGGTGGCTTTAAGTGCTCTCGCTACTGACATCAACTGGCCAATTTTGATGGGGTACCAAATTCACTACGTAAAAATGCACCAAAAATGCCTTTTATTTTAAAGCAGGTTCTTTGTACACGTAAATCTAATGCTTGGCGAAATTGGTGAAATTTTGGCACCCTTCTGGCGACATCTATGCATCATCCTGTGGCAACGCTGGTAGAGACGGGGATCGAGTCTTGGAGAGAGCCAACGAGTCCTTGAGTCCAAGTGTAGCTTGCTTGCGTCTCTCTCTCTGTTTACCTGCGGTTATGCCGCAGGTCAAGCAGAGCTCAAAGTTGTTGTTGTTGTTCTTAAAGCAATTTGACCTGCAATAATAAAGATGTTCTATCCTGGTACTTACAACTTCTCTCGGAATGAGGAAAAGATTCTTCTGGGCTCTCTGCCTGGCGTAGCTGACAGAAAAGAGAAAAAAAAAAGGTTGAGAATAAGGGTTTCTTTAAAAAGCAGTTAAAAGTGGAGAGAGGCCTTGGCAGCACAAGCAGGTAAAAGGCATTGCTAAACAGAAGTCCACCTAATGTAGTGTTATGCCCCCCCCCCTCTATGCCTCTTACTTCAGAGTTTTTTTTCTCCTTTCGCCACTCCTCGAGTGATCCAGCCAGGCCAGCCAGCCCCCAGCCCTCCTTTCTTGTCAGGTCAGCCATTTTCCCATCGAAAAGAAAGGACCAAGAAGTCTGAACCTGCACCTGGAGCAGTGGAGTGGGCTCTGGGCTGATCCCAGCGCCACCTTGCGGAGGCGACAAGCAGCGTTCTGGCTACGGCGAAGTTGGAAGCGAAAAAAAACCCTTAATACTTTGTTTCTTTTCTAGTCAAACATAAATTTATATTGAATAGTTTTTAGCCATCATAAAATTTCATCAGTGTAAAAAAAAATTATTTTAGAATAGCTTTAAAAAAAATAATTCAGGGACATTCTGGAATCTCGCCTACGCTAGGTGGAGGAGTGAGAAAGGGAGCGGAAACAGCAAAAAAAAAGGAAGGATGAACAGTGCTCCACTATAAGTCTCTTTAGTCTACGAGTTTCGCCCTACAAAACTAAGTGGCCAATATTGGTGGTTTGTCGTAAAATCCAGATGTGATGCCCGTCAGTTCGAGCATTCTAATTAAGCTAGTCACGCCTTTCTACGCCTCAATGGCCTCGCATGTGGAGTCCAGGCTTGCCAAGAGGAGCTCAGGATTTAAGTTTCGAGGTCGACACTTTGAGACTGTGATCTAAGACTTTTTGAGGGGGGAAGGGGAGCATTTTTTGGGAAGCATCCTGCGAACCGACCTGGCCACCCACCGCTCAATCGCCACTCGCTCTTCTGGACCTTTGCTGACCCCGTCAAGTCTTCGTCGGACTGCTTCTTCTGCCCGCCAGAGGAAGCCGTCCTGCACCCCCGCCGCGCCCGCGGACGCCTCCGACGCCGCCTCCGGTCACCCTC
>JAAUYM010143597.1_pt1 | contig 14715 bp, 19 predicted proteins | sample 7278001 | NCBI WGS metagenome assembly JAAUYM01 (sample SAMN14350224, study PRJNA611818) | marine sediment metagenome | isolation source: surface marine sediment (1.8m) | place: French Polynesia: Moorea | collected 2018-08
GAGGAGGAGGAGGAGGAGGAGGAGGAGGAGGAGGAGGAGGAGGAGGAGGAGGAGGAGGAGAAGGAGGAGGAAGAGGAGGGGGGGGGGAGGCGGTAGTGACGATGGCAGTGAGGAGATGCACAGAGTAGAAAAGGAAATAGGATTTCGTTTTTTTCGTTTTTTTTTAAAGAGATAAGTTTAAAGTCGATTTTATCGTTTGATATTTACTAATTTCTTTACATACCATTTACGTACATGCGTACGATTTTACGCAACGTGCCAACAGTGGCTATACGATACATCCGAGCGTGGATACGCTACGTACAGTAGTACATACGGTACACTATATTCTAGATCGGTCCAGAAATGTAACTCACCTTATCAGGTTTCGCATATCTGTGGTGAAAGCACCGGCACAAGTTACAAAGTACAAACACACACACACATCCCACACACTGAGTGCTTTCTAGGCTTCTCTCCTTGGTCCATCTAGCAAGGTAACCTCATGGCCCTTTCTCCTCCTCCCCCCCCATTACCAAGGTAATTAGATTGGTCTAAAAAATAACTTCTCATTTTCTAACCAGATACTTTTTTTCTAGCAGGCTACAGCCACAAACCACTGAAAAATACTCTCTGTTTTTTTTTCCAGGAAGTTGTACCACTCTCAACAAAGGAGAGCCTTTACCCCACACGTGGGCAAGAGAAGGGTCTAACCTTTTCTCACCATCTTTTTAGTTGCGTTTGGTGGTGCCTTTGCTGCTGCATACCCTTGTGTGTGCACACTAATTCGACCTTCCCACTTACCTCCTAAAAGTTGAACAACTTACCCTCTTCCTTAATTCAATACCACACCAGATTTAAAAAATTCACGACTCCCGTTGTTCTATAGGTCGACCAAGTGCCCATGTGTGCTTCATTCACTCTCTCTCTCTTTCTTCCTTGCTACTGAAATACCATATACCATTTGTGTGCGGGAAAACCTCATTCTTACGTGCCCCACTCTCTTCTCCCACTAATAAAAATCTGTTTTTCCCGCAGTGCTATCTCCGCATCTTTTGAAATGAGAACGCCACCACCCTGCGCTTTCTCTCTCTCTCTCTCTCTCTGTCTCTCTCTCTCTCTCTCTCTCTCTCTCCTGATCCCGAAAATACCGCAACCACCGCTTGTGGGACAGACCGCCACCATATTGTGCTCTCCCTCTCTCTCTCCCGCAAATGGAAATGACCTCCTTTACTACAAAGATGGAGGCAATTGCGGTTAGGCGACCCGGCAAAAAAAGAAGAAAAAGACCCCCGTCACAGCCTGCTGGTTTCTGCTATACACCGACAGCTAAAAAAATCTGGAAAAGGAGACACTGCAACAAAACGGAAGCAACTTTTTTCTGGATTTTTTGTGTTCCCTTTTCCTTATTCTCTCTCTCTCATCAAGCTGCAGTCTGATGTGCGTTCACGCTTCAGTTCCTCCCCATGAAGGTCGCAGCCGTCGTAAACTGTAAGAAAAGGGGAGGAAGGCAGAACTGTCAGTGGTGGAAGGAGGAGGAACATGCCAGAATTCCCCCCCCCCCGTTCTTCCTTCTTTTCAGAGCCTTGTCTTCACCTCACACAAAAGAGGGATTTGAGAAGAAAAAAGACATTTTTGACGGTGGGTGGTTCGACAGACGAAAGAAAATGGAAGAAGTTGCAAACACGTGATGAGAGTAGGAGGGGGGAAACCAGTCTGGCTTTTTGCTTGCCTGTCGCTATTTCTCTCTCTTTCCTCAGTTTCTCAACTTTCCCCATGCTGTCATTTGTTACTCCTCTTGCCCCTCTCTGCTACGGCTACCGTACTACCCGACCAGTATTGGCGACCTCAGCGTTAAGACACTGAGGTAGGTATCAGACAAACTTGAGACTACAGCAACAATTTTGCCTTGAAATATGTCATTGATACCTCAGTGGTATTGCTGGTATTTTGAGATAAAAATCTTTAGTCACTCTAGTGAATTATGTATGAACCCTACCTCAGCATTTTACCTTACCATGGGGGGGGACAGATATCTGGATGCTACCTCGCCGATACCTCGACAATATTGGTCGGGTACCAGTTTCGGTAGGACGGGCTAATCCATAGCTTAGTTATCCTAATTGCCTTCCTTCCTCCCTATTCCAGATTTAGATCCCTTTTACGTCTCAAAGGATTTAAAAGCCCCCCCGTTTCATTTACTTTCGCCTCTCCTTTAACTCCAGCCAGGTGAGCCTTTTACTTTTCAACGTTTTGTACTTTTACTAACCCCACCCACCAAAAATCCCTGGGCCTAGGGCCAAAATTAGGCCCGTCATGGTCAATCTTGCGCTATAATAATCTAGGCAGATTTTTCTTTACCCGGTTTCTTCCTTTATCTGGTGACCTTGGGATGGAAGATACTTTTTTTCTTATTTTTCTTTCCTATTGCGCGCAGTACTCTGCTAGTCGTACAACCTGTACCTACATAGACGTGGTCCAATGTCACTGTCAGGTCGCCATCATCCTCTTTCTCCTCCTCAGCCGAACAACCTGTCTTTGTCTCTGAAGACGTAGGTGGAGGAGGAGAGCTTCTAGATCCCCCGTCCCCCTTTCGCTTGCATGGGCAAGAGTAAAAGCACCATTAATTACCCTTCTTGGGAAACAGAGAGGGAGGGAGAAACCTCCTCTTCCTTTGCCAGCGTGAAGGAGCAAGAACCACCTTTGCTTTAGTCTTTCTCTCTCTCAGGAGATGTCTGAAAATAGCCCCTTACTCTTCTTTCTTCTTGCAGTCGGTGCTTTACTCTAGTGTCCTGTAGGGAGCAGGGCCTTTACAAATCAAACATGAGGTAGGAGGGCACTCAATGTTGCTGGGGAATTGGGAAGAAAGAAGAAGGAGGGTAGTTCTATGCAAGATGTATGTCTGCTGCTCCTGGTGTGTTCAAGGTGGATGAGCTTCTAATCGATCAGTAGTCACCACAATACCTCCCGTCCTCCGCAAACGTTGAATGTAACGGTTTTACTCTTGTTAATTTTCTGAACAGAGGTTTTCAACCTTTTTCGGACCATTTTAAAGGCTCCCACAGAGCATTTCGCGACTCACTTATTGTCAAGGCGCGGACACGAATTCTAAGCGCGCTGACCCTCTCTGAGAATGCACTCAGAAAGTCTTCGCGACCTACCGTACTTCTTTTGCGACAGGTTGAGAACCTCTGTTCTAAGGCGCCACTGCGCCCAAAAATTTACCTTGTTCTGTGTGCCAAGCCCAAGAAAAAACTTGAAGCTACTATCTTTTTTTCTTTCCAATTCCTATTTTCTCCCGTCCCACCACTGTGGATAAGGAGAGTGCTATATCCTTCCTACCTCCCCCTTCCTCCGATCCATTCCCACCCACCCACGCAGGGGGGTCGATGCAAGGCGTACCAGCCATTGTGTCCGCGCAGCCGTTAGATAGAGGGAGAAAAAAATCATCTTCTTGATCATCTTGTTTCTTTGAAAAATGAGACTGTGACACCGCAGAGGAGATGGATGTAGGAAAAAAATCACAATGTTCGGGATACCTCGTTATTGGAAAGAGGTGGGAGGAGGAAGTTCAAAGTTTTTCCTCCCTACACCCGGCCGAAGGAGGGAAGAAAGGGACTTGCCGCAGCATCACCCAGTTCTTTACTGCTGAAAAGCACCTCTCCTTGCCCTTGAACCACTAGTAGTGAAAGGAAGAGGAGGAGAAGGAGTTGGAGGGGGAGGGGGAGGGAAGAGGTCTCCAGTCCTGTCACTGACAGACCAGGAGACAAAGGAGGAGGAAGAGGAGGACAGCAGCAGCTATTCCAGAAATATCTCTTTTCTTGACAGGAAAAAGATTAATCGAGAGTGCAATTTATTTTTTTTCTTTCGCCATCCTTGTGTCTTTCAGTCAAGAAAGTTTCGATAAAATGTGCGTAAAGTGTGACGGAGTTAATGGAAGTTGAATTGTTTTCATGAAAAAGTCAGGGAAGCAGTGTGAGACAATCCATCCTCAGTGGGACGTCCATTTGCAAAAAGGGAAAAAAGCTAAAGAACGACAAGTTAAAGCTCTATGTACTACATCTCCTGTCTTCGCATTCTCGACTTCTCAAGTCTCTCTCTCTCAAGCTCTCTTTCTCCTGGAGAAACTTTCTAACATTCTCCATCTGGTGCCACCAGGAACGAAAACAAAAAGTCAAGAAAGCCTACACCTAATTTTCAACTCTTTTCTTTTTCTCTGGTCTTCTTCCGGCCACTAATTAAAGAGAAACAACTGCGCGGTTGCGTGCACGTGAGAAGAGGAAAGAGTTGACAGGGACACACAACAACAAAAAACCTTATTCGATCTCGGTTGGCGAAAACCTTTTCAAATTGACTGAAGTGTTACTTCATTACTAAGAGTATTACTTACGTACTATTTTTTAAGCTCCAGACCTTACTATGTTGTCTCTCAGGGTGTGAAATCCTCTGCAGAGATTTCGCAAAAAAAGCTTTCTCATCCCAACGCCCTTCCCCCCCCCCCCCTCCCCCCGGGAGGAAGGTGGAGAGGACAACAAACCCGTGTGACTCTCAGATTCTCCAAAAGAGAGGAAGAAATGGAGTGGTTTTTGGCCCATCTTTTTCTTTTCCCTTTCTTCTGCCCAACATCTGCTCCCACCCCCACACACGGATTGAATCGGAAGGAGGAGGAGGTTATTGGAGAAAGAGGAGAGAAGGAGGCTCCCGCAGACGCCGCAGACCCAGCCGGATATGCAAGCTCTGGTCGACGCTCGCCTTCCTCTCCTCCTCCCCTTTCAGAAAAGTTTGAAAATATTGCTCCTAAACTCGTAAAGAACTTTTTTTCTCTCTCCTCCCCCATCCCAACCCCGCAAAGGGGTGGTTGGTTTGGTGCAGCATGGAAAAGAAACGGGAAAAAAGAAAGAAAGGATCTTATTTTAGAAAAAGGCCTGCCTGGAATACCTTGTAGTTAGAATGGACCACTTTTTGTCACAGGAAGCCAGAACGAAACAACGATGATCTAAATGCCGTTTTTAGACCGATAATGCGAAATGTGCCAATTGCCACGGTGGCTATTTGCTGGACCGTTGGACACCGCATAAACCATAAACCACAGATAATTTTGCATAGACCATGCATATGTCCTATGTTTAGTCTATGGCGCATCAAAATTTTTATGCGCTGTGTGTTGGTAGAGCAGCACACAGTACCGTACGCACGTACTAGTAGGTAGGTACGTGTACATTTGCGGCAAGAAACTCTTCCCATTCATCACACATCCATCATGGAGAGGTAGAGCGGAGAGGAGGAGGCGCTAAAAATAGTAAAGTACCTCTTTTCCTCCACCTCCTCTTTCCTTTTTATTCCAGCCATCAACTCAAGAGCCTGGAATAAAAAGAGAGAGAGGACCGACAAGAAGAGGAAAGAAACTCATGGTGTTTTCCCCAAACAGTTTTCCCACGTTTTCAGAACCCCCTTTTGATGAGAACATCTACTACCTACATACTGTACTATTCAGCTCGAACGCATCCGCATTTCTTTCTCTCTTCCTCTTTTTCCCATTTCTCCGGGATGTACTAGGTAGTAGTAGGAGTGCAAAATTTTCGTAGTAGCTTCTTAGTACATACGTACCGGGTACAGTACGTATATCTCCCAAGGGTTGCAAGACCAGTGAGGTGCAGCAAATGCTATCCTGAAGAGTACACTACAAGGTCTCTGTTGTAAACAGGATGTGGAGGAAGGACACTGTGGACAGTGTGCAAGACTCACACTGCACACTGCATATTTCTCTGGAGTTGGATCTCCCAATATTTGGGGGCCAGCCAGCAGTAGCGGGTTCCAAGTGTCGGGTTCTTTTGTGCACGTGAACGTGACATACTCACGTACAACTCACACAAGCGCAGACGCTTACACTCTCCTCACCAAACCAATTTGGGACACACCTTAACAACCACACGAACACGTTCTGGCTGTTACCATGCTCATCGAGTAGAGCAGGATGTCCAGGAAAAATGAACAGTAAATACTCATTACGTCTTCCCAGTGGGAAGTTTTTTCTCTGGACAGGCTGTACATACAAGCGTCGACTCGAAAAGCACACGCAGCATCCAAATGATAAGGCAGCAACCTTGCTTCGCATCCTTCTGTTCTCCCTAGAGCAGTTTCATTTCCTTCCATTTCCGAGGCAACCCTCCTTCCTCTTCCTCCTCTTCTGCCTCTATTGTCTATCCTCCTCCTCTCTGCTTCCTCTCCACAGTCTGCCTAGAAACGACCTTTTCAGGAAGAGGGAAGGAGGAAAGAAAATGGTGACTTTTTCCTTCCTCTTTGAATTCGCCTGCTATCTTCCTAAGGGATGGAAGAGCCAAGAGGCCCAGTAACATATGCTTTTGGGTGTTTTCATGTATATGCTCACAAACTGCGAAGGTTGCTTTCCCCCCAAAAGGCCGACGCATTACTTATGCGCTTGAGATGCATCTGCCTGCATGTCCGTGAAAAGACTCCCTTGGGAGGAGGCCTTGCAGTTGGGGGGTACAAGGGGAAGCATCTCTCCCACTCAAGGCTCAAGTTGACCATATATCACGGTCTAAACCTGGAATGTATTATTGTTGGCCGTAATGTTGTCAATTTCAAACTAAGGTGCTATAATGAGCTATGGGCGGCGAAACATCTGTAGTAAACTTCTCCAACATGGTGAAGCTGCCCGTAACAACAAACTTTTAACTGCATCGTTGCAGTGAACTGCATCAATTAGGTACATAGCGAACACTTTGTTGCTGACTGACCATACCACTACAACATTTTTACCGAAAAAATACCCTGAACGCTTCACTATTCTCCGATCAAATATGAATTTATTTGAATATTCCTTGTCAATATAACTATTTTTCACTCTTAACTCTTTCACTCTCTCTTCTACAAGGCGATCAGGTGTCTGGTCATTTCCTGGATTTTTGATTACCAACATATTTGATACCCTGTGGTGTCCTGCGTCTCCCACTATAGGCGATCGGCTGTCTGGGTGCCCTCCGCCTGAACGAGCGGCTGCTGAACGCCTACTGGCTGCTGCTGCTGGCGCTGCTGGTGGGCGACGTAGTGGTGGGCGGCGCATGGCTCTTCAAGTACCGGCGGATCTCGGCCGGGCTGGCCGGAGACATGGAGCGCCGCTTCGTGGACGGATACCCGCCTGGAGGGGACTTCAGGGAATTTTGGGACGGACTGCAGGAGGACAACAGGTACTGCACGTAGGTTTTTATGACGAGGCATTAGAAACCGCCCATTTTTCGGTGACGTACGTACGTACTGTACGTACTAGTAGGCTATAGCTATTAGCTATACGCACGTAGATTTCCCATAATTTTCGCCACTAAAGGTGTCATTTATTCCCCCGTCTTTAGGTGCTGCGGCGTGAAGGGTCCGCTGGACTTCAACACGAGCTGGTGGCAGGACGAGATCTACGCGTCCTCGGCCGATGCGCTCGAGGGGGAGGAACTGGACAAGGAAGAAGACCTGCTGCTCCCGTGGTCCTGCTGCGATCCGGAGAGAGCATCGCTGGCCGCCGCGGCATCGGGAGATGAGGACGAGGAGGACGACGAAGATAATGGCGATGACGACTACGACGATGACGACGATGGATCCGAGGTTGCTCCGCCCAAGGCCCTTCCCAACACGGTGCGCAACCGCCTGAAGAATAAGAAGGAGGACGGCGACGAGGAGGACAAGGAGGCGTCGACGACGGCGGCGCCCAGGCCCAAGACGCCGCACCGCCAGAGGGTGAAGAACCTCATCAGAAAGATGATGGAGGAGGGGCCCATCGCCGAGGAGGGAAAGTGGTGCAGGTAAGGAGAGACTTTATCTAAGTTACTACAATACCCGACGGGACAATTGTATAACAAATTCTGCTGATGACAAGCTCCAAGACTGGCTTCAAAAATCCGGATCTTGAAGAATGTCTTTGTCTGTTAAGGAATTAGACTACCACATACCAAAGACAAAGTTTAATGTTGAGAAACATGTATGATTCCACCAAGATTTTTCCTTGAAGACCGTTTCTTCATACTGAAAGGAGTAGTCCGGTTGGACAGGAAGCCACAAAAAAATGTCAATTGACTACGCGTCTAGTAAATGTCTACGTTTTGCCTATTTTCAGACACTCCTTTTCCCCGTCGGCCAAGTGGCACTACCACGTGGGCTGCCACCGCCGAGTCTCCCGCTGGCTCTCCCGCAGCGCCGACGCCCTCTTCGTAGTCGGGCTCTGCGTCATCGGATTCCTCAAGCTCACCTTCCTGGGTCTGCTCAGGTTTGAGATCAAGGAGATGATACAGAAGATTAAAGTTCTCCAGAGCGAGAACCAGCGCATGGTGAACGGGGAGCTGGCGCTGGCGGGGCTGGACTGCGGGGGCGGCGACGGCGGCGGAGGAACCTTCTGCGAAGGAGGCCACTGCTCCAGGCGCTGCTCCTCCTCGTCGTCCTCCTCCGGGTCGTCCGGGTCCTCCTCGGGGTCGTCGTCGTCTTCCACCGGTTCCTCGGGGCGACGTCGGCGACGTCGGCGGAGGCAGCAGCAGCAAACGGCGGCAACAACGGCAACGGCAACGGGAGGAGGAGGAGGGGGGGGAGGAGGAGCGACGTGCAACTCCGTTCCGACGTCGGGCTCGAAGCTGTCTCGCCTGGCCAGCAGCATTAGGGAGGACGCGGCAGACTTGCTGGAGAGGACGAGGAAGGGGTGGAGGTCGGGCGGCGGCGGAGGCAGCGGAGGAAGGGAGGAGGACGAGCAGGAGGGCAACGCCGGAGCGGCCGCCGTCAGAATGTCAAACTTGTGCAATAGCAGCAGCCATCTACTCATGAAGGTGAGTGAGTAAGCCAACGTAAACGTTTACGCAGTTTGGGTCACGAAAAAAAAAATTTTTTTTTTTTTAAATGAAGGATTCTCGCCACTCGACACCGCTCCACCACAACCACTTCCAGCCCATCAGGAGCTCCCTGGACTTAGAGATGGAGGAAGGAGGAGAAGATGGAGGAGGAGGCCCCTCTTCTTCCCTGCTGCCGGCCAAGCAGACCCCAGTGCCGCCCATGGGTGCTCAGTCGCATCCTCTTCCGCCGCCGGCGCAGCAGCAGCAGCAGCAGCAGCATCCCTCGTCCTCGTCCTCCTCCGCCTTTCAGGCTGTGGTCTCCATCAAGGCGGGAGGTGGAGGAGGAGGCGGAGGCGGGTCATCCATACAGACTGCGATCTGACGCTAAGAAGAAATTGAGCAGAGAGAGGGGAAGAAAGGGACATGTAGGCGAATAAGTGCGTTTTTTCCATCCAGTTAGTAGTAGGTGTTGCAAGCGCTGCTGTGCTACCAAAGAAGAAGAAGAAGAAAAAAGAATATTTATTGAACCAGTTGCCAAAAAGAGGATGAAAAAGGCGATGGCGATGAGAGAGAAAAAGAGGAAGAAAGAGAAACCTTATTCGAAGTTCCTTTGCGTAAACAGTTTATTCAGTGTTATGCAAGTTACATGAAATACATTCAACTATTTCATCTCAACTCTAATCTACATATAGTACGTACTGCGCTCTTGGTCTTTTCTCTGTAAACGGTGCAATCTGGGATTCTCTGTTGGTACGTTTCTCATCCCGAAAAGTGGTGACATAGCCCATCATGGTACTACAGTCAAACTCGGTTAGGTTAATAGTCTGGGTTGATTGGAAAAAGTGGTTTTTTAGGAAACAGTATTTTGCAGAAGATGGAACAGAGGAATTTTTTTGCCTGTTTGCATGAGTTGGCAGCAAAGGACGCATTTTCAAATACGAATACTACGTACTACTACACATAAGTGTTTTTTATTTCACCTGTATGAAACACTTATGTGCGCAGTAACTACCGTCCCAGCTTTTCAAAGCTTCGTTCGGCCTTTATCATCTGTTGTTGCTCAAGCAAAAGTGCAATTGTGCAGCTGTTTTTTTTGGCAAAAGGTAAGAGAAAAAAAACATTACTAATGTAGCAGGCTTCGAGTTTGTTGTTGATCTTGCTCTTTCTTTTGGGAGGGGGAGGTGGGAGGTCCTTCTGGAAGAAGAGGTAACCAATCGCCGCAAACGGATCAGGAAGAATATTTAGTGTCACATTTCTCCCCACGCCCTCCCTTCGATAGAAGCTGATGACTTCTTCTACTTCTCCGGTTGGCAACATTTGCAAGACGGTCTTTTCAGAGTACATGCGTGGGTACATACGTACACAAACAAGCCCAACTGGAGACCCAAAGTGGCCTTGATGACTACAACAAGCAGCAAGAAAAAGCGAATGGTTTTTTCTTCCCGGACTCGATTGACAAAATGGTGTCTACAAATACAAGTTTTACCTGTTCGTGTTGAGTTGGAGTATGAGAATCTCCAACCTCTGTGGCAGAAAAATCCATCGTCTGACATCGTTAAAAAACTTCTGGGAATGCGTGAATGATGATGGAAAGGGGAGCAATGAAATCGGAGAAGTTTCGACTATAATCCTTTGCTGTTATGGTGATGCTTCATCCTTCTGTTTAAAGGGAGAGAGAAGGAGGAGGAGGGGAGACCTCTAGCGCCACCAGAGCTGCGCGCGCCGCTCTGGAGGAGGACGGAGTGGAGGTCAGCGTGACCTTTTGTCAAGCCTTCTTATAAATCATGCCAGGACTGCCCAACCGGGTCGGATTCGCGTCGACAGTGACGGTGTGAAAGTTAGGTGATCGATCACCGTCGGAGACTTCGCGCATTAAAAAACAGGTAGGGAATATACGGTAAATGCTGTATTGTAATGGCGCCATGGCAACCTTACTATATTGCACCGTATATTTTTTTTTACTCTCCAATAACGTATAGAAGAATTGCTTTACTCAGCACTTTTTTGCCTGTGTAAAGGGGAGGAGTAGGCACAGTGGAGTCTCGATTGTAGTAAACTTCGATATGGCAAATTTCTTTAATGTACTAATGGTGTGTAATTCTTTACACCATACAGTAGAATAAAGTGCTGCATTAACATGGCAAATCACATCAATGCAGTTAATTGTTTCCTGCTGACCGTACTTCAAAGTTCTGTGCTCAAAAAAGGGTGGAGGAAAGACAGAAAAGAAAGCAGGCAAAAGGAGCAACAAGTCGTAGTTTTTGTCAGCGCGCTCACTTCTCTCAGCCGGATTTGAGCTGACTCCCTTCATCATCATCCGCCGATCGAACGATTCTCCCTCTCTCCTCCTCCTCCTCCTCCTCCTCCTCCTCCTCCTCCTCCTCCTCCTCCTCCTCCTCCTCCTCCTCCTCCTTCTCGTCTCTTCCTCCCTCCCCTTCGCCTGCCAACGTGGTGCTGAGTTTTGCCGCTCAAATTGCGTCTGAGAGAGGAAGAGAGAGAGAGAGAGGAAGCAACAGGGAGAAGGGAGGAGGGAGAGAAAAATCTGTTTGCCTGGTGATGGCTGCTGTTGGGACTCGCTGTACGTTGTTTTAGTTCAGTAGCAGTGGTGGCTGCTGCTGGTGGTGACTGAGGATTGGTGGTGTGGACGTGGTGATAGCGGCAAACGGAACGAGAAGAAAGGGGAAAGGAAGGAGACCGGCCACGTACTCACACACGACACGCACACCAGAGTTACGTCAGGTCACCGCGAGCAGAACAAGCATTGGAGGTGAGGTGAGGAGGTGCCACCTCCTATTATCTTCATTTTGGTGCAGATACGTCACCACGCAGCAGCCGTCAGAGAAACGGAGCAGTTGTTGTTTGGAGACTGGTATCATTTCATCAGTTTCTATGCGCCACTTTTATAAACGCTGTAGTAGTGTGCTGCTACTACGACGACATACGCTACATCTATCACGAATAAGACCCATGAGTGTTGGAAAAGGAGGAGGAGGAGCAAAAAAAATCGAGTGAAAACTCGTTGTACTGTAGCTGGCAAGAAACGGGAATTTGAGTGTGTGTTAACAGTTAGACACAAAGTTCGTCGGGTAGGGGTGGGTCCATCTCCCCCTATAGTACTAAGTTGTACAGCACACGTCAGCTCTTATTACAGTGGTATCTGAATTTTAACGACGCTGTTGGTTAAGACTATTTTTAATATAATTAATTCGAGATTTATCGTAAAACTTACATGCAGTTATAATCTCAAGCAGTCACGTTGTTTAACAGGCAACTGTTAACTTGAGATTCCTCGTAAAAATTGAGATTCGTAGAAATCGAGATTTCACTGTACTACTGTTGTACTGTACTTGCCCGCCAAGTCGCACAGACAAGTCAGTCTCTCGTCTTATTTTTTTGCAGATTTCAAAGCCTCACGCCATCGCCCTATATGGCCTGAATTACTTCGGGTCAGAATCCCCTTGAGAGAGAGAGCTCGGGTTGTCCAAGATGGCGGGAGTTTCGTCGGGTCCGGATCGCCTCCTCCCCGCCGACTCATTCACCACGACCGACCCACGCGGGGCCGTCAAGCTCCGCGTTGGGGACACCCTGCACGACGACTACGATCCGGTGTCGGTGCCGACGCTGCTCAAGAAGTAAGAATACCAACCTAACCTAATCGACAGACCCAAGTGCTAGTCTATGCTCACGTTGCCTTTTCCTGGTGTTCCGCCTGCTTTATCTTACAGTACTTTCGTCCAAGGCTTTAGTGATTTTCCCCAACGTTCTCGCTTCTGCCATCCAGGTCCGTTTCTTCTGGCGGTGAGTCGACCGCTCTGGCTGTGAAGAGAGACGGCGCCTGGGTCAAGTGGAGCTACAGCCAGTACTTGGACGATGTCAGGACGGTGGCAAAGGCATTTATCAAGCTGGGACTGCAGCCGAGGTCAGAATAATGCAAAATTCTTTTAAGCAGGAGGAATCTCTGGTACAGTCGACTTCCAGTGATGCCAAGATCACTTACGGCAAAATACTTGATTCTGGCAAGTTTGTCACTTAATAAATGTTGCACTGTACTAAATAAACAATGCAAGTTAAGGCAAGTCTTTTTTCCTCATGACGGACATCTTGACATAATTGAAGACCGACTGTAACATTGTTTCTTTTTCTGTTACAGACATGGCGTTGGCATCATTGGCTTCAACTCTCCCGAGTGGTTCATCTCTGACCTGGCTTCAGTGCACTGTGGAGGAATGGCCGCGGGAATATACCCTACCAACAGCCCTGGCGCATGCAGGTAAGGAGGGGGAACCCTGTACCGTCAGCAATTTGCTCTTTCAAAAAATTGAAGTATACAGTTTCTGACATCTTATATAATCTTGCTTAGATACATCATGGAAAACTGCAAGGCAAACGTGCTGGTGGCCGAGGACGCCAAACAGCTGTCCAAGTTTGTCCCCTTTGCCTCTGAGCTGCCATACCTGAAGGCCGTTATCCAGTGGACAGGACAACCAGACCAGGAGGCCAAGGCGGCACTGGAGCGAAAGGGAAGGATCAAGGTGATGTCGTGGGAGAGGATGCTAGAGCTGGGCAGGAAGGAGGGCAGCGTGGAGGCGCTGGAGGAGAGGCTCGGGCAGGTGGCAATCAACGAGTGCTGCCACCTGGTGTACACCTCCGGCACGACCGGCAACCCCAAGGGCGTGATGCTCACCCACGACAACCTTACCTACACCTCGAGGAGACTGTGCGAGATCTTCCACATGCGCACGAAGGAGGAGAGACTGGTCAGGAAGAAGAAAAATAGGATCAAGTTGCTGTTTTTGGTTAGCATGTCGGTTCAGCAACGTCTAATTACTTTTCCAGGTGAGCTACCTGCCTCTCAGTCATGTGGCTGCCAACATCTGTGACCTCTTCGTCATGCTGTCCTGCCAGGGTATCGTCTACTTTGCAGACAAGGACGCTCTCAAAGGTGGATGCGAGAAACCTGCCATAAACAGACTTCCCTTATCCGGACTGAAAGTACGAGTAGTTTAGGAGTTCTAAAAAAATTCTTTTTTTTTTCAGGCACCCTGACCAACACCTTGAAGGAGGCTCAGCCGACGCTCTTCTTCGGAGTCCCTCGCGTATGGGAGAAGATCCACGAGAAGATGCTCGCTGTGGGCAGGCAGAACAAAAACTTTATTCACAGACAGGTGAAACAGCAAGATGTCCGTTATTATAGAAAAAAGTTGCCTAAGTTGTCATACTACGCGTACACGGTGCAAGCAGTGTCAAACTTGCCAGACTTAAGAAATATCTTGCCATAACTGAGATGCTTTACTATGTCCCTGTCATTCAAGGTGGGAAAGTGGGCCAAGAAGACGGGGCTGGAGCACAACAAGAACCTGATGAACACCGTGGTGGCGGGAGCTGGACAAGGAGGAGCTACAGGATGGGCCCTTGGAAGTAATCTCAACTACAGGTGAGTTTTAATACATTTAGACAATACCCGATGCAAATTCAATAGGACAGCACGACTGGGGTATTTTTTTCACCTTGCACAGGCTGATGAACAAGGCAGTCTTCCAGAAGGTGAAGGCAGCGCTGGGTCTGAACCGCTGCCTGCGCTTCTACGTGGCTGCTGCACCGATGGCCAAGGAGATCCTGGAGTACTTCCTCAGCCTGGACATCAAGATCCTGGAGTTCTATGGGATGAGTGAGTGCTCCGGGCCACAGCTGTGCAACATCTACGAGACAATCCGTATCGGAACAAATGGACGTGAGCTGCCTGGGTTCTGGCACCGACTGAACCCAGAGAACGGGGAGTTGCTTGCCATGGGAAGGTAGGAAAAGACATATGAGAGAGGTCGTTGCTGACGTTTTTGTGTACTATAGTTAAGTTACTATTGAGGGCTTTTTGTAAAATTAAGATAATATATAACCTAAATGCATTTACTGTCTA
>JAAUYM010058226.1_pt1 | contig 14703 bp, 19 predicted proteins | sample 7278001 | NCBI WGS metagenome assembly JAAUYM01 (sample SAMN14350224, study PRJNA611818) | marine sediment metagenome | isolation source: surface marine sediment (1.8m) | place: French Polynesia: Moorea | collected 2018-08
AACCAACTTTCCTTCCCTGTTTTTTAAATATGAACGAAGAAAATCAAGGCATCAACTGTGTCATCCTGGAGAGAGGTTCTCAGCTTGGTGATGAAGAAGGTAGTGGCAATTTCAAATTTTTTTTCTTACGCACAAGGAACAAGGGAAAAACTAGCCAATTTGAAAATTTGATTAATCAATTAAAGCATTTGATTAAAAGTTAATCATTTTTTAAAATATCTGATGACTAATCAGTTAATTGATTAATCATTGCAATTAAAGCATTTGATTAAAAGTTAATCATTTTTTAAAAATCTGATGACTAATCAGTTAATTGATTAATCATTGCAAGCACTACTTTTCCCCCCTTTTATTTTCTTCAAGTGCTTATTATCATTTATTTCCTTTATCCTTAAGTGCTTGTTACTATGCGTGTTGGTTTCTATGCTCCGTACAGTCGAACTGTTTTCTTGTAAACTTGCCATGGTTTTTGTACTGTGTGGTGCATCATGGGGAAGTTCTTTCTGGCTAAAAATTCTAAGAGGCCATTTCTTTGGACAGAAATAAGCTGCAACCCAATTCTCATGTGCATATAACGGTACCTCTTGCCTTGTCCTTGGCCTCCACAACCCACAACTCAGCCAGTCCTGCTAAGAAAAATTCCCAGAAGAATCTGCAGAAGAATTGTCCAGCTGAGGCCCACTCTGCACTCACACAGAGCGGATCTCAATTGGACAATTCTTCCGCAGAAGCTAGTTACAAACCCCAGGACTTGACAAGCTATGGAATGTTTGGGAGTCCCAGGGTCGGGTCCGAAGGAGGAGGGAATTCGACGGAAATTTCCGATTCTGATCCATTTTCATGAATGTCTGTTTGTAGTACGTTGTACAAAGCGCCTAGCAACCACAAAAGAGCCGAGAGAGAGAAAGGTCCACCAATCACTGCCTCCGAAGTGGAAGCAGTGGTTGGCTCTTCAATTCTTTCCCTCATTCTGAAGGAAGGGAGGGAGGGAGAGAGAGAGAGCCCACGAAAACACCTTCAGTTTTGGCCATTACTTACTCTGTTCTTTCCTCCCACTCCTCTTGTAAGCAAATCTGATTTCTTCTCCAGAGCTATGTCGTCGGAGAAGAAGAAGAAGGTCTACTTCTGTGGCAGCATCCGTGCCGGCCGCGGCGACGTCGACCTGTATGGGCGCCTGGTGTCCTCTCTGCAGGAGACCCACGGCTGCCGGGTGCTCACCCCTTTCGTCGGCGACCCGGCCATCACCCCCCTGGGCAGCGAGGTGGAGGGCGGGGACAGGGTCATACACGACAGGGACCTGCAGTGGCTCAGGGAGGCAGATGGTGAGTGCAGCCTCCGCCACTGCTGCTGCTTGTACTGTTTTGTTGCTAAGAATTTCTTGGTATCTCTGTTCTCTGTTCAGTTTTTAATTAAGTATGATTCTTCCTTCATTTCTGGGTTTTTTTATTGTCCTAGATTTGTTTCTTTTTCCCTCAAGTGTCATGACTCATGACATGGCTTGGCATTGTCTTTTTTTTCTCGTATTGTTTTAGCGGTAGTGGCGGAAGTGACGCAGCCATCTCTGGGAGTGGGATACGAGATTGGCAGAGCTGTCGACATGAAGAAGAAGATCCTCTGTCTCTACCGACCCCAGGAGGGAAAAAGTAAGTGCGAGGGGTGGGCGGGAAACTAAATTGTATTGAGAAAAAAAAATACGCACCAACATTTCTTACTTAAAGAATTGTCTGCCATGATCCGCGGCATCCCTGAGGACGTGGCGCTCGTGGTCGACTACAAGGAGGAGGACGTGGATGACTTGCTGAGGGAGTTCCTCAAGAGTTGCTGAGACGGCCAAATTTGGAGGAATAAAAATGTATCTACTGTACCTACTGTACTGACACTGACAGTATTGTTTCTTTTTATTGAGATGGCCTTATTTAGTTAGGCACTTTGTACGTACTTGCTACCCGAAATCGAAGTTTTAGAATTTTCACTTAGAGTTTGGTTGGAATGGCCCAGTTTTTTTAAAAATGAACTCTCAACATTCCTTTTAGTTGTGACAACTAAAAGCTGTCCACCATTTAAAAATGTTGTCCAGCATATAAAAATGCCCCGGAGTTGCATCCAAATGAAAGGTTGTGAGACTCTGTAGTAATACTTCCAGTATGTGCCCGACTAATATTGGCGACCTCAGCTATACTTCTGACTGACATATTTTTTGCTGAGGTATTTTGAGGTAAAATTGTTGCTCTAGTCTCAATTATGTCTGATATCTTTCTCAGCATTTTACCTTACCATTGGGGCAATGGATGCTACCTTGTCGATACGTCGGCAATATTGGTCGGGCACGTGTGGTAGTAAATAAATAATAGGGGGTCGCACGTACGATCAACAGTGGGAAGTCGTTCTGTAGGTGATGGAGGAGAAATGAACTCTGACGACCCCCACGGAAGGAGCAAGGCCAAGAGGAGGTCGCAGGAAGAGGAGGAGGAAGAGGACGATGATCCCGTGGAGAAGATGCTGAAGAAGTCTGGCTGCCTGGAGCTCCACTACAAGGTGCAGGAGTGCATGGTGGACCACAAGGACTGGCGCAGGTGCAAGCAGCAAGTGGAGGACTTTAAGCGCTGTGTGGAGGAGGACCAGAAGAGGAGGAGGGTCAACGGGAAGAAGTGATGGACCAGCAGGGTGGTGCTGACGACGAGGGGGTCCTCGGCCAGCACTTGTGGACTCTGGCGGCGGGAGTGGCCTGCGGACTGGTGGCCGGGATGCTGGCCAGGCGCTTCCCCGCCTCCTCCTCCTCCTCCAGGCTGTCCCTGCGCGACGCCGTCAGCACCTCCAACAAGATGGCGCTGGTGGTTCGGACCGACCTCGGGATGGGGCGCGGGAAGGCCTGCGCGCAGTGCGCCCACGCCGCCGTGGCGTGCTACTCCCAGGCCAGGTCGGAGGCGCCGGCGCTCCTCAGGCAATGGGAGCTGTTCGGGCAGAAAAAGGTGGCGCTGAAGGCGCCGGGCGGGGAGGGGGAGCTCCGGGAGCTGTGGACGGCGGCGCGAGAGGCCGGGCTGGTGGCCAGGGTGGTCAGGGATGCCGGGGAGACGCAGCTGGACGCCGGCACCGCCACCGTCCTCGGGGTCGGACCTGGCCCGGACGCAGTCGTTGACAAGGTCACCGGACACCTGAAGCTCTTCTAGCTCCCGTCGTAAACGTGGACGCAGTCAGGAGCTGCCGAAGTGATCAGTGTCATGTAGCCACATATGTAAAATACAGGTGTAGTTATAAGAAAAATGCTGGTAATCCAAAGACCGTTATCATTGGCTTCAATTGAACTTGATAAAGGGCAAGGTGGTCTCGGATGTGTTGTACTGTAGTAGGTCTCATGCGTACTCGTATTTCCGGTGTTACATCTTAGCAGGCATTTTTTGATGTAGTGACTGGTTATTACTATTAGACTCTTTTAACAACATTGTAAGAGGCATACTGTGTCACTTTCTCACACACAGAACCATACTAGTACAGCAGGACTCCTTGCATGAACGAGTATATGTTTCAAAGTACATAGGAGCTAATTAAAGAAAAGATTTCACAGAGCATTTATGACCGTCACTATAGTGACCTGACACCCACTGTTCATGTGGTCCATGACCTGCTGGAGGCTACACACTGCTTCCTTCAACCTTTTCACCACTCCCGCCAGCAGTAAATGAATGCTTCCTGAACGAAACGGGTCAAACAGTAAAAAAGAAAAAATCCAAAATTTGACATTCCAAATGGAATTCAAATGATTCAGTTGTGATGTGTAGGGTTTTTTTTCGCTATGGATTACTCTTCCTTTCAACTGTGCATGTATTTTTGATCATAACATGTGGATTTAAAAAAAAATCATTATAGCATCAAGGTCTTGTTGGTGCTCCTTGGCTTGAGCACCACGTCAAAGGGCTTCGGGTGCGGCAGGACCATCCTGCCCCACTCCAGGCTGGGCCGGCGACCGTCGGGAAGGGACACCTCGAACGCCTGCACCAGAGAGCACAGGAAGATGTACAGCTCGGCGCGAGCGAGCTTTTCTCCTGCAAATAGTTAGCGACGCACGAAAATAAGTTTGAAAATAAGAATGAGATGTTTTTAATTGGAAGGCACGGACCGACGCATCTCCTCTTTCCGGTGCTGAACGTGAGTACGTGCTCGTTCTGTCCGGTGAACCTTCCCTCCTCGTCCAGGAAGCGGTGGCCCCTGAACTCGTGGGGGAAGTCGAAGTACTTCGGACTGAAGTGGACCCCGTGGTGCCAGTGCAGGATCTGAGAGGATTTTTTTTTTTTTTTTTAATTGAGATGCATTTTTTTCTTCAAGTGTGGTATTATTTTTATTTTTACCTGCGTCCCCAGCGGAAATCTGTATCCCTTGAACTCGGACTCCCGGTGAGTGAAGTGGGGCACGTTGACGAACAGCTCCGGAGTAAACCTGCCGCACCCCAATAAATCAAATTATCCATAGCTAGTGTAATATTTGGGAAATTCAGCGCGCAAAATCATATTTCCTGTTCTTGCCTGAGCATTTCCTCTATTGCCGACATGACGTAGGGCGTCTCCTCCCTGTCCTGCAGGGAGACCGGCCTGGCCATCCTGCCCCCCGTGGCAGCGTCGATCTCCCCGCGCATCCTCTCCTGCACCTCCGGGTACTTTACCAGGTACATGACGCACCACTCTAGCTGCGTGGTGGTGGTGTCCGTGCCGGCTACGAAGAGGTCCATGGCCGTCCCCAGCAGCTGCACCCGGCCCTTCTTGCCGTGGAAGACGGCCGCCGGGTCGCCCTCGCAGCTCTGGATCTGGGCCAGGAAGCGCTCGATGAAGCTGCCGTCCGGATCGGGCTCGCTGCTAGCGATTTCCCTTAAAAAAAGTGTATAAAAAGTTTTAATTTTGCTTTGTACCGCAAGTGACATTCTTTCTTCTTGTTCTTCTTTACCTGGTGACCATCTTTTTCATGGGCACCGCGTAGTCCGGCAGCGTCTTGATCCCCAGCGCCTTCATGGCGGAGTAGACCAGACGGTAGTTCATTTGCAGCAGCGCCAGCGGGTGAGAAGGGTCGAAGCTGAATCGCAGACAACAAATAAATTACATTTCCCAAATAAACTTGGCGTGCTTAATTGATCAGATTTGCGAAACTGCGCGTCTCTTTTTTTTTCACCCATCGAACATGTCGTTAATGGTCTGTGTGAGGTAGTTCATTTCCGGGTCCCTCTGGCAGGTCCTCCTCCCGGTCACGAGACGCCAGATAACATTGTTGATGGCCACAGAGAAGCGGTGGTGCATGGCGATCTGAACAAGTGTTGTTAGTACAGCACTTTTAGAATTGCTGTGATAACCAAATTATGTTTTTTTTCTTCCACCTCTGCTGTGGTAGCAACTTTTAGCTGCTGACCACTGATGTTATTTAATAATATCGGAGTTCTACTGTACTAACTATACAATAATGCAGTTATAATAATACCCACCGGTTTGTGACAATCCTCCTTCAGTGCTTCCATGCAAGCCTCCGCCTCCTGGTCAAAGCAACCCCCAAGAAATAGTACGAGTGTGTCAGTGGCAAGCTCTCCGAGTACTACTTGTTCCAAGTGTTCCTGGGCACCTGCAGTATAATTGCCTCCATGGTGTCCTTCTTGCCCATGCCCAGGTCGCTCAGCTCCCTCATGGTGAACTTGCGAAGGTCCCTCCACGTGCGACCCTTGCAGAAGAACACTCCGGCCAACTCGCCGTCAGGGTCCTTGCCTGCCAATTAAGCGAACCTTGTTGGGGAAACCGCGCGTTTTTTAATTTTGTAATTGTATTTTTTTTCCCTTCACCCCTGACATCGATGAAGGGGAACAGGTTGTCGTAGGGCTTCCCGAGCAGCGCCTCCGTCCTCGAGGAGGCGACGATGTCGTCATAGTCGCACAGGATGACCGTGGGGTCGTGGCCGATGTCGAACCGAAAGACGTCGCCGTACCTTTTCGTGTGGAAAAGGCGCACGATCGATTAAGACTAAGATTAAGACAATAGCCAAAAGCTCACTCACTTTCTCCTCATCCTCTCGACCTGCTCCCTCGGATCGGTGGCCCCGGCCAGCACCCCGAGGTAAGCGTGCCCTACCACCGGCATGGATAGGAGCCAGTGCGCTCCGGGCAGGTGGCTCCAGCGCCGGGACTTGAGCAGGTGCAGCAGCAGGCCCAGAGAGCATGCCACCAACAGAAGGGACAGCAGGAGGAACATCTTTCGTCGGGAGGGGAGAGCTTGGAAAAGACTCCCTTCTTCCTCCTCACTTGGTGTTGCGCCTGTTAGACGCTTTTGATTTTTATGTACGCTTTATACACCCAACACTCAGTATCAATCCTGATATTCTTATATCTTTCAACAGCGGTGCTGTTCTTTTCTCATTGCAACCACGGCCATGACCACCTCAGTGACAAGAGAGTGGAGCCAGTCGTCAGTTACTCAGCAACCGCGGCGTCGGCGTCTCCTTTTCGCCGGCAGGTAAAGCGCATTTCACCTTTCCTTCCTCTTCCTCATGACGCTACAACTGGTGGTAGTACAATACGATCCAGTGATGAAAGGGGGGACTGGGAGGAGGGTGGAGTGCGGCAGCGGCGGGAGGAAGAAATATCGTGGTTAGAAGCAAAAAAGGAAGGATGAGGGAACTTGGTGCTTTATGCACCCTAGGTATTTTGTCCCAAATCCAACTTTCATAGATTTTTTTTTCTTTTCTTCAAATGGTCCAGTGAGAATACAGACTGAAATGTCTTCCAAAGCCGTTTTCGTAAGTTTTACACACTTAAAGAAAGAACTGACCCTCCCCCTCAGTGTCTTTACACCAGTAGTTCATCTGCTGCAGTGCCAGCGCGCGAAGCTGAAACGCGGAGAGGGAAAAAAATTCCAATGCACCCTTGTGCTGAATATTGAAGACGTACAAGACCAACTGGTTTTCTCAACACACTAGGTATACATTATTTACATTTGGTACCAAAAGTCATCGAACAGTATTAGTTTGTGAGTGCTGCCAGTGCCTCCACCACATCTCCCCCATGCTCCCGCAGCGCCCTCTCTGCCTTCGCCTTGTTGATCTCCATCTCCTCCGCGATCAGGTCCACGTCCTCCTTCGACACCTGGACCTTGGCCAGTTCGCGCTCCCTTGCCTGGCGTTCGGCATTGGCCGCGACCTGACGATTCCCTGGATGTAAAAAGGACAAAAAGAATGCAAACTTAAGGCAAAGAAGTGCTTAAAAATAGAGTTAAATTGCAACCCCCCCCCACTCCAAACTCACGAATGACTGCTATCGCATCCTCCAGATCTGTCGACGTAGACAAGATCTCCTTCTCCTCTGCGTAGTCCGTCACCTTCTCCAGGTCCGCCGCACCAGAGTCGTGTTTCTTCTCCTTGCTCTGCTGCTGCTCCTTCTGCTTGTCCTCCTCTGCTGCCCCGCCGCTGCCCCCGCCGCTGCCCCCGCCGCCGACCGCGCCGGCACCACTCGAGTCATTCGACATTTCTGAAAAGTAGCAAGTAAAAGCAGTTGCCATCTCTCTTCTTCTTTGCAGGTAAAATCACAGACAGGTCTTTATTACTGAATGCGCTAGCAAGTATGATCGCAGGCACAGACAGATACATTTCGCTATCACTTCACTCTCAGTAAACAGGAAAGTTCTTGTCGACGTCCCTGGCCCAGGCATGAAGTCCGCCAACCACATCCACAACCTTGTTCACTTCCTTCAGTGCCTCCCTGGCCACCAGCACCGCCTTCTGAGAGTCGTTCCCCCTCCTGCACAAGAACACTGCCTCCCTCCTCCCTTTGGCCTTCTCCCTCACCCTGGCCAGACCCTTCTCCGTCGCCAGCTCGGACATGGTCACGTTTACAGAGCCGGGCAGCGAGCAGATGTCCATCTCCGGGGCTGAGCGGACGTCAAAGAGCACAAAGTCGCTCTCCCCTCTCCTCCCGATCTTATCGCCCAGTTCCGAGGCTGTGATCCTGTCTGCGGGCCCAAGCAGGGTAAGGGGCTCATCCTTGTCATGCGGGCCAGCGCCGCAGAACTGGACGTAGTCAATCAGGCGATCGATGTCGTCGGAATGCTCACGGCGAGAACGGAGCTTAACAGTGCGAAACCTGGAAAAATGCTGCAAATTATTGCCACGTGTAGCCAAATAAGGGTGTCACCTATGTAGTATACCTGCATAAAAGGGCATCAAACACGAGGAGTTTTCCTGAGCAGATTTCCCCGACATTCGTTGCAATTTTGATCGACTCCACAGCCTAGTAGAGGCAGCAAAGAGATCGCAAGCACGTAAGAATCGCCCTGCGAGTTTCGAAGCCTGAGAATGCTGGACGGTTACCTGCAGCACACCAATGACGCCAGGGACGGCTCCAATGACGCCGCCATCAGAGCAATTCGTGACTGTCTCCGGTGGCGGAGGAGACGGAAACAAACAGCGATAAGTCGGACCACCCTGTCCGAAAAAAAAAATAATTAAAAGTTTATTAACTGAAACGTGCGCCTGCCTCTCCATGCAAGCACCTAATGGGTCTCACCTTGTAGTTGTAGACAGTGAGTTGTCCTTCGAACCTGAGCGCGCTCCCAGAGACCAGCGGCTTCCCCGTCAGAACGCAGGCGTCATTGAGCAGGTACCTGGTGGCCACGTTGTCAGTGCAGTCCAACACGACGTCAAAGAGGCGAATGACCTCCAACGCATTGGACGAGTCCAAGGACACCCTGAAGGTCTCCACGGCCACGGAGGAATTCAAGGCTGAGGATAATAGCCAACCTTAGTTATCGTGTACTATTTCTTTTCAGGGCGCGGTGGGGCAGCGTCCCTCACCCTTAACCGCCTTCCTGATGGACTCGGCCTTGTTGGTCCCGACCCCGTCCTCCCTGTGCAGCACCTGCCTGTGCAGGTTGCTGGTCTCCACCTCGTCATAGTCCACCAGTCCCAGCCTGCCGGCGCCGCACGCTGCCAAGTACTGCGCCGCGGGGCACCCCAGCCCGCCGCACCCGACCACCAGGAAGGAGGAGGAGAGCAGCGCCGCCTGCGCCCGGACGCCGAACTCTGGCAGGAGGAGCTGCCGGGAGAAGCGGGCAATCTCAGAGTTGCTCAGCCGCGGACGCCTCGAGGCCTTCCCCTCCCCGTCCTTCCTCCTCTTCCCCTCCTCGCTGCTCGGGGACCGAGGTCTGGCCTGGTCTGTCTGACCGAGAGACCTCCTGTTCAGGATCTCCACGTTTATGTCTGCCAGCTGTGCGGCCGTCCGGTCCCTCAGCTGGATCAGCTCTTCGTCACCAAGATGCGAGAAGGCCATTTCGGGGGAGGGGGGGGGAGAGGAGGTGAGAAGGGTGACCGTACTGCGCTGCGGCCGTGGGAATAACAAGCACGGCTTCCTTGGTGTCGACCACGTTTGTTTACCTTTTCGGAATTGCAAGACCAGAGTTGCCAACTTTCCTTGTTTTATCTTTTAGTACATAAGTACATACGTAATTGCTTGGTGTTTCCCTGTTATCTGGCGGTTGGAGCAACTCTGGGCGGTTTATTACATATATTACCTTAGAGCTTAGTAGTAATAACTTGCGCTTCTCAACACACTACACCTGGGAAACATGTTTTACTGACTGTGGGGCACGAGCGTATTGAGAGATATGTATTACTTGTACACAAACTACGTCAGTGATCTTCGTGTTAATTATAAAATGTTTTGGGCTCGTGATGCACCAGTAAAAAAAATCACTTTTAAGTGTGGAGACTAGTTCAGACGACTTTTCTTAAACCTCTTCTTGTTTCTTCCATTCCACCTGAAGGCAATACAGTCTCCTCAGGCTGGAAGACGCACTTCCAGACGTAAGAAACCCAGATGACGACCTGTCCTCTTTGAAAGGCCTGGCTAGGACCTTGAGAGGAACGTGGCAGCAATCGGTCAGGAGCTCACAGCGCAACTTGAACAGCGAGACGACTGACGACGAAAAGTCCTCTGTCACCACCGAGTTGGAGTCCTTTCCACCGTCTTCGTCTCGGCAGAGAAAGAGCACCTCTGCTCCGGAGGAGTGGGAAGAGCTGAGCAGGAGGTTCCACTCGGACCTGGAGAAGCGGAGGATCTGCCGGAGGTCGTGCACATCTGAAAGAAACACATATACCTAGTGTAGTGCATTTGTAAGAATATTTTTCCATGGTGTTTGAATCTTCAGAGGTCACATGCCACCATTTGCTACCGACCTTGCACCACCAGCTGTGCCTCTCCTGTCTCGTCAGCCACCCTGAGGAGTGCGTTGCAGGAGGTCACCGCACGAAGGCCCTCCTGGCACCGGTCTTCAGAGCCTTGTTGCGGTCCAGCTTCCTGTGAGGCAACAACCGTGCCTGCGTGACACCCTGGAAACTCGCACTGACCTCTCGATCCAAGGCGACATGAGCAGGAAGGGCACAAGAGTCTCACGGACACCTTTACCACCTTCTCCAATGCAAAGTGGTACCAGTGCGCCTCTCGCACGCCTTGAAAGCTGTTTTCAAAAGTCAAAATTCAAAATTAACCCAGCACTAAGTCGATAAATTGGAATAGCAAGGCTTTTAGACGTACCTGTTAGGCAGCCAATACAGATACGCTTCCTTTGTCCCCTTGGGAGACGTGGTAGAGTAGTTCTTTCCAATATACACCACGTTTGTCATTGGGGTTGGCATCAGGTACGGATTTCCCTTGGCTGATATGACCTTTCGCACATTCTCCAGTCTGATTCCATCCCCCGTGATGAGCCCCAGCGGGAAGAGGAAGCCCCTCTCTCTGAACAGGTAGAACGAGGCCAAATGAGTCGCATCTCTGTGGTCTCTCAGCTTCAGGTGACAAGTCACTCTGTGAGGCAGGAAGCCCTCAGTCATTGCGGGCACCTTGTGCTGGGAACCTTCACACTTGTTCCTCCTTTCTATCCATCGGCCAACCACCTCTCCTTCCACTGAGAAGGAAGTCCCATCACCAGGAGCTTCACTCACCTCGCTAATCCTGAACAGGTTGGCCATCTCCGAGTTGAACGCCTCCCGGACGAGGACGACGGAGGAGCCGTCCTGTCCGGACGTTCTCAATTTCGCTCCAGGCAGGACAGTGGCGTGCCCCGCCAAGTCTGACACGTCGAAGGTGAGGGTCTTGGCCCTCTCAAAGTTGTGTTCTGCTGCCACCTGTTGCCTGCAGGCCAAAACTGAGACTCTGGCTCCCTTTTTGGCAATGAGGGGACCGCTGCAGCTGAGCACTCTCAAGACATCATCGCCGTCTTCACTGCATTTCTCCTCACGTTGTCCTTGGAACAAAGGATGAATCCTCTTGGGCACAACATACAGCCGTTCCCACTGAATTGTTTCCTGTCTGTACCATTCCAGATAGGCACCAAAGCCATCAACTAATGCGTAGCTGTTGACTGCTCTCACTGCGTCCTTTGAAGTTAAACATAGGTTGATGGAACCAGTGGAGTCTCTGAGTTGTAGGCAGCCACTTTGCAGATCTGCCGCAACTTTGCCAAAGAGAACCAAATCACCATCACTGGCACCAACTTCAATCTTGCTCCACTTGACCTGGTCGTCCCCACCGTGAGCGTCCACCTCCCACTTCTGCCCCTGCAGCCATGATGAGATCTCCAGCTTGGAGTCCTTCAGGGAGCAGAGCCTCTTCCTCCTAGAAGCCGTCGGTGCGTTGACCACGTGGCACTTGAGGTGCTTCACATCGCAGCATTCTTCGATGAGACACCGACCTAGACTCGCAGGAGGCGTGGGCCCAAACAGATGATCGCACAGTTCCAGCAGGTGGTTCTTGGGGCCGTCCTTGCGGGTCAGGCTCTCCTCCACCACTTTTTCCTCAAAGAGAGAAATAACCTGCCTCCTGATGGAGACGAGAGAGAGAATTGTTCTGAAGCCATAGTTCCTCCTGAGCGTGGCGTCCACCACGGAGTCCCGGCCAAAGTCCTCACTCTCCCGCTTGCAGTGCGGTGACGCGAAGTCCCCCTCGGTGTCTGGGCGGAGGAAGGAGGCGGCACACATGCCCAGGATGGCCTTGGGATTTCTGCGAATAAATATACGTAGAAATAAAAAGAAGTAAGTAAATAAATAAAGCAATCTAAAAATTTGGCAAGAAACGAGATGAATCAAGACATAAACAATTAAAAACAAATCTAAGATTTTGCCAAGGAATGAGAAACTTCATGCTCATTTTGCTTACTCCAAGGCATAGTAGTCCACTCGGCCGCCCCCTCTCTCTAGGTGCATGCCACTGGCAAACACCTTCTGTCCCATGGACAGCCTGCGCACGTTGGTCAGGTGGCAGATGGCGGTGGCCACCAGCAACACTCTCTTGTTGAGGACGACGACCCCGCTGCCGGCGTCGCCGGCAAAGGTGACCACGCCCTCGAAGTAGCACTCCGGGGAGGAGACCTGGCGCGGCACGGCGGCAGCAGCGCTGGAGAGGATCCTCAGGGAGGACCTGGCCGTCGCCCGGTGGAGGCCCAGCTTCCCCCCGAACTCTCTGCTCTTCAGGGGAAATATCCTGGTGACCAGCACACTGCAGCCGAGGAACCTCTTGTTAACTGTCTGCAAGGGGCGAAAGGACTCCAAGTAGATCGGGACTAGGATGGTGACGGTCGTCCGGCCAGAGGAGGACTCCTCCTCCTCCTCCACAGAGATGAGGAAGCACTTGGCCCCGGTGAGGTAGAGCACATGGCTTAGGAAGACGAGGTGCCCTTGGCAGTTCCTCTTGCCGGAGGCCCTTTGCACCTGGCTGCTGGATTCGAAGGGAGAGGAGGTGGGGATGGAGGTGTCCTCTCGTTCCATTCTGCTCTGGCTCCTTCAGAATGCTAAGCTAAAAACGTTCAAAACAAAAAGGCCGGTTTTCAAATCTCAGTCTGTTTGTTGTCTTAATCTTCCCGCTCTCCTCTCGTGGGCAAAAACGCAAACCAGGGTTGCCAGGTGGACTATGCATCTCGCAATAAATGGCTGTAATATTCAATTCTAGCATGAAAATTTCTTGGTTCTCTAAACCAAGGAAATATACTCTATATTAGAACTCAACTTATATGCATGCTAGCTCCACATTTCATATAGTTCATACAAACTATTGGCACTATATGCAAATCTTTATTTCATAACCCAACCAATATCGCTAGCGTGGTGGGTTATCGTAACTCCAGGACAGGTGTTAGAATAGTGAAAAAGAAATACCCTTAGAGCAACTAAATCAACCGAAATCACTATCACTAGTTGCGTAGCCGCTCTTTTTGCTTAGAAAAAAAAAATTTTTTTGAGCTTCCAGTCCTTATAGTACTCCAGAAGGTCCCTGGCCTATGATACCGAAATGTCTTAAGAAGTGACAAAGTGTTCTCCTGTTTCTTTCTCCAATCTCTAGGGTCCTTTGACGTGTACTTTTACTACCTGGAGCAACATTTTTCATGCTTTAGTACACATGGACCTAGTACATAACGTCCTCGCAGCGACACTCCAGTTCCTTGATCATTATAAAGAGAAAAACAGCCACCACATATGCGCCCTTTATTCGTCAAGACTTTGCAGCACGCTGCGCGTCCGGCTGACATCTGCAGATGACCGACACCCTGCGCTCCCTCTCCGCCTTGAAGCCGGCGCTGCCGTCCCCGTTGGCGAGGATCTCGTGGGTGAAGTCGTAGCGGGACGAGCCGCACATGATGTACAGGCTCCGACGAGGGAGGAGCAAGTCCAAGCGGTGAGACTGACAAGAGATCAAGAAGAAAAAGAAAGAAAAAAAATGCAAGGCAGTATTCTTGCTGTGCTAAGTGTATTAGTCCAGGTTTACCTTGTCCTTCTCCACGGCGAATCTGGCCACGGCCTGCGACAGCAGGCTGACCACGGCGACGACGTCCCCGCAGAAGCGCGCGCTGTCCACGTGCGGCTTGATGTGGCCGTCCGGCGCGAGGTCCAGCACGTGCACGTAGGGCAGCAACTTGTGCTCGGACAGGAAGGACCTCTCCTGGATGCGCCGGATCACCCCGGAGTTGTGACTGTTCCAGTGTCGCCTCTCAATCTCACGGAAGCCCACGATGGCCTGACAGTGTGCGAGTAGAAGAAGGGTGTTGACAGTCAATCCTTGACAGCAAATCTTTCATCAATGCGAAAGAGGAAAAAAGAGAGAGCAAAACTTTGGGAATCTCCAGTTACTTCCTGCTGTCGTGGCAGAACACCTCGGGACAGGTCTTCTTAAAGCAGAAAGACCAGAAACAAGTATTAACACAGGTGTGGCGCGCGTCACCTCATCCCAGTGGTCCTTTTCGTAGACCATCCTCTTGAGGTGCGGGTCCGCTTCCTTAATCAGGGCCGCCTCCTCTTCCTCGCTGACAAAGTTCTCGAGGACGGTGAAGGAGGCCAGGAACTTCTTCTTCCAGTCGGTGGCCAGCTCCGGGTGGAAGTGGAAGCTTGGTGGGGAGGGCGCCTCCGTCTGGTGACTTGACATCGAGGAGGAGCCGTGCCTCCTGGCGGCGCCGTCCGGGCTGACGGGCAGGGAGACCCTCCTGCAGCCGCATCCCCATCCCCACCCCCCCGCGGGGGAGGAGGCGGAGAGGAGGTTGGCAAGCGCCGTCCTCGCGCACACGAGAGACACCATCATGGCCTCGACGAACACGTCGTCCACCACACCCCTTCTCTCCGCAGCGAACTGACCGTTACGTTACGTCTGTGTCACTGTGTGTGTGTGTGTGTGTGTGTGTGCGTGTTTACTTTTGCAACATCGTCTTC
>JAAUYM010131713.1_pt1 | contig 14679 bp, 16 predicted proteins | sample 7278001 | NCBI WGS metagenome assembly JAAUYM01 (sample SAMN14350224, study PRJNA611818) | marine sediment metagenome | isolation source: surface marine sediment (1.8m) | place: French Polynesia: Moorea | collected 2018-08
GGGTACGGGTTTATTGCGACACTTACGAAACAGGGTTCGTTCAGCACTAATGCTTCACAACCATTCACTAGTGGCGTAGCCGTTAGTGTGGCTCTAGTGGTACCAATATTGGCTGGGTAGCTAAAAATATCCTCCTTCAGTACGAGGAATGGCTGGAGCTCCGCAACGGCTGCCTGTGCTGCTCGGTCAAGGACAACGGGGTGAAGGCCATCGAGACGCTGATGCAGAAGAAGGGGAGGTTCGACTACATCCTGCTGGAGACGACCGGGCTGGCCGACCCCGCGCCCATAGCGTCCATCTTCTGGCTGGACGAGGCGCTGTGCAGCGACCTCTACCTGGACGGGGTCGTCACCGTGGTGGACGCCAAGTACGCATCGAGGCAGTTCGGGTGGGCCAAGGAGGAGGAGGACGAGGACGAGGAGGAGGGTGAGAACGAGGGCGGTGTGGACGGCGCCTCCGCGGAGACGGCGGTGAGGCAGTTGGCGTTGGCGGACGCCGTCCTGCTCAACAAGACGGACTTGGTGTCGGCGCCGGCGCTGACACGCGCCGAGCGGCGGGTGCGCCGTACCAACGGGTCGGCCACCCTGGTCAGGACGGTGCGCGGCAGGGTGAACCTGGACCTCATCCTAGACCTGCACGCCTACGACGGGCTCAGTGATAACCCGGAGAAGTTCGTGGCGGAGGTGTCGGTGGAGGAGGGCGGCGGCGCGCCCCACCTGGACGGGTCCGTGGGTACCGTGACGCTGAGGCACGGCGCGCCCGTCTCCAAGAAGGCCCTGGAGCTGTTCCTGGAGCGGCTGCTGTGGGAGGGATGCTACTCCGACCCGGAGGGGAGAGCGGCGTCGGTGCTGAGGCTGAAGGCGCTGGCGGCGCTGCGAGACGGACGGGTGGTGGTGGTGCAGGGGGTGCACGACACATACGACACGTACGAGAGCGGCGCGGAGTGCGCAGACTGCACCGTCGTCATCATTGGCAGGAACCTGGACAGGCAGGTGCTGCAGGCGCGCTTTGACGAGGTCGTTGGATCAACCTTGGTGTGACGTGACCGCGGCGAAAAGAAAAGTGTTCTTGGTCATTCGTATACACAGTTACATAGTTTGAGGGGGAACGAGAGGAAGGACAGATTTGTTAAAGTAAAAACTCTAATCTAAGGTTTTCTATCCAAGTAGTTTTCATTTTTTCAAGAGACGTACCATCTTCAGATTGGTGCACCAATGTACTTCATCATAGTAGTGTAGTGTATTAGTATGTGATTTTTCGTGTTTAATTAATCTTCGACGTCTGAAGGTGCTCTAGTGGCCTCGTCGTCCTCCTCATCGCTGTCCTCGGCCATGCGGTTGATCTCCTCCAGGTCGAGGGTGCCCGACACCTCCTCCGTGGCCTCCTCCTCATTCTCCCTGATGACTGGGAAGCCGTCCAGCTTGCGGAGGTAGAGCAGGCGCTTGATCACCTCGTCGTTGTACTTGCCAGCCGCCGACATCTCCTCCTCCAGTGGGTTCCCGATGAAGACCAGGTCCTCCAGCTCCGGCAGCTCCATCATGTGCTCGAACTCGCGCCACTCGCGCACGTAGTTGTGGGCCATGTACAGCACCTTCAGCTTGGTCAGGTTCCTGAGCGGCTTCAGCTTGTCAACCTGATTGTAGGAGATCCATAGCTGCTCCAGGGTGTCGGCCGCCGCCTCGATGCCCTGCAGCGTCTTCAGCAGGTTCCGACCCAGGGAGAGCACCTTCAGGTTCTGAAATAGGATGTACTGAATATGATTTCTGCTGAGGTGCCTTTCCTTCTCATTTAACGATTGTATTTAACGCTAGGTACAATAATGACATGGCAAAAATATAGATATACTAATATCCCCAACCATACCATGCTACAAAATCTAGGAAGAAAGGGAGATGGCAAGACCACTTAGAGAAGGCAACACAAGGATATTTTTTTTCTTATTTTTCCGGATATTCTTATGGAAAGTTAGGGTGCTTTCAGGGAGCCCAGATATGACACAACCTTGGGATGTTTGGTGACATACCTACAACATCTCGTCGAAGTATTGTGCATGTCCGACTGTCTGATACGGTTTGGTGCCTTCTGTGACCCCAAAGACCCACGTACGGTAAACTAACTGTACGTACCCGACTAATATTGGCGCTCGGTATTCGACCCGAAATCGACCTCAACTTTTGACGTCTGATTCAGATCATATTGGCGAAATAGCACTTTTTTTCCTCAAATCTACAGTACCTGAATTCTACCTTACTACCCTTTACCCCTGGGGGGAACCCTTCACCCCCGGGGGTAAGCCAAAAAAATGCAGGCCAAAAAAGAGGGGGGGGGAAGGGCCTCGGTAATCAATGCGGATTTGACTCTAATTCTACCGAGCCAATATTGCTCGGGTACTCGTATATTCTAGGTAGATCAGGGGGTCACTGCGGGTAACATAGTACGTAGGTACGTAGGCAAGTTGGTTTTTCAAATCTGTAGGAGTCTTTCAATGTGTCGGAAATGTTTTATTAGAAATTAATTTTAGTTTTGATTCTCTGATGAGGGTAGGACACTTAGTAAATGCAAAAAAATCTACATTTTGACTTTGGTAGACATTCAATTTGGGTCCATTTTTGGTGGGTGTCTCCAAAAATACTTTCCATTGGCCTAGCGTAGCGGGAGGGTCTGCTGATAAGTTTTATTACCATTAGGATTTTTCTGTTAATTTTTTTTAATGACAATTTTTAAGGTTTGCTTGTGATTTCTTTGTCTGGTAACTCTTAATGAGTTGTGTCCTTTGCAGATGGTCTGCACCTTAAACGACTGCAAGTTTGTGATGGCAGAGATCTGGTTGGTGGAGAGTGAGAAGTGCTCCAGGTTGGTGAGCAGGTGGAAGGGGCCCTCCATCTTCTCGATGGGCGGCGTCACCCCGATCAGCTTGATCTCCCTGGCCTCCGACGCCTTCCGCCCGCTCGCCTCCTCCCACTTCTTCAGAGCCTGCTTGATCGTGGTGGGCATGGCGGCGGGAGGCAACGGCGGGTGGGTAGGAAGGGCACTTTCGATTATTGATCAAACAAAAATCCGGGGCTCAGCGGAGACCGACCGCATGCATTCATTGAGAGAAAGGGAGAGGGGGGGGGGGGGCAGCCTTGCTTTGTTGACAAGAAAGGCCACTCGGCCAAAGAGCACATCATGTTATATGTACTACCTCTGAAGATCGATCTGTATAGTAATATAGTACTAGGTAATAGTGAATTTTGATGCAATCAATTTGAAATTCTTCAATACAGTGAATTTTACTGTATTGACAGTGATAATGACCAAATCTTAGCTGTCACTATATCGAGGTTCCACTGTACCTTGTACCCCACCAGACACATTCTCTCTCTCTCGTTTCCACAAACCAGACATTTTTCAGGCATGTCGCGGAGAGTAAAACAGTTGGTCTGCTTGCACAAACTGGACATTTTTTGGGCACACTTAACTACTTTTTTCCTAAGGCAGTGTGGCAAGTGGTATTTTTTTTATCTAGATTGGAAGCAAAGCGAACTCAGATACGTTGGGCTACACAATGGGAGTATTTTGATCTGTTTTTATGGGCAAGTCTTACCCAGCGAAGCGGGAGTGCTTAGGCTAGTAAATTTATACAGTGTAATATGTAATATGCTTGATCAGCTTTCGTCCAGAAAGTCATCTAGCCACTCTTCCAGATTGGCCACCTCGTCCGCCGCTTCCGGAGGCGCCTCTGACTTGTCGTCGCCGCCACGGCCTTGTCCGGGTGACCGAACGGCTGCTTCTTCGGCAGGCTGGCTCTGCCGGACTTGCGAGTCCCTCAGCTTGTCCAAGATGGCCCTGTTGACGTCAGTCCCGGTGGGGGAGTTGCTCCCGACCTGCTGCTTGGCAAGCTCGTTGAAAATCTCCTGGTTCCTTCGTGCTCTTTCTTCAAATTTGCTAGCAACGGTATTCTGAAATAAGGGGCTCAATGGTTTAATATAGTGATCAAACTTTTTAATATAAAAAAAATGGGGGGCAGCACCACAGTTTTTGGCGTCCTGAGGAGCAACGACATATCCAGTTACATGCAGTTAGTACTCACCCCAACTTCTCCTTCCCTCAGTTCAATCTGGCTGTGAAGTGGAATCGTGCCGACGGCCGCCTCCAGCGCCCTCAGGTCCAGGGAGAACAAGTCGTTGTTGACAAACAGGGTCTGCTCCTCGTCCCACTCCCGCTCAGACTTGAGGCGAAACAGCGACGCGGCGCTGCCTGAGGTGGTTGCAACAATTGGCACCGCGTGCGGGAGGCAGGAAAAGGAGTCTCTGTCTGTACTCACTCGTGTCCTGCACGGCGGAGTTGAAGTCCCTTCCGGTCCTCACTCCCCCTCCTCCGCCCTCCTCCTGCTCCTCCTCCTCCGACTGCCCCTCGCCCCCGTCCGAGGACGGGATCTCGTACTTGGTCCAGTTGCTCACCACCTTCCTCTTGCTGTACCGGCCTCCGCCTTCTTCCTCGGCGGCATCCGCCACGGCTGCGGCCGCGGCGGCGGCCCCGTCACCTCCCCTGTCGGGCTCCTCCCTCCTCTTGGCGTCCTCTCCTCTGCCGCTCTTGCCCTCGCCCAACTTGGCCTTGGCCGCCGCCTCCCGCCTCCGGCTGTCGTGGTGGCGGGTCTTCTTTTTGTCCGGGCGCATCTTGGGGTCGAGTAACGAGACGAAAGCAGGCAAAACAAAGGTAAAAAAAAAAAAGATCATAATACTCGACAATCACATGTCTTGTGTCTACTGCATGCTGTTGTTTATTGACTAGAAAAAAAAACTGAATGAGATCGATTGTAGTGCGTGTGTATGTATTGCTGACAGATAGATGGATGCACATCCCAAACCGAGGAGGAGCCATCCAACCCCCCCGGAAAACTCGCCCCGCTCCCTCCCTCCCTAAGGCTCGTAGTCCAGCGCCACATCGGAGGAGCAGATCGTCCCGTTGTGCACGTAATCATTGTTGTAGACGATGATCCTCCTGTATCCCACCGGCGCCTCCGGGGGCTCCTCTCCCAGGGGCACCACCGGGACCAAGAGGTGCATGATGGGGCAGGTGCCGAAGACCTCCCTCATCCTCTCCGCCGGCCCGATCTCCTCCTCCGCCTCCTCGTCGTCCTCCGGCAGGCGGTCGTAGTTGATGACGGCCCTGCGACGCCTCTTCTCCTCGTAGGGTGTGCGCCCGGTGAGGACGCTGCTCATCCCCACGGCCAGGAGGTAGGCGCACGCGCCGGCCCCGCCGAAGCCGAAGTTGATGAGGCCCACGTACAGGACCTCGAAGGAGGCGGCGGAGCCCATCAGGTACATGACGGCCGTGTAAGGGAGCAGGAAGAAAGGCGCCTCTCTGCTGAAGGGGTCCCGGTAGTACAGCATGACGTTGACGAGGTTGTAGACCCCGAGGGCGCAGCCGAGGCAGGCGTAGAAGCAGAAGACGAGGAAGAACCTCATGTTGGTCCTCCCCACGCACTGTCCCAGGAAGTAGCAGTGGTGGTCGAGGATGAAGATGCACCTCCCGCAGTGTCCGCAGTGGTGCGTCCTCCTGGGCACGTGCATGTCGCACGACTCGCACTCGCGCCACTTGGAGCGGAACCTCTCCAGGGCGGCGGTGTCCACCGCCCCGGGGTCGCGGGAGTTGTTGATGGACGGGTAGCGGTGCACGTAGCCGGGGAAGTTCTTGGGGGAGGCCAGCACCACGCTGCGGTTGCGCACGAAGAACACCCAGTTGGCCGCCAGCTGCCCCACCACGAAGAAGGTGGCCAGCTGCCACCGGGCCTCGCCAGGGTTGAGATAGAGCGCGTAGTAGGCGAGGAAGGAGGTCAGGGCCACGTTGAAGACGGGCGGGAGGGCCTGCAGCAGGATGGTGGTGACATTGGCGAACCCACGGTGGGGCTGCCCTCGCCGCAGGAGGCCGCGGGTGGACGTGAAGAACAGGCGCATGATCGATCAGTCAGTTACGTGCGCTCACGTAGGACACCAGAATAGCTAGTTGGGGGGGACTTACACCCCATAATAAAAAGAGGCAACTTTATGCCACCATATAACTAGTACATACCCTACTACATGTACTAGTGTATATGCAGGGGTTGCTACAGATGCTCAGAGGGACCAAATGCCAGTTTAGCTTCTTCAGAATGGCAGTATTATGCCTGGCCACCAGATAAAATGCCAGGTATAATGCCAGCCAATGGTCATGTCACTTAAAGACTACAAGAGTGTTTGTTCTAGGACAGTGTGTGTGAGCTCTGATTTTGAAAGGGACAGCAGCATTTGTCTTGTCTGCCTTTGCTGCAGAGCAGAGCAGAGCAGAGCACGGAGCATCTCTCTTTCTCTCTCAGTTGGTGAGCACCGTGCACTGAGCAGAGCCTTTCCCTCGCTTTCCCCCCCGACCCCCATCCCGGCCCCCCACCCCCACTTGCTCCCAACACAGCCAGCAGCAGCAGCAGCAGCAGCACTCGCCCAGTGGCGATGGCGGAGGCGAGGACTGCACTGCAAGCTGCAGCTGCCTCCTCAGAAGGTTGGCCAGGGCCACCAGCCACCAGGGCCACAGGCTGTGGCCCACAGTCACCACTGGCAGTTGGGTGAATGAGGGCAAGAAACGTGGAAACGAATCGCGCAACTTTTCTCTTTCTCGGAATCACACAATCTCGTACAGTAGCGGGACTCCCTGGGAGCCAAGAAAAAAATCCTAATCTGAAATCACGCTAAAACGAACTTGCATTTTTTTTTTGTAAGAATTATATTTTTTTCGCATATGCTACTCATGTAATTTTTTTTACACACTCACCATATATTGCAATCACAGTACTTATACCTTACATATGGCTTGCTGACCATAAAAAGTGTCTCACTAATCCAAAGTACCATTTAAAAATATCCCTCTAATCAGGAGTCTTTTACTGCACAAAACTATGGTTCCTTGATAAAAAATTCCCCCTAATCTGAAAATCCCTCTAATCCGAATGCTGAAAAAAAAAAATATCTTTTGGTTGTCTTGTTGTACGTTACAATCCATACATGAAAATGGCCCCTACTCTGAGAACTCCATGCCTTAGATAAGTGGAGTCCTAATCATTTTTTTTCCACCTGAGTTGGAAAGTGACTATCAAGTTAAAGACTAAATTTGAACATATCAGTTATGGGGAAACATAAAAAAAACATTCCCGTTGACAAAAATAAATGAATACCTAGAAAGCAGTAATTTGGAAGCAACATCAGTATTTCATTATTAAGATCCAGATATTTATATATATATATATTTTTTTAAAAAAAAAAAAGAAACGTAGTACATGTACTAAAGGTACAGTTGTATGCTTGTTATTGCGCAGAATGACTTTATTGTACTACATACGTCCGTGCCTCCCCTCCCCTCCCCTCCCCCTGCCCCTGCCCTCGTCTCTTCCGCCTCCACCGCGCGACGGCTCTCTTGGCGGTGGCGGCGACTGCGACCGAGGCGGCGACGGCGGCGAAGCCGCACAAGCCGACGTACAGGAGGGTGAGGTGGGAGGAGCGTGGGGCAGGGGAAGTTTCTCCGGAAGCCGATTCGGGATCTGCTACAGAGGAAGTAAGATCCCAGCCACTAACTATGTGCTTCTTCGCCACTGAAAGAGTGCCTGATGAAGGGGTGGTACCGGCGAGAGCCTGCGTGCTCGGGTCGTCCTCCTTTGCTCTCCACAGCTTCTGCCTGTTTCTCACGCCCGGTAAGAAGCTGACGACCAAGATGGGCTGGCAGCCGGCCCCCACCTCGCCCGAGACCAAGAACCTGGAAGTAGGAGGTAGTGGGCGCAATAACAGTAACTCCTGTCCATGTAGAAAGGAGTACGAGTACTTTAACCAACAGTATTAAGTGTCAATTTCCAATGTTTTGTATTAAATAAGCTACTTTTAAGTGTCCCTAGAGTTTCCCAAAATTTCGGTAATGTTTCAAAACATTATTTTATTTTTAATCTATTGCAAACTGGGAAAATCCCAGAAGTGTTTTAAAAATTAATCTGAATATTTTTTTATTCGAATTATTTCCATTTATATTTGTTTAGGAGGGTTGAGCAGCAAAAAAAAATGTCCTTTCGACTTGAAGAAATACATATCTTATGTTAAGGTACAGACAGGCAGACAGACAGACAGACACACAGACAGACAGACAGACAGACAGACAAACAGACAGACAGACAGACAGACAAAGAGACAGAGACACAGACAGATGAAACAAACTTATATACATGGTAGAGATTTGCCATATTCTCGAAAAAAATTTTAAGGCACATCAGATTACAATAAGATTTTTAGTTTTTTTTTTGCACTGGATGTGATGCGTCCCCACTCGCCTTTGGTCGTCAAAGAGCGCCACGACTTCGGATCCATCGTCTCCGTACGCTGAGGAGGCGCCGGACCTGTGATCGACTCCGTAGTACTCGTTGACCTGTGCACACACAGGACATAACTATGTTAAAAAGTTAAGCCTTCCTGCAGCGCGCAAGAACTCGCCAGACGCGGCTCTTTCCAGTGGCCAGTCCTGTTGAGGTGAGTGTGCCAGACGTTGAGCGAGAAGGCGTTGGGAGAGGTACTGCCGCAGGAAACCCTGTGTATCAAGGGTATACTGTATACACTGTACCAAGTGCATAGGACAGGTAATGTTCTAAGGCCTGCAATGAGGAGAGCCCGACGGTTTTTTTATGGGGGGGGGCAGCGCCACTTATCCCACGTGTGATTTATTTATGTATTCTTTAAAATGACCCCACGCCCAAAAGTGTCACTATTTAATCCTCCTGGGGTTATTTCTGTCAGAGTCAGAATTTTTGCAGCTGTCAAAATCCTACCAGCAATCATACCAGTTATCAACCAGCGATCTTATCAGTTATTAGTGGGGACCACAAACCTCTTGTATAGGAGATGGGGAAGTAGGATAAGGCTGGCGTGTTTTTTCAAAAAAAAAATTCCGTCGGGAGTTGTAAATTAGTTTGAATAGACTAGAGCAAATATGGAGGAGGAGGAGGAGGATTAATCGTCATCCAGAACAAACAGCAACGGCAACAGCAGCAGCAATTGAGCATGCACAAGTATTTTTTTCCTGATGACGGCACCTCCAATCTATCCCGTAGGTGACCACGAGTCTTCGCCCTTGCGCGAGTCCCCCCTCGTACTTGTTGACGGCGGGGCTCTTGTCCCCGTTCCTGATGGACCACGAGACGCTCCCGCAGACGCCGCGATGGCTGGTGCCGCCGTTGTCCACCAGGTAGAGTTCACTCGAGCCGGGAGAGACGGAAAGCAAGGCGTTGATCTGGATGCATCAAGAGCTCCTGGCTAATGACTCCCACCCTCATCACACACATATACAGTACACTTTACAGATGGTTGATATCCTGACCTCCCTGTTAGACACACATTTATGCGAAGCCCTTGGGTCTTCCAGCCGGTATCTGTATGGGGAAAAAAAATGGAAAAATGTCCTTGGGGTAAGTGCATAATTTTCCCCTTGAGTGAGTGAAAAAGGGAGAGGGGAGGGAGGAAAGGACGACCGACCTGGAGAAGTTCTCCACGAGTATTCCGACGACCTTCCTGCTCGCCTGGCCCCGCCGCTCCACCTCCACGAACTGCTCGGCGGTGGTGTAGGGGTCGAGGATGGAGGGCGGGCGGAGGTGCGGGCGGAGGGACGCGCGGGACGCAGAGAGGAAGGCGAGGTCCACAGAGTCCACGCGAGAGCGCGACACCTGGCACCAAGAGGGCGAGAGCGACCACGACAGGAGGAGGAGCAGCTTGCGGGCCGACGCCTCCCGCCACATGGTTCCCAAACGTTTAAAAGCCTCACTCACACGTCTGATCTCTTCAAGGTTTCCATCTCTCTCTCCCTCTCTCTGCAGTAGCTGCCGGAAACGCATTAAAAAAAAAGTGTGATATCGCATCCATCCCGTCGCACTTTCTCCCAGCTTTTTGTAGCTGTGTACTAGTATGCTGATTCTATTTCAAAGAAAAGTTATTTCAACTCCATGCAGCCACTTTTTCCTCACAATCTTTGTGTAACACAAACTGGCAATTAAACTAAAGTGAAATGTAGGGTATGCGCAAAACTTACTATAAAAAGTACTGGAATACATTACGAATTACAGTATTTTGTAACATAGGCAACTCTTACACCGTGCGGACCTCCTCCAGGTTATACAGTAGGTAGTTTATTCTTTCTGTGCACTTGGGCAATAAACACTCATCACCACGCTACGTAAATGTGCTTCACCATTTTTCCCCATATTTATCAATAAGCATAGAGGTATCTCATTATCATAAAACATCCAATAACAGCAGCTCTATTATATGTCTCTTCTCTCCTCTCCTTTTCCTTCGGGGCCTCCCTCACCTCGCCAGCTGGGTGATGAGGGACGCGCACATCTCGAAGAACTCCATCGTGTAGTGGCCCTTCACTGGCACCACGTCGGACTCGCTCTCGATGCGGCCGTAGCCTAAAGGAGGGACACCAATTAGGATGCAAAACTAAGCTGGTCAAATGTGTGTCAAAAAAAATTACCTGGGTTCACGTCGTTGCTGCTGGTGCTCGTGCTGCCACCTTCCTCTCCCACCAGCAGCGACTTGAAATCGAGCAGGAAGCTCTTGTAATCCACCTGATCAAGAGACAAAAGGCACTGCAGATGTGACCACTGTGCGTTATGTCTTATTTCCCCTCCCTTTCACTCACCTGATAGAGTTGGAGTGACATCTTGACATGGTGGTCACGTTCCGCCCCCTTCTTGCACCGCACATGCACGTGGTATGGGTTGATCACTTTCCACTCCTAGAAGAAAAGATTAATGAAATAGCCAGATGGACTAGCAGTAGGAAAAAAGCGACTCACAAAGTCCAGTGTCTTCATGGCCCGATAGACCTCGTTCATGATGTCCTGCGGCTTGCTCTGTGACCTGATGCCCAGGTGCCACTTTGCACGCTTGATAGGGTTTCCACGGTGGATCTTCTCCGCAGGCTTAATCCCCGCCTCCTTGGCGCGGTCAAGGAGAGCTGCACAGAAAAAGAGGCCAAAGGAACAAACATCAAATTAAGTCAAATTATAAGCCTTGAAACAGAGTGGTTAGGAATTAATCGTCCACTGGTACAATGTACACGATAGATATACTGTAGTAGACCATTAGTGACACATCACCTATTGCATCGTCTCTTAGCGAAAGGCAGTTTGCATGTCACCTCAACTAGGTGGGAGAATATGTGGGGGCAACAGCGAGAGATTTTCTTCCTCCCTTGCAGACTTGTTATGTAGATTGTCAATATGGGAGAGTGCATTATGAAGTCATCCACATTGTCCTTAATTTGTCTGATGTGGTCACGATGTTTATTAGTGTAACAAGGTGGGAGTGGCAGCACTAGGTGAGAAAATCCACACTCCAATGCCTGATTGGATAAGATTTGCTAAGCTTGTCCAATGCTTTGTGACACCATCTATCTCAGAAGCTTGTCTGTCCATCCACCCCACCCTCTCTCTCTATCCTTGACTCACCAACCCACTTGTGGGCGTGTGCATCATTCACGTGGTTGTCGAGCTTGTTGAGCTTGGGATCCCACAGCAAGGGATTCTCCAAGTGAGCTACAAACAAACATCCGACTTTCTGGACTTTCTGTGGGTGGGGATAGTTCCATCTCTGGCTTTTAAATTTATTGTTGCAGATGCTAACTTCTACCTGGGTATTTAAAAAAATCAAAATCCCATTGCTCTGGTGTATACAGTACAGTACGCAACTGATGTTTGCCCTTACGTGCTATCCTCTCAGGGTGTGGCTTGACCGGGCTCTGGTCCACTGCTGCGGCAGGCTGTGGCGACTGAGGCGGTGGTGAGGCAGCCGTGGCAGTGGAGGTGGCTGAAGGGCCATGCTGCTCATGGGACGGGGGAGTGGTTGAGGCCATCATGAAGTTGCTACAAGTGGGGAAAACTCATTAAAAGTACATGTTTATTGTTATCGCATGGGCACTTACTTGTAATCCACTATTGGAGCGCCACCGCTGCCTTCTTCAGCCTTCCTCTTGTTATCAATGATGAGCCTGCAACACCTTGTCAGGTAAATAGAAGCTACTACAAAGAGCAAACAGCTTGTTCATACCGGTATGCAACCGCCAAGGGATCCATGTTATCCTTCTCTTCCAGAATCTTTCGAAGCTCCACTGGATCTGCATTGAATTTCTGTAAAAGGAAATGCCACATTGAAGAAATAATTGAATTCTTAATGTTCAAGTAGGTTCATGCACGTACATCGCACGTTTCCTGAATGGCCTCCTCATCTGGGATGAGAGTGGATATATCGTTATCCGGGAAGAGGTAGGACTGGAGGTCTGTCTTGAACCAGTCATGCTGACGGATGTTGTTGACATTGGCTCGCCGCATTGGGTCAGTCTGCAGCATGTGGACCAGCAGCTCCACCACGCTCTTGTTTAAGTAGTCGGGGATGGGGAAAACACCAGCTGTGCAAATAAGTGATGTGATGCAAGTTTTGAAAGTAAACACAGTTTGACTATAACTTAAAAGTTTGACACTCACATTTTATTTTTCTGAAGAGTGAGGGGACATGTTCATCATCAAAGGGGAGCGTGCCACAGAGTAGTGCATACAGGATGACTCCACAGGACCAGATGTCGACCTCTGGACCAGCATACAGTTTGCCAGAGATGACCTCAGGTGCAGCATAGTTGGGCGAACCACAGCTGGTGCGGAGGAACTCACCGTCCAGCATCATGTTAGAAAGACCTTTGAGGAAGGAGAAGGAGAAACGAGAGAAGCGCCATTAGGATTTATGTTTTGCATGCACTTGCCACAAATGATTCCTAGCCTCTTTGGGACTAACCAAAGTCTGCAATTTTGACGTTCAGGTGCTGATCAAGCAATAGGTTCTCCGGCTTGAGGTCTCTGTGAACTACGTTGTGTCTGTGGCAGTAGTCCACACCGGAGATGATCTGCTGGAAGAATCTTCTGGCATCTGCCTCTTTGAGCTGAAATAATGAAGAAAGAGTGGTATTACTTTCAGCAACAGTTTCAGTGGACATTAATATTATTTTGAGAATGTCAGCAAACTTCCCTTCCAACTCAATAAACCACTACAAATTTTTGTACAAACTATCCAGGAAAATGCAATCAGTCTAAGTTTAAACATTTGAAATGATCATGGTTCACTGTTTCTCTTGACAGGTTGACTAATTTACTGTCACAGAAAGCTTCTTATAGTACGTGCTGCAAGGACCCTTGATGTTCAGTATCCAGAACTGCCGGTGCATTAAGAGCTGCAGCACAAATCCGTGCACAAAGTCCACTTAAGAGAGAAGCAAGTGAATCGGCAAGTATCGTGCAATGTCTGAGCCATACGCCAAGCAGCCACCTCCTCCGGGTGGCAGGCGCAAGAAGAAGAAGAAGAAGAAAGAGGAAGGAAAAGCTGAGGCCATGGTGAAGGCTCCGCCTTCGGTCAGGAGACCGCACGATGCCACCGAGGGCAAGCCCTTTGTATGCTGGGGAGTGTGCGTGGCAAGGCTAGGAACGATGCTGTTTGCACTCTTGACAGTGGTATTCCACCTGGCTGCCTTCATCTTCACCCTGTCTTACAGGTATGCAGAGTACAAGGATGCGGAGGCATTCTCCAAGTATGCAGGTGTGGCACAGGCAGATGTTGCCTTCGAGTTCCTGTGCATGTTGCCTCTGGCTGCTGTCATACTCGGCACTTATGACAGCAAGAGGCCTAACAGTAGGCACATCATCTTTGGGGGAACAATGGCAGCACTTTGCTTTGGGGTCATTCTCACCATCATCCACTGCCTCGGCACCACTGGGGTCGTCAAGGTCATCCAAGAAAAGCCGAGCAAAGTGTACAAGAAAGATGGCAACCCCGTGCCCTCCTTTGCCTTCCAGGTAATGCTGTCCATGCTCTTGGTGAAAATCGTTGTTGGGACAATACTCTACAGCTGCCTGGCATGGGCATCGCTAAAGCACTGGCACTACCTAGAGACCCTGTACGAGGATGCCGTTGAGGTGCAGAAGATGCAGTTTGCAAAGGTGCCGGAGGCAGTGCTGGCCAAGGCAATGGCAAGTGGCAAGAATCCGGGCAGAAAGAGGAAAGCAAAGTCTTCCGCCCCACTGGAGGAGTTCCAAGAGGACGAGCTGGACGAGAGCAAAAACATAATGGAGGACTGGGATTCAGGATCACAGTCCTGGAGCCGTCCAGGAAACCCAGACATGAGCAAACGTTTGTCACCCAGGGGAGATCGCGAAAGAGACCCTGAGAGGAGACGAGACTCGGCAAGACTTGGAGGGGGAAACTCCAGAGATGATCTGTCCCCAAGGGGTGCCAGCACTGGTGGTGGTGGAAGGCAGTCAGCTGCTAAGAGCGCAACTAAAAGTGTGAGTCCAGGCATCGTCCGAGAATCGGCAGACCGAAGTGATAGGATAAGTGGGGAGGAGGGTCTGAGGGGTTCTGCAGCCCGAAGGGGATCGCGATGGAACCGGGGCAAAGCAAAGGAGGATCTTGGCAGCATGCCCTAATTCATGGTGCATTTTTATGTACACTTGCGTACTTACAAGTAAACGCGCATTTTTTTATCTTCTTTACCTTGCCATGTTTGACGATGTAGTCAAACAATTCTCCGCCAGACACGTATTCCATCACCATGAAGATGTCAGTGGGGGTGGAGATGACCTGGTACAGCTTGA
>JAAUYM010023502.1_pt1 | contig 14676 bp, 11 predicted proteins | sample 7278001 | NCBI WGS metagenome assembly JAAUYM01 (sample SAMN14350224, study PRJNA611818) | marine sediment metagenome | isolation source: surface marine sediment (1.8m) | place: French Polynesia: Moorea | collected 2018-08
CTCTCTCTCTCCTGGAGAAAGAGGATTAATGGCCGACGACGATGGAGGCGGAGGGAGGCGAAAGAGAAGACAAAAAAGCTGATGCATCTGGAGAATCGGTGGAGAAATGTTGTGACGGAGGATGAACGAGACAAAAACTCTTTCTCCCTCCTTCTCTGTCCCGATCACATAATATCCAGTTAAGATCTTTCACAGCTCGCCTTTCTGAAGGAGGAGGAGGAGGAGGGGGAGGAAGAAGCATCAGATTAAGGTGGGCATTTGTGTGCAGGTGGCGAAGAGAGTCTTTTTCTCTTTCCTCTCACTCACTCTCTTCTGCCCAAAAAGGCTTTTGGCCCTCCCTGCAAAGTTCTTATCCTCATCCTCACTAAGCGTGAGAAAAAGGGAGAACGTGGGAAGCATTTTCACACATAACGTTACCAGGAGGAGGAGGAGGCTCTTCTCCCTACCTACTTAGGGGTTCACACACAGGCACACACACGGGGACGGGCCCAAAAAGAAACAGGTCCCAGGTCTTTTTTTGGGAAATGTGAAGAAGCTGCAATTGCTTTCTTCCTTTTCCCCCTCCTTCCCATGACTTTTTGTTTCTTTTCCTTCTCTCTCTCTCTCAGGGCACTTAACGAGATTGTCCAATATTTGCTTTCCCTCTCCCCCCAACGTCTTAGCCAGGCCTCAAGAAGATGTGAGGATGAAGGAGGAGGAAAAGGAGGAGGACGGTTGGAAACACTAACGCAGTCGCAAGAAAAGGGTGGCATAGGGGATAGGACCTTTCTCTGACAGAGTAAAAGACTAAGTGCTACGTACAGTACATGGTACTCCTACTCCTACTTTCTTGCGTAGAAAGGCTGACTATCTCTCCTACTTCTTTTACCCGGTCTGCGGCACATGCAAATCCACAGTCCTATTCATGTACTACCATGTAGTACTGTATACAGTAGCTATTGCGAGTTTTATAAGACATGAAAGGAGAGTTCTGATCTTGCAAGCAGCGGGATTCAGTAACTTTTATTCAAAGCCATTCTTTAATACCCTCGTATACATACTAGGTACCTACTATTTACTACGTTGTACAGTACGTATATGCTTACATGCTTTAATTGACATCGAGATACAATACTAGTATAGTATCTGCTAGAACACAAAAAGCTTGAAAGCTTAAAAGCTTATTAGGAAAGATCAAAGTTTAAAAACTTTTTGAAGGGCTGAGATTGCTTGAGAACAACATTTGGCATCTTTTTCGTTTCTTCTTTCATTTCTCGAAACCAATTTGACCAGATTGGCCTTGAAATTAATTTTCTAGAAGAGAAAGAGAGAGAGAGAGAGAAAGGAAAAAAGAAAGGAGAAAGAAATGGAAGAGAAAGAGATGAAACTGACTGAGGAAGACACCTGCGAAAGATGGGGTGGGAAGGGCGGAGAGAGGAATTGAAGGAAAGGAGAGAAGAGACTCCTAGACGCCTCACCATCCAATCTTGAGAAAATGGCAAAAGAGGAAGAGAGAATATAGGAAAAAAGGGACAAAGAAGATCTTTCTTCTTTGTCTTCTAGCATTCTCCTTCAACTTTCAATATACATATATACCTTTATATATAGGGACTTTCTCGAATATAAAGAAAATGAGGAGAGGGAGAGGGAGCCTTCTCTGCATCTCTCCTCCTCCACCATCAGTTCTCCGCCCTCCCCACTCTCTCCTCCTCCTCATTCCGCAGTGCGCAAACCCAACAGTTTGCCACATCTGACAAGACTGACATGGCCCAGGCGGGCCCGACCGAGTGGGATGAGGAGGAGGATGTTATCGGTGGCGACGGGGTTGGCCACCCGACAGACAGAAGAAAGGAAGGAAGAGAGGGGAGAAGGTGGAGAGAAGGGACTTCTTGTGGGTCCTGAAGGATCAAAGAGAGGGTCAGAGATAGGCAGAAAAGTGCGGAAAGAAAGTAAGGAAGAAGAAGTTTAAGCCGCCGTCTGTACCTACAGGTTGGTCCTCTACTCCACTCGCACTCACTCCGGCAGCTGCCCTCGACTTTGCTCTTAAACACCCTGTCTGAGAAGCGCCATGGTGATGGTGGCCACCTTCTCCACCCTACCCAACCCATCCAACAGGCTCCATATCCTCCTCCTCTTCAACATCCCCCCCCCAGGGAGAAAACAGGTGCTTTGTTTTTACGATCTTTCTTTTCGCCCAGCAGGAAATCGTACGTTCTAGTACAGTTAGACCCGCTCAAGTGGAGGAGAGGTCGGCGGGAGAGCAGGCGAATATTCCAACTTGTTCAGGATTTCCACTAATCATCCCAACAACGTTTCAATCAAACGTTTTTTCTCAAAGTCGGCTTAGACGAGACTTTTCCTTATCCAATTCCCACCTGAGCGGGGTTCAACTGTACGTACTAGTAGTGTACCAGGCGCGGGTGGTTCTCCAAGGAGATCGACAGGGGAAAGAGACCGTAAAAGTGGAGGTGGATACGACAAAGGAAGGAAAGAAGAGAGGAAAGAAGGAAGGAAGGAAGGAAGGAAGAAAGGAAGAAAGGAAGACCGTACATGTAGTATAAGCCTCATCCTGAATCTACCACTGGTTGTTTATTCGCTATTTTTGGTAGGTACTCTCATTTCGCTCCTTGCGTTTCTTTGCCCACTTTCTAGTACATGCAATAAGTGCTGTGTGTGGTAAGCTAGAAGGTCATATTGCTCCCGTTGAACTATTCGGTGGGTTAGCGTACTCAAGCCACTTCCTTCAGATCTTCTCCATTCAGGCTTGAGACCGAATTCCTTTGCTTTCCACCCTTATTGGATCTCTCTCTGTATCTTCGCCTCCACAGCCAAATTGTCTATACTTGGTCTTCTCCCGTCTCCACCTCCAAAAGATTTAGAAGGGGCCCTTTCTTTAATCTCCAGAGAAGAGTGAAAGCGACAAAAACAAGAGCGATGCGAACGTTCCGAACCGCTCAAACAAGAAAGTTTTGATAGGTGGGTCAGCGGAGAAAATGTGAAGATGTAGTAAGAAAAGGCAACAACAACAACAACAACAGCAATCTTTCTAAATGTCGACCGCGTTTTGGGAGGCGTCTTGTGGCGGAGAAAATAAAAGAAATAGTGAGCCCCAAAAATGGGAAGGAAGGAAGGAAGGAAAGAAGGAAGGAAGGAAGGGAGAAGGAGAGGGAGAAGAGAACGAATGGGTGGTGGAAATTGCGAGGGAGGAAGGAAGGAAGAAGGAGAAAAAGAGGAGAGGAGGGAAAAATACCCATTTGCTCGGCCGGAGGCAGCCACGCACTTCACTCTTGATTAAATTTCCACTTTCCCCCTCCCTTTTTTTGGTTGCTACGGTTTCTTGAAACCCTTCGAAATAAAAAAAAGGTACGAATTTACTCCAATATTTTGGAAGAGCTGGAGTTCAACTCAGTGTTGCCAGATGGTGCCGTGTGATACCAGACTACCAGTATAATTCAGGCAAAATACTTCTTAATAATACCGCAAAAAAATTGATTTGGTATCCTTTTCGGAAAATTTAAAACTAAAAAAATATTAGCTTGGTACCTGGTATATATGTAGTACTACAAGAGCCAAAAAATCTGCCAACCCTGCTCGAATTCTAGTTTTTCGCCCCAAATTGTAGAGGTAAAGAAATAGCAGTAGTAGAAGTTACGGTCGAAGTAACACCTGTCCTCCGGGCACTTTTTGTCCACTGTATAGTTCTTTGGATTTGACGTGGACAGCCGAAGAAGAGAAGGGGGGGGATTTAGAAAATGGGAGGGAAATCGCCAGACATTAGTGAAGAAAGAAAGAGGAGGAGGGATCTTTTCTGAAGTGGCATTAACAGGGAGAGAAAAGGAGCAGGAGAAGAAAGAGGAGGACGGGAAAGTACGAGGAGAAAGAACAGCATTAATAGCCTCGGTTCCTTCCAGCGACTAGCAGATAGGGGAGGAAAGCGATCTTTGGGGTGAGAAACTCCCTCCTTCCCTCTCCCCTCCTCCCATAAATTCCCATTACTTTCAGAAGCAGAGAGGCCCTCCCTCCCACCTTCTCCTCCTTCGATAAAGGGAAAATTTACGCTTGGCTTTTTTGTGGCTCTGTAAAATTTTATTTTGTCGCGCAGGGGATAAGAATTGGAGAAGATTTGTGAGAGAAAATTTTCTCCAGTAGCACTTGTCGCTCCGTATGGTGTACGTACCCGAAACAGAGGCCACTAAACTATGAGAGGCGGGAGGAAAGCAGAGCTAGAACTTTCATTCCTACACTAGTACGTAGTTACATGCAAACTTCAAGGTAAAAGAAAAAGAAAACTTTTCATTCCTGCTATGCGAACCCTCCTGCAAAAATATGCTCAGAGCTTCTTCCATTTTACATTCTCTCTGTGTGAGAGAGAAGGTGAGATGGGATGAGATGGAGGAGAGGGCATTAGGAAGTTCTGAAAAGGGTCCAGGATCCAGCACATTTGAGAACTTTTTTGTTACCCATTGCAACTTCCCCCTTTCCCTCCTATCTTGCCTCCTTCCTTTGATATGGAGAAGAGAGGATATATGCTTTTTGGTGTGGGAAAGCCCGAGAAGGAGATGGAAGGACCGACTTGACCTTTTACGACTCCCCGTTTTCTTCCTTTCAGGACAGGCTGGTGAGCTCCATGTCCAGGGACAACATAGAGAAGGCCGCATCTCCAGAAGAAGAAGTAAGCATATGCAGAGGTGCTACCATGATAAGACATTTTTAAAAACATTTTTTACTTTTTAAATTGCAGTGCGTGGTTTGTTGCCAAGCGCGCGCGGTGATGGAGGTGTCCCCGTGCGGCCACCAGTGCCAGTGCAGGCTGTGCTTCGTCCACAACATCCAGGACGCGGTGGCCAAGAGGGACCTGCCCCTCAGGTGCCTCATCTGCAACGCCAAGATCCTCCGGGTGAAGAACAACTCGTCCCGCCACCCGCCGGGCGCCCCGGCCAGCGCCTTCGACCACCCGGTGCACACGCCTGGGCCGTCGGTCGCGTCCAGGTTCCCCAAGTCCGTCTCCGGGTACTCCATCGGCAACGGCAGCAGCAACAATAACGCCACCATCGCCCACTCAGCGTCCAACTACTCCTTCTCATCAGGTAGGTACAGTACAGTACTCACTAGAGTAAGGGAGATTACAATTCAACTCTTTTATAAATGTACGTAAAAAAAAAAATCATTCGAGTTTGATTTTATCAGCTCTCTTGCACATTCTGGTTTGGGAAACCTTGCCCATGCTCGGTGTGATTCCCTTCTTCCTCTTCCTCCTCGTCGACCAATCTCTTGTCGCCGTCGCCCACTTGGCGCCTGTCTCTCCAGTAGACGGGCCTGGTCGCCAGACACAGGCCAAAGAAGAGGGCGATTCCCAAGATCAGGAGAGGGACCCCCACCGCGATCAAGCGGAACTGCCAGGTGGAGGCGCTGAAGAGATCTAGAGTAAAGGGATGAAAGAAATGCAGTGGACTAAATTTATACAAATACAGTAAAATTGACCTTGCTAAATTTCTTAAAAGCTTAATTTTTTTTCTGATTTCCACATCTACCTCACCATGCTTGTCCTCAAATGGTGCGACAGGATCGACATGTTCTTCGACTGTCCACTCAGTGGGTGACGCCGTCGGTGCAGTGATCGTGCCTCCTTGCACCAGACACCACTTGGTCTCGCCCCTGGCCATCCGGTCGACGTTCCGTTGGATGGCCCTCTTGCTGCAGGGGGAGAAGACCTCCCTCTGCCTGCTGTAATGGTCTGGCGCGCGTGGGGCCATCAGGAACCCCCCGCCGCCGTCCTCCTCCTCACCGGTCTCCCCTTCCCCGTAGGCGTCGAAGCAGGAAGGGTCGTCGTCGTGTGGCGCCCCCAGGCTGTGGCCCAGCTCGTGCGCCAGCGTGTACTCGGCCTCGTCGGAGGCCAAGCGGCCGTCCACCGTCACCATGCCGCAGTTCGGGCTCACCTCCCCGACGAGGAGAACCTGGTGGTACGGCCCCATGACCCACAGCGGCGTGAAGTCCTTGCAGACCCCTCCGATGTAGCTGAGGCCCAGGGTGTCCGCGAAGTGCTGTCCGGAGAAGAGATAGGACACGCAGTAGTCCGAGTAGTCGGCGGCTGCGAAGGCGGCCACGAGCGACTTCGGATCGTCGGCCCTGGGGTTGCACGCGGCGGATGTCGCCTCGTCCTCCGCGGCATGAGGTGAGTTGCATGTATCATCGGTGGCCACCTCCAGCTTGGAGACGTGGAACTGGACCGGCTCCTCACGGCCCCCTCCTACCTTGACCTTGATCTGTTCCCTGTAGACGTCGTTGACCCCCTCCACCACCTTCACGACGTACTTGGCGATCTCTCTCTGGTCCTTGTCCATGCTCTCGTAGAGGAGGTGGTCCACTTTCACCAGCATCTTGCACACGCCTCCCCTCTTCCTCTGCGAGAGGTCCAACACTTTCCTGCTCTCCTTCACTTCTGGAAGCTTCAGTGGCTCCTTGAACGTCCTCCTCTGACCGTCATTCCTCTTGGTCCTCTTTACCGCCACAGAGCCTTTGTCTCCTCCCTCCTCGATGGTGAATGCAACGCCACCCCCGAACTTGGCCCGACCAGAGAGCGTGCCGGCCTCCTCGTCGAACACGACGACGGCCGATCCAACTCGCTCGCGACTCCCCGGTCGCCTCCAATAGGCCAATCCGGACATGGCCTTCAGCCCCAGCTGGTGCAGGGAGGAGGAGGGGGAGGAGGAGGAAGAATGGCGCCCGGCGGCCGTCACCACCTCTGTCTGTCGGCCGGTGTCCTCCAGGTCCAGGATCAGCCTGCTCCCGTTGCCGGCGGACATGATCACCACCCTCTTGTCCCCATCCAGCAGCTTCACTTGGAAGTCGTACTCGACGTTGTCGGTGGTGGAGGCGGCGACCACGCTGAGAAGGATCGCGACAATGGCGACGTTCATAGTTACGTACCAGAAGTCGGTTGCATGCATAGACGTCGCCCACTGAGGGAGGAGCGACCGACTCAGAGCAGACTGCTCAAATACTAGTACTGTAGATGAGTGAGTACCATGACTTTTTGGTAGTCTTACCCAACCAATATCGGTTGAATGGATTTAGTGATGGGTTTCTCTAAGGTTTTCAAACCACTTATGAATATGGCATTAGAAACGCCAGGGCAGGTGTTAAAATATACCGGTAGTGATATGAAAACCTTAGAGCAACCCAGACTGCGACCCCATTACTAACTAGCACTAGTGCCACCGATTCTGTGCCCCTAGTGAGACCAATATTGGTTGGGTACTGTTCTCTCAATCGTCCGTTATTGAGTCGCATGTGGAGGTTAGTACATGGAAATTTGTATTTTTTTAAAATCCAGGTTGTGAGTGGCTTTTACACAATAATATCACATCACAACAATATCACATTGCCGCCTCATTGTACACTCAGAATTGCGCTTTGGTTGGGTAAAAATGAGAAAAACAGCTGCACCTAATTAGCAATCATATGAATTCTGTCAAAGCGAACTCTGTGAGTCACTGTGACTCCTCTCCTTCTTCCTCGTTCATTTTCTTGTAAGGAATGACCGTGCTCAATTTCTTGACTAGGGTGCAAGAGATCGCCTCTCCTTTACGCTTGACTTCCGAAAAGATTCCTCTTTGCTGTGAACCAGCAGGAGACGGTCGTGGTCGGTCGTCTCGTTCAATCCGGACTGTCCCGGCGCTATCCACGGTCCACACGTCCAAGCGGTTGCGCTGTTGTCGCTGCTGTTGCTGCTGCTCCCACTGTCCCCTTCTGCTTTGCTTCTCCTTGGAATTCTTGCATGCCACGACTGCCAAAAAAATACCAGCAACCGAAACCATCGCGAGCCCGAATAGGTATACGAAGCTCCCCGGGATGACCGGCGACTGAACCTTGGTATCCAGAGTCCGGGAGGGTCTCCTCAAAGTCTTCACGTCTGTTGCTTGCTCATCCTTGTCATTAATGAAGCACCACTGCCTTGGCAAGTAGTCCATGGTGCCCCGCTTGTTGGGATAGCGAAAGGGAAATCTCTGCGACACGTTGTAAAAGTTCTCGTTCATCAAGTCTAGGCTCTGCTGGGAGAAGACCTCCATCGTCCGGTTGATGGTCTCCGGCACCTGCGGGTTCATCAGGTGGGAGCCCTCTCCAAGAGTCTTGTTGTAGTGCTGTGCTCCCAGTGTGTGCCCGAGCTCGTGGGCCACGATCCACTCGGCGGAGGCGTAGCTGCTGTTGTGAACCGCCACGAAGCCGATGTTTAGGTTGATGTTGCTGACGACGTCGGACACGTGCCCGCGGTCGGCGCAAGCGCCGGAGACGAAAGAAATGCCGAGGACACTCCCGTGCGAACATCCCGTCAGAAGGAAGGAAAGGCAGTAGGCGGAGGAGTCCTCGGAGGTGCCTATCTCGGTCAGGAGAATATGGTCGAGTAGTCTTCCTTGCGAAAAGTCGTACAAGTTAGCTGGGGTGCACGTGGAACACCTGAAGTCGTGAAGAGAGTAGGCACAGTACTCGTCGGTGGCTACGAAGAGGTCCCTGATGTGGAACTGCACCGGCGAGAGCCCCCGTCCGGAGTTGAGGAGGGGGCCCCGGTCCCTGTAGATCCGGTTGGCCGACTCCAACATGGCGATGGCCTGCTTGGTCACCGCCTTCAAGTCGCGGTGCCAGAAATGGAAGAGCTCGTTGTCCACGGCCACCTTCATCTCGCAGACGTGGCCCCGAGGGAGGTGCCCGCTTATCCTCCCGTTGTTTGAGGCCGCTGTGTCCGAAGAGCCGCCTCCGGCCTCGTCTTCTCGGGTGCCATCCCCCTCCTCAAGGGCCTGCTCTGCACCTTCATCCAGGACCGTAGTCCCTCTCCTCACCAGAACCATTTTCCCGATTAGCCTCTCGCGAACCACGTAGACATGACTTCCAATTGTGTACGTTCCCGTGAAGGTGTAGTCGTCTGCAAACAATTACCCAGTATGAACATACTGTACTGCATGCGCCAATAGCAAGTTTTTGCATTTTGACCTACCAACGTCCATGACGACGGCGGCGGTGCCCTCTCCGACGAGCACCTCGTCTTCTCCCCCATTGCCCGGGGAAAGGAGCAACTCCGCCTTCCCCGCCAGCGCCAAGATCCCCAGGTGCCTATGCGAGTGCCACGAGGCCGCCCCCGCGGACGGCGAGGACGAGGACACCCTGGAGTGCCGGCCGGTCGGGCGCAGGTCCAGACGGAAGAAGGAGGAGGAGGAGGAGACGTCACTCGAGTTGATGCGGACTTGGAAGCGTTCGTCGACCTCCTCCGACGTGCGGGCGACGACGACGACCCTCATATTGGTCTCGTCGAGCGCCTGCACCACCATTTCTTCTTCTTCTTCTCCCTCTAACTTGTCGACCTCTTCGCGGACGTCGATGACCACGTCGTACCCTGTCTTAGCAGGGAGGCATGTGGCCAAAGGTGACGAGAGAGTGGTCACCAGGAGCGCAGAGACAAACGCAGAAGGCGGAGACATGCTGCGTGTGCTTGATTATGGAAAAATGAGCGAATTTTTCAGGCGAATTTTGTTTTTACCAAAAGCAGCTCACCTTCCACTTGCGATTTTTTAAAATCTTAATACGGCTCTATCTGATTTCACAGTGATTTTCCTCCTTCCAAAAGTTTCCTCCTTTTGTACCTAGCACGACGCAATTGAGCCGCTTGGAAATCCCACCACAAACGTTCACAGTGTCCATACCTGCATTCTAACTATGTGGTACTTACTATAGACTGGTTAGTAGGGCATTTCCTACGTACTGTTAATCAAGTGATGGGGGAGGGGGGGAGGAAGGCGGGAAGCATAAGAACCATGTTGCTCCGAGAAAAGAGAATGCTCTAGTATGTAGTATTTTCTTTCCTGACTCCAGTTTGGGTTGGGGTGCTATGTTTTTGCATGACAAAGATATCAATTAAACTGACGTGCACCCGACGGGATTTTAAAGTCACGAGCGTAGCAAATTCCATTTGTAGGCTTGCAATCCAAGACTATCGTACGTACCTTCATGTCACATTTTTTGTTCTGGAAGATGACCAAAAGTTCCGTCGGTCATTCAAGAACATTCATCGTATTAGATGTAACTTTACTTGACAACGCTCAAAAATTTATACAGTTTCCAGCCCTCTCTGTTATGTTTTGCCTTTTGGCGAAAATGTAGCACCTGCCCAACACCGGTGAGTGATTTTCCTATTCACTAACGCCCAGAAACTCTTTTTCTCACTTGTCTGGGCCAAAGCGGCCGGAAAAGTAAGCTTTATCACGACCGTTTTTGCTTTGCGAAAAGGAGTAGCATAAGGCTTTATGTCCAAAATCTGAAAAAAAGTCGGCAAACCTATGTAAAAATTATAATTACATAAAAGGCTGCCTACGTACACATAACTATGAGACTTTTTATTTGCCCCTGAATCCTTATTAGCTTCTTCTTCTTGTTTCACAGGTGTGTCTTCGATGAGCACGTCGAGCTACGGGTCGAACCGCTCCACCAAGTCCGCCGGGTCCATCCGCTCTGGCGCCTCCGTCCGGTCAGACGCCTCCGCGCAGTCCTGGTTCTCAATCGGGTCGCTATCCAACTTCCAGGCGGGGGGCATCATCGACTCGGGAGCTTTCGCAAAGATGCCGAGGGTAAGGACAGCCAGCAACAACAGCAACAACAACAACCAGCTCAATAATTGCGACAGTCTATCACCATGGCATGGCACTACAGTATACAGCTGAGATAAAGGGGGCGAAAAAACTTGTACTGCGTTTAATTCCACCAGACTCTGAGTCGGAGCCAGAACTCTTTGCCCAGAGTGCATGAAATGGAGGAATTGTGGTCCTCCTCAAGCTCCGGCACTCATCATGAGCTCACCTTTTTCAAGCTGGAGAGGTCTACCTCCGAGGTAACCCTTGGGTGCGCGGGGTGGCAATGGGGTGGAGACTCGAGGTCTTTCCTGGTGAAGGGAGTGAGAGTGCATTCGTTTGACGCTTGTGACGTGGCTTTTTTTGGGTGGGAGTCTCAGATTCACTTTTATCTCAACCCAAACCATGCTGACGTAACAAGTGTACTGTATTTCTTTGATTCAGGCCCATTCGCTGTCGTCCACCGGCAAGACTCGTCCGCGCCCCCCGCGCAATCTTCCCTCCTCGTCCTCCGCCCACTCTCTCAGGTCTTGGAGCACCAGCACCGGCGCAACCGCCGTCCCGGGCGGCGGCTCCTCCTCGTCCGCCCCTTCCTCCGCCACCACCTCCCCCTCGGCCGTCGTCGTCACCCCGCCGGCCCCGTCGACAGACCCACCCATCTCATCCTCCTCCTCCGCGTCCTCCTCGGGAGGCGCTGCGGCCACCACGCTGTCGCCGAACAGCATCGATTCGAGGTAAGAAGAGGCCTTGTAGTTTACACACGCTTGTGACGTACTCGGCGAGGACGTGATTCCAACATTAGGACTGCACTTGTGTTTGTTTCGAGCAGAATTCGAGCGATCCAGGGCTACGTCCGCGTCCCCGCTTCCGACCCCTCCGAGGAGGACGACGACAGCGAGCGGGAGAACCGTCCGCCGCAGTCGCAGCCGCCGCAGCCCGCTCAGACAACCGCCGCGCCCGCCTCCTCCTCCCCCAATCCCGCCGCCAAGCCGTCGGTCGCCAGGACGACCCGCCTGCACGCCACGAGAGAGGCCTTCCGGAGGTCCAGCTCGGCCGACGGGGTCAGCTCGCTCGCCGCGGCGACGTCAGCTGCCACGGCTGACCCCACGCAACTGCACAAGCAGGGCCTCATCCGCCGCCTCTCCCTCAACGACAAGCCGCACCTGCTACCCCCGCACCACCACCGGGCCCACCAGAGGAGGTTCTCCAAGAGCCCGGAGCTGGCGGAGACCACCTTCACCATGACCACCATCGAGGAAGAGGAGGCGTCGGTGGCGGAGGCGGCAGCGGATGCTGCTGGGGCAAAGGGCAGCAGTGGCGATATTTTGCAGTGATGTTCAAGAAATATTTTTCATCTTCCGAGAAAAGCCAGACGGTGGCAAGAAACTTACATGCTACTAGCTATATTAGTGTGTGTGTGTTCTTTATACAACCCATAGCAACTAAACCCCTACAGTCACATATTTGTAGTGGCACATGTAGAGGAAAAAAATATTGTTCACTTTTTAGAAAGCATGCTTCAGAAAATTTTTGAGCCCAGCATCACTTAAATCCTCACCCCCCTCATAAATTTCTGTATATCAGTCTCCTGTACCAGCCACCCACCAACTTCTGCTCTGCACAGAAAAGAGCAAGAACACCAACCCAAACCCACCATCCCCCCCCTCCTCCGGAGAACTGCTCGACAGTAACGTAGCAGCATTTAGTTATTGATCGGCAGTTCACAGCATTGTCCTCCAAACCTGCTTGACAATCTTTGCTAAAGGACAGCATCCAGTATATTACCGAGAGCACGGATGTCTGCTCCACCTGAACACACTCATGCCATCCAATTTGTCTTACCCACCCCACTCCCCGTGCTTAGAATGTAATCTGTGCGTAAATACTATAGTATACCGGTAGTAGAGAGGAGTTGTTAACTATACTACGTTGTTACTGCGTAGTATTGCGTCTCTCTTTTTTGGGGGGGACTCGTTTTTTGGGGCCTGAGGCGATGGAATAAGCTTGCAGAGAAGGCGGAGCGAGAGAGCACATTCATGCAGAACGAATATCAAGGAAAGAAGAGTGACTATTCGCCGGAAAGAAAGGACCAGAACTTGTTAAAGGGCAGAGTCTGCAGATTCGAAGGGTTGCACAATAAAGTTGCTTTTCTTTTCTTTTTAACAAAAAAAAAATCACTTAATACTGGCGTTACAAAGTATTCTCTATCACAAGCTCATAAATTATGCTTAAGTCACTATCACGGTTGCCGCAGAGGCGTTTTGGCAATTCTGTCTTCCGCCTCCTCTTTGCTGGCGATGCCGTTGACATCCTGCATGTAGAAACAAAAAAAAAATCGGATAAAATAGATACAAGAATGGAGAAGGGAGCTACATACAATGGCACAAAAAAGGGGGAGACGACAGCTCCCCGCCTCCTACCATATAAACCTTGATGAGTGCCTCTGGCAGCACGACCTTCCAGGCGAAGTCGTTCCTGTCGTAGTACTCCCTCTCCGTCGGCATCCACCGCGCCCTCAGCTCATCCATGGCCCACTCGATCTGGTGGTCCGTGAAGGGGTGCGTGATGGTGGTGTAGAGGAGCGCGGCTCTCGGGCGCCCGCCGGAGCGGTACGCCAGGAAGCGGCTGGAATTCTCGACATCCTCGCCTTCGCCATCCCAAAAAGCCTAGGTTTGACGTCGTGTAATAAGAAAGAGCAATAAGAATGAGAATGGCGGCACTTACTTGGAGATAACCTGTATTCTTTCCCAAGAGCCTTCTGATCTGCTTTTCCCCGAGTCTTGAGTCCATCCGTAACTTGATGTTCCAGTTCTCCCCCTGCAAAGACGGAAGTGTTCCAAAATGTAGACACAGTTGGCAAGAAGAATTTATCACGTATGTGTACAGTAGTATAGTACAGTATAGTATACACACCCTGTATCTCTCCTTCTCCTCCTCCCGCCTCTTCTTCTCCTCGTCCACTTCGGTCTCTTCCCTGCTCCTCGACTCCTCCTCCTCGTTCATCTCCTGCAGCTTCAGAACGTACTCGTCCACGCTGTCGAAATTCTGGCTGATGTCGCGCGTGTTGGCGATCTGGTCTGCAAGAAGATGGGAGAGAGGGTGAGGACATCGCATGTGAATCACGACTCACGGAAGCAGTCCCAGCTCTCACTCACCGGCACTGATCAGCAGTCTTCGATACTTCTCCTCTTCGCTCTGCCTGACTGTCTTGGCCTCCTCGTTCTCGTCGCTGCTGCTTCCGTCGCTCTCGTCCAACAACCTACCGATGGACCTAGTAAGGCTGTTGCTGCTACTGTCCAATATGTTGCTGATGGGGCTCTTCTTGCCTTCCCCCTCCGCTGCAGGTCCAGGGGATGAAAGGAAGTCTCTCATCGTCCTTTGACCCTTTGGAACCTTTCTTCCAGGACGTTTTCTCGGCGCGATCCTTGGAGATGTTGGTTTCTTTGTCCGAAGTCTGTTAATCATTTTTCTCTGTTTCTCTACGTAAGCTTTCGTGGCCCCTTTACCCTAAATAAAGAAAGTTATCAAGTGAGTGAGGCTTAGAACGGTCGTGGTAAACGTACCAAATATATAAAAACGAATACAAATTACCAGTTGCATTGTTTTTGCTTCGGCCTTGAAGATGTCCAGTTCCTCGTCCAACATCTGGTCTACGTCAAAGACTGAACTGGCCTTTATCCTCTTCTTGTCCGGGGACTTGGAATCCTCTTCCTCCTTCTCCTCCTGCTTTACAGCTCTGACCTTCTTCCCCTTCCTGTTCGTCTCATCCGACTGGGCCCCCTCTTTGTCATCCGCGTCCTCCTCTTTGTCGTCCTCTCTGCTTCCAGTCCTTTTTCCTCCTGGCATTGCTTTCCTCTGCTCCATTCTCACGAGAGCCTTCTTCATCACCGCCTTCTTTGGTGACGTGAGCTCAAACTCCTCTTGGCTGAAGCCGTGAAACCCGTCGTCACCTTTCGTCTTCATCCTCTTCTTCTCCCCGTCCTCTTTCCTCTGCGGCACCTTTTTCAAAAGGCTCTTCAGACTGAGGCCACACAGCCCGCCATCACCAGCACTGCTGCCAACTTTCAGCTCGGGGTCACCGTTC
>JAAUYM010153209.1_pt1 | contig 14668 bp, 14 predicted proteins | sample 7278001 | NCBI WGS metagenome assembly JAAUYM01 (sample SAMN14350224, study PRJNA611818) | marine sediment metagenome | isolation source: surface marine sediment (1.8m) | place: French Polynesia: Moorea | collected 2018-08
CCCACGCGCTCGAAAGTGCGCTCCTGAAGTACACGCAGCAGCTTGACCTGCATGTGCTGGGGCATGTCACCAATTTCGTCAAGGAAGAGCGTGCCGCCCTGGGCCATTTCAAACCGACCCTGGCGAGCGCGAACCGCACCGGTGAATGCGCCTTTCTCGTGGCCGAACAACTCGGACTCGAGCAGGTCTTCGGGGATCGCGCCGCAGTTGACCGGGACAAAAGGCATGTCGCTTCGCTCAGACTGGTCGTGGATGTTCTGCGCGATGACTTCCTTGCCAGTGCCAGACTCTCCGAGAATCAGGACCGTCGCGTCAGTCGGAGCGACGTACTCGATGAGGCGCTTGACCTCTCCGATCGATTCACTTTTTCCGATTACCGAGGGAGTCTTGGAAGTGTTGTTCATGATTGCGTGCCCCGCTTTTTTGACCCGTTTTTCATCGCTACCGAAGTAGCTGTGAACGAGTTCTCATTCTTGGCGGGCGCGCCAAATCAATCAAACGACATTGAGTAAGAAAGTGTAACACCGGTGCACGAGACACCCGTGTTATGTAACTCTTTGTAAAAGACGAACACACTCCGTAAACAGAGTGCATCCGGGGAGATCAGTTCTGTAACTCTAGTGCAATTTTGCTGTCACCGTGCTTTCACGTTCTCTTTTTGATCCGACGTGTCAGCGCACGACGAATCGAATGCAACTGACGGGAACCAGGGATGGGATCTGAGCATCGCCATCGACAATTTCCCGTCAGCAGAGTTATCGACAACCCCTGCATCCGACTTTAGGAATTTTTCCAGGATTTTTGTGATTTCGACCGTGTTCATAGACGGTTGCACAGATACTGCTGCGACGCGTGGCGCGCATTGGCGATTTCCCGGGCGTCCGCCGCGACCTCACTGCGAGCCTCGCTGACCAGACTGACCAGCGTTTCGTTCATGCCAACGAGCAGGCGCATGGCTTCACCCACGCCCTGAGACTCTTCCGCCGAGACGGGGCTGGAGAAGTAGTCCCTGAGCTCTGCAGAGCGTCGCTCCTCGAGCTCCGCCACCCGCTCCCAGTCTCCCTTGCGCGCCAGCAGGATCATCTCCTCGCAGGTCGCAACCAGGGTCATCAGGCGCCGGCGATTCTCATCGCGACAGCTGCTGAGCAGCTCTTCCAGTTCGCTTCGATCCATCGTCTATTCCGGCGCCTTTGCGCTCGAGGCCTGGCTCGCGATCTGGTTCCAGGCAGTTGCTATCTCTTTGAGCAGCTCACGCACTTCGCGGAAGCCGTCAGCACTCTCATGCATATTCGCCTGAACCAGCGTGCCTTCCATGTAGTCGTACAGTGAACGCAGATTCAGCGCGATGTCGCCACCCGCCTCCATGTCGAGGCTGGCCCGGAGGTTGTCGATAATCGACAGCGTTTCAGAGACCGCCTCACCGCGCGCAGAGATCTCACCTGCGGCGAGCGCGTTTTCGGCCTTGCTCAGCCTTGCAATCGCGCCGTCGAGCAGGAGCGTGACCAGCCGGTGCGATGACGCACCGTCGATCTCACTTTCGACTTTCACCTGCTGATACTGGCGAAGCGCTGCGTGTGTGTTTGGATTCATGGGTCTGTCCACTCCCTGTTACCTGTTACTTGTTGCCCGTACTGTTGGGTTTCGGCACTGAGGCCAGTGCCTGAGTCAGGAAATTGCCCGTGCTCTGAAGCTGCGCGAGCAGTGAATCGAGCGCGCCGAACTGTGACCGGTACCGCGCTTCAATGGTTGCAATTCGGGCCTCGTGTCGCGCCAGGTCTTCTTCGAGACGCTCGAGGCTGTTATTGATGCCGTTGGTTCGTGAGTCGAGAAGTCCGTCCTCGCTCAGCATTCCGGTAATCCTGGAATCGAGCAGATCGGCAATCCCACGTGCAAAGCTGAGCGTTCCGCGGGGGCCGATCGCGCCACCGGAAATCAGCAGTGAAAGCCCTGCTGCATCGCTCCCCTCAGCGCCCTTGAGTGTCTGGCCCGTCCCTACCCCGGCAACACCGCCAATCGTGCCGGCGACGTCAAGACCGTCAACGCCGTCGTTGACGGTGAAACCCAGCGTTGCCGCCGTAGATGAATCGATTGTTTTGACGTTGACCGCAGAATCGCTGCCATAGCGTGCCGACGTAATGCTCAGTGAGTTCGTGGGCTGATCGTAAGCCACGGTAACGGTAATGCCGGCATTGCTGAACTCGGAAACGCCATTGATTCGCGACTCCAGTTCCTGCGCGAGCGCTGCGCCGCTCGTATAGACCGCCTGAGTCAGGAGAATCTCCGAACCTTCGACCCCGTTGATTTCGAGCGTGAGGGAATCATTGGTGCCGTCAATGGTGACGCTGCCCGATCCGAAGTCCGGGAGCACGCCATTGCCCGTAAACGCACCCTGTGTTGCCAGCTGCGAGATTGCGATGTCGTACTCGCCGGCAAGCGTGTCTTCAGTTGCAGCAACAAACTCGACCGTATCGTCGGCAATGGTGCCAATGCTGGCGAACAAACCTGTTACGTCACTCAGGTTTTCGGCAATTGCAGCGTCGAGCTTGGTCTGGTCAATATTGAGGTTGCCGAACTCGTCCGTCGTGATACCCAGCTCTGAGAGCGTGGAGAACGTGCCGCTGAGGTTATCCACCGGTGAATTGATGAGCTGCCTGATCTGGTTTGAGACATTCCTCAGCGTGGCGTCACCCAGCACAATCGAGCCCTGACCACTTGTGTCATCAAACCTCGAGAGATCATTCACCACGTTATTGAACGCGCGGTAGCTGTTGACGAATCGTTCGATCGCCGACTTCACTGCCGCCGTATCCTGCGCCACCGTCACCGTCACCGGGTCTTCGGTTTGCTGCGTGAGATTCAGCGTGACACCGTCGAGGACGCTGGTGACCTGGTTGGACGGATTGGTAATCGACAGACCGTTGATGGTGAACGCGGCGTCCTGCGCTGCCTCGGTCTGGTCAAGATGGTGAGCGGTTGCGTTGAAAGACAATGCCGAAAGCCCGGCGTTGTCCGTATCGTTCGCGTCGCTGTCGCCAGTGACTGTAATCTCCAGACTGTTCTCTGCGCCGGTCTCAGCAGTATTCAGGAGCAGTCGATAGCCGGTGCCGTCATTCACGATCACGGCTGAAACACCAAACTCGGCCTCATTGATGGCATCGCGAATACCGGCAAGCGTGTTGTTCGAACTGTCGATAACAATCGACGTCGTGCTGCTCTCGGTATTCTGCGTAAAGCTTGTGTAGGTGTCGGTGCCGGAATCGTAGACGGTGGTACCAAACTTGAACGTCAGCGTTCCTTCGCCAACAACGTCACTCGTCTCCGTATAAGAACCGCTGGCGAGCGCCTGTGTCGACGCAAGCGAAGTCACGTTGACCTTGTACGTGCCGGTCGCTGCCGTTGACGTTGCGCTGGCAAACAGCGCCGCAGAGTCGGTCGACGAGACCGTGCGACGGCTGAACGTTGATGCAGTTCTGGCTTCACCCAGCGATTGCTGAAGCCCGGACAGGGCACCATTCAGCGTCCCGTAAGCAGAGAGCTCGGCATTGAGAAAGGCTTCTTCCTGGGCAATTCGGTCCTTGACGGGCTCGTCTTCAGCCGCAACGAGCTGCGAGACAAGGCCCTCGACATCGAGACCTGAACCAATACCAGTGGATGTAATCGACAAGAAGCTCTACCTCTGTGCTGCGTCGTTGTTTCTCACGCAATAGAGATAGCAACCTTGATGCCAATTTGGTTGTGAGCGAGCTCAGGCTTTGCTTTTGACCAGCATACCCTTGAGCGGATCGGAGGCCTGGGAGGAAATATGACGAGAAATCATCATCACCTCTTCCGGCGGAATGTGCCGTATTGTCTGGCCTGTATGGCTATCGACCACCGTCACCTGACGATCCCCGGAGGATTCGTCGACGTAAAGATGGACTTCCCGTGAAGTGCTCTGAACGTAGCTTGAAACCTTGTTGACGGCTTCGAGCAGGGTGTCTTCGTTGTCCTGGTCCGTATCCGGCGGCGAATACTTGCCGATATCTTCCTGGCTTTGCCGCTTGGACAGGATGGGGCGACCGGTAGACGTTGTAATTTTTGGAATCACGGCAGACCACCAAATTCAGAAAAAAGGGGGCGGCCGCCCGAAGACGGCCACCCATAAAGCGCAATTACAGGAGCGAGAGTACGCTCTGCGGCAAAGCGTTTGCCTGCGCCAACATAGCAGTGCCTGCCTGCTGCAGAATCTGCGTTCGCGTAAGGTTAGCCGTCTCCGCAGCGAAGTCGGCGTCACGAATGCGTGAACGTGCAGCTGACAGATTCTCTGACCGATCCTGAAGGCTCGTGACGACAGATTCGAAACGATTCTGTACGGCACCGAGCTGGGCACGGCTACTGTTGATCGCCGACAGAGCGGCATCTACAGACGTGATGGCGGTATTCGCGCCAGATACGCTGGAGATGTCGATGTTGGAGATCGCAGTACCCGTCAGGGCTGCGGCCTGAGTCTGGTCATTGGTGAAGCCGGCGTCTGCCTCGGCTGCACCACTGAGTGCGATACCCGAAGAACCTGCGCTGTCGAGAGTCACAGAGCTTCGAGTGGTACCTGCTGTTACACCGGTGGCGGCGGCAGTCAGCGTGCTGAAAGACACAACAACGTTGCGGCCGTCAGCAGCAGAAAGCGTTACGCCGTTGGCGTCAGAACCACCGTTGGTGGCCGTTACACCGGTTGCAGCGCTGATCGCGTTGATCGCGTTGACGGTCGTTGTACGGTCAGTGGTCGTCGTGCCTACCGTTGAGAAGCTGGCAGTAGATACACCGTTGATGGTGATCGTACCGGTCAGCGTAGCAGCGGTCATTGAAGTACCTGTAACCGAAGTTGCATTGGCACTTGCTGTGACGTTGGTACCAGAAAGAGAGTTGATTTTTGCAGCAATCAGCTTGGCGTCGCCAGCAACCGTGCCGACTTCGACACCGTTGACGAGCAGGTCGCCTGCAGCCAGGTCTGCCGTTACCGCGCCACCATTGATGGTTGCGGAGTAAGAGGCACCCAGGTCAGTTGTACGAGCGCTTGAAATGCTCGAAATGCTGATCGTTTCACCTGCGTTGGCACCAACCTGGAACTGTGCGTTGGAGAACGTACCGTCCAGCAGCTTGATGTCGTTGAAATCGGTCTGCGCAGCAACGCGATCCATTTCAGCAACCAGCTCGCTGACTTCAAGCTGAAGTGCAGCACGGTCAGAAGCAGAGTTCGTTCCGTTAGCGGCCTGAACAGCCAGCTCACGAACGCGCTGAAGGTTGTTTGAAATCTCCTTCAGTGAGCCTTCCGCAGTCTGTGCCAGTGAGATGCCATCATTTGCGTTACGCGCGGCCTGCATCAGGCCTTTAATCTGGGAGCTGAAACGCTCTGAGATTGCGAGACCCGCAGCATCGTCTTTCGCACTGTTGATGCGAAGACCTGAAGACAGTCGCTGAAGCGATGTCGCCAGATCTGAACCAGATGCTCCGAGGTTCCGCTGCGCAGTCAATGAGGCGATATTCGTATTGATGATTTGCGCCATGGTTTTCATCCTCGTTAAAAAACCAGTTTGGGATGCTCACCAAGAGGCCTACTCTAGCCCCAATCAATGAGCGTTTCGTTCGGGAGCAGACTTGGGATACTCGCCCACGACTGCCCGCCGATACACTGGTTATCGGAGACCGGCGAGAAAGCTTTAGAAAAATAGCGCACGCACGTGCAGTTTCGCGACGAGCCGCGATACACGTGCGTTATAGCCGGCTCCAGGACGCTAGCTTGCGCCCCTTTCCGGCTTAGAGATAGTTAAATATTGAAAGTTGTGTAATGCGAACGTAAGTCTGCTGCGCTGCTTCAAGCGCAAACAGCTTTGTGTTCAGCTGATTAATGGCTTCTCCATAGTCAAGGTCCTGGATACTAGAGAGCGATCGCTCGACCTGCAGCTTAGCGCTCTCGTTAACATCTTCCTGGTTGTCGAGCCGACTGAGTCGCACACCGATCTCGGCGCGAACGTCGAGAAAATGACCGGTTGCACGGTCAATCGACTCTAGTGCGTTGTTCATCTTTGTGTGCAGCTTCGCCGAGGTGGCGTTATCAGGTGCTGGCGTATTCAGCAGGTCGACAATCTCCTGAATTGTCGAGAACACGTCCTTTCGTCCAGCCTCGCTGACGTTGAACACGTCGCCATCATCCGGCGTACCGTCAAAGCGCAGCTTCGCCCCGTTGAATTCAATGGACTGTCCATCAAGGTAATTGCCTGACTGCACCAGCGCAGCGGTTCCGTCGCGAACCTCGTAAGTGATTGGATCGGTTGGTACGGCCTGTATGAAGTTGATGGTGTAGTCATCCGGGACAAACGCGCCCGAGAGACTGCCCGACATGATGGCGTTGCCGGTGTTGCCGCCGTCAGCGTCAATCGTAAACTGACCATTACCCGACGGTACCTGCTGGAAAACCGTAAAACCATTGTCGCGGGTTTCAACCTGGGCCGTTGTCCCGATACGGACAAGCCGCTGCCCCTGGTCACCATTGTATTGAACGACGCCTCCGGTTCGGCTGAAAGGCTGTGTTTCTGCCTGAAAACCGCCAAACAGGTATTCGCCCGTCGCATCCTTGGTATTGGCGAGGGCCATCAGGTCTTCGTTCAGGGAGTCGATTTCTGTCGCAATCGCCCGACGATTGCTGTCGTCGAGCGTATCGTTATTCGCTTGCACCAGTAGCTCGCGAATCCGCTGTAGTGCATTGCCGGCCTGACCCAGGACAGACTCTTCCTGTGAAATCTGTGAACGCGCCAGGTCGATATTCCGCGCATACTGGTCGTAGGCGGCAAGCTCGGCCGACATATTGATGACACGAACTGATCCTACCGGGTCGTCAGAGGGCTTGTTCAGCTTCTGACCCGATGCGATTTTCTCTTCGAGATCAGCAAGCTCGGTCTGACGCTCCAGCATCTTGTTGATGCTCTGCGTGTACAGCTGAATGGTTGAAGTTCTCATTCGGTTTTTCCCGTTAGCGTGCCGCTGCCTGCAGCAGGGTCTGGAAAACGGTATCAGCCGTTGAAATAAGCTGGGCCGCAGCCTGGTAAGCCTGCTGCAGTCGAATCAGATTCGCGGCCTCTTCATCCAGATTCACGCCGGACACTTCCTGCTGTGAACTCTCTGCCTGCCGCAGCAGCGCCACTTCGGTTTCCCGGTTGATATCTGCCTGGCGCGCGCTGACCGCAATCTCGGCAACCAGGTTCCCGTACACGTCCTGGTAAGTGCTCTGGCCACCTTCCAGCACGGGTTGATCACGAAGTCCCGCGAGGGACAGCAGGTTGGTGTTGTCACCCACGCCCGCAATATTGTTTTCGACGCGAAGGACGTCGCCGGGTTGGGGCGCGCCCTGAAGGGTGACATCCATGTCACCAAAGCCGGGAATATTGACCGTGATGCCTGCGCTGTCCGTCAGCGGGTCGTAGGCGATGGGACCAATCGGTGCGCCCGCCACATCAAAACCGGGGACGCCCGCACCCAGCGCATCGGGGTTGAACGTGAAAGTAATGGGGGTCGCCAGCGGCAGACCCGTCGTCGACGAAACACTGACCGAAGCCACGCTGCCATCACCCGTATTGCTCAGCAGCGACGCACCGCGAACGGGTCCTGCCGCAGCAACCGCATTGCCGGACTGAAGTTCGACGCCAAAGCTCGTTGCCGCCATAAAGGTCGGTCGGACGAGGAAGCTGTCACCCGCAACCGCTGCGCCGGCAACTGAGATATCCAGGCCGTCGATCGCAATTGGCAGTGGACCTGTGACACTTTGCTGATCGGACAGGCGAAGCACCTGCCAGTCCGTGCCATCAAATCGAACCATGTAGTCCGACGATGTCAGCTGACCGACATCAGAAATCGTTGCCGACAGGGTTGCGGTACCTGCATTTTGCGACGAATTCATGACCGTCGCGTCGAGGTCGGTGAAGAAATCGACACCAGGCTGGCCGGTGGCATCCTGCCCGAGGCGATGCTGGCTGTTGAACGTCTCAGTCAGACCGGTGAGCATCAGCCCCAGCTTGTTGAGTGAGGGTTCCAGCGTCGCCTCGCGGAAACTGATCAGACCTTTGAGCTCACCGCCCTGGATCTGGCTGTTGATATTCACGACAACGCCGGAGCCGTTGTCGAAGCCAACCTCGAGTCGATCTGCAGAATAGGCATTGGCGACAACTGAGAGCTGACCTGCCGTACCGCCCACAACCAGCGGCTGGCCGCTGCCAATAACGACGTTGAGGCTGCCGTCATCCTGTTCCGAGATGTTGATGCCAACCTTGGAAGCCAGGTTTTCGAGCAATCGGTCGCGTTCGTCGAGCAGTTCATTGGGCACACTGCCGACGCCCGAACCCAGGCCCGCGACCTGGTTGTTGATGGCAGCGAGGTTCGCCGCAATGGTGTTGATCTCGGTGACGCTGTTACGAATCCGCGCGTTCACCTCGGTACCGAATTCGCGCAGGCCGTTATCCACAAACCTGACCTGATCGGCCAGCGCGTTTGCTTCGGCGAGAACAACGGCGCGCTCAGGCGTCGAGGCCGGGTTGTTTGACAGGTTCTCGAGCGAGTTGAAGAAACGCTGGATGTTTTCGGTGATGCCGGTCGAGGGGTCGGCAAGCAGCCGGTCAAATCGCGCACTCAGGTCAGCCGTCGTCTCGAGGCTGCTGGTGGACGCCGTGTAGTTCCTGACCTGCGTGACCAGAAACTCGTCGTAGACACGCTTGATACCCGCCGTCTTGACACCATTACCGACGTAACCGGCGCCCGTGCGTGATGACGGCTGCGTCGCAAACTCAACGGTTTGGCGGCTGTAGCCGTCAGTGCTGACGTTGACGATATTGTTGCCGGTCGTCTGAATCGCCCGCTGCAGGGACGTCAGGCCGGAGACGGCAATGCCAAGCGCGTCGGCCATTCTGTTACTCCGTGTGACCTTGTGTCAGTTTGAGCTGACGCACAATCTGATCGGCAAGGCCGATGCCCTTGTCCATCGAAATATCGAGTGACATCTCCTGGTCCAGCATCTGCTGGTACTGGTCGAGTGCGGGGCTGTCGAACAGCCCGCCCTTCTGGACCGTGGAACGCGCGCCGTCGAGCATCATGTTCACAAAAATCGATTCAAACTGTTTTGCCACCTCTTTGAGGCTTGCATCCGGATCGGCCGCAGCCCGCGCGCGAAGCTCGGTGAGGTTCGCGATATCAAAGTAGGTCGAGTTCTTGGCGCCAATTGATTCCATCGTCCTTCCTCCGCTGACCGGTTACTAGATGATGATGAGCTGCGCGCGCAGGGCGCCAACTTCTTTCAGCGCTTCAAGAATCGCAACGAGATCACCCGGCGGCGCGCCGACATCGTTGACGGCCCTGACGAGCTCCTGAAGGCTCACGCCGGGTTCAAACAGGAACATCGGATTCTCTTCTTCGGTAATGACCACCTGCGTATCCGGGACCAGGACCGTGTTGCCGCCTCTCGAGAAGGGTTCGGGCTGGCTCACGCGAGGCTGCTCGGAGATCGACACGGTGAGGCTGCCGTGGGAAACGGCTGCCGTCTGCAGTCTTACGTTGCTGCCAATGACGACCGTGCCGGTACGCGCATTCACGATGACGCGGGCAGCTGCCGAACCCGGTTCAAATTCGAGGTTCTCGAGCTCGGAAACAAAAGCCACCTTCTGGGTGAAGTCGGTTGGTGCAGCCACATGGACTGACACGCTGTCGACAGACGTCGCGATCGGCGAGCCGATAAAATCGTTGATGGTCTCGGCCAGTCGGCGAGACGTCGTAAAGTCAGGCGAGTTCAGGTTCAGCGTGATGTGTCGGGAATCGCCGAAGTCTGACTGCACACCCCTTTCCACGGTGGCGCCATTCGGAATTCGACCCGCACTGGGAATGTTCACGGTCACGCTGCTGCCGTCAGAGCCGGATGCACCAAAACCACCAATCACAAGATTGCCCTGGGCGATCGCATAGGTCTGACCGTCTGCACCTTTCATCGGCGTCATGACCAGCGCGCCGCCGCGCAGGCTCTTGGCGTTACCAATGGAAGACACGGTGACATCAATCGTCTGGCCCGGCTTCGAGAACGGCGGAAGCTCCGCCTGGACCATCACCGCGGCCACGTTCTTGAGCTGGGGCTGCACGCCGTCGGGGACCACGATGCCAAGCTGGTTCAGGATGTTGTTCATCGACTGGGACGTGAACGGTGTCTGCGCGGTCTGGTCACCGGTGCCATTCAGGCCAATCACGAGGCCATAGCCAATCAGCTGGTTGCTTCGCACACCGGAGATTGTCGCCATGTCCTTGATGCGAACCGCACCCGCCTCCATCGCGATCACGCTGAGGGTAACGAATGCAATAAACAGAGTTCGAATTTTCACAGCCTTCTCCTTTCCTAGAACGGCCAGACCGGGTTGAGGAAGAAACGCGACAGCCAGCCCATGGCGTTGGCATCTGCGGTCTCACCCGTTCCGCTGTAGGCAATGCGGGCACTCGCGACGTAACTCGACATGATCGTGTTGTCTTCGCGAATATCGTTGGGGCGCACCATGCCCGTGATGCGCACATACTCGTTGCCACGGTTCAGCTTGACCCACTTCTCGCCGCCGATGACCAACGTGCCGTCAGGCAGCACGTCGCGTACCGTGACGGCAATTGTGCCGTTCAGCCTGTTGCTCTGGCTGCTGTCAGAGGCGCCTGAAAAACTGTGACTGGAATCGAGATCGAAGCCGAGATTCGAGTCACTGCCGATCGTGCGCGTGCTGCCGGCAAGAGACGGATTCGTGATCGTGGTCTCGTTATCCTTGCTGACACTCGTGTCGCTCGATTTCTCGGCCGACGTCTGCTCGGCAAGCATGACAATCAGGATGTCACCCAGCTTGCGTGCGCGGCGATCTTCAAACAGCGCACGCGAACTCGATGCCGAATAGATTGCGCCTGCCGTAGGCTTTGGCAGCTCAATCGGATCGGGTCGATGCGCAAACATATCTTCGGGCTGGACGTCGTAGCGGCTGGAACAGCCTGCTGCGAGGGTTACCAGGGCAAGAACTGTGAATATACGGCTAGTCATGACTGCGCCCGCTAGAGGTTGTTAGTGACGAACTGAAGCATCTGGTCAGTCGTCGAAATCGCTCTCGAGTTCAGCTCGTAGGCGCGCTGCGTTTCGATCATGCTGACGAGTTCTTCAACCACGTTGACGTTCGAGCTTTCAATAAAACCCTGGTTCAGCGAGCCCAGGCCATTCAGGCCGGGCGTGCCCAGCTGCGGAAAACCGCTGGAGGCTGACTCGAGGTAAAGATTCTCACCAATCGGCTGCAGACCTGACGGATTGACAAAGTCGGCGAGCTGGATATTGCCAACCTGCTGTAGCGCCGTGCTTCCCGGAACGCTGGCAGAAACGGTACCGTCCTTGCCAATCGTGATTGACAGGGCATTCTCGGGGATTGTCACCGCCGGCTGTACCGGGTAACCGCTCGATGTCACGAGCTGACCGGTGTTGTCGACCTGAAAGCTGCCTGCGCGCGTGTAGGCCTGCGACTGGTCAGGCATCAGCACCTGGACGAAACCACGACCCTCAATCGCAACATCCAGCGGGTTTTCCGTCTGCATCATGTTGCCCTGGGTAAAGAGCTTCTCGGTCGCGACAGTACGGACACCCATACCGAGCAGGAAACCGCTCGCAAGCTGTGTGTCCTGTGAAGACTGCGCGCCGACCTGGCGAACGTTCTGGTAAAGCAGATCCTCAAAAACGGCCCGCGAGCGCTTGTAGCCCGAGGTGCCCGCGTTAGCGAGGTTGTTCGAGATAACCGACATCTTGTTCTGCTGGGCCTCGAGGCCGGTCTTGGCAATCCAGAGTGCCTGATTCATGACTTCATTCTCCTCGCCGCTAGCTGATGCGCATGACGCTGGTCATCGAGCGGGCGTTTTCTTCTGATGTTTCCATCATCTTGATTTGCGCTTCGAAACGACGCGCAAGGTCGATCATGCGAACCATCGTTTCGATCGTGTTGACGTTTGAACTTTCCAGCGTTCCCGAGAGAAGCTGGATTTCGCCCGAGATTTCAGCGTCGACGCCTTCCGGCAGTCTCAGCATTCCGTCCGGCGCCGTGTAGAGCTGTTCTTCATCGACCTGAACGAGCTTGATGCGGTCGACAATTGCGAGTGCATTGGGTGGCTGCCCCAGGGGCTGGATGCTGATCGTGCCATCCTTGCCGATTTCGATTTCGCTGAAGGGCGGCACCGCAATCGGTCCGTTGTTGCCGAGAATCGGCCTGCCCGCTCCATCCGTGAGCTGACCCAGGTTGTCGACCGTCAGGTCGCCGCGGCGGGAATACGCTTCCTCACCGTCTGCTCCCTGAATCGCCATCCAGCCTTTTCCGTTCAGCGCCACGTCCAGCGTACGCCCCGTCGCCTGCAGTCGACCTTGCGTAAAGTCGACCGCATTGACGATCCGGTTCTCGCCCGAGCCATCAACAACCTCATTGCTGAATTTCATGAGGTCGGCGCGGAATCCCGCAGTGCTGGCGTTTGCAAGGTTATGCGTGTTGACCGCCTGGGCCGCCATCGTTTCCCTTGCGCCGGACATCGCCATCCGCACCATTACGTTCATGTCAGGCTCCTGCTAGTCCGTTATCGGAGATTGATGACCGTCTGGGTGACGGCGTCTTCTGCCTGAATCACCTGCGCATTCGCCTGGAAGTTTCTCTGGGCGACGATCATGCGCACCAGCTGTTCGGTAATCTCAACGTTGGAATCCTCGAGAGCACCGGACTGCAAGAGTCCCGTACCTGAAGTTCCCGCGGTTGAGATCACCGGTGCGCCAGAGTCCGCGGTTTCAATCCACGAAGTATCTCCGTTGGGTTGAAGCCCCGAGTTGCTCGGGAAGTTCGCCAGCACTACGCGGGCAAGCTCCCGAGATTCGCCGTTGGTGTAACGTGCAAACAGAACGCCAGTGCTACCCACTTCGAGTCCGCGAAGCTGGCCGGCAGTGAATCCGTCCTGTGCTGCCTGTGCCACCGAGAAGTCCGTACCCAGCTGGGACGTACCTGAGATATCGATATCAAACGTCTGTGCGGGTGCACCGTTCGGGTTACCGTTCGAGTCGAGCGGTGACCAGCCGGCAATGTTGATTTCAAAAGGCAGCGAAGCTGGATCCAGCTGGCCATTCGACTGGAAGTTGACGACGTCCGGGCCACTCACCTCGACACCATCAATCAGTGAGAACACGTTCCACTGGTTCGGTGTTGTGGTCTTCGCAAAGTAAGTGCTCAGGACGTGCGGATTACCCTGCGCGTCATAAATCGTTAACGACGTAGAGTCGTTGAACATGGTCGGATCAGGGGATGTCGGCGGTGCCGCAAAGGCATCAAAAGGTCCGCCCCAGGCAACCGCCGGCGCGTCCTTGCGTGAATCGAGGTTCGCCAGCAGACCCACGCGGGTTGTCTGCTGCGGCGCGACCAGCGACTGGCTGACCTGGATGTCATCAACGTTACCCAGCAGCTCTCCTGTTACCGAAGCCTGCTGTCCCTGCAGGCGCTGCTGCTGGCTGTTGACGATAAAGCCATCCTTGTCCAGCTGGAACGCGCCGGAGCGGCTGTAGACCCGCGCGCCGTCATCACTGAGCACGAAGAAGCCTTCACCGTTGATCGCCAGATCGAGACCGTTGTTGGTGAAGCTGATGTTGCCCTGGGCAAACTCCTGGTGAACGCGAGACAGGGTGACACCCTTGCCCACCGTGTTGTTGCCCGAACCTACCAGCGACGTGGCAAATACGTCGGAAAACTCGGCCTTGGAGGCCTTGAAACCGGTGGTCGAGACGTTCGCGATGTTGTTACCGATGATCGAGAGATCGGAGGCCGCCGCTCGAATACCGGAAACTGCTGTATCAAATGCCATGCTTATTTATCTCCTAAGTGAATCAGCGAATTTCTTTCACTGCTGACAAGCTGACTTGTTCGCCGGTGTTGAGCGTGAGCTCCACCAGCGACGCATCATCTACCGTGACGCTCTCAACACGATTGAAAGCATTCACCGATAATTCCTGAAGCGTTCCATCTGAAAGCCCTCGGGCATGGAACGAGTAATAGCCATAGTTGGCCGGTGCGCCGTTCTCGGCGTTACCGGACCAGGCGAATTCGATGGGACCGCTACCGGCGCCCAGCTCGATAGAATCAACGAGCAGACCTTGCGGGTTGCGGATGTCGACAACAATATTCTGGGTGCTTGCGGGCGCCTCAATCACCCCGCGCGGCATGTTGCCGTCATAGAGAAACGCATTGCCGCTGCCCAGCACCTCGTGCTCCAGCAGCGAAGACGCCTGCAGAATCTGTCCCTGCAGCGAATTGGTGTTCATTGTTTCCAGCGACTCCTGCACGGAGCCGATCCCGTCGACCGTACCGAACTGCGCGATCTGCGAGAGGAACTGGAAGTTGTCCATCGGCTTGGTCGGATCCTGATTTTCCATCTGCGCAACCAGGAGCTTCATGAAGTCTTCCTGGCCAAGCTCCGATGCACCAGCCTTTCGCTGCGCCAGTTGAGGCTCGTTAGATGCGAGACTGATACCTTGCAGCTGGGAAAAAACGCTCATAAAACTCTCCTTATTGACCCAGCGTCAGCGTTCGAAGAAGCAGTTCCTTCGACGTATTCATGACTTCGACGTTGATCTGGA
>JAAUYM010143842.1_pt1 | contig 14665 bp, 9 predicted proteins | sample 7278001 | NCBI WGS metagenome assembly JAAUYM01 (sample SAMN14350224, study PRJNA611818) | marine sediment metagenome | isolation source: surface marine sediment (1.8m) | place: French Polynesia: Moorea | collected 2018-08
AATCTCATAAAAACACACTACCACATAGAGCAATACCATACTAACACCCCCCCCCCCCCGCGGCCGCGCCCCCACCCCCCGCCGGGGGGGGGGCCCCCGGAGAAATGCTAATTATTCCGTCGGGAAATACTTTTTTTTTCCTTTCTCTCCCTCGCCTAGTGACCTGAAAGAAAAATTGTAAAAAAATATCGTGAAAAATTGCCTCCAAGGAATTTAAAGACACACGTTAGTTTCGAAAATAGTCAATGGCAAGTCAGACGAGCTTCAGTTTTGCCAACCTTCTGTGTCTTTTTTTTTTTTTGCAGCGCGTCCCCTCCGGCCTGAGCGACGAGATCATGGTGCTCATCCTGGACGGCAACCCCAAGCTGCGCCAGCTCAAGGAGGACGAGTTTAAGACGGCCGGGCTGCTCAACCTGCAGAGGCTGAGCGTCAGGAGGTGCCAGGTGGTGCACGTCGACGAGAACGCATTCAGGTAGGGAAATTTTACACAGCGTGTTTGATATTAGGTGATTTTGGCGACTTTTTGCACTTTGTTCACTTTAGGCAAAAAAAAAATTGGTTTTGGCAACTTTTTGTTCTTGACGCCTACATGGATTGTCGAGTATTTTATTTATTTTTTTAAGGTCTTTGTTTTTGAGTGCGTGTGTTTCCCAATTTCTGTTTTAATCCGACGCGACACGATGCGGGAAAGAGGAGGACGCGACAAGGGAATTTTCTTTCTATTTGCTCAACCCGCTCCTCCTCCTCTCCTGTCCGAAAGAAAAGCCCTTTTTTCAGCATTCTACTCGGGAGGGGGCGAAAGGAAAGGGAAGGGAAGGGGAAGCAAGAAAAAAGAGTGTAAATATTTGACACCGCAAGCTCTGCAAGCAAAAGGTTTTTTTTCCCCCTTTCTTCTTTAGGGGTTCTATAGGTGGAAGTAGATACCTAGATAGTTACAACCGCTATCACTGCGGACATATCTAAACATTTTTTTTTGTCCCGACTAGCCTTTCCCAGATTTCATGCACGGCCTTTTATCGTTTTTTGGGTACCCACTTCTAACTACAACTCTCTTCACTGAAGTACAATTTTCACTTAGTAACTAGCTCTCCTTGCTTTGCATCCCTCCCCCAACAACAGGGATCTGAAGATCATGCTCGACCTGGACCTGTCTTACAACAACCTGACCTCGGTGAACCCGAAGACGTTCGACGGCAACGACGGCCTGAAGACGCTCCGCCTCTCCCACAACCCGCTGCTGACCCGCCTGGAGCCCTTCCAGTTCCCCCCTCTGGGCGGCCTCAGGACGATCGACCTCAGCCACTGCGGCCTCGCGGAGGTCGACCGGGCGGCGTTCAAGAACCTGGGCGCGTCGGTCGAGTCCATCCTGCTCAACAACAATAGGTGAGGAAGAAGACCTGTACCTGCTACAACAGTGAAACTTGGGATATTTTTAAAGAAAGATTAGTATGGCAGAATTTTTTTACAATCAGAGCAATCTTTACTACATATATCCGAGTTCATTTTATCGGAGTTCTACTGTACCTACTACGTAGATTCCTTTTTTAAACTCTCATGTTCCAAAAATTCCTGCTAAGTGGACAAAAGTGTCGAATTTCCCTGAATCTGTCGGAAAAAAAACACACTTTTAACGATACCGGGAGAAAAAGAGAGAGAGAGAACGAGATTATGTTCCGGGCAGATGAGTTGGCAGTTTCGTGTTGCATTCCTTCCTTGTTCTTTGCACGTTCCGTGAAATTGTCCAACGTTTCAGGAAGAGACAGAAAAAAATGGTTTTCTGCTACCGATCACACACACAAAAAAAATAGCTTGTTGCATTTTTTTTCGGGGAAATCACGCGTCGCGCCATTATCACCAATTTTTGTTTTAAAAAATCCTCAATTTTTTTCCCAGGTTGACGTCGCTGCGCGAGGAGGTGTTCGTCCCGCTGCGGAACCTGAAGTCGCTGTCCCTGTACGGCAACCAGTGGAACTGCGACTGCTGGCTGAAGAACTTCAGGGACTGGCTGGTCGACAAGAAGCTATACAGCAGGCCCACGCAGTGCTCGGAGCCATACAGGTAAGGAGGAGGACACACCCCCATGTCAATGTCCATTCATTCCGCTCAAAGGGAGAGGTCTATTTTTTTTTTTTTAAAAAAAAGGACTCAATAAGGATCTCATAGAACCTCCTCTTTTTTGGGTCGGATTTTGAAAAAGAACCGCGCATATTTTTGCGCTAAAAGAAAGGTCAAAATTTGATGAACAGAAAAAGAGAGAGAGACCCCCGTCGAAAAGAAAAACCGGTTTCCACTTATCTGCCTCGCCCATCCCTTGTCTCAAGTAAAGAGAGGGCCTTGAAAAATAATTTTGTTTTTGAAGCGTGACGGCATTTAGTGAAGGGGGACACAGAGAGAGAGGAGGATGTAACTCGTTGTCGTGCTCGCGTGCCTTCCAAATTCGGGGCGACACATGTTGCAATTTTCGCAAATTTCCTTTCTTCTCTCATTTAACAAGCTCTCTCTCCCTCTCTGCCCGCGGAGGAGAGGAGAGGGAGAACATCACACTTGCACTTATTTATGATACGCACGCCAACTGCTAGAATTTTTTTTTAAAAAAAGAAAAAGTCAATTTACGACACGCGCCGCAGTTTCCCAAATGTGTCTTATTTTATTTTCTTCCTCGCTTTCTTGCTGCAATTCCCAGGCTGCAGAACAAGCTGTGGGACTCGATCCTTCCGGCGGAGTTCGCCTGCAAGCCGGAGCTCCGCGTGTCCCGCCGGGTCTTCGCGGCCCCCGGGGTGGACGCCACCCTCTCCTGCAACGTGGTCGGCTCCCCGATTCCGCAAGTCCGCTGGGTGATGGACGGCCGCATCATCAACAACAACACCAGCCCGGTGGCCTTCGCCGACCAGACCTACGTCCTCCGCGAGCGCGACGTCACCCACGACGGCGTGGAGAGGTGGTACAACCTGACCATCACCTCCCCGTCCGAGGCGGAGCTGGGCGAGTACCGCTGCGCCGCCGAGAACAACGGCGGCGTGGCCGAGGAGACCGTGGTCCTCACCTTTGACGACCCCTCGACGTACCTCGCCGGCGGCGGGGGCGTCTTCGGGCTGACGGAGGAGCAGTTGACCATCCTGGTGGGGGCGGCGGTGGCTGCGCTGCTGCTGGCCATCCTCATCCTCGTCGTCTGCTGCTGTTGCGTCTGCAGAAAGGGGGACAAGGTCAGGAGACTTATTTTGGGTGGAGTGTAACCCGACCAGACATTCCCTCCACTTCTTAGTTCCTGCAAAATAGACTGCTACGTCGCCGAAAACCTTCTACCTAGCAACTCTGTATTAGGTAAAATTAGTTAAAAATGGCAACATTAGTTAAAAATGAGGTAGCTTTTTAATTAGGTCGTTCTAGAGGCCGCAATGAGAGGGGAAAATTAGGTTCACAACTTCGGAGATTCTTTTCAGCCTGGTTTGAAACGTTTTCGGGCTGGGGTCAGTTCGGGTTGACCAGAAATGTCTTAGGCTTAGGGTCTCGGTCTTCGGGCCCAGCCCGAGGCCACCACTAGAATAATCTAAGTAAGGCAGGGTTGCATCCTCCGTCTTTTTGTGTGCACCTACCTTTTTTTGTGTGTCAAGGTGTCCTTTGCGTCACAGGTGCGCGCGATGTACTACAACATCCTTCGACATGAGAGATTCTTTGACAGCTTACGAGCTTACCGGGGAAATGAAACATATGTGATACGAAATGAAAAATTGTCTTTGTCTTGAACTACTGTATGTAGTACTTAAACATAGTGAATTGGTCAGTCAGTAGCAAACATTTCACTATATCACTATAATGATGTGTAATTTTGTAGTATAATTGAATTGGTCGGAATTCACTATTCCGAGGTTCCACTGCAACTTATCTTCTCCCCCTCTCTTCCAGAAGAACAAGAGCCGCCCTCACTCCATGGAGAGGAACGGCTTCGTCGGCTCCTCCGCCGTAGGCGGCGGCGGCGGCGGCGACGCGTCTGCCCACCAGCGCCTCCTGCCTCATTCCTCCGTCAACGGCTCCATCGTCGCCGTGACCAGCGGGAGTAACGTTGCCGCCAACCCGATGTCCAAGCCGCCGAGGGCCGCGGCCGCCGCCATGGGCGACTACCACGCGCTGCCGCAGACGGACGTGGCCGGACTCCTCCCTCCTCCCGGATACGAGATGGAGATGCGGGAGATGGGCGGCGGGAGCGGCAAGTCCAACGGGAACGTCGTCGTCTCCAACGGCGGGAGCCACAGCAACGCGTCCAACTCCAGCTCGTCCGCGTCCGCGTCGAGGGCCTCCTTCATCGAGAGCGAGCACTACCCGGACTTGTTGGACCACCACCGCAGTGGGCCCGCCCTGGCCGCAGCTGCAGTTGCTCCCTATCACAGCCATCTGGTAAGATAATACTAGGGTACAACTTTATAGCCCATGATTTTATAAAATACGAGTATAAAAGTACAAGTGATTTTTAAGTTCAATTTGAAATCATATCGTTGGCGTTTCTCGTGACAATGCAGATCAAGCCTCCGAACTCGGTGTCCCCCTCCTCTGGCGGTAGCGGCAGCGGCGGCTCCTCCACTCTCCCAGACCAGACCCGCTTAATCGCCGGCGTCCACGCCGCCGGCGCAGCCGGCGCCTCCTCCGGCGGCGCCCTGCACACCTTAAGCCCGGCCAACTTGATGCTGACCCCGCAGCAGCAGGCGCAGTACGCCCACCTGATCGCAACCTCTCCCTTCCAGAGGACGGGGACGTTGCCCCTTCCACATCAGCACCAGGTGGCGAAGGAGGACTTTTTCCCCCAAACTTTTTAAAGGGAAACTGACGACAGTTCTCTTTCTCCCACAGGGTCGTTCCGTCTCCTGCGACCATGGCAGCGGCGGCATCCCGGTCGGCGTCGTCGCCACCAGCCACGGCTTCCACGTTGCGCCGCTCCCCCACCTCATCCACCACCACCATCCGCACCATCACCCACACCAGCAGCACCAGCACCTCCAGCCGGTCACCGCGGCCGCCGCCAGACCAGGCTACGTCACCCTACCGCGGCGGCCGCGCGGCGGTTGGTCCGTCGCCTCCGCCTCAGCCCGCGACACGCCGAGCCCGGGCGCCGGATCTGTGCAGAGCCGGCTGACCGAGCGGGAGCCGATCTACGACGGGATCGGGCCGCGAACCTCCGCGGACGGGTCGTCCAGGCTGTGCCTCTCCAAGAGCCTCGCCAACCCGGGCGTCGCCTCTGCCACCCCCTCGTCATCCTCCTCCGGGCTGCCGTCGGGTCCCCTGCCGGGAATGGTGCTGCCTCCGCAGACCACCCCGACGGCCACGCAGACCCTCCATCGGCTCCTCCGCCCAGCGCCGATCGCGGAGCTGCAGGAGTGCCCCCCGACGCCGGACAAGAAGAAGGGCGGCGGCAACGCCAAGTCCACCCCCAACATCTTGGACAGTGCTAACCCGCCGGTGAACGTGGGCGACTCCCTCCTCGCTTCCTCCTCGGAGGCCACCCTCATCGAGGAGAACCTCAGCGGGTACTGCGAGCCCTTCGGCAAGGCCCGCAAGCCAGACGACGACGGAGGCGACGACGGGAACTCCGCTGGTAACAGGAACTCCGTTGCCTCCTCCTCCTCCTCCTCCGGGGGCGTCGTCGTCGTAAGCTCGGAGACCAGAGATCCCAAGTCCGCCAGAAGCAACAGCAACAACAAGATGAGCGTGGCCAGCCTGTCCGCTCCCAAGTCGTCCACCCCGCTGAAGGAGAACGGCGTCGGCGGCCCCGCCAACGGACACAAGAACGGCGACGACGGCGACGGCGGCGGCGGCGGCGCCGGAAAGCCGAAGCCGCCGGCGCCCAAGACGCTGCCGAAGCCGAAGGTGAAGCCGGTCCCGCCGCCCAAGCCGAAGAAGTCGTTCTCGGAGGCGGCGGACTCCTCCCACGCTCCGCTCATCTCCTTCCAGGACGAAGGGGTCGACGGCAGCGAGGTCTGAGACTTCTGGGGAAGACAGGATGTTTAAAAAGAAAAAGATAATACAGTGTGTTCAAAAAGACGGAGAACACTAAGTCAGAGGGAGAAGGATGTCTCGCACGAAGGATTTTTTTAAGTGGTTAGGCGAGAAAAGAAAAAAATATCATTTCGTTTTTTTCTGAAGGTTTTTGATGACGTCAAGATGAAGAAGACACATGTTACGCAGCACTTGATTTTTTTTACTAAAAAGGTTTCAGGTCACTTTTCTGGCAAGAAGTGAAGATTTTTGTCAAAAACGTGGGTGGGAAGAAGAACGGTGTAACGTGCCGTCAATGTTGACGACGAGTCTCTATTTTTTTTTTCACTTGCACACTCCCACTTTCAGTTTCGTAAATTACTATGTTTCTCCTCTTTTTTGGGACAGAAATAAAGCCGAAATAACTTTAAACAATGTCTCTGCTCCATATCTTTTAAGGGTGGCTAGGGGGAAGAGCTGCCTCCTTTTTTTTTTCTTTTCCACATAAAATTTCTGGTCGAAAATCCCTTTTTTAAGGGGAGGAGGGAGCTGGGGCAGTATCTTTCAAAATCCATTTAATTTCGCCTTTTTTATTGATCGTAAAAGGCGACGAAAAAAAGCATGAGTTATGGTAGGAAAGGAGGGGGGTATTCAAAAGCAAAGCGCTTTGGAAAGAGGTTTTTGCTGAGCCAGGGACAAGAAAGGAAAAGATTTGGAGGGAGGGGGCGCCAAAATTTATTCCTGTCTCTTTTTTTGCGCCATAGGATGAAATAGGATTCGCAATTCTCGGTGTGTCGCCAAATCTCATTAGGATAAGATTGAGGAGAGAGGGGAGGGCCCTGCAATTTTGCACAGATAAAATTGAAAATATCGACAAGGGACGCATTAAGGGAGGGCCGGAGAACAGGTTCTCTTCTTTTTTGCCAAAAACAATCTCCAATCTTGGTAAGGAAGAAAAAAAAATATCTTTTGTGTCTCCTTTGGACCTCCCAGTCTCCTCTTCTCCAGCGCAAAGTTTGCGCTCTCATCACGTGTTGTCCTTGAGGAAAGAGAGGGGAAAAGAGAAAAAAAAACTTTTTTCATACGCAATATTTCATCCCAAGTTCCGTCTTCCACCGCACCTAAGGGAGGCCTTCATTTTTGGGGGGGTGGTACTTTATTTTCGCCTTTCTTGTGCTCCCAAAATAATACTACAACACGCCCCCCCCCGCCTTCTTTCCCAGAAATAGGGAGGTATCAATTGGGTTGAAAGAGCAAAGTTAGTTTCGCTCCAAGTCGTCGATAAACTCCTCTTCCTTCTTCAAAGTCCTCGAAAGAGTTCCTCTCACTCGCTTGAAAGCACACTAGAGGACGATAGAAGGTTAGCTGGCAACCCTAACAGCAAGGTATGGTTGGGTGTGTCATCCATTATATGGAAGACGTCAAAGTCTTCTTCTTCTTCTTCACCTCCGTCACCAAGTCCCCTGCAACACGGCAACACCTACCACGGCTCCCGTCCAAATGGAGATGGCCCTCTGCTCCTCCTCTTCCTTCTCCTCCTCCTTCTTTTACCTGTACCCATTATATCAATTAAGTGTGGTTGCACTGCACTCTTCTTAAAGCAAAAATTAATTATAGACAGTTTTGAGTCTGTTCCGCCAACTCTCCAACCAGTTGCTGGTTGGCTCAACAGAGGCTGCGCAGCCTCTCCAGCTCTGGCAAGGCGAAAAAATAAAGAGGAATTTTACTGCTCAATTTGGCAGTTCCTCTTTTATTAGTTTATGGCTCTTTTCCCTTCTTCCTCTTCTTCTTCCTTCATTGTTTCCCCTCATTCCAAAGCTGGACACACCACTCATTCCGCGTCGATTACGTGGCGACTTGAAAGACTAAGTTTTGGCAAGTGAGGAAGGAACTTTGGCATGATAGTTTCTCCGCTTGTCAGCATCCTTTTAGAGGTGTGCATACTACTGTGCTTTGTGAGCAGGTTACCTGGAAGATTCTAAATTTATAAATAAAAACTCAAATGACTTAAGCACTCCTCTCCTCTTGCTCCTTCTCCTCCTCCGAGAAGTTTAAGTACCTGTAATGTCGGGTGGGTGTTTGAACAACTTTGGTTGCGCCCGTCACTCTTTAGCATGAAGGGCGCCATATTTTTTTTGGCCTCTACCTACTGCAGGATGTCCCAATGGCTATCTGACACCCTGTAGCTACGTGGTACAAGTAGTACAACGAATGCATCTGATGCTCTCTGCCAACCCAAAAAAAAAAGGTTTCCAAGCCGTTTGCAAAGACAGAGGTGCGTAGGTAGATTGCAGACCGTATTTGGGCCTTTGGAGAGACAGACAGACAGACGTCTGTGAAATGTCTTAGTAACCAGCCATAATATTGCCTCCTCCCTTAAAAAGAGAAGAAAACAAACAATTTCTTGGGTTTTTTTTCAGTATACTAGTCTTGACGTTTCAAGGTCTATTCATCTCCTCCCTCTGTGTTTCTTTTTCTGCCGCAGTATTTCAAAAACTTTTCTCTCTCTTTATCTGTTTCTGGCACCTCTCTCGCTCTCTCTCCGCGTAATGATTTGCAGGCGCGGCCTTTTCCCGAAAAAAAAAAGAAAAATTGAAAAATGTTTCCCCTTTCTCCCTCCACCCTCTTTCGAGTTCATCCCTCGCAATAAATTTGCCCTTGAAAGGGCGAAATTTTCCTCCTTTTTTTCGAGAAAAAAAACTTTTTCAAAAGGTGAGAGTTGGAAAGGTGTTTCTTTCTTCCACTTTTTTGGAAAGCTTTGAAGGAGGTGGCGGGAGGGGGTGGGGGCGAGGAAAAATAACTCTGATTAACATAGCATTATAAGGCAGGAAAAGAAGAGGATTTAATAAGCCTCCTCTTTGGTTGTGAAGAGCTTTTTCCTCCTTTCTTCCTGAAAAATAAATACTGGTTCCTCACACAAAAAAGTGACTCTTCTCATGGTGGAGGGGAAGAGGGGGAACCAAACATCTCTGGGATCTACTTTTTTTTTGCTCTCTTTCTCTTTCTTCCTTCTCCTCCATCACATTTTGCCTTCTGCTGCAGCCCGCAACCACAAAACGGGAAAGTAGTGTACTACAGCAGACCTCGACTATTTAGTAAAAAATAACTTTGGTAAAGATTGCCAAATTTGTGTTTTATTTGAACTCTTTTTCGCTGGAGAAGTTTTGAAAAAGCTCTGCTTCAACAGTGGCCTTTTGACTGCAGACCATGGACTTCAGTATGTATCGAAGTTGGACTGTAGTGGGAAGAAAGGAGGAGGGGGGGGGAGAGAAGCCACTGATGTTGAGAAGAGGAGGGGGGAGATTCTTGTTGTTTTGCCCAAAAAGTTGAGGCTCTTGGCAGGAAATGGGGACTGAAGACAAGAGGAAGGAGGGAAGGAGGAGGAGAGGGGCAACAAATTCTACTTTGTGTCTTTTGGACCCCTCTCTTCTTGAGGTTTGTTGTACCCCTTCATGTTTGTCTTTTATTACGCGTAATGTCATTTCCCCTCCCCAAAATAAAAACCATGCTTTTTATAACTGCTTATATGTACTACTGCGAGTTGCCGGTCAACACCAAGAAAAAGTTGCCTAGATCGAATCTGGTGCCTAAAGTGAATAGATGTTTCTTACCTTCAATGAGGAACTGTCACATGTCAGGAAAGTTGTCCCCCCCAAAAAATTAAACGTACCTAAATCTGACTAAATCGGACGTCGACTGTATATACCCACTACGAGTAGTTTGGGACGAACTGAAACGTCTGCAGCATCCAATCTCCACCACTTTCTCCCGATTTGATGCATGCAGTAAATCAGGGAAAGAAAGAAGCCCAACCAAAAAAAAATGAGAGAGAGAAGGAAGAGGAGGAGGAGGGTGGCAAAAAAAACTGTTGAGTAGGAGAAAAACCTTGGTGGGGAGAATAACAGCTGGCAAAGCAGGATGGGAGAAGAGAGAACACTCGAGTTGTTTTGGGCACCTACTATTTCGGCATCTCTTATCCCTGCCTGGATGCACAAAAAAAAGTTCCAGCAAAAAAAAGTTTTTTTTTTTGTTTTTCCTTTCATCTCAGCATTTGTTGTGCGCTGCTGTACTACAGTGGACTCCGCTTATATCGACACTCCTAAAAACCTTGTCCGGTAAATGTAAGTAAGGGAGATAGTCAATATAAGCAGAAAAAAACAAAGAAATCTAGCCAATTTTGGGGTCTATGTCGTCACATATCCGGTTTTCACTGTATCGTCTGTACGTACAGGTATAGCACAGTACGTCTTTGTTCACGTCGACTTTGGCACCAGCCACCTCCCAGATGTCGCACGTATTTCTGTCAATATTTTCCAACATCCTTTATTGAGTTTCCGATCAAAGTCCAACAACCTCTTCTTCTGACCCATCGTCGTGAGAGGAGAAAAAAATATGAATGTTTTGAGTGCTTCCACGTAGTAACAGAACAATTTTTTTTAAGCTGAAACGTGACCGGCGCCATGAAAAGATTTTTTCAAGAAGAATGCTGGGATGGAAACTTCATAAGTCAAGATGGAAACTTCATAAAAAACTTTACTTTTTCTTACCATGGAGACGTCTAGGGGTTTTTTTTTTTGCTGAAAGAAAAAAAAATCTATCGGCTCATTCTTGTCGACAGAGTCTCAAAAATCGCGGCCAATTTTTCAGTCATCAAAGTCATTCTCTTTCCCCCTCCTCCTTCCCCGAGTTGTTAAAAAAAGTCTTTTTTTTCTCCCTTCAAAGCTGTAAATTTCCAAAATGCCTCCCATTTTCTTCGACAAGGAAGACATCAACCCCTCCTCCCCCCTCCATCCCCCTACAACTTTTTTTTTTGTCTTTACGCCCCACACCACCACCAGAGGGACCCGAATTTCGAAAGACATGCAACGACGGCGACGACGGCGCACGCAACACGGTGGCTCCTTTCTTCCTACTCCGGCCAGAGTTGCCAGGCACGCAGTTATGTATCTGTCTTTAAAAGTAAACAAAGAGGCATGAATAGCCAGCCCCCTTTTCTTCAGACTCAATAGGTTTTGGGGCTTCTTTTGTAATTTGTCCCGTGTTGGGACAGTTCTAAGGTTGGGTAGGCTACTTCATCTTTCTACATACCTGGCCACCCTGCCTTCTCTCCTCCTCCTTCTCCTCCTTTTGCCGCATAATCACGTGTTGTCTGGCCATTAAGCCATCATGTCTCTCTCTCTGTCCTCCTCACGGCGAAAAGAAAACTGACTTGGGCTGCGAGACCAAAAATTGACTGATGCAATTTCTCAACTCCGATTACTTTTTGGGAGGGGAGTGGGAAGACCATTATAAAGAGAGAAAAGTTTGAAACATGCCTGCAGCAAATGATATGTACGCAGTCAAATCTACTACAATATCGGAGTTCTACCCCAACCAACAATGCACCCTTAATAAACCTCAAAATGAGGTCCGATGCAGAAATTTTGTTAATAAGCATGGAGTCAGCATACAAATCGGTGCCAAACGTGCAAAAACATGTACCCTATGCAATGTGCAAATATTCCGACTGAGCTTCCATTTTGCGTATCACCGTTGGTGGTTGGGACTGTGCTGCTGCATGCTCTCAAACTTGCTTTGCAAATTATGTTGTACATACATACCTCCCATTGTTATTATTTTTAATCCAGCATTTTACTTTTAGAGAAACTTGTCCGCCTTCCTCCCACTCTGTATGCGCATTCACGTACTGCTGCTGAACTCCTCTTCTCCTCCGTCGTCGTCCTCCCCATGACAAAAACATTTTCGAAGAGGCAACCAACCAACCAACCCTCGCCTTTTTAGTGTTTCTATCCGGGAAACCGAGGGTGGAAAGGGGCAGAAGCACTACAACTACTATTTACGCTTCCTCCTCCTCCTCGCTGAAAATTTCAAGTAGCTTTCGTTTGGAGATGCTCCTCACAGTTTTTTTTCTGGAGGGGGCGGGAAAAGATTTTTTTTTACATTTCCGGCGGCAGCGACAAAGGAAGAAAAAGTTGCCCAAAAAATACAAAAAAAAACGAATTTTACAGCCCTAATCAGCAAAACGGTTTTTTTTTCTTCCACTTCTAGAGGGGGTCAAAGAACGTCCGTCCGCTTCAAAGGGAAAATTCGACAACGAAATATAAACACAAGAATTAGGTCAGCAAAAAAAAGAACTTTGTCTCTCTCTCTCTCTCTGCTTCCTGTCTTCTTCTTCTTCTGCTGCTGCTGCTGTTGCCACGGGGCAATTTTCAGTTTCAATTTCTGGCCTCAGGGGACAAAATCTTTCGCCAATGAAGGGGGGGGGAGGAGGGGGGAAGAAAGAGAGAAATTCTGACAATTCCCAGCCTGATTGTTAAACAAGCACCAAAAGAATGCAAAGCATTCGGAATCGCTCGCTTGTTCTCTGTGACATTCCAAGCTGTGACAATCAGAGTTGCCACGTTGTGATGTTTTACAACAATACCAACAACAATAACAACACGGCTCTTAGACCGCAGTGTTCACTGCAGAAAAAGAAGTTTTCCACCATGGCTCTCAAGTCCACGTAGTAGCAAGGGCCATTTCAAAGAGGGTGGAGACTAGAGGAGAGGAGAGACGTCAAGACAGAGATCTGCAAATAAGAAAAAAAAACTTTTTTGTATGTGTGTTGGTGAAAAAAAGAGGTATGCAAAAAAAGGTAGCAACATCCAGGTGGAAAAGCTCCGCACTACGTGCAGTAGGATCTCGAAATGTGGTGATTCTCAATAAAACGATTGTTTAGTCCTCCTATATGGAACCTGAAGTGCATCCCATTGCAACAATGGATCACCAATTGGCAATTTCGAGAATCCACTGTACTACATACCCTACCACCAACGATGGTATTCAAAATGGAAGCTTAGTCAGAATATGTACACTTGCATACACGTTTTTGCACGTTTGGCGCCGATTTGTAGTATGCTCAATTGGCACTTATTAACAAAATTTCTGCATTGGAGCTCAGTCGGAAGTTTGTTAAGAGTGCTTTGTTGGTTGGGTAGAGGTACTACTACATTTTCGGGCCGCGCCTTCCTCTTCCTTCTCCTCCTTCCAACGTGGATTTTGACACATTTAAAAACCCTCCTCCCAGTGATAAAAACTGCCATTTTCCCCTCTTCTATTTCCCCTATTGCGTTCACTGGAGCATGCAGCCTAAAAAAATGGGGGCTGCACGCATTTTTTTCATAAAATTATGTGGAAAACTAACGTGCGTGTAGTAGAATGCTGCTAATGTCTTCATTTGGGAAGAGAAGGTAGGCACATTTTTCACTGTTCTGCGTGCACAAATTTTTTTCTTGAAATTTGCGTATCTGGAATGCCTTCACGTATTCGTGTACACACACACACATTTGCGGTAGAGGAGGTTATTCCGACCCTCCTCTTGCCAGTTTAATTTTCCCTTCCCTCTTTCGACATAGTTTTGGAGTCACTTCCGGAAAGAGGAGGAGGAGGAGGAGGAGGAGGAGGAGGAGGAGGAGGAGGAAGAGGAGGAGGAGGAGGAGGAGAAGGAGGAGGAGGAGGAGGGCAAGAGAAAAAAGAATCAAAATTCAGGAAAGGGGAGAGGCTATTTTCGAAAGATTGAGGGAGGAGGGAAGGGTGGAGGAAGAGAGAATTTGGGAATGAGATATGTGTCTTCTCCACCCCCTCTTGGCCCATGTTTCATCCCAACCCCCTTCTGCCTCCTCTTCCTCCTCCTTTTGGCAGTAGTGGATCGGAGTGGAAGGAGGAGGAGAAAAAAAGGGAAGGGGAGCAGAGAATCTTGGCATGAGATGGACGCAGGAAACAACTTGGAATAATAAACTCGGAGAGCAAGAAGGAGAAATTCTCTTTGAATTTTTGTTCACCAGACTGAGACTCACCCCTCTTCCTCCATTCTTTCTAAGCTGTTTCAACTCACTAAAGGATTTCTTAAGGTTTTCTTCTTGATTTCCCAGAGGAAAGAAAAAATGTGACCAAAAAAAAGAGAGAAATTCCTTTGTCGTTTCTAAGCAGGCAATTTACGTGAGTCTCCCTTTTTTCTGCCACCCACTTCCACCCCCCCCTCCCCCCAGCTGAATCACTGAATCATTCCTCCCCCTTCTTGTTCTTGTTCCTCCCAGAAAAGAGAGGAAAAGGGGGTTGGGGTGTTTTTTCTCCCCCTTCTCCTCCCCTCCTAGATATTTTTTTCCGCAGCAGAGATAGCAAAGAGGAGGAAGCTCTTACACAAGATGGAGGAAGGAAGAGGACAAGAAAAGACAGCAGCACCCATTTCCCTTGGCATGTAGTTAACTTTCCGGACGAAGGGTTGCCAACTCTTAGAGAGCCCACGCAACTTTTAAAAAGTAGAAAAGCACCAATCCATATACTACTACAGCCCCAAACTCTTCGGCTGTTTGGTTTTTTAAATTGGGAGCAAACCAAAACCTTCAAAATAAGCTATAAAATAGCCGCACATGGCAACCCTAGACGGAGGAGACAGAAGCTTTCGTTTCTTCCTTATCAAAACAGAAGGGTCGGGGTGGCACCAATTGTCATCCCAAGGGGGGAGGGGGGAGAAAGAAGACGGTGCTGGTTATATAGGAGATAATATGCGGTGTGCTTCCGCTGATCACACAGATGTGATCGAACCGGAAATAATCTTTTTTTTTTCCTTCAAAAAAATCTTTTCTCTTCCCGAATTGAAGACCTGTGCTGGACAAAAAAAAGAGGGTAGGGGTTGTTGGAGAAGAAATGGGGGGGTGGG
>JAAUYM010053357.1_pt1 | contig 14653 bp, 16 predicted proteins | sample 7278001 | NCBI WGS metagenome assembly JAAUYM01 (sample SAMN14350224, study PRJNA611818) | marine sediment metagenome | isolation source: surface marine sediment (1.8m) | place: French Polynesia: Moorea | collected 2018-08
CTTTCTTTCTCCGCGTCAGACATTATCCCCCACAACGCGCACACAGATAATTTTCCTCCTCCCCCCCCCAAAAAAAACACAAAAAAATAATTATACTACAGAGACCAACCACGATATACAAGCGATGCCCGTCGACCGCCCTCTCCCACAAATGCACCCGAAATTCATTAACGTCCGCGCGGACAACTCTTCCTTCCTTCGTTCCTTGTGTCACTCAGTGCCACCCAGGCGACGAAAGAAAGTCCGGCTCACGCCCCGACGTGGCCCTGCAATCAATCTACTGTACTGTATTGCTCTTTTGAAAGACTTTGGGGAAGATGAGAGTGGCGACTGGGGCTGGGGTGGTGGTGGTGGTCTAATCACGCCCGCTCCTGGACAGACGGACGAAAATCCTTGCATATTTTCTCTCTTCTCTCCTCCTTTCAATTCTCCTCCCAGTTTCTCCAACGTTCTCAAAGAGAAGCCGTCAAGGTTCTACTATGGGTAATACAAGTAAACTGAGAGCCACATATTTGGTTGAATTTTAAATTTTGTATTGAACCATATCATGGTATGGTTCATTTTTAAAAGTGGAATTTAATGTTTTAAAATGCTAAAATTACACTATACAGTAGATTCATTTGTACTTATTTGTTTTGTAATGTTTTTTCTTGCGTTCTGATTAATGTTCATCTGGGCCTACAGATGAAGCTGCACTGGTCATGCCAGTCGCGCAAGTGCTTGTTGAACAATGTCACAACGAGATGTTATCTATTGGTGAATAGTGATGGTATCTGTAAACTTGCTTTTGCCATGGAAATTAATTTTACGGAAGTAACTCCATGTAGCATTTCCTGTCTGTACATCTTATGTTGTTGAACGTATTCAACTTTTAGGCACAACGCCGTAGCCACGTTGACACACCAGTTCCCGTGATAACGCAGAACGCAGAATGTATTCGACTTTAGCCTGCTGCAAGCCTTGCTTCGATCATCAAAGGTTAGAAATTTATTACACATTGTTGTAATAAATGTGACATTTGTACAGGAAATTTACCTTTTTTTGCCGTACATCCAAATCAATATGCTTTGATTTCTTCATTGAATGTAAAAGCAAGCATAAAGTCCACAAAGACTGCTTCTTATATTTTAATGTTACAAATTATACGAGTACCAATCTATTTTTTTCCCCAAATATTTTTGTACGTACGTAGGTACGAGTAGCGAGCGTAGTGAGCGAGCGCATTATTGATGCGTTCATTTCTTGCTTGTGCTGTCTCGCCCTGAATGCGGAAGCAATTCTGCTTTTCCCTCGCCAGGTGACAAATGTTTCCTGTTCAGTACTTGTACAGGAGGTCCTGATCGCAGAACTGCACGGACCTTCTGGCCTCCTCTTTCCTCTCCGCCGTCACCGTCGCCCTCGCCGCCGCTGCCGCTGCCGCCGCCGCCCTCGTCTTCCTCCTGGCGCCGCCGACAATCTCGCTCGGCGGCAGCGACGGCGAATGGGGGTCCTCGTCGTCCGTGGAAGAGTTCACCTCCTCCACCACCACTCCGGACGAGGTGGAGGAGGTAGAGGACTTCTTCGACGAGGAGGCGGAGGACGAAGGATGGGACCGGGGAGAGATGGTCGTGGTCGTCTGGGAGACGATGACGAGGGTCCTGCTCTCCGGGTCGATGTACATGGACGTTCTCTGGCTGGACACCGCGCCCGGGATGAGCCCCGCCGCGGCCGCCGCGGCCGAAGCGGCCGAGGCGGCGGACGGGGGCACCGAGTGGAAGGTAGACCTGACGTCGTCGCCGCCGCTGCCGCAGCCGCCGCGAAAGTTGTTGCGGCCGAAGTCTGCGCTGCTCCTGGTCCTGGGATTGGTATTCGCCACCCTCTCCCTCCTCATCGGGGTCTCCCAGCGGGTCTGGCGCTGCTGCTGTTGTTGTTGTCGGTGCTGCTGCTGCTGTTGCTCTGCGAGTCGACTTCTTCGATGATGCCGCCGCTGCCTCCGCCGCCTCATCTCCTCCTCCTCCTCCTCTTCCTTCCTGGCGCAGGGCGACGTGCTGGAGCCTCCGTCGTCCAGATGGGGTCTCTGGTGTTGTTGTTCGTGGCGCCGCCGATGGTGTCGCTCCTCCCATCGTCGGCGGTGGAGCGTGGGGTCTGAGGACGCCGCCGGGAGCCCGCCGCCCGCCGCCTGGTAGGCGCGGAAGTCGCTCAGCAGCCGCACCATCCAGCACATCCAGATCATCTTCAGAAAAGATGGAGCTCCAATGGAGCTTCTTAAATGCTTATAAAGTTGCTGCTTACGGACGGAGCGATGCTGTGAGACTGCCTCCCCGCCTTCTCCTCTTCTTCCCCTCTTTCCTCCTCCTCATGATCTGGAAAGCGCGCGCCCGCTTCCAGGCTTTCTCTCCTACTTATACCTACTACTCTCCTCCTCTTCTCTCTGATATGCCGATCTTGCGTCGCAGATCTCTAACTGACTCGGGAAGCAGATCAAAAGAGACGATGATAGCATAACTGGAAAAAAGAAGGCGGGAATGCGTGGCTGCCTAAGGAGAGAGAGATTAGTGATGCAATGAAGACGCCAATGTTGGGGATAAAATGTGAGGCTACTAATGCGAAACCTAACTAGTACGTACATGTAGTACAGTGAAAATGTGAATTCTGTTCCCTCCTCCCCACCCTCCAGGAACTTTCCCTATTAACCGAGATTCCCAAGTATCCGAGTTCCATACAGAGAAAGCTCCGAAAAACTTCAAGGCGTTGACATTGGCTGGCGGATGGCCTAGATTTTTTTTTCTGCTTTGTTTTGTTCGTTTTGGGGACGGAAAAATTGGGAAAGAAGACAATTTCCTCTCCTGCGCTGCTCTGCGCGGCGCCGCGAAGGAAGTGAGAGGAAGAAGGAGGAAGGAAGGAAAAAAATTCGTCTTCGTCGGCCAAATTTCGACGCTCGCTTTGAAGATCTTTTTTTCCCTTCTGCCTCAATTTTTTGTGCTCCGCTTTTTTCCCACAAAAAATAGTAGCGCGAAGTTGGCCAAGGAGAAGTAAACATGTAGTACCTACATGTACTAGAAATGTAGTTGATTATACTTGATTACTAAACAGAGGTGCAAGCATTGCGCATTAAGTGTTTTTCGTTTATAGGAAAGAATCAAACACTTTTTGAATCTGAAGATGCCGCCACCTTTTTACTGGTGAAATGGTCATATAACCTCTCTTTATCAACATCATTATCATCAACATCATCATCATCATCAATATCAACATCAGTGTCATCATCCGCAACCTTAACGACTTCATCAACTCCAGCCACATCTCGGCGGCGGATGACAACCGCCAGCTCTCGACAAACTCTCTTATGCCCAGCCACCAACAAAAACCAAAAAGAGGTACCTTTACCACGTGATTGAATAACCCTCCACTGTACGTAGTATTAACAACCTCTTCTCGACACCTGGCTTTCGACATCGGAAGGAGGGTGGTCCAAGGCAACTGTCATAAAGGTGCCCTCCGGGCAGGAAAAAGAGTGACTAACGAACAGAGACGTTCCTAGCTTGCAGGACGTCTCTCTCTCTAGCTTGAAAAGGACAAATGCATAACGAGCCCCCTCCCCACCGCACCCCCTCAAAAAAAAAGCCTCTTCCTTGACGGGTGATTGCGCTCTAGGCGGGAAAACTGAGAAGGTTGTTGGGTCCACTCAGACAAACTTTTTTTTACAACTAAGAATCGCCTCTTCTCTTCGTTTGCGAAATGTTTTTTCGCCTGTCTGGGCTGCCCGTGTCGCTCCTCTCTCGCCTTCCCTTGAGACCTTCCGGAGAGCTGCCCTTGTTCTATTTTACTTAATTGAGGGATTTTGCTTTAACTCTCTTCATTCTCCGTCCCCCCCTCCGCTTCCCCTTCCCCCCAAGGGTAAAAGCGGGTGCTTTGCCCTCTCCTGTCACTTTAGTGTCTTTGGATTATCTCACTCTTAATTTGCAAATTATCCGGAAAACAACAGGAGGAGGAACAATTTTTTTTTTTGCCCCTGGAGAGGTTCGATATTTGTTTGCTTGATCCAGCTGCTTGCTTGATCTGCGTCATGACATTCCGGTGACCGTGAACCGACTCCTGCTCCATTAGGAGGAATTCGTATGCAGCATTTGCTTGGATGGAGGGAGGGGAGTTAGAGGGCATAAAAGTGGAGAGAGATTTACACAGACCTTCAAAAGCGGTGTCTTTTGGGAGAACACAGAAAAATAAGAACAAAGGAGAGGAGATATTTGGTGACCCACGAATGGCCCTCCACCATCATAAGAGTTTTCAACGTTATCGCATTTCGACGAGGGTTTTTATGGTCCGTCACTTTCCAAAAAAAAGAAAAAAAAGAGGAAAGTCGGATCTTGTGCAAAGAATGAAGGCAGGTAGCAGAAAAAAAGTCCGGATAGCATCTCTCGTCAAAGCATCTTGGCTTTTTCCTCAGCCGAACTGACGTCAGGAAATGGGTCAGATCTACAACTTACGTAGGCTCGCTAACAAGTCTCCATCAATTCACTTACCGAGTTTCCTGGAAAAAAAAGTTTAATCCGAAGAAATGAAGAAAAATTCGTGCTCTTCTCAGTATCCTGCTCTGAGCAAGAAAAAAAAGACAAAAAGGTGAAGGTAGAAAGAAAGAGAGGATGCTGTCGACTGAGATCTTCTTTCTCTCTTCTCCTTTTCTTTCTTCCTAATTCTTTCTTCGTACTGGCTGGTGTGAAATATCCCAAGTGTCAACATGCACGCAAGTCTTTTTGGAGTTTAGACCTTTCTTGTTCCTCTCCAGAAGAGGTGAGGAAATTTGCTTTCGCTAAGGACTCTTTCCCCCCTCCCTCCCTCCCTCCCTCCCGGAGTGATCCGAAAAAAAACCCTGCTCCGCACGAAATAACCTTGCGATTGTCAAAATCAAAGGTGGCTTTCACACCCTCTGCAGCAGACTCGTGGTAATCTCCATCTGTCCTTGGGACGCGATCGACGCTCCAGAAACGACCTTCCTCCTCCTTCTCTCTGCTCTGCAGGCAAGTAAACGGGACGGACACGTCGTTTCTCATTAGTTTTTTTTTGCCTCTCAATTTTTCTCTCCTCTCCTGTTCTCCTCCTCCACGCCCGACCTTGCGAACTGGAAAGACTGTCAGTTACACATTCGTCTCTCTCTCTCTCTCTCTTTCTCTCTCCTTCTTCTTTCCCTGCTTTACCTTCTTCGTCTGTTCGTCGTGACCCAGATTCTCGTCTCGAATGTAGCAATAGATAGTTTCTTGGCGTCAACTCTCGTGCCTTTAATTTTCCTTTCTACCGATCTTTACCCCCTAAAACATTCTTCCTCGAACTAATTAATCTAAATTTAAATAAATCTTCGTCCGATCCCTCCTGCTCAGAAGATGTCTTGCTCCTCCGCGGCGATCATGGCCGGGTGCTGCGTGAAGAAGAGGGTGAGAAAGATGACGACGATGACGAGGAGGAGGACCGCAAGCACCACCACCGACACGTACGCCATCAGCTTCATCTGGAAAGAGAGGGAGAAGGATAGTCTTGTAATAGTGTCGGATCAGACGGCCGATGAAAAGGCCACCACTCAAGTACCACTACCTTGGTGTCCTGTACTATGAGCTTCGGCCTGTAGGCGGCCCTGGCGCTGCGGCAGTGAGGGTGGTGCGGGACGTAGTAGTAGTAAGGCTGCTGCTGGTGGTGGTGGCGGTGGTTCAGGCCTCTCTCCACGTCCACCAGATCCTGCCTGCCCACCGGATCCAGTTGCGGCTGCGGCGGTGGCGGTGGCGCAGGCCCCAAGACGGCGGCTGCCGCGTCCGCGGCGGCCTCTGAGTGTACGGCGTGGGCCAGCCCGCGACGGAACCGCCTCGAGAAGTGCGCGCACTGCCGGCAGCCTGCGCCGACGGCGTGCGCCTCCGCAGCCCCGGCGCAGGACACCACGGACTCCAGCAGGACGTCGCAGAGGTCGGCGCTGGAGTCCGAGCTCCCCTTCCTCCTGCACGGACTGCCGACGTCGTTGTTGTTCCCGTCTCCGTTCCCCCGCATCTCGCGAACGTAGAACGGGTTGAATTTTACGCCGCCTTCGATTTCGCAAACCTGAAAAAAAAATTAGACCGATCTTGAACATTGTCCGCTCCCCAGGTACCAATTCACGTCTCTGTGTTATACTGTATACAGTACTGCCAAACTATTAAATTGGATGAACGCATGCATTCGCTATGACAATGTGTGTTCACCTCCTGTTCGCATCTGCACATGTCCATCACTGGCCTCCTGACACCCTTCCTCCTTCCCCCTCCCCTCCCTTCCTCCTCCTCCTCCACCATCCGGGGGTGGTAGACCAGACTGGCATAGTTGGTTTCCGCCTCGCTAGGCTCCAGGCTGTCGTGGGAGAGGCCGAAGCTGTTCTGGTGCATCCTGTTCCTATCCTTGTTGCCGTCGTCGTTGTCGTCGTTGTTGCTGCTGTTCTGGAGGGCGGCGAAGTTGTGTATCCGACCCAGTGTCTGCAAGTTAGCCAGGTGCCTGTCTGTAGCTGGTGTGTGTTTTTATCTCCCCCTTCCTTTGTTTTTAAAGCCAGTTGTGCAGCATTGCTGTTTCTCATCATAGCAACCAAAAATAGAATTTTTCTTTACCCCTTTGTATCTCTCGTTCTCCACGTGCTTGGAGAAGTTTGAGAGTTCGGACTCCCGCCTCTTGGCCTCCCCGTTCCCATCCTCCTCCTCCTCCTCCTCTTCGGCCTCCTCGGCCTCCCCGCCGCTGCTACCGTCCTTGCGGTCATTGAATGGGTGGCTCTCGCGTCCTCGTCGTTTCTCCTCCTTCCTCCTGGCCACCGACATCCTCTCCAACAGATTGGCCATGTCCACCGACTCGTGGCTAGACTTCCTGAAGAAGAAGAAGATAAAAATACAATTTTGCTACCCGTTTCGCATGAGTGGCTCTGCTTTAGCACGAGACGTGTGATAAATTATGCTTTTTATAAGTGCAATGTAGCTTGCAATGGTTTTTTTTTCTACAGACTAGTATGTGCTTCGTTTCTTCTCTCGCCGTTTTGGACGATTGGCTTTAAATTGCCGGGGGTCATCTGGGAAAAAGGCATGCTACTACTACGTTACTTCTTTTTCTGGGAAATTACGGTGTGCCGAAGTGCCAACACAGAACTTCCGCTCTGCCAACAGAGGTTATGAAAATTACAAGTACGTAATATTAATACGTAACCAACACGAAAACGACACTGGCAACAGCAGCAGCAGCAACGACAGCAACAGTTAAAACAGCAGCAACTACAACAACGGCAACGATGGCTTTAGGTGCTTGCCACTCTTGCCTGCTTTGCTGGTCTTCTTCGTCCTCGCTGAAGACTTTTGAGTTCCTCCTGCAGGTCTTGTGTCTGTGGATGGTGGTGGAGCCGTCGCTGTGGGCGTGGAAGTGGATGTTCGAACACTGGACCTGCCGACATTGGGGAGAAACATGCTGATATAGAGGCGTTGCCCAGATGAAGCGCAAACGGAAAATACTTGCACTTCAAAAAATAGGAAACAAAATAAGTTAGAGCTTGAGACAAGCACAAGAGACAGAGAGAGAGAATTGGGAGAGCTTGTTTAATTCTTGAAAGTGCGCGCGCACCCACCATACGTCCGTCAGAAACAGCTGATTATGGACACAAGGGCATAAGAAAGAGAAAGCCAGAGACAGACCAAAACATTCATGGCAATTGGCAACATTCATGTGCTTCTCGTTTGCCCAGGAGGCTTTCTTTTAAGTCAAACTTAATCAGAGACAAGTACACGAATTTCAACGTGAAAATTACGTCTAGGTAGTGCAAAATGGGCGAACCTTTCCGGACTAGAGAAGTCAACGAGGGAGAGGAGGAGGAACTGGACGACGAGTACAAGGACATGGCCAAAGAGCTCTTCGGAGAAACGGATGAGAAAAGACTGGAACTGGTGGAGGAGATGAAGAGGCAAGTGGAAATGAAAGGATACCAGGTGCCGACCAGGAAGGCATTCCTCCTCAAGTTTATCAGGGCTGGTGAGTGGTACTACATAGTTTCAGAATGGTTTCTTTTTTTCGCCTTGACCTTTCCCATATCTTTTTGTCACTGTTGTCGAAAGGCAACTTTACAGTGGACGGTGCCTTGAAAGTTCTCACTAACTACGTCAAGCTACTCCAAGAGTTTCCCAACTACTTTGCCTACACCAGCCTTGGGGAGTTAAGGCTGGTGGCCAGCCAGCAGACCCACACGGTGCTCCGGACAAGAGACAAGCACAGACGCAGGGTCTACGTGGTCAGGCCCGGCAAGTGGGATCCATCAAAGATCACCTATGCCCAGTGCTACAAGTTTGGCTTCATGCTGAACGAAATGGTTGCTCAAGAGCCAAGAACACAGGTGTATTATTAAGCAGAGAATTTTAATGGCTTCACCTGTACATATATTCACCTGTACGTATATTGTTGATCAATGCAAGTCTTGAACAGGTCGCTGGCCTGACAACAATTGTAGACGGAGCAGGGTTTGGGCTGGGTCACTTCCGACACCTGACCTTCAGTGACATCAGAAGTGGCACCAGGTTTCTCCAGGTGAGAATAAGATTTTTTTCTCTCTTGTTTTACTTAATCTCCAGCGTTTCTGTGCTGACAGGAGAGCTTTCCCCTTTGGTTTCGCTCCTTCCACGTGGTGAACGCCTCCTACTACATCTACCTGTCCTACTACGTGGTCAGGCCCATGCTGAGCCGGACGCTCCGGGAGAGCATCCACTTCCACGGCAGCACGGCGGACCTCCAGTCCCACGTGGACGGGGCCATACTCCCGGAAGAGCTCGGCGGAGAGGGGGGTGGGTTCAGCAACGGGGAGTGCCTCGGAGCGCTGGAGGCAATGCTGGAGCACTTTGAAGAGCTGAAGACGTTGCGGATCAACTAGTCAGAGGACATACTAAGTAGGTACAGGAGACAGTGTCTTTTTGTTTGTACTCATGCTCATATCGACAGTACCGTAGAGAATTTGCTTTCTGCAAAAGAAAAAGAACCTGAAGAAATCTGAGTAAAAAGTAAAGTATGTACAGTAGCTATCAAAAGACGTCATTTACAGCTTGTAATAAAGAACTTGAACGTGTACGTGGTTTATTAGTGAGAGTTCCAATTAAAAAAAGCCTAATTAGTTGTGGAACGACACACCCACCATCTGTTGCACTCTAAGTTTAGCCCACCCCAACCCCCCGACGTTCCGACAGAACATTTAGCCATTTTCCAGAACATTTTTAACCTAAGTACTCGTATGTTCTATTTCACTAAATAAGGCAAGAAAGGTAATAAGGTAAAAAAGTTAAAATAAGGTAAATAAGGTAAGAAACAAATTGTTCACACCTTTGAGAACAAAAAATGCTAAAATTATGTGTGCTACTGCATTTTCATAATATCGAAACATTATTTTAATGTACCGTATGATAGTGTCTAATGACATGTACCAGCTGATACTATTGGAACAAGTCTTTAAACGTGTCACACAAGCGAATTTGTTCCCCTTGTAACTCTGAGAGTTCCCCTTCTTCCCCCCCTTCTCGACGGAGAAAGAGGAGAAGAAGAAATTTACTGGAAAGCTCTCTCTCTGTCCGTTGGGAAGCGCACGTCCTGCCTGCCTGCTCCAACCCCTCTCCCTCCCCTCCTCCCTCTAGTTCTGAGTCCTCAACAGCTGATTCTGTCACCGGCTAACACATGGCCCAAGTAGTAGGTAAGTGCAAAGCACACATACTGGACTAGTGTGATACGTGCGCAGTGTGTACTATGTCCCGACTGGACGTGGTCTTTTTTCCGGAACAAATAATGTTTCTACCCATTTTCTGTTTCACTAAATAAAACCTAATTTAAGAAGCAAGTTGTTCACATATTTAAAACATTTTTGGTAAAAAAAATCACATGTTTCTTTATATTGAAACATGGTATTCACATTCCAATGAGACATTCCCTAAAAAATGGAGAAGCATTCACTATGTGATATATCCACTATTACATGTTTCTGACACTAGAACACGTCTTGAAACGTGTCACCAGCGAAACATGTTACGCTCGCAACTCTGAAAAAAAAAGTCCCGTCGGGGTGTGACTAGAAAACGGCCACAGATGCGCACACCCAAACACACGCAATACCGACACGCAAGTATACGTACAACACGCTCTGGTATACTATTAGCACCTGTTCAATATTAAATTGAACACTAAATTTGAAGCTCCGATTGAACCTTTTGTGCACGAAATCAGCACCAAAGTGTCAACATCGGGTGAAGGACACGCCACAAAGCTACTAGCTCCAAGAAGTCCCAAGAACAACTTCTCATTCCATCCATCGATCATGGGGGACCGAGACGTGGTGGCGGCGGAGGGGACCGTTCTCCCCTTCGATCCGGCGCCAGACGACTTCAGGACGGAGGAGGAGGACGAGGAGGAGGGCGAGGACTACAGGAAGCTGGCCCAGGAGCTCCTCGGGGAGACGGAGGATGGGAGGGAGGAGGCGATTACGGAGCTGAGGAGGCGATTGGACGAGGAGGGTTACCGGGTCCCGATCAGACGGGCCTTTCTAATCAAGTTCGTCAGGGCCGGTGAGGAGAAATGGGAATTTGACAAAAGATGTGTCTGAAAAAAAAAAAGACAGCATTTCTATACAGGAAATTTCTCGGTGGAGGGAGCGCTCAAGTTCCTGACCAACTACGTGGGGCTCCTCCGTGACTTCCCACTCTGGAGCGTCGACGAAGGAGAGACGAGAGGCGTGGCCAGCCAGCTGATGCACACGGTCCTCCGCCACAGGGACAAGTACGGGCGGAGGATCCATGTCTTCAGGTCCGGCATGTGGGATCCGGAGCAATTCACCTTTGACCAGTGCTACAAATTCGGCTTTATGCTGAACGAGCTGGTGGCTCTGGAGGGCAAGACGCAGGTTCGCATCATGTTGTTTTTTTCTCCCGGTGCCTGAGCAAACCTTGCTAGAATTAAATAATGCTAAACATCAGGTCGCGGGCGTGACGATCATCATTGATCAGTCAGGGTTCGGCTTCCACCACTTTAGGCACCTCACCATCGGTGACGTCAGGAACGCGGCCAGATTCATTCAGGTGAAGAGAATGCTTTTTTTCCGACTGAGGCTTTCATCCCTAAAGTGGAGATATGTATACTATGTTGATCACGGAACCGAGTGGAACCGAACCGAACCGGATCAGTGGAACCGAGATACATTCCTTCACTATAGTGAATTTAAACCTCATAAGAATAACCTACTCTGACCTCCATACATACGGGTGCACTAGTGCATTACATCAACATAGTGAACTGTTTGCCGCTGATCGACCAATTCACTATATCAAAGTTCTGCTGTACCTACTATGTATGTAACTAGTACATACGTGCATACCACCCTATTTTCCTACTTTGCAGGAAAGTTTCCCCGTGTGCTTTCGAGCCTTCCACGTGATCAATGTCTCCTACGCCGTCGACGTGGCCTACCACAGCGTGGTCCGGCCCCTGCTGAGCAGCAGCCTGAGGGACCGGATCCACTTCCACGGGGACCTGCAGAGCCTCCACGCCCACGTGGACAAGCAGATCCTGCCGGAGGAGCTCGGCGGCGAGGACGGACCTCTGAGCAACGAGGACGGCCTCGAGGCCTTAATTTCCCTGCGGCCTTACTTTGGAGAGCTGGCAAACTTGAGCACTAGTCCAGCCAACAGCTAGTAGTATGTACACACGTAGACGAGGTCATAGAAAAGTTGTTTTTCTTTTTTGCAAAAGGTGCTATCAAGAACCAAATACAGCTCACCTTTGACAGAATCCTCTTTCTCGAGATGTTGGTGTAGATCTGGCCCAAGTCGTCAAAGGACATCTGGAAACAAACTAATTAAAATAAAAACGAAAAGAACAAACATTTTTCTTTCACCTGCGCGCCGTCCTCCATGTGCAGGAAGTTCAGGTCCCTCTCCTGCTCAAAGTCGTCCTCGTCGTCTCCCTCGTCGTCCCCGTCTGCGTCGGCGCCGCCGCCGACGTTGCCTCCGCCGTCGTAGGAGGTCATGTTGAGTAGGTTGCGGGTCACCAAGGAATCCTCTTCCTCCTCCTCCTCCTCTTTGCGCTTCCCCCAAATGGCACTGGGCGTCGACGAGGCTTCTTCCAGGGTCGGGTACTCGATGGAGCAGACGTACCTCCGGTCTGAGTTCACGACCACTTGGTATCTACATAAAACCGCAATTTGAGAGGGAAAAAAATCATAACCTGGTTCGTGTCAGCCGACATCACGACTAGTACGTAGTAGTTTTGTCAATGTAACGTGAACCACAACAACAAAAAAAGAAGACTTCATCCTTTCTCACCTGGTGTCCTTTTCGGTGGCGACAACGGCGGTCTGTCCGTTGCTGGGATCCAGCAAGGAGACCAAGGCTCCTCTCTCCTTGGGGACGCCTCTGCCACTGTCCCTGGGCTCGTTGGGCATGACGCACAGGATGTCCTTGACGTAGGCTGAGCTGACGGCCACCGAGAGGCCCTCCATGGCGCCCGTCCTCCTCCTCTTCGTCGGGGGCTGCATCTTCTCCTCCGTTGCCGCCTTCCTTACGAGGCACTTCTCTTCTTCCCCTTCCACAAACCTGAGACTGGAGTAGATCCTCTCCGAGCCGAAGCGAACCTTCCTCCTCCTCCCTTCCTTGAACTCTTCCTCTTCTCCTTCCCAGCTCTCCAAGATCACTTCGCTGGCGTGAGAGTTCAGACTGACGTAGAGGTGCGAGGCGCGATCCTCCTCCTCTTCCTCATCAATGTCGTGGAACACTTCTTGACCAACTGGAGCTGCACCCTTGAACTTGGACGACGTCGACGTCTCGTTTGGGCGTGCGGAAGGGCAGCAGCAGCAGGAGGAGCATCCGCGACCGCGCCAAGTCTTGTCGATCAAGTAGTAGAGCTTCAACGCTCCGTCGTCTCCTCCCCTCTCCCCTCTTCCGAGCGACGGCGGCGGCGGCGGCGGCGGCGACGCCGTACGCAATGGTGCGTACGACGCAGACCAGTCTTTGTTGTTACGAGTACAGATTGAGTCCTCTCTCCCTTTATCCGTCCGTTGGCATAGCAATCTGGGCTGCAAGTAGTGGTAATGGCCCGCAAAGGTGGCGGCCGCGGCAGCGGCGGTGATGGTGGTGTAGGCACGTCGCAGTCGTCGCCGTTGCGGTAATTGTCGCTTCGTGCGCCCCTCCTCCCATCGGCTATTGGAACTGAAACGGGGGGAGGGGAGGGGAGAAGGGGAGGAGATGGAATAAAAATGTTAGGGATGCCTGACAATGGAAAAGGAAAGGTTACTTTACGATCGGATTTGAATTGGTCGTGTTGTTGAAAACTCGTTGTCGTCCAGCTCTTCATATGAGTCTTTTTTCCCCGCTAAATTCGGTATTAAATTAAAATAACGAGTTCGATGTAGTACGTACAACTAGTTAGTACCTTGGTTCTGAGTTCTTTCGGCTGAGAAATGCCACCACACATTCCTCCCAGTCTGTGCAATAAAATTGAACATTTGAAATAAAGAAAGGAAGAAAAAAAAACCGTCAGCAGAGCCACAAAGCAGCTTGGGCTAAAATTCGGCCAGAAAAAAAACCTCCCTTCCCGTCCCCTCCCCTCGTTAGACCGTGCGCCACTTCTTGGGAAAGAGAGGAACAAAAGACGCAGGGCGACAACACGTTGCCAATGCTGGCGACAATTTAGACGGCTACTTGGACAGAAAATTGCCATGCCGCCTTGATCATCGTAGGTGCGGCAGCAGACGGAGACACCCCTCTTCCCCCTCCCTTCACCCCCCGTTCTGAGGAGTCGTGGAATTATTCTTGGCTTTAATTCCATCCCGGTGATCAGCAAGAACAACAACAAACTTTTTTTTTGCCATTTCCTACAAAGTGTTGTTTCAATCTTTTTCTTTCTATCTCTCCAAGCAGTGATTGTTACCTGTCAAAAGTCCGTCACAAAGATTTGAATGATAAGGGCGCTTGCTTACTTTTGCGCCTGGGCTACCTGGCGCGCGTGCGTACGTACGCAGAATGTGCGTACGGACGGAACCGTGATCGCCTTTTGCGCTTATTTCAGTCTCAGCGTTATTATTCGCCAAATCGTACATGCATGCATGCGTTTTGCAAAAAAAAGAAGCATACTATATACTGTACTGAGGCAGACAACTTGTGCAAGCCATTAAGACGATGGATGTTATCGTATATAAATAATTGCTGACGGTTTAACTGCAGATGAAAAAAACCTTTCCAAGATGTGCAAATAAATAATAATTATTAAAAAAAGGATGTAAATATTTAAAATCCGTGTTCTTACCTGATTCCTCCGTACTTGCCAGAAAGACTGTTGTTCCGCGCGGACTTCTCTCGCCTCCCCTCGTCTCCGCGCCCAAGTGGCACGAGAAATTGCAAATGCCTCCCCCGCCGACAACAACAATGGCCCCTTTGTCGATTTTCACTTTCCGACCGGCGCCGGCTGCCAGCGTCCCTTTGTCTCTCCCCGGCGACAATGAATCTCTCGGAGATGGTCGGGAATCGCCTCTGGACAATCTCATCTTTCTTCTTCTTCTTCTTCTTTTGCGGGGGAGGGGGCGGCTGTTGTTGTTGACGCATATCGGGTGAGGGGAGGGGAGAGGGTGGATGACGCATTTGATTGCGTACTTGTACGCATTTACCGCGTCGGGGGA
>JAAUYM010073978.1_pt1 | contig 14651 bp, 17 predicted proteins | sample 7278001 | NCBI WGS metagenome assembly JAAUYM01 (sample SAMN14350224, study PRJNA611818) | marine sediment metagenome | isolation source: surface marine sediment (1.8m) | place: French Polynesia: Moorea | collected 2018-08
GTTAAATCAAAAGATGGGAATTTTTTTTCCTCTTTGCTTTTTTGTATCAGAATACACGCAAATTAATATTTTTGTATCGGAATAAAACGTACCATAATGTACCGTAACCACTCGGGACTCAATTTTTAACTGATGCATGTACCGGTAGACTCTAGCGCGATGTCACATTTCAGAATTGCTGTAGTGGTATGTAGGTAACAAGGTGATAATTCCCTCCGGAAGATAAGTCCGCGAATTAGGGCCCGAATAGGGCTCTTTTGCACTCTAGAAATACGAGAATGATTTCACAGCTGTTGGAGCGACTTTGCCACTCGACTAGAAAAATATTCTGAATTTATCAGATTAAGCCACTCGACTAGAAAAATCTTCTGAATTATCAGGGTTAAGCACCTTTTGGGAGTAAAGAAAAATTAGCATCCTATTTAAGCTCTTCGCTATTTATTGACGAAGACGTAACCGACTCACTCCCAAAGACGAGAGCGAACAGGCGTTATCTCCCCCACAATAGCGTCTTCTTAGTCGAAGAGACCGAATCCCATGTCCTCGTCCTCCTCCTCCTCCGACTCTTCCTTCTTGGCCTCCTCCTTGGTTGCCTCTCCCTGAGCCGCCGCAGGAGCGGCCGCCGCGGCGGCGGCAGCGAACTTGCTCGGGTCGGCCAGGAACTCCTTGAGGGTCTCGGCCTCCTTGAAGGTGATGTCGGTGACGGCGGCCAGGGCCAGGCAGTTCTTGACCCCGTTGACGATGGAGTGGGGGGCAGAGGCGGCGGTGGGGAAGCCCACGGCCAGGGAGACGGCAGCGACGTTGCGGACGCCGCTCATGAAGCGCTCGCGGAGGTCGTCGTCGGTGATGTCCAGGATCTTGGGGTCAAAGATGGTGCCGGAGTCGTAGACCTGGATGACCACCAGCCCATAGGTAAAGGGCGAGATGTTCAGCATGTTGAGCAGGGTGGCCTCGGACATCCCCACCTTGTCGCCCTCCTTGATAAGGTTGACGTTCTGAAATGATCGGACACACGGGCGCACGTTCATTCTCGCTTTCTCTCTCAAACTCTGTTTTTTTTCTTCTTCATGTATGGTACCGCACCTGGATGATCTCAATGGTTCCCTTGGTGATCTTAGTGGGAATGTTGAGGGCCTGGAAGAAGGAGGTCTTCTCCGGGCCCAGCCCGGTGTTCTGGGCGGGCACGACCACGTCCAGGGGCGCCAGGGCGCCTGCACGGGCGGGGGCCTTCACCTTGTTGTCCAGGAGGGCGTCCCTGATGGCCACCAGCTCCTCCTTGGTGAAGACAAATCCCACGTTGCCCTTGATGTGCGGGAGGATCCTCTCCAGGTTCGGGTTCTGGTCCAGGTGGCCGCGGATGGCCTTGCGCATCATGGTGTTCTTGCCCATGAGGACCACCGCGCGGCCGCGGAGGGACATGCGGATCTGCTGCATCTGCTTGGACCCAACATTGTCAGCCTCGACCTAAAGGGGGGGGGAGAAGGGAAATGGAAATGATAATTATCGCCACAACTGAGAAAGAAAAATCCTTTCAACTCACCAAGAAGCACTTGGGGTACTCGTCAAAGAGCTGAACGAGCTTGAGGAAATAGTTGGCTTTCCAGGTGGCCTTGTCCTCCCTCACCATCTTGGACGTGGAAAAGGGACTTCGGAGAAATTTAAGGACAAAAAAGGCCTCCGCAATGTTTCCGCTATTTGTTGACGCGGTGGAAAAGGAAGTCGGTGGTGCAAATGGTGCTCCACTGGCATCTTTTATTGAAAGCAATTCTTAATTCTGACATTAACCTCAAACGTTTATTGCAAAACAGATTTGATTTTTGTTGAGCGGTTACGCTGTCATGCAGTAAAAGTATTGGTTGTAAGCATAACTAATTGTTTTAAGTTCTAGGACTCCCCATGGTTTCTTTATTTCTCTGCCTTTTCTCTGTACGATTTTCTGCTTCTGAGTCAGCTGCAGAGTGCAGATTCCTGACAAACGCACAGGAGGTAGGTTTGCCAACTTGGCTTTGCTATTCCATAATATTAATTTTTATATGTGGAGTTTCAATTTATTTCAAAAAATGCTTTAAAAATCCCCATATGTTATGTCTAGTATAAGTAATGGCATAGCTTCTTTTTAACGTAAAACAACTTGCTCATGATTTTGCACATTTGGCATTAAAAAGCCCCTAACGTTGCTAACTCCTGGAAGAACCACGCTTTCGAGATCTCTCCCACTTCGCAAAGCTATTGGTCATTGGTGGCCTAGTGATAACAGTCGGATGAAAATGTTCAGTCAAAAGTTGTATGCAGAGATTCAACTTATAGAGGTCAAACGCGATCTTCAGTAAATACAAGACTATCAAAAATTAATTTACGAACCTAAATGCTAAAAATACGTAAGACGAGTCAAATTTTTCAAGCTTAGTCCGATCACTACCACGAAGAACGCAAACACACGACAACACGTGGGGTCTCTGCACTCTGCAACTCGTGGTTCAAGGGATCGACGCCGCCGTCAGCACAAAGGACCACGCTAGAGAAGCCAACGCCGGCGACCCTCTCATCAACCCACTTCACTGGTACTCCAAGGCCCAGAGGAAGAACAAGTGACAAGATGGACGAGTCGAAGGACAGCCTCAACCTCTTGGTCTATGACTACCTCAAGACCAACATCTCCGACAAGATTGCAAACCTGTTCAAGAAGGACGCCGGAGTGAAGAAGACCAAGCTCCCACCGGGATCACCGGGAATTGGGGAGATGGTGGCTCACTTCCACCGGACCAACACCCCGCAGAAGAGGAAGATGGTGGAGCTGAACGGGACCCCCAGCGCCAAGAAGGCCAAGAAGGAGGAGTCCTCCGACGATGATAGCGACGACAGTGAGGGGGAGGAGGAGGAGGAGGAGGCGAAGCCCAAGTTGAATGGAAAGGCCGTGACGTCCGCGAAGAAGAAACAGGAGGAGGAGGAAGACGAAACGAGTTCCGATGACGACAGCGACGAGGAGGATGAAAAGCCGGCGAAGAAGGCCCAGGAAGAGGAGGACAAGACCTCCTCGGAAGAGGACAGCGACGAAGATGAAGACGAGGACGAGAAGCCCAACAAGAAGAAAGGAATGGAGGCTGCGCCTGCCAAGAAGCCCGCAGAGGAAGAGTCCAGCTCGGAGGAGGACAGCGACGAGGACGACGACGACGAGGAGGAGGAAGAGAAGGTCAAGGCCAAGGCTCCTGCTGCCGCTGCGAAGAAGCCTGCTGCCGAAGAAGACGACGATTCCAGCGAAGAGGACAGTGAGGATGATGAAGAGGAAGAGAAGGTCAAGGCCAAGGCCAAGAAGACTGCTCCAACTGCGAAGAAGCCGGCTGCCGAGGAAGAATCCAGCTCTGAGGAGGACAGTGACGATGAGGAAGAGGAGAAGCCCGCCAAGGTAAAGCCGTCCGCGAAGGCCAAGGAGGAGGAGGAGGAGGAGTCCTCCGAGGATGATTCTGATGAAGAGGATGATGAGGACAACAAGAAGACCAAGCCTGCCGCCAAGAAAGCCAAGGAAGAGAGCGAGGAGAGCGAAGATGACGATGACGACGACGACGAAGAAGAAGAAGAGTTGCCCAAGAAGGCGAAGAAATCCGAGAAGATGGAGGTGGACGGTGAGGAGGAGGAGGAGAACGACGAGACGAACGAGTTTGACAACACCCCAAGGAGGGCCGGGTTCGGCTACAAAGCCAGGGATGAGGACGGCGCCTGGGGCACCGGTGCGGGCCGCGGCAGGGGAGGTGGGAGGGGCAGAGGGAGGGGTGGGGACAGAGGCGGACGCGGACGCGGCGGCGGAGGAGGCGGACGCGACAGAAACTCCTTCGGCGGCGGCGGCGACGGCCCGAACAAGTGCTACAAGTGCGGGGAGGAGGGCCACTTCTCGCGCGAGTGCCCCATGGGCGGCGCGGACAGGTGCTTCAACTGCAAGGAGGAGGGCCACATCTCCCGCGACTGCCCGCAGAAGAGGAAGGTCAAGTGCTACAACTGCAATGAGGAGGGCCACATGAGCAGAGAGTGCCCGCAGGGCAGTGGAGGCGGAGGCGGCGGGGGAGGCCGTGGACGTGGCGGCTTCGGAGGCCGTGGCCGAGGAGGTAAGCACAAATACCTTTTTTTGTGATCTTTGACAGATATACCTATGCCATGATTTATTTACAGGTCGTGGTGGCAGCCGCGGTGGAAGGGGAGGTGGTGGTCGCGGCGGCGGTGGTGGAGGCTTCAGGATCGACGCAGGCTTCGGCACTGGCGCCAACAAGAAGATGTCCTTTGACGACTAGGAGCACCTAAGGACCAGCAAGCAGATGAAGTGAACGGAGGACGAATAAATGAACGAATGAATGATGTGGGCGTTTGATCGGAGTTGTCCCACCCCCATCCCCGCGTGTGCGCGTGTGTACCACAAGAAATTGGGAGCTTAATGTCCCGAACCTTGGAAGAAAAAAAAATGAGTATTTTTTTTTTGCTCTCCTCCTTTCTTTTTCCCCACCCATTGACAGGCAAGCAAAGATGATGTGTACGATGTACATTCATACAGAAAGTGGATTGTTGTGGATACAGTATCCCGAGCGTACAATAAATTTAGGCATTTAACTAAATTGTAAGGTACATTTCCTAAAAGATCATTTGCGTCAAAATTTGTGTGTTTTTGAAAGGACATTTAGTAATATTCAAACTATGCCTACGGGACTTGAGGTTACACCTTTTGATTTTTTTTAGTCGTGTACACTAGAAGAATTACGAAGGATTATCCACGAAAAAGTGGACACCAGCAATATCTTGGCTAATTTTTATGACAGAAACTGTTCTTTTGATATGTTGCACTTGCACCCTTTATATTGTACAAAGAGAAAATACCGGTATACGGTAGATGTCCATTTTTTCGTAGATTTGAAAGAAAATGGATAAAGTGTACATAGTATCAACATTAGCTTGGCCACCAGGCCAAACTAAAAAAAATGGTTTTTCTCAAATCTTTTTTTTTAACTAGGTTTGCTACACGTACCAAAGGGTCAAAAGTCAAAACTTGTACGCACGTACTGTACAAGCAGGAATATACAGTACATCTCACCAGTTTCGTCCACACGCAGGACTACGCGGCCACAAGCGGCGGGGAGGACCGCGTGGTCATGCTGGAGGCCGACTTCGACCCGGACCTTTACAACTACAGCGACTTCCCCTTCAACTTCGAGATCACCGGAATGGGCAGCCTCCCCACCGCTGACGAGCTCAGGGAGGTCATAGACAATGTCACGGGATCAACTCCGGAAGGAGAGGCGAGCGGAGCGGAATTAATTAGTTTTCATCCTACACATTTTTTCCCAAATTCTGTTCTCTAAAAATACGGAATTATCAACCACGTTATTTCCCTTTTTTACTTTATTTTCCGGTCTAGTCGTCTTTTTCACTTCGTTTTTCCCCGATCCTTCAAAAGGTTTCCAACTGGGTGTTGGGCAACCATGACACTTGGCGGTTGGGGAGTCGCTTCGGGACGGAGGTGGTGGACGCCTTCAACGTCGTCTCGCTGACGCTGCCGGGTGTTGCAGTCACCTACCAGGGCGAGGAGATCGGGATGGTCAACAACATGGACATCTCCTACGAGGAGACGGTGGACCCAAGAGGATGCAACTGCGGACCGGACGAGTATCTGAAGCCCTCTTGCTCAAGGTGTCACGGGCACAGGATTTTTTATTTTAGTGTTGAAAAGCAGATAAGCTTCATAAAGCAATGACTCAGTACCACTAAAGATATCCCTTTTTCCTCGGTCAGAGATCCTGAGCGTACTCCCATGCAGTGGTCGGATGACGCCAATGCCGGCTTTTCTGACCTCGGAGTTGAGACCTGGTTGCCTGTTCACGACAACTACCTGACGCTGAACGTGGAGGCCCAGGAGGGGGAGCCTGCCAGCCATCTCAACATCTACAAGGCGTTGGCAAGTCTTAGGTGAGCTGAACACACGCCTTGTACCGTACAAGGCAATCATTGTCGACATTCTGGCACAGGGCAAGCGAGCCCGTGATGGCCTCTGGCCTCACCGCAACCACCACGAACGGGGCCGACGTGGTAGCCTTCGTCCGCTACAGCGCCGAGCAGTCGGAGGCGACGACGGCCTTTGTCACTGCCGCCAACCTGGGCGGGTCCGACCAGACGCTGGACCTGACGGGGCTGATGGAGGAGGTCGGACTGGGTGAGCTCGACGTCGGACTGGTGGTGCTGGACACCAGTGGGGCAGGTGCCGGCCAACTGGTGGACTCTGGCCAGGTGGCGTTGCATCCAGGGCAGGCTGAGGTTATTAGGATGATCGCAACGTGAAGTGGCAATTGAGGAAGGAAGAAGAACAGGCTCTGTTTTATCAAAGTCCTGTGGTAATGTTTCTAGTGGTAAGAGTAAGACCTTTTGGGGATATTTTTTGCTGGTGCACCTGCTCTAATGTGATTACACTTTTTATAAGAAAAAAACCAATGGTATTTGGAATTAAATTAGGGCGTAATGTCTTTAAAACACCTATGTAACGTTAGAGTGGAAAAAATATGGTAATTAAACTATCCAAATTAAGGACATAGTCTTTTCTGAACAGTTTTTTTTTCTAGCTAAGTGAACGTGGCGAAATACATGGCTTATTGCATTATACTCTATTACGCATCTTTTGAAACGTGGTTCTAAGATGTTCCCAGACTTGGTACGTACTCCTATGGGCAGTTGTCTTTTTTTCATTTTGACTTAGCACCTTGCAAGTTACTTAGAGAGCCTGAAAAGTTGCTTTTGGTGTAAAACCGTGATTCACCGACTGTTTAAAGACGTCGCCTTGGGGTTGGGGGTAACTTCAGCTTCCAAGCGTGACAGAATCTTCGGTGATGTTCAGTTTCACTTTGCCTCCCTTGACCCCGCTCCTGGCACTAACGGTGAGGTCCACCAGGATCCTCCTGACGGTGCACATGCCGCTCTCCTTGTTGCACAGGTAGGCCGTCACCTCGACCTCCAGGGTCCCCTCTCCCTCGAGGACGAGAGCCGTCGACCCTTTGCGGTCCAGCCTTCCCCTGTCTCCCTCCTTGGACGAGACGCCCCGGCTGCCTTGCCCTGCCAGGAGCTTCCACGAGCTCGGGGCTTCCGCGTTCATCGCCAGCGGGGGCGACGGACGCACCTCCAGCTCGACAGCTCCGGGGGCGACCGTACAGGAGAGGCTGTTCTTCTCCTCCTCCTTCTCCGTCCGATTGGAATCCACCATGTCTCCGCCTGCTCCGACGTGGACCCTGTACGTCCTGTTCCCCTCGCCCAGTTGGATCCTCCTGACGCAGTGGTTGTTGGTGTCGGCGACGAAAAGCGCGTCGGAGGCAGGGTCAAAGTCCAGGCCTCCAGGCTCGGAGAACCTGGCCGCCTCCGCGTCGACCTCGTCGTCGTCATCCTCGCCGTCACCTCCGGTCCCACCATTCCCAGCAAGTGCAGAGCACCTGAAGGTCTTCCCATCCGGTGATATCTGAACGCACAGACAATAGTACTGTATGTACTAGTACAAACGTTGGTTGTCTTAAGACTCCCTTTTTTATGTACAAACCCAACTAATATTGCTATCGCCAATTTAGTGTTGCTATATTAGAAAAAGCTAATAGGTTGTGCTATTCCCAGATTGGGTGTAAAGCCAAAATTTGACCCTCATCACTAGTGGTGCAGTCGTTGGTGGCTCTAGTGGTACAGTACCAATATTGGTTGGGAAACCACCTGGTGTCAACCCCTCACCTTTTTTATCTTGTGATTGTACGAGTCCGCGACAAAGACGATTCCCTCCTTCCCGACTGCAACTCCCAGCGGGTGCTGCAACTTGGCTTCCACTCCAACGCCGTCGACGTCGCCGTAGGAGAAAAGATTGGTAGGGTCTCTGTGCACATGAACAAGAAGTTGAAGTCTTGCCTCTTTTTCTTATCAGGTTTCATTATTTCATGCCTTTCTCCTCCACAGACGGCCTTGACTGCCCCTCCGTTCTTGATGTCGACCATCCTGACAGAGGAGCTCTCACTGTCCGCCACGAACAGCCGGTGGGAGGCGTCATCCCACGAAAGGCCGGAAGGCTGAGCGAAACCAGACTGGAAAAGGACAGCAACAGAAAATATTCTGCTATCCCGGCCCTTGACCAATGGCGTTGAAACCTTTCCTCCTCCCTCTCACCTTGCTCGGATACGAGTTGTTCCTGTTCTCCTCCTTGCCGCTGCCGGCCACCGCGAAGCACTGCCCCCTCTCCCTCCTCTTCCCTCGCCACCAGGTCGAATCCTCTAGCGCCAACGCCCAGATCTGGTGCGACCCGGCCATCGAGATATACAGGGTGTCAAAGTCGCTCCGGCCGCCCTGGCAGGCACCGGGAGAGTTGCCAAGGCAGACGTCCCAAGGGGAACTGGAAAGAGAACTTGGCTAATCGAATCCCAACCAATATGACAAGCGTGCATTTAGTGATGGCTTGTCCTAACGCCATAGCAGGTGTTGAATATGTAATGCAAAAAAAGAACCCTTAGAGCAACCTAGAGTAACCCAAATTTCGACCCCATCACTAATTACGACTAGTGGCGTAGCCATTAGTGTGGCTCTAGTGGTATCGATATTGGTTGGGATCGAAATGTAAAAAAAACAACCACCAACAACTAACCTGATGGCCTGCTCCTTTCCCTTGGCCCCTCCCTCCAGGTCCTTTCCCTGCTTCCCGTTGCCGCACACGGTCTCCACCGTCTTCCTCTCCAGGTCCGCCACCCTGACGGAGTGGTTCTCCGGGTCGGCCACGAAGACGGAGGCGCCCCTGTGTACGCACAGGCCCTGCGGGGACCCGAACTCGCAGGAATCAAACCTTCCGTCCCGGAAGCCCGACCTGCCGCTGCCGACGACGTCGACCACGCCGCCGTCGGAGGCGTCGCAGACCAGCACGCGGTGGTTGCCGCTGTCCGACACCAGCAGGAGTCGCCCGTCGGGGGAGACGGACACCTTCCCGGGGAACCGGAGGAAACCGGCCCTTGACCCGGGCTCCAGGGAGAGGGGGATCGTCTGCTTCCTGGACTTGAACTGATCAATCTATTTATAAAAAAAGACATTTCTATTCAAGAAAAGAGAGAAGAAAAGCTATTTTTTTTCCCCGTCATCTGCTCACTTGCTCACTGTATACGTCCAATGCGACTTCTATAAAGGTGTGGAGGTCCCGTCCGTGTCCCTCTCCCAGGAAGACGGCGACGGGCGTGGCCGTCGGGTCCAGCACCAGGATCGTTGGCCAACAGCAGACCCCGAGCTCGCGCCACCAGTCGGCCCCGGAGTCGTTGACCACCGGGTGGCGGATGCCGTGCCTCCTGCAGGCGCTGGCGATGCTGCCGTCCGCCTTCTCGTTGTCGAACTTGGCGCTGTGCACCCCGACCACGATCAGCTCCCCCTCCTGGGCCGGGTGGGACGCCTCCAGCCGACGCAGGTCCGGGAGGACGTGGAGGCAGTTGACGCAGCAGTACGTGAAGAAGTCGAGCACCACGAGGCGGCCGACGAAGTGGCCTTCCACCGTCAGAGGGCTTCGGGGGGCGCGGGGAGGAACAGAGGAAAAGTGGGGACATGGTGGCGAACCACAGCAACTCACAACAGCAGCAACCGTACCAAGAATACGCGCATACCGTGTGTGCCAGAAAAAAAAATACGCATACGTATCATGCCGCATTTTTGCGGGAGGCTACAATGAATTCTTATGACACCTACTATTAGTATAATACTGTATATGCACAAAAGTACTACTATAGCAGCAGCAACAACAACAGCAACCGCAACAACAATACAAGTAAGTCAAGCCAACAACAACAACTACAACCCCTGACCTGTCCACGTTGAACCAGGTCCAGTCCTTTCCCAGCGGGGGCAGCTCGAACCCGACCCTCTGGAGGTTGTCCTCCTTCAGGAAGTCCCTCACCAACTTCTTCCGCTCCTCCTCCTCCCCTTCTCCCTTCTCCTCCAGCCTGGACAGGAGCTCGTAGGTCCTCTCCTGGAGGGTGGACAGCAGGGAGGCCATGGTCGTGTTCACCGGCCGGGCCTAGATCAGTGGGCCGGACCCTCCCACAACAACAACAACGATGACTAACAAGGTTTGCCACCTGGTGGCTCCATCTGTTGTGGCTTCCCTATCGCCCCTTCCTCCTAACCCGCGAGAATCAGCTGACGGCCACAGGTAGTCGTGATGGCCGAGTGGTTAAGGCGTTGGACTCGAAATCCAATGGGATATTCCCTCACAGGTTCGAATCCTGTTCACGACGGAAGTCATTTTTGTTTTGGGAGAGGGGAAAAAAGTGGAGAGGACTGACTATTTTTTCAAAATAAGTCACATCAGCTTCAGATCAACGCAGTAGCTACGTGCACTTTTTTTTTTAAAACACACGCACTAGTTATAGACTGATTGAAATTTCTTCCAACACGTTCGAGAGCCTCAAGTTTCTGAATGTCATGATGGAGATGCCAAGTTTCTTACATGTTGTTGGCATCAAGAGCGCTGAAACTTGCGCCACATAGATGTCCACCAGTAGTTGTAGTAGGTTTCAACCTATCTACGCTCGTGTCGTTGGGTAGAGGGCGCCTCGAAAAAAAAAAGTCGCCATTAGCGACATCTGGCGACGTCAGCAGCAGCAACAGCAACGGTAACAACAACAACATAGTACAACATTTGAGAAAAAGAAGTGCACTGCAAAAACGTCGGTGACAGCATCGTCACATCAACTACCAGCGTCGTCGGGAGGAGGAACCGCGCAATCTCGTCTTCATCCGAGTTGCCAGGTCAGGTGAACCTCCACAAAGTCCTGACCTTCAGTAGTGCGGTAGTACAAGCACCAATTTATTGATCTCTACTTTCTGCTACTATATGCGCCGCTATTAACTTATGATTATGACTGTTACTGGAAGATGCCCTTGAATGACTTTCCCTTGAAGATGGAGAACTTGCTGCTGTCCCTCCCCTCCTTCCTGAAGGATCCCGACTGCTCCGGGGAGTCCGGGCAGGACCCGGGACCCAGAGAGCCGGTGAAGAGGTTGACGGCCCCGAGCGCCGGGGTGCGCGGGCGGCCGTCTGCAAGATAGAGACGGCTTAGCGAGAGGCCACCCTGTACCGAGATTGTACGTACAGGGTGTACATCAGTATTTGATGAAGTTGTTTAGATGTCACAGCCCGAGTAGCAATTTGATGGCATTTTTTTTTAGCAATTTCCCACTTGCCTGTGCCGGCTCCAGAGAGCGCCTGTAAGAAGGAGGAGGAGGCCTTGTCCTTTTCCCCCTGCGGCGGGCGAGAAAGGAGGCGAAACCTTTCCTGCAATTAAAAAAAAATCTTTACATAGTATAAAACTAATAAAACCTTGATTATTTTTTTCAGTGACTTGATTGACCTGTGCCAGGATCCCTTCCTTGGCCGCCTGCCTGAAGAGCCTGTCGACTGCTTCCGGGTCCTCGGCCGCGCTCACCTCGCACAGGGGGACGTCGTAGCGGGTGGCCAGCCGACGGGATTCGGAACGAGGGACTTCTCTAAAAAAAGAAAGAAAAAAAAAAAAAAAGAAAGGTCAGTCAAATGTGGCTTTTAATGGGTTGGGCAAGAAAATACATAGCTTTAGATTGCGTGAAAGGAAGCAGGATGGCCCCCCCTTCCAAGCCACTGGAGCTTCCTGACAATCTGGTCTCCACTCTGGACGGGAAGCAAGGAGCGGTGAGGGCTGTCCGACACAACCAGGTGACAAAGACAAAATACTGTACTGTACACTCGACAGTACGCTATACATAGTTAGGTATGTACAGTAGAAAAAAACTTGTCGGCCTTCTGTTACTTTAGGATGGCAACTACTGCATCACCTGCGGGTCGGACAAGACGATCAAGCTGTGGAACCCGTCCAGAGGGCTGGTGCTCAAGACCTACACCGGGCACGGGTACGAGGTGCTGGACGCGCGCGGGTCCTGCGAGAACTCCCAGATCGTCTCCTGCGGCATGGACAAGACCGTCATCGTCTGGGAGGTGGGCTCCGGGCTGGCCGTGCGCAAGTTCCGCGGCCACGCCGGGACCGTCAACTGCGTCCGGTTCAACGAGGACTCGAGCGTGGCCATCAGCGGGTCCGTGGACGGCACCGTCAGGTGCTGGGACGTCAAGTGAGTCCTTTGGCTTTTTGGCCCGTGAGCGTGGCTCAGGCTAGTAATAGGAAGTGCTCCGTCCGCCTTAGATCAAAGCGCCAAGAGCCCATTCAAGTTCTGGAAGAGTGCAAGGACAGCGTCACCTCGTTGGACGTCAGCGACCACGAGATCCTTGTTGGGTATGGGAGAAATAACCAGACGTCAATTAGATTACTCTTACACTGATTGCTCTCTACAATATTTCCGTCAGTTCTGCGGACAGCAGCGTCCGTCGCTACGACCTGCGCAACGGGCAGATGCTGACGGACTACGTGGGCAGCCCGGTGTCCTCCGTGTCCTTCACGGCCGACGGGCAGTGCCTGCTGGTGGGCGGGTCGGCCGGGGACACCCTCAAGCTGCTGGACAAGTCGACCGGGGAGCTGCTGCAGGAGTTCCGCGGCCACTCCAACGCCAAGTACCGCGTGGAGGCCACGCTGGACTGCTCGGACCGCGCCGTCCTGTCCGGGTCGGAGAACGGATCCGTCTACGTCTGGGACCTCGTGGAAGGCAGCCTGCTGGCCAAGCTGGACCACACGGCCGGAGGGAGAGGGGCGAGAGAGGATCTGGAGGGAGGCGGCGCCGGGGAGATGCTTCCTTCTTCCCTCACCGTCCACTCGCTGTCCTTCCACCCGGAGAGGAGCGAGTTGTTGACGGCCGCCAGGGGAAGCGTGTATGTCTGGAGGGGGAAGAGCGCCATGGAAGAAGAGGAGGAGGGATGATCACTGGCCATTTGCCTTTTCGGCTGTGAAATGCATGCTGTATACCAAAAAGTAATTATGATGTACCAAAAAGCAATTGCAATAAGCGCAGAGAAGATCATTTTCGACTCGCCTGGCGTTCTCCAGGTCGCTCTTGGCGGCCACCAACATCAGCGCGGGCGCGTTCATCGTCGTCGCCGTCGCAGTCGACGCGAACCTCGTCGGGGTGACGGACCGCTTGTTGTTGCCCCCGCCACCAAAGAGGTCGAACGCTGCCGCGTCTGCCTCGCGCTTGTGCTCGCCACCGTCGCCTCCGCCGCCGTGATGGCTGGCTCGGCGGTGGCGGGCGGGCAGGGAGGAGGAGGAGGAGGCGCGGAACGCCTGACGGACGTGGCTGGACCAGGCCTGCGGCAAGTAGTAAAAGCCCCCAAAACTTGGCGATTGTACATTACATATAGCGTAGGTACACGTACCCAACCAACAACGCACTCTTAATAGACTTCCGACTGAGCTCCGATGCAGAAATTTTGTTAATAAGCACCGACTGAGCATACAAATCGGTGCCAAATGTGCAAAAAACGTGTGCAATGTGTATAGGTACATGTACATTCCAACTGAGCTTCCATTTTGCATACCGTTGGTGGTTGGGTAGGTACATAGTCTGATTATTTGCACCTCCAGGTAAGTGTCCAGCGCGGCGAAGGACCTGGCCGAGGTGACCGAGAAGACGAGCAAGATGCAGTCTGCCCAGCGGAGGTAGCGGTCGGAGGAGAGGTCGCAGGCAGAGAGGAACCCGTCCGAACTCTCAGCCTAATTGAAGTCCAGGCAGCCTCCATTTACTACCATGCACAGAAGTTGCGGTTGCTGTCGTGGTGGTTGGTTTTTTAAACCTTATAGTCGCTGGTGTCCATGACCTTGATCCTGACCTGCTGCCCTTCGATCCTGTCCACCTTCTGGTATGTGTCCTCTGCAGCATTTCGTCACTACAGTACTATTACTACTAGCGCCAAACTGCCTAATCAAGCAAGCGACCTCACCTAGTTTTGGGTCGTACTCTCCGATGTACCTCTTGGTCATGTACCTGACGGCGAGCGCCGACTTGCCGCAGCCCAGGGGGCCAACCAGAGCGATGTTCACCTCGTGCTTGGGACTGAAACAGGTAGACCTATCTTATTTTTATTTTTTTTAATGTACCGGTACATTACGGAGAAATTCAACGCTGTCATTGCTCTCTCTTTAAAAAGTATTCTTTCTGTCCCAAACCATTTGTAAGTCATTGCTTTTTAATTAATGCATAGTTCCTTGAGAATTAGTAGTCTGCATGTAGCGTAGAGTTTTAACAGAATAAGATAGCAACTTTTTTTCGTCCTACACAACTGCGATGTCAAAGATGAAACGAAGGAAGTAGTGTGCCGAACAATTTATGCACAACAAAGCAATTCTCTTCCAACATTTTTCTGATGAAGTTAGGACTTCTTTGCTGCTGCTCCTTCCCGCGGCCTTGTACGTACATGTACAAATGTATAATTTTACAGCTTCAAAATTAATCGATGAAAAAGAACGAATAATTTTAATCATTTTCAAAAATTGTTCGATTATTGTTCGATTAATTACTTAATAATTTTAATCATTTATAAGCCTTGATACTAGGTACCCAGTAGAAATATAGCAGTACAAAGTACTACTGGTAGTGGTGCATGGTATTTAAAGGAACCTAGTAGGCAGATGGCTGGTTTATAAAGAATAATGAATCTACATTTATTAACTACATAAATATCGTTTTTGTGTAGGTACGTGTACAGTTAGTGACTA
>JAAUYM010080191.1_pt1 | contig 14643 bp, 10 predicted proteins | sample 7278001 | NCBI WGS metagenome assembly JAAUYM01 (sample SAMN14350224, study PRJNA611818) | marine sediment metagenome | isolation source: surface marine sediment (1.8m) | place: French Polynesia: Moorea | collected 2018-08
CACCTGGTGGAAGGGAGAGAAGGAGAAGGAGGAGCCGGCGGCGGCGGCTGCGTCCGCTGTGTAAAGGGAGCTTTGGGTTGCGTGCAAAACCATTTCTCCCTCTCCCTCTCTCTCGCTCCCCTGCAGCCCCAAGTTGTAAAACAAAGGGGGTTACACGTACACACAGATAAAGAGGGAAAAAAAGAATAAAAGCATACTTTCGTATCTTTATGGGGGAAGTTTCACATTTACATGGTACGTCGTGAAACTGTTTATTCGAGCTGATGGAACTGTTTTTGTTAAAACCTTGTTTGAAGACCAACAATGGTTAATAATTTAACTATAAAAGGGACGGAAAGGAACAAGGACTTTGTGTTTACTCTTAATGACTTTGAGCGCCAATAGTTAATTCTGCCTTGATTTTCCACCCACTCCCACCCAGACCCAGCTAACTGCATCCCTTCCAGTCTTTCTTTCTCCTTTCCACCGAAAAGGCAGGCAGGTAGAGCAAAACTCCCTTTTCTTTCCCCTGCTCTGCTACCCAGAAACCCCAACCAATATCTCTGGCCAGATGCTGCTGCTGCTGCTGCTGGAGGGCTGTAAAAGGTGGAGGAAGAGAAGAGGAGGTGGGTGGGTTGGTTTTCTTGCCTTGCCGCTCTTTGCTGCTGCTGCAGGAAAGGGAGGAGGAGGAGAAGGGGGAAAAAACCTCCCTTCTCTCTCTCTCTCTCCTTCTTTCTTCCCTCGTCTCGATTGCACCTTTGGGCCGTGTCATTAACTCTCCCAAGAACAAGACTGCGGCGGCGACGGCGGCGGCGGCGGCGGCGGCGGCGGCGGCGGAGCAGGGTGGTGGTAGTGAGCAGGAGAAGGGAGTCACAGGAAGAAGGAGAAGGAAGGAAAAAGTGAGGGAAGGAGAGATAAAACATTTTAACAGTTCATGCGCGGCATTAGTGTTCGTGTTACTACATATACATCATCACATCATCTGGTGGTGATATCAACGCGCGGTCGAGTCTTGCCTGATTGGATTTGTCCCTCTCCTTCCTCCCTCGCTCGCATCACGTCCGTTGGGACAAAAAAAAAGAATCTCTTCAGAGTGAAATAGCCTGGGGGCAAAAGTTCCTGGGTGGAGGAGGAGGGCTAGAGGGGGCGATGATGAATCCTGATCCCGACCTCCACCGGTGACCTCGTCCTTCGGGTCCACATGGGTCCTCCGCCCGCGCCTCCGCCTCCCAGGGGGAGGCTGAAGGCCGGCGCAAACTTGATGCTGCCGCTGCTGCTGCTGGCGACGTCGTCGGCTGCGGTGACTACGGCGGCCGCAGACGGGGAAGGCCTGGACGCGACGCATCTCGTGCAGAACTTGGAGGTGGTGGAGAACGCTCCTCCGGGGACCATCATTGGCAGAATTGGAGATGGAATAGGTGAGGAGACGTACTATGCAGAAGTGGAGAGGAAGACGGAAAAAATGCATATAGTGGGAATTAGGAAAACGGTTAAAAATTGGCAAAAGTTTGTTCCCTTCATAGTCGATCGATTTAATTATTGATGTGCTTTCTCAACTTTCTTGTTCTGTATTCTGCATTCCAGGTCTCGCCCGGCCCCCTCGCCCGCCCTTCCTGCTCGTCTCTTCCGACGCCGGCGCCGGCGCCGACGCCGCCATCGCCGTGGACCCGGAGAGCGGCCGGGTGCGCACCCTGCGCCGGCTGGACCGCGAGCGCCAGGCCGAGTACCGCCTCAGCGCCCTCTACGACGACGGCGGGGCCTCCGTCTCCGTCGTCGTCCGAGTGAGGGACGTGGACGACAACCGGCCGGCCTTTCCGGCATCCTCATCCTCCTCTTCCTCCTCTTCCTCCCCGTCGGTGCGGGTGGACATCCCGGAGAACACCCCGGTCGGGGCGAGGAGGACGCTGCCGGCGGCCTCAGACCCGGACCAGGGCAGTCGGGTCCAGTATCGCATCACCGACGGGAACGAAGATGGAGCGTTCGGATTAGGTGGGTGCTGCACCATCCTTTACACATTTTGAGGAAACCTGAAATTGGGACCATAAAAGTTCTGCAGGCGTTTGGCAACGCTGTCGGCTGACAACCACTGTTGTCGCACTTGACAAAATTTAGCAAGCTGTGAATAATTAGGATTCTTCTTGCGATTTTATTCTACCCATTTGCAATTTGCGACTTTTGAGAAAGGGGAAAAGGGGGACTAGTATAAAGAAGTAAAATATCAGTTTTTTATAATTTTTTTAGCTATTTCTTAAGGCTTGACAGCATTCTAGAAAATTCTGTGTATTTAAATTATGCGATTTCTTTTTGCGAAATATTGGGTGCTAACACAGTGGCAACACTGCTGACAAAAATAAAAATAAAAAACCCATAACTGCATTTTTAGACGTGAGTGGCGGGGGCCTCGAACTGGTTGTTCGTGGCGACCTCGACCGAGAGCGATCTGATCACCGCGACCTCCGCATCGTGGCCAGCGACGCCGGAGACGGCAACGCCGACAACCTCGACCCGTCGGGCTCGTCCCCGTCCTCAATCTTGTCCGTCCGCGTCGTCGTCCAGGACCTGAACGACAACCCTCCCGTTTTCGACAGGCAGAGGTACTTCGCCGTGGTCCGCGCCGACGCCGGCGCCGGCGCGGAGGTGGCCAGGGTCCGCGCCAGGGACGCCGACGCCGGCGCCAACGCCGCCGTCAGGTACTCGGTCAATCGCCGCCAGTCCTCCTCCGGCGGCGGGGACCTCTTCGGGGTGGAGGCGGACACCGGGGTGGTCAGGCTGAACCGGAGGCTGCCCCCGGAGACCGGCTCGGAGTCGGACCGCCGGGTGTACGAGATCGTGGTGGTGGCCAAGGACGGCGGGGAGGTGGCGCAGGAGGCCAGCGCTTTCGTCACCATCAGGGTGACGGGGGAAGGGGGAAGTGACGACGAAGAAGTCGGACAGGGAGGCGAAGTGGCTCCTCCTCTTCCTTCCCCCTCACCCAGGGACCAGATGAGTCTGGTCTTCCTTGGAGGGAGGAATTCTGTCCCGGAGGACATCAGGGTCGGCCAGTCCTTCGCCCGGGTCCTGGTCGAGGACGACGGGGACTTGTTGGACCTCGAACTGACCGGATCCCCGGAGCTGCAGCTGCTCAAGAACGCCTCCGGGTTCTTCCTCTCCCCGACGTCTCCCCTGGACTTCGAGTCCGCCTCCTCCCTGAGCGCCACCATCCTGGCCAGGAGGTCGTCCGAGTCCTCCACCATGACGTTCCGCATCCCTGTGGAGGACGTGAACGAGCATCCGCCGGTCTTCGACAGGAGCTCCTACTCCGCCGTGCTGGACGAGGGCGCCTCCCCGGGGTCGCTGGTGACCACCGTGAGGGCCACGGACGAGGACGGGGGAGGGCGGGTGCACTACTCGCTTCTCTACGACTTCGACGGCAGCTTCGCCGACTGGTTCTCCATCGACGAGGACACGGGAGAAGTCAGGACGCAGACGCAGCTTGACTGTGAACAAGTAAGGGACTACAGGATTAGCATTGTCACGTTTTTTTTTAAGGTAGTGGTGATGGAATTATACAATTTTGTTTCCCCAGGCTTCTGACCCTCTCCTGACTGTGGTAGCCAGCGACGGCGGCCTCGTCCCGGGCCCGCTGAGCGCCACGGCCACGCTGTCGGTGTCGGTGGTCGGCGCGGACGCCGCCGCGCCGGTCTTCGCCAGCGGATACTACGAGGCCACCCTGCCGGAGGACGCGGAGACCGGCCGGTGCTTCCTCCGGGTGGAGGCCTCGGCCTCAGAGTGCGGGGCGGCGTCGGAGGTGCGGTACGACATGAAGGAGGCCGGCGCGGACAGGTTCAGGGTGGACGAGGAGAGCGGTCAGGTCTGTCTCGTCAGGGATCTGGACAGGGAGGAGCAGGACACGTACGGATTCACCATCGTCGCCTCTGGAAAAGGTGACTTGGAAACATAATTTAAAAACATTATTTTTTTATTCGGCATTTTGTAATTTATATTAAACTATCCTGCAGCTACCCGCGTTGCTGGGTAAGATTTTGCAATTGTAAAAGACTAAATTACGACTCGCCACACTGGGAGGCCTGAGGCTGAACCACTTTTATTTTATGCATTTTTTTATGTAAGGCCTCCTGCCCAAAACATCATTTTTTTTTTTACATAAATAAGGCACCCTTTTCGGACCCCCCCCCCATAAAATTTTTTAACACCCACTAAGACCACCATCTTAAAAAAAAATTTCTATGACTACGCTAATGGTCGATGTTGTTGTACTGTTAGCAGTGGGCGCCATTAGTTTCTCCGTATTTAACGTATCACGTACTCCTCAGGTGGTGTGAGCACAAGCGCGATGGTGGAGGTGACGGTCTCGGACGTGAACGACAACTCTCCCGAGTTCCACCCCTCCGACTACGTGGCCAAAGTCCGCAGCCGCTTCCCCTCCGGCCCGGGCGCCCCCTCCGTGCTGACGGTGAGAGCCGAGGATCCGGACGAGGGAGACGCGGGGAGGGTCCGCTACGCCATCGTGGACGGGGACGGGACCTTCCTTGTGGACGAGGACACCGGAAGCATCTCGCTGGCAAGATCCATCAGTTCAGGAAGGAGAAGAGACGTCTACAGGTAAGCGGGCCAGGACAATTTTTTTTATGTGTGCTGATGAGCTCTGTTATTTAATTTACATTTTTTTTTCTTCTTTCCTTTCAGATTTCGCGTGTCCGCTGTGGACGGTCTGGGTCGCCGTTCCTCAACCCCTGCGGCGGTGGAAGTCCGTGTGGACGATGACGACCTGACGTTCCACTCTCCCCAGCTGCGCTTCTCGGTTCGCGAGGACGTCTCGCCCTACAGCCAGGTGGGCGTGGTGGAGGTGGACCAAGGGGGCTTCCCGGCATCCTCCTCTTCATCCTCCTCGCGGGGCCGGGGGCGGCGACTGCACGTGTACGACTCCAACGCAGAGGGATTTCTCTCCGTCGACCCCGTGTCTGGGGTCCTCCGCACCGAGGCCAGGCTCGATCACGAGAGGAGGCCAGACATCCTGCTCAACGTGCGGGTTGAAGACGAAGACGACAGCGAGAAGGAGAGCTACTGCCAGGTGCGGACAGCGATAGCGCTGCTGCTCTTTCTTTAATGGATAAAATGTGGATTTCTGTTTTTAACAATGCATTCTTCTCCCAATGGCAGGTGGTTGTAAAGGTGGAAGACGTGAATGACAACGCCCCCGAGTTCTCTGGCGGCGCTACCTCGGCTATGGTTGCGGTGCGAGAGGACGTCGATGTAGGGAGCGCCGTTTACTCCGCCAGGGCGGTCGACGCAGACGGGGGAGAAAACGGGAGGATCACCTATTCACTCGGCGGCGGAGGAGAAGGGGCGGAGTTCTTCAGGGTGGATCCCCGTAACGGTGACGTCATCCTGGCCCGCCCGCTCGACCGGGAGGCTAGAGAGGAGCTGACCGTGACCATTCAGGCCTCCGACGGCGGCGCCCCGCCACTCAGGAGTGCCCTCCGACTCCGCGTCCGCGTCCACGACGCCAACGACCACGCCCCCCAGTTCGAGCGAGACGAGTATCGCATCGAGCTCTCGGAGACGTTTCCGACGGGGACCCCGCTGGCCACCCTGAAGGCGCGCGACGCGGACGCCGGGAGGAACGCCAAGGTCTTCTACAGGCTGGAACCGGAGAACCCGTACATCGCAGTGCTGAGGAACTCCGGCGTGCTGGTGCTCAAGCAACGGCTGGACAGGGAGTTCAGGAAGGTGCTGGAGCTGCGGGTGGTTGCCAGCGATCGTGGCTTTCCCCCGCTGGAGTCCTCCGCCAAGGTTGTGTTGCTCATCTCCGATCGGAACGACAATGGCCCCTCCTTCGACAGGGAGGTGTACAGCTTTACCGTCAAGGAGGGCCAGTCCGTTGGCTCCACTTTCGGCCGGGTGCGCGCCAGCGACGGGGACGAGGGCGACAACGGGAGGATTTTCTACTCGCTGGTTCGCGACGGTGGCGGATTGTTCGCCGTGGACGGGAGGAGCGGAAAGATATCGACATTGGCCCAGCTGGACCGTGAGGCAGCCGGTCACCACGAGCTGCTGGTGGAGGCCTCGGACGGAGGGGAGCCCAAGAGGACGGCGAGGGTGGTGGTGATGGTGACGGTGGAGGACGAGAACGACCAGGCCCCGAGGTTGGTGGCGCCGCCGGACCGATCCATTCTACTGAGAGAAGACACGACGGTTGGCACTGTTGTCGGGTCTCTGGTGGCAGAAGACGGGGATAAGGGACCTGGAGGAAGGGTGACTTTCAGAATTCTAGGTAAGTACATTTTTGAGAACAGATAGAGACTTGTGCATAATACGTTAATGGTAGCTGCGTACTATTGTACATAGTACCGTAGGTGCATATCATACGTTTATTAGCCTTTTCTCAACATTAAAACTTTTCTGGTCAAGTTCTATATGCAGCATAATACATATTAATTTCTTAAAGCTTATAAGCTTAAGCTTAAAGCTTATACCTTGAGTTGCAATAACAAAGAGGGAATTTTTTTTTCAGATCGGAATCCCCTAGTCACCATTTCCAAAAACGGGGATGTTCGTCTTCTCCGCCCTCTCAGCGCCCAAAAGCAGCAGCACTTCAGCGTCCTCCTTTCCGATGGTGGCAATCCCTCGCTCACCTCCGAAGAGACCATCAGTCTCGTCCAGGTCAAGCTGGGCGAAGGAGACCTGCAGCATCCCACCACCACTTCCTCCAGGAGAGACTTTGCAATTGGCAAGTCCAGTTCGGTCGGCTCTAAAGTTGGGTCCGCGGCGCTGAAAGGAGAGCCCAGAAGCTTCCAGTACAGGATGGTCACCGCCTCAGGGATGGAAGACTTCTTTGCCGTGGACGCTCTGAGCGGCGACGTCTTCGTCGCAGGAGACCTCGCCGCTCTGGACGGATCCGTCAACTTTGACGTGGAGGCCGTGAAGGTCAGCGGCGAGGTCGGTCCCTCCATGGTCAGAGTGATCGTCGACTTGACCGGGGAGAAGGATGCGTTTGGCGGCCCACCGAGGTTCAGCCTCGACCCCATCCCCGTCACTGTCGACGAGAGCGTCGCCGTCGGGAGCACCGTCCTCAACCTCAGGCAGTTTTCCGCTCCCGACGGGGCTGCCGTCCAGAGCTTCAGGCTGGTGGAGCAGCTCTCAAAGGACGGCTCGTTCGACGTCTCCAAAGACGGTGTGCTGAGCGTGGCCGCCGCCCTGGACTACGAGGTGTCCGCCGCGCACCTCCTGACCGTGCGAGCCTTTACCGACGGCGCCCGACACTCCGCAGACGTCGTTGTGGTGGTCAACGTGACGGACGTCAACGACAACGCTCCCAAGATCATCCTGCCAGAGAGGCGCGCGACCTTCTCGTCCAACTCTCCCCTACATCCTACGCCTCTTTTGAGCTTCCTGGTGGAGGATGCCGACAGCGGTGAGGCAGGACAAGTCAGGCTGGACATCGTGGCGGGAAACGAGGACGCCACTTTTGCCTTGGACCGAAACACCTTCCACCTGAGCCTCCTGAAGCCTCCCATCCACAATCACTACCGGTTGCTTCTTAGAGCCACTGACAGGGGCTCCCCACCGCTCTTTGTGGAGGAGGAACTGACCGTTGAGTTCTCCCGCTCTCGGAGTTCATCCAAGGCTTTCAGGCAGGCCGTGTACAGGACGGCCATCCAGGAGAACGCCCCTCCGGAGACCAAGGTGTTCACCATCGACTTAGCAGGGGGAAGCAGAGGCAAGATCTTCACTCTGATGAAAGGAGATCTGTTCAGGATCAATGAAAGCACAGGAGAGATTTACACTACGGTCAGTCTGGACAGGGAGGCCAAGGAAGAACACACGCTGGTGGTGGGGTTGGTCAACCCCAGGGATGGCAGGGCTGAGGACACCGCCGTTGTGTATGTCAGTGTTGATGATGTTAATGACAACGCACCTCGCTTCAGTCAGCAGACCTGCAGAGATATCTTCGTGCAGGAGAACAGCCCCAACACCTACGTACACGCATTCGTTGCCGAAGATCCCGACTTGGGCGAAAATGGGAGGGTCAGCTACAGCCTGGCTGGAGGAGACGACGTTACAGGGTTTTTCAGGATTGAGAGAGACACCGGCAAGTTACACTCACTGCCACTGGACAGAGAGGAGAAGGAGGAGCACAGACTGGAGGTTATTGCCATCGACCACGGCCCGGAGAGATTGACATCCAGATGTATAGTCACGGCCAAGGTCATGGACGTAAATGACAACGACCCCAGCTTTACCCAGTCCATCTACTCCGCGTCCGTGAGAGAAGACATCGCCATCGGGACTGAGGTGGTCAGGGTGTCCGCCACAGATCCGGACAAGGCGGAGAATGCCCGCATCAGGTACAGCTTGGAAAACGCCACCCACTGGGCCTTTGCCATCGACGAGAGAACCGGGGCTGTCCACACCATCACGGATCTGGATCGGGAGTCTGTTCCCGAGATGCGATTTGACGTCGTAGCCAAGGATGGCGGACGCGCGTCGATCCGCTCCAGCCGCACCCAAGTCAAGATCATCGTCACTGACGCCAACGACCACATCCCCACCTTCGTGTTGCTCCCCTTCCGAGTTAACATGACCGCCACTCCATCCACTGGTGTCCCGCTCCTCAGACTGTCTGCTCTGGACCCCGATGCGGGTCCCAACGGGCACCTTACCTACAACATTGTGAGACCGGAGCAGAGAGAACGCTTTCACCTGAGTCCGGAGGAGGGCCTTCTGACGGTCGCATCGTCTGACATTGCCTGGGAACCAGGAACCGTGGAGACGTTGGAGGTGGCCGTAAGCGACGCCGGCAGTCCTCCTAGAAGCTCCACGGGGCTGGTCCAGATACTGATCGAAGGTGGCCCTGCGGTGGCGCTGACCTTTCAGCAGGAGAGCTACCATGCTGTCTTGGCGGAGAATCCACTGAGCGGAACCGACGTCCTGCAGGTTCGGGCGGTCAGGTCGGATGGGAGGCGACAGAGGGTCATCTACTCTTTCCTCAGGGGAAATGAGCTCCAGGCTTTTGAGATTAACAGCAATAACGGCCTCATCAGAGTGAGGGACTCTTCTCTCGTCGACTTTGAGAGGCAGGAGGAGTTCAACTTGACTGTGGTGGCAAAAGCCCTTGCCGACGACTCAATGGTTGCCTACACCACCTGCTTCGTCAAGCTCCAAGACATGAACGACCACGCGCCCAAGTTCACCAGGGAGGTGTACAACGTCAAGGTGCTGGAAGGAAACGTCAAGGGCAGCAAAGTGGTGCAGACCAAAGCAATAGACAGAGATCTTGGACAGTCAGAAGAGCTGCGGTACGAGATAATTGACGGGAATGTCGACGGCGCCTTCGCCATGGACCCAGACAACCCTGGCATTCTCCTCACCAACATAATCCTTGACAGGGAGATCAGGGACTCGTACGAGCTCACTATCTCTGCCACGGATCCTGGAACACCTTCTCTGGTGGGGTTGGCACAGGTTCTGGTAAAAGTTATCGACATCAACGACAACAGCCCCCACTTTGCGCCAGTCCGCCCTGTCGTCATCGACAAGAACTCCAGGACGGGCACGGCCGTTGCTACCCTCAGGGCAAACGACATCGACCTGGCCCCGGAAGTCACCTACAGGCTGGCCTATCCCAATGAATATCTCACTGTGGATGTGTCAACTGGCCAGCTCATTCTGTTGAGAGACCCGCCACCCAACGGAGACGCCTTCAAGATCACGGCCATAGCCTCCGACAGCGTGCATGAAGCTACCGTCGACGTGGAGGTCTCCTTCCGAAAGAGCGACAGGAGGTGCAGGAGAATGCTGAGCAAGCCGATCTTCAACCTGCTGGTGTCCTACGAGGAAAGGTACCCTGCCACGGCCGGAAACGTCGATGTGGTGTCCTGCGGCGTCGCGCGAGAGGTGGCCTTTGAGGTGCAGCGCAAGGATCAGTCTCTCTTCTCAGTGCTTCCGAACGGCACCGTGGTCGTGCACGCCGAGCCGGAAGGAGACGTGACCAGCTTCCTCCTGACAGCCACCGATTCCAGGACCAAGACGAAGAGCAACGCGGTGGTGACCATCATCAAGACTTCGGAGAACGTCAAGATGATTGAGTTCGCCGAGGATCCAGACACCTTAGAGCTTGCTTCCCCATCCAGCGGCGACACAGGTCAGCCCTTGGCCAAGCTGCGGACGAACCAGGACTCCTCGGTCAGCCTCTTCTTTTCCGTCTCTGACAATCCTTTCTTGAGCGTGGACTCCTACTCGGGCAACGTGTACCACAGCGGCAAGAAGGTCCCGTCCTCCTCCGTCGTGCCTTCGGAGGTGACTGTCACGGTCAAGAGGCTGTCGGACATGCAGTCGGCGACAAAGGTGATCAGGGTGGTGGGTGAGAACCGCTTCGAAGGAAGCTCGTCGAGGTTCGTTAGGAACTCCACCACCGTCACGCTGTCCGAAGACGCTCCGCTGGGCACCCACATCCGTGTCTGCGATTACTCCGAGTCCAACGGAGACCCCTTCGTCAGACTGGTGTCTGGAAACGAGGACCACGTGTTCGCCTTCGACGCCAAGAAGCTCCGCCTGACCCTCAGCAAGAAGTTGTCCTTTGTCAGTCGTCCCAGCCACCACGCGGTGTTGAGGATGGGCGGCGGCAAACGCTTCAGCCTGTGCAAGGTGGTCGTCCGGGTGGAGAAGTCCGGCCGCAGCCCCGCGGACCAAGACGAGCGTTTGGACGTCTTCCCCCTGCAGAGCTTCGTCACCAGCGTGGCAGAGAACGCTCCGCCCGGAACGCCCGTCCGGGGACCTCCGCTCTTGCCTCTGCCTCCCTCCCCATCCGTGGCCTTCTGGACGGAGTCCAAGACGTTCGCGGTTCATTCCCTCACCGGCGCCGTCACCACCCTGGCACCACTGGATTACGAGGTCGTCACCTCGCACAGCCTCACCATCTTTGCCAACGTGTCCGGCAGGGTCTCCGAGTGTTTCCTGGAGATCGTGGTGGTGAGCGTAGACGAGTTCTCTCCTGCATTTGAGCAGCCGAGGTACTACTTTGCCCCCGCCGCCGTCCCGAACGTCGGCGAAGAGATCGGACGAGTCTCTGCTAAGGATCGAGACAAGGGAGCCGACGGATTTGTCAGCTTCGGCTTCAGCGGGCAGACCAAGTACTTCAGCGTGGACAAGGATTCGGGAGTCATCAGGGTTCTCAAGAAATTGGACACGGGCGTCTTCGAAGAGGAAAACAGTGCCATCAGGAGGAGGAGGAAAAAGAGGAGTCTGAGAGAAGTGAGGCTGACGGTCAAGGCCAGGAGCAGGCAGCCTAACTCAATGGAGTCGACAGCATTGGTGACCATCGCACTGGACGAGACCGCGCTGCCTGCGGCAACGGTGGCTGGATCGATGCCGAGGTGGGCGCTGGTGATGTTGGTGGTGCTGTTGCTTCTCCTTGTAGGCGTACCGTTGGCTCTGTTCTTCTTCGTGAAGAAGAGGAAGAAGAAGGAGGAGGCCCGCAAGAACAACCTGCTCGCCACAGGAGGCATCTCCAATCCCAACATGAGCATGGAAATGTCTTCCTCCAGCGACGCGTTGTCGAGATTTCCTCCGCAATACAGCGAGATTGTCTCTGACTACGAGAGGGCGAAGGGCGGCAAGGGTGGGGTCGCCGGTCTGTCGTCGGCAGCGGGAGGCAACCCAAGGTCGGAAGTCTCAGAGAAGTCCCACCGGTCCGCGTCCAGCGGACGGGGATCGGTGGAGGACGGCGAGGAGGAGGTGGACGTGGAGATACGCATGATTAACGAGGGCAACTTCCTCGGCCCGGACAGCCCGGCGGGTGCCAACGGAGCTTCCTTCGCTCTGGACGAACCGGACAAGGCCAGCGAGGAAGGGTCGGTGCAGAACACGGAGGAGTATCTGGCCAGGTTGGGCATCGACGTGAGGAAGCCGCCGAACCTGGGGGGCGGGGCGGGGGAGGCCATGTCGCAGGCGGGATACGAGAACAATTACGGAGGCAGCTCCATCTATAACCGCATCCCCGACGACACGCTTAGCGAAAAGAACTCCGTGCTCAGCGGAAGCAAGGCGAGAGGCGCCAGCGCGGCGGGGGGCGGCGGCGGCGGCGGCGGGAGCCTGCTTTACGGGTCCCACCACCACCATCACCGTGGCCCTCCTTCAGTGGCCGGCTCTCTCAGCTCTGTGGTCCACAGCGAGGAGGAGCTGGCGGGCAGCTACAACTGGGACTACCTGTTGGACTGGGGCCCGCAGTACCAGCCAATGGCGCACGTCTTCAAGGAGATCTCTAGGCTAAAAGACGACTCCTCCGGGGGAGGCGGCGGCCTCTCCGTGAGCGCCACCACCTCGGCGGGGCAGAACCACCCGACGTCTCCACTGTCCCTGAGGAACCTCCCGCACACTAGTCACTTGTTCCGCCCGGCCGGGGGTCGCTCGCCCATCTCGCACGATGCCTCGTCCTCGTCCGCGCTGGGCGGCGGCGCCGCGCTGTCGCCCTCCTTCCACCCGGCGCTGTCGCCGCTGGCCACGAAGTCCCCCTCCGTCTCGCCCCTCTCCGTGCCCATGCAGAAGGCGGGAAACATCCGTCAAGAGGCTATGAAAAATCTCCGGTTGTGAATTCATAGATGACAATACCACGTTCCGTGCGTGTAAGACAGCTGTTAAATGTCCTGTACTTGCTCAAGTGAATCAAATACAGATTAATTGAAGGCCAATTCTTGTATCCAACTCATCATAATAAACCTTTAGCCTGTTTTTTTTCCCCTTAAATTATGGACGGTTTTCCTGTTGCTTAATTAACAAGTGATATCATCAAAAAGGTAGCAAAAATCGTTTCGTTTGACAGATCACAACTTATTCGAAGCACTTTGTTTCTGGGAAGAACGGTCATGGCTCTCCAAAGATCAGCTCTTCTTTATCCTCATCCTCTTTTCTCATCCCCTAAAGTTGACGTGGACCTGCGGCTTGATGTCGCAGGTGGAGTTGATCAGGTCGTCGATCACCTGCTGCTTGTTGCTGACCACGCTCGTGTTCATCTCCTCGATCTGACGGGAGACGGTGGGGTACTGTACATTATTATGGCGGTCACTCGAGTGCTCGAGTGTAAGTACGTAGTAGAGTTACCAGATTCCGTCACATGAAGATTTTCTGAATTTCTAAGCTGAGCTAACCTAACCCATTGATTTGGCACTAGTCAAAAGTCAATTTAAAGGTACTTTAATAATTTAAATATATTTTTTTATTTTGATGTGGTGTAGAAAAGTGTCAAAAAATTTATTTGCTTTGCTCTCAAATTACTTTGCTTTGCTCTCAAAAATACCTTTTAATACACCACTTATGAATAATAAGTGGTTTATTAATTTATTAGTTTAAAGTAATCATAAACAATATTTTTATAAGTTTAGATTAAAATACCTTTAAAATTCCTTTAGGACTTGCTGCTATCTGGCAAACAAACCGTCAGTTTCATCACACTAAAATTCAGTAGAGCCGACGGTGGCCTTTCACTTTGGGACCTCCTCAACAGGTCTTGTCTCTCTTTCTTTACCTTCTGTTTGGTGTCTCCGTCGATCCTGGCTGCGATGTCCCCCCTCGACCCGACGTGTCTCGCCTCGTGGTCTTTGAACTGCTTCTCTCGTTCGCCCTGAAATTGAAAAGAAACGTGTTAACCACTGTTGTTTTGCCAGAAATAAAAATAAAATTACGTATACATAGAAACCCAACCAGACAGCCGTCACGGCAAAGTCCTATTTTTCTATTCCTATTTTCGCATAGTTGCGCTACTATGTATAAAGTATAAACCAAGAATCTATAACCTAAGCGAACGGTCCTTACAATTTACCTTGTATTTTTCAATTTCCGCCTGCGCTTCCTCCTTGGCCTGCTTGAGTCTCCTGTTCTTCCTCTTCCTGGCCTCCGAGACCTTCTCGGCCGCACGCTTCTCCGCGGCCAACAGTTGCTGGATGCCCTGCGTCTGAGAGGCCATCTTCACTTCTATTGCAAAGATGGGATCACAATAGTTTTGCCTTACGATCTTCAATTCTTGTTGGTGACGTGAGTGAAGCCGGGAGGATGCAAGAGTCAAGACAGGTTTGTGTTGTTGCCAGCTCTTATGAAAGAAAACAGATTGATTTACATTAAGAAAAGACAAAATGCGGCAGAATGTTTGAATGTGTAAGGCTTGTAAAAAAAATCATTCTATGGCAGTTAGCATGTCCATTAAATTTCATTTTAGTAGCTTAGTGTGCTCAATAAAGCATTTACAATGCGGCAAAGTGCGGGCTGGCTGGTAAGAGCAAAATTATCAACTTTTTAAAGTCCATGATAAATTTCAAAGGGTATAAAAAAAAACTTTCACATTGACACAAATTATTCAACTAAGCTTATGTCTGGTTGGGAAAGGAAGGAAGTATTCAGTTTTTTTTAGTGGACATAATACTAGTACATGCATCGCCAAAAGGTAAAAGGGTGTAAAATGGTGCCCTTGCGCCGAAAGAGGCATTGCTGCTGCTGCCTCCTCCTCCTCCTTTTCTCGTCCTGTCTGTCTCCAGTGTGGTGGTCTCCAGTCTCCAGTCTCCAGTCACGAGGTAACCAACCTCTCTTTTCTCCTCGCTGCCCTACGGGGCTGCTGCTTCTGCACTCCTGCTGTAGTACATAAATAAAGAAAATTCATGGGGGGAGGGGGGAGGG
>JAAUYM010117416.1_pt1 | contig 14606 bp, 19 predicted proteins | sample 7278001 | NCBI WGS metagenome assembly JAAUYM01 (sample SAMN14350224, study PRJNA611818) | marine sediment metagenome | isolation source: surface marine sediment (1.8m) | place: French Polynesia: Moorea | collected 2018-08
CGATGGATGCACTTTTTTGTAGCCTTGATCAGAGAGAAATCGCATCATCCATCAGAGCGCAGACACAAGTCGAAGCTGTGTCGGCTCCAAAACGAGACTCTCTGCGATTAAGTTTCTCCTCCTCCCTCAAACACAAAAGTTTCTTTTCTCTGTCTCTCTCTCTCTCTCTCAGCCTTCTTCAATTCTGGAGGGCCGAATTTACTCCTTCAAACTCCTTCCCCTCAAAGTGGAATGAAAACATCTCGAGTGGAATTCGAAAAAGGAGGTGGGTGCAGTCCTCATCCAGAGGCTGCCAGTCATAACTGTCAGAAAGGAGGGAGGGCCGGGGGATTACAAAAGTAGAAAAAGGCCTTCTTAGAAGCTTTGGAATGTCAGTAAACGTTGTTGAAACTCTTGAGAATGAGGCGAGCACCTCAAAATAAACTGGATGAAGACTTGCTAGATCAGAGGTTCTAAACCTATGGTCACAAACTCTTTCTGCGTAGGTCGCCAAAGAGTCATGGCAAAATACTACCTATGTTTAAAGTGTGTTTCTTTCTCCCCCTTGACAACATAACAGAAATGCTCTTGGTGTCTAAAAAAGTTGAGAACCTCTTCTGTGCTAGACTATTTTTCTCTTTCCCGTACCTCTGAGCGCCGGCAATTCCAGGTTGTGCATTTTGGAAAGTGTGACGATGAGCGCGTAGCTCTCCGGCTCCACGCTGAGCTTGAACACCGTCCTCCCTCGGATGATCTGTAGCGAGGGGAGGACAAGCCTGCGGACGTCCACGTGGGAGATGAGGACATAGCCGGTGACCTCGCGGATGTGCTGGAGGAAGGAGAGGTCCAGATTCTCGTCCTGCAGCCAGGTGAGCTCCAGGTTGCCGTCCACGTAAGTGCAGTTGGTGTAGCGGTCGCGCAGGTTGCGGTAGTGATGCTCGGGGTTGCTCACCCGGGACATGCGGCCGGTCGTGCCGAGGCAAACTGGAAAGGAGGGAGACAGAAAGAAGAACGGTCATATTTGTGTCAATACGTATACTTTCCTAAACACAAAACACACAATTGTGTCAATATTTCAACACGCAAATAAAAGGAAGCCAAAATCCCGAAACTAATAGTTCTCCCCCCCTTTGTGACCCTTTTCTTCTTTCCCAAATTACGTTCCATTGTTTGAAGGTGCCGAAGAGAGGAAATGGTCTCTCCTCTCTTCCCCTATTGCTTTAAATCTTTTTTCCCTCACCGCCCCCCCTCTTCAGGTCTGCAGTGTCATTCTCAGGACACTCTATTAGTGTACCTACTAGGACGCCAAAAGTCAAGAGCATGCGCTGTGACTAAAGCAATCACCTGGACGCATTAAAAGAGCCCGAGTCTTGGCAATCCCACAAGCGTTGCGGTGTCGCAAATCAGAGAGACTTCTGTCACCAAGAGAAAGACTTGTGCTGATGATAGAAAAGGAGGCCCTCTCCTCCTTCTCTTTTTCCTCTCATATGGCACTCGTACTTGCCAAAGGTGCTAAATCAGCGGCACTGCGACAGCTTAATGGGTGGTGGAGGAGGAAGCAAAAGGAGGCACTCCCTCCTCCTCGTCCTAAGATGTGCAAAGGTGATGCATAATATGCAGGAATGCGAACGTAAATATTATTCTTCCCCGAAAAAAATAAAAGACAGGTGGTAGTTTCCCCCTATTTTTATGCCCCCGTCTGCGAGGAGGGCAGGGGATCACGAAGCTAGGTAACGTTATTGCGTTATACTTTCTTCTCCTCTTCTTCTTGCTGCAATTTTGAGGCGAGCACGCAGAAAAAGAAGACTGAAAATGGAATTCCCGGTTAGGCGTGACTGAGAAGAGAGAGGGGAGAGGAGAAAAGAGAATACAGAAACAAAAATGCATTCGGACAAAGGCTCTAAAAAGAGATGTCAAAGCACGAAACTGCAACAACGAAAAATGCACTTTTTGTCTCGCACACCCCGCGTCGAAGTCTCCAAGTTTTGCTGTACTACGGTATGTAATAGGTAGTTGCACCCTGGATGCTATTGCATCGTCTTTTTTCCCTCTCAGCTTCCGCTGAATGGCGATGCAAAAGGTTTGAAAAAAAATGACTTTGAGCAGGAAACCCGCCCTCCAAAGGGGAGGAAGTGGAGTTTGGGTTGCCTAACAAAAAAGTTTTTTGGAGGGTAGAGGTAAGGAGGGGGAGAAAGTCGACTTCCGGAGAACGAAGAGGAGGTTAAACGCGTCTCGGGACACCTCTTGCTGCTAACTTGCGACCGAAAAGGAAAGGAAGAGATTCAATTAAGGTTCATCTTCTTCTTCAGTGAGTCACCACACAAAGTAGAAAGATTCACAAGAGTTTACGTCACATAGTACTACTACGTACAGTGAAATCTACGTAGGTGTACGAGTAAATCTCAGACGAACAACGTTGGTGTGACTACTAAGTGGTGACTTTGCTTTTACAAGGGCATCTCTGTTTTGACAATAGATATACTACTAATAAAAAAACATTGTGCGAAACCAACATCATAAAAGAGATTGCACTGTACGTACACACAGCTACCACATACGACGCAGAGAGTAATGACGATAATATTCCCCGCAGTTCCCACGCCAGGCGTTCATTCGCCCGTGAAGTTAAAGAACCAAGAAGACCAGGTGAAGGAGGGGGAATGGTGGAGTCAAAACGCTTAAAGATCAAGCGGGAGGAAAAAAATAAGTTAAGCGAGAGAGGTGTCCACCCGGCAACAAAGGAGGTTCTTCTTCTTACCAAAAACAATGAAAGAATTGGTACAGGGTGTTCCCAGAAAAAACTGTCAAACTTCTGGTCACCCCTTGTACTGTGTGTAATGAGAGAAAAGACAAGCAAATTTTAAAAAAAGTATGGTGGAACATCCTGTGCGAGAGCGTCGCAAATGGAATCAAGGCCACAGAGATTCTGGCTACGTTCGTTTCTCTGAGCTTCGTTTGTGGGGTGGTGGGAGCATCCTCCACGGATTCCCGTGGGAGTCTTGCAAAGACTTAAGACCGGAACGTGATGCAGTTTTTTTTAGGTAGGTGGGGGCAAGAAAAAAATGGTGATAAACATCTAGTCGGGAAAATGTGTTCCACATCCTCGTAAAAAAGGGGGGAAACATAGGGAGAGCCCTTGAGGGGAGATGAGAAGAGGTAGTGATGATGGGGTAGAAAAACTGGAGAAGGGAGGGTGGCGGAGGGTTCCAAGCACGTCCATTCGCAGAAAAAAATGCACTTTTTTTACCAGCCAGGAGAAGGTTTTTTCAGACTAGCTCAACCTCCTCCGTTTCTTTCTCCAGAGAATTAATTATAAAAACCTGTCTGCTGAGAGGATTTCCCCCCCCCCAAAAAAAAACCGAAAAATAACCTACCACGGTGACCCAAAAATGTTATTTCTTTCGTCCAGACTGGTGGAAGATGAAATTTCCTACTAGGAGGGCACCCTCTTCCCTTCTCTCTCCTAATCCTCCAGAGACAGAAGAAACCCAGAAACGATCTCTGACTGCCACGAAACTGTCGCTGGTCAGTGCAGGAAAGGGAAGAAGGAAGAAGAAAAAAAACATTGGTCGTTGGTTGGACGACACCACGCGCGCTACAACAATGAACCACTTTTCCGGGGGGGGGGGGGAAGAAAATGGGGGTGAGGGAGGAGGTGGAGGGCGTAATCAGCGTCCAAGATCTGGAGGAGAACAGCAGGTAGGGTAGTGAGTGGGAGGAGGGATAAACCAGGAAAGATCTCCTTTTTCGATTAGTCCTTCGTCCTCCTCCTCACCACCAAGATGATTTACGGGGATAAAGGCCAAGGAGATTGACCGTCATCAGCATCATCAGCAGCAGCGTCTTCCAACCCTTCTTCCTCACCACCCCGCTTCAAATTGATTTTTTTTTCCTCCAAGGATTTCTTTATTTCATCCCACACTTCCTTGCCACCTTCCCTTTTTTTATGGCTTCATAGCGCCGAATAGTTATCGACCTTTCAGCGCGGAAGAAAAAAATTCCACGAATCCCAAAATTTAACTTCTCTTTCTCACAGCATCTCCCAAGGTCGAGACGAGAAGAAAACTCTCCCGCTGCAGTCGTCTTACTTTTTCCGTTTCTCTGCCGTTCCTTGTTGTGCCTGTGGCGTTGCCGCCTGGCGTGGCGCGCCATGGCGCCTAGACCGACTACCCTGCTGGAGGCGGCGGCGCCGCCGCTCCCGCCACCTTCGGCGCCAGCGCCTCCGACTACGGGACGGACGGCGCCGGCGTCGGCCTCGTCTTCGTCCGCGGTCGCAAGGGCGGTGGCGACACTGGCGCAGAGAAGGAGCGCCAACAGCAGGACGCCAGCCGCAGCCGCGGCGTCGGCGGCGGCCGCGCGTGGCATCCTCTTCCTCCTCTCGACGTCTCTCGAGAGAGGATTGTTCTAAGACGGGTCCAGGCAGTCGAGGTTCCTCCTTCTCCGCCGCCTCCACCCCATTTCGGATTCTAGAGGAGGGGCCTCTAGCCGCAGCCAGCCAACGAAGACGCAGAGATGGATGCGTCGAGATCACTACCAACACTTTCCACTCCCGCCACTTGAACAAGAACAACCTTTGGAGGTTTTAGTATTCACGATCTTGTTATTTCCTCCCACCCCCTTTAGCTGCTACTATTTCTCTTATTTCTACTTCGTTTTTCTCTTTTGGTGCACTCCTCTTCCTCCTCCTCCTCCTCCTTCTCCTCCTCCTCCTCAGCTGTGTCACTCTGCTCTTCCTTCTCCTCTCGCCCTCTTCACCTGGCTCCTTCAACTGAAGAAGAAGGCGAAGAGAAGCCTCCTCCTCCTCCTCCTCCTCCTTTTCTATCGTCGCCGTCGGCGCCGTCGCTACCTGTCTCTCCCTCTCCCTCTCCCTCCTCGTCTCCCCTCCAACCAAGAGAAGATTTCTTGGGCTCCCTTCCCCCCTCCCTCCTGCCTCTGGTGCCCCCTCTCTTCCTCTTCTCGTCCCAGCCGTGCCGACACGACACAACCAAAAACCTCCTCTCTCTCTTTCTGGGGCTGCGCAAGGCGACTCCACTCGCTCGCTCCCTCCGCCTCCCCCTCTCTTGGTCGGTGGCGGTGGGGGCTGCTGCCCAAAATTGTGGGTCTTTCTACCGTCCCGTTCGTACCACCAGCGGGGTGTCTGATGCACCTCTTGTGAGCAAATTTTTGTAGTGCAACCTCGATCGTACCAAATATTTTAGTTCAGCTCTGTCCGGCTTTAACCTTTTCAGACGAAGAATGATCCCCCCCGGGATTTTTATTGGGACCTTTTCCCTTCTCGCCTCAGAAGAGGCTCTTCGCATCTTTTCCGTCTTCTCCTCTCCTGCCTTGATTCTCCTGCTGCTGCTCTGTGAGTTGGGCACGCAAAAACGGGATCCTGTGGGTTTGGGGGAGAGGGGGAGGGTTGCTTCTCCTTGGTTCGTCCGGGAAACTAAGTGGCACGTTCGGAAAAGAAGGAGATGGACTCTGCTGCTGCTGCTGCTGCTGCTGCTGCCGCTGCCGCTGCCGCTGCTGCCGCCGCCGCCGTCGTCTTCTTTGGACCTTGAGTTTCGGAGCGTCGCGATGTTTTTACCCTTCTCTCTCTCTCTCATCTCCCATGTTCCCCATCTTCTACTATATTTATGATCTCTCCTCGGCTGAAAAAGTTGCAGAATTTTTCTTACCTTCCAATCCCTAATTTGCTCTGCTCGGTTTTATTGTAGTTGTACTGCTGCATAGAAGATAATGGCGTGGTATGACTCCTTTTATGGCTTCTACTCCTCCCATAAAGAAGGGAGAAAAATCATATCGTACCATAAGGATGGATCCTTGTGGCAATTAGCAGTGCTCACCGCGCCGTGCATGCAAATTGCTGCTCTTGCTGCCAGCCTGGAGAAGAACGTTGCCAACAACAACAACAATAAAAGGCGGCCAGCGACAATAACAACATCGAGAGAGACGGCGGCAGCAGCAGCAGCAGCAACAGCATCAGCGGGGGGTGGCTGGCAACACCAGATTGACCAGGAGAAGAAGAGAAGGAAGGAAGGAGGTGGCGAAGGAAGATGGTTCGTTCGCACGCAGCAGGGAGAGAGAGAGAGAGAGCACTCACTACCCCCGACTGCTGGCAACTAAATCGCCGTCGCCGCCGCCGCCGCCGCCCGCCGCCGCAGCCCGCAGTCGCATCTCAGTCCATCGCACCTAGAGAGATGTTCGACTTGACCACGGTGGATGATAGCAAAGTGGGAACTGCTTCTTCCCCCATAGATAAGTAGGTAGTATTTCTCTTTCGTACATCGTGTACCACATCTGATCATGATGATGCAGCGCAGTGCATCGTGTTTGTCCGTCTTTAAAACTTTATCAGAATCGATTCTCGTCAGCAGTGGTTAGTTAACTGGTGCAGCGTGGCCATCATAGAAAGGGGGTGAATAAACCAGACAACCAATTTCGTCAGTAGGGGTTCGCTGCAATGGATCTCTGTTACAAATCTCCAGCCAGTTAGAATTACGGAACAAGGGGGAAGGATTTGTGACCCCTATTCCAGGACCTACGCAATTAAATCTAGTACCGGTACAGGAACGTGTGCTGCCGTTGTAGTAAGATGAGCTGCACTTTTTTTTTCGAAAGTTTTAACAGTTGGAGTAGAAAGCACAAAGCACGTAGTTGTTGGCCTTCACATCTGTAGCGATATACCCGTCCGAACTTGAGATTGCGCCAAAGTATTACGGTCCTATTGGTCTCGGGTCATGCAGAAAATTAAGTCTCCCCCCTCCCCCCCGGGGTCAGCAGAAGACGAAGAGATGAGAACAAAACTTGTTTGGGCTTTCCTGTAGAGAGAGGCAGAAAAGTGTTTGAAAAGCCGTGTTCTCCCGTCTCATTCTCTAACGGTCTTGTGTGCAATCTCCAATTACCATAGCAGGAGAGAAAGAGGAAGAGGATGAGGAGCTTCATCTTCTTGTTCGCCCGTTGGAGGCTCATTTATCACGTGTGTGAGTGTGACCTGCTTGGACGAAGGCAACAAAAAGCAGAAAGAGGAGGAGAAGGAGGGAGGCATCATCGAGCAAATATTTTTCCTCCTTGTTGTTGCTCCATGTGAGCCAAACTGCGAAAGGTCAAAATGGAAGGAGAGAAAGAAAAAGGATGCTTTTAAACAATGAGAAGGCAAACAAGTACCTAAGGTTGAGAGAACGGAGATTTAATCTTGTCTTGGAACAAGTAGAACAAGGGCAGTTTCACTCTGTCCCCGTTTTTCCTATCCCGAGAGGAGGTCTTTGAATCTTTCCGACAAATGCAGTTCGAAACAAAAAGGGGGACCAGGGTGCCAGTTGGATTGGGATCATGGGATGCAACAACCCATCCCAACCGACATGGGGAAGAGGGAGTGGGGGATAGAAGGGAGGAACGCCCTTTTAGATCAGTCAACAGATCGGATCGCCAGGTGCAAAAAGGAAGAGATGGAAGGAGGGAAAATGGGCACAAGCCCAAAAGTTCAAACAGAGTGAGAAGAGGGTGGAACAAATGACAACAAATCTCCTTTGTTGAATCCAAAAGCTGAAAAAATTTATGTTACTATAGGCGCCTATTATTGGGCAAATCTGATCCAGTTGCAAGGACAAGAGAGAGACAGACCTCTCATTTGCCTCTGTCTTATCTCCGCCAGACATCAAGCTCTTGGGAGGATGCGCATTACACCCTACCACGGTCTGCCCAACTTCATGATCAGAGTGCAAGAGAAGAAGGAGGGGTCATGATGGAGGAGGAGAAATAATTCGGGGCAATTATTGTCAAGAGGAGGAGGAGGAGAAGCGAAATTCGATCGCAAACTCTCTCCGCTCCTCTTACACTACCTGCAACTCGAATTCTTTTCTTCCTGGTCGTGTCGTTCCCTTCTTCCTCCTACCCCTGCTCCCTCTGGTCTGGCTCTGACCCCCGGAGGCATGACTGACGGAGACGAGGAAGAAGTGCAACAGAGCAGACAGACACAAGGGAGGAAGAAAGAAACGGTTTTACATTTTGTGTCATGGCTTCGGGGTGGGTAGGAGGAGGGGAGGAGGGAAGGGGAGACTAAGTGTTCATGCTCAGAGACCATTTTCTCCCCGCTTATTGCAAAAATCTCCCCACCCCACCCTTCTTCTTTCTTCTCTATACTGCCCTCAAATTTTCTCCTTCTCGAACCGCATAAGCCAGCTTGATTTGCACTATTTTTTCTTCAGTCTTTCTCTTCTTCCCAATTGATCTAAACTTACACGCAAAAAAATCAGCAAGCAAAGGAACTGGGAAGTTGAACGCCCGCAGGAAAAGGCGTCGAAAAGTCTCCTCCTCCCCCATCTCTCGATGCCTCCCCCGCTCCTCTCCTCTTGTGACATCGCCCTTCCTTCCTAGTACGTATATTTCCCTCCCTCTTCTTTGTGTTTTTCCTCCACCTCCTCCTGGCTGGAGCATCGCAATCTGAATTCCGGGGCGGGCCGGGGCTTGATAAATTGCGCGCCGGAATGGATTTGAGATGGGGAGGGGAGAGGAGAGGGAGTGGTGTGCGTTTCTTGCCCTCCGGGGTCAAATCGAACCATCTCTCATCTTCTTCCTTCGCCTTCTTCTATCCGCACCGCCACCTTTCCTCCCCCCCCCCAGAAACCCCTTTTTGTTTTTTCGCCCTGGCTGCTGCATATGGAATGCGAACACACATGGGCACCGAGTCAACCCTCCGAGGAGGGTAAGATTTTCAAATTTTAAGGGGCATGCATGGAGTTAAGCAAAAAATGTTGCATTTCATTCGAAATTCAGACAAATTTTTGTGAGGAGAGCGAGATGCTAAATAGCAAGAGCTGAAGGAGGAAGTCAGATCTCCCTCCCAATTGATCTTGCTCATGTGTGGATGCGGAGAAAACCGACACCTCATCTCTTTCTCTCTCTCGATTCTCGCGTGCGTGGTGATTAAGAGTTATTGTTTGGAGGCTCCCATGCCTCGAGCTGTTACTCAGGCGGTATTTAAGTTTGCAGGATTTTTTTTTTTGCTGCTCTTCTCTTCCTTCTGTCCGACTACCAAAAACGTCTTGAGCAAATTCTTCGCTCGCCTCTTGCCTCCCTTCTCTCGTCATCAAACAACAAGAGGTGGCATTCCTTTTTTTCTTATGCAGGAGCAGAAAAGTTTTTTACGTGGTTTTGCCTCCGCCCACGTGAAGGAAAGAGAGAGGAAGAAAAAAAATCTTGGAGGACCCTCTTTTGCAAATCTTTTTGGGCGAAGAAGAAGAGGAGGGGGAGGGAGGGAGGGAGGGAGGGTCTCTAAAGGAGTTTATGGGACAGGACAACAGACGACGACGCTTTTTGCGTTTTGGAACACCCAACACGAGAGGACTCCAACCTTGAAGGAGGAGGAGGACGCGCTGAGTGAGGGCATTAAAGAGCGAAAAAAAACTGCGTTGATACAAGATTGATTTTTTACGACTCTCCTTGCCTGCCAAATTTGCCTGTCACATTATTGATCTCCGATAAAAGAAGAAGAGCCCTTTTTATGCTCTCTGCGATTTTCCTCGCCAAAGAAGTGAATCCAGAATCGCTTCCAACATGTCCTGCTTTCTCTCTTTTCCACGTTTTTTTTCCAAATGAATTTTGTTTCCAAGTCCGGGATAAAGGATTTTTCTCTCCTCGTTCCAAAGAGGAGGCCCCGGCTGTGCTTCTTAGCCTCTGTGTCTGATGGGGGGAGAGGGGGCGCATTGGGCGGAAGAACCCGAAAGTGCTTCTCCTCTTCCTCCTCCTCCTCGCTCTCTCTCTCTCTCTCTCTCTCTCTCTCTCTCTCCACCTTTGTGAACCTGTCGAAGTGAAAAAAGGAGAGGGAGGGGGAGAAAGAAGAGAGATGGCGGAGCCAGTTTAAGTGCAATTAAGATCAGAGAAAAGATTCTTCCACATTCCAGCAGCAGCAGCAGCGTCCGAGATGAAGAAGAAGGCCTTCCTCTCCAATTCGAAGTCCCAACCCACTAGACAGACTTTTTTCTCCCCGGTGACGCCGGTTTTATTGTAGCACCTTTTAAAGCGTCTCCTCCTCCTCCTCCTCCTCCTTCTTTTCCTCCCCTCGGGGAGAGGAGGAAAGGGCTTCTTTCGCGGAAGGCAATAGCACCGTTCATCATACCCCAAGACTTCTTTCCAGAGGAGGAGAAGAGAAAGAGGAGTAGGAGGAGCGAGTTCTCTCCTCCTTCACAAAAGTTCCGCGCCGATGGAGGAAGAGGAGAAGGTGGAACAACTATCTCGCCGCTTTACGACCCCCAATTAACATGGACCTAACAAAGCCATCCTTCTCTTCTCTCTCTCTCTCTCTCCAGGAGTGGGAGGAGGAGGGGAAGAAAAAAGGAAAAAGAATCCCTTTTGAGAAGATTCCAGAAAAGCCTTGATATCAATATTTTTTGAGAGGAGGCAGAAAGAGAGAGAGAGAGACGCTAAAGATGTAAGTCAACAACTTTTACCATTTTTTTCGACCAATATATTTTCTATCCTCCTCCTGTTTCTTGGAGGAAATCCGATATTGGAACTACTTGGGCAAGCTTTTGTTTTTCTTTCGATGCTTATCAGATTCCACTCACTTCTTTTAAATCCCTTCCCCCTTTGCCTGTTGTCTCTCAGCCTCCCTTCAAGCCGGTCAAACTGTGTTTTTCACCTCTTGTTTCTCCACCATCATCTGCTGCCACTGCTGCTGTTAGTAATGACTGGAAGAGACCTCTCCTCTCTCCTTCTCTTCATAATAGCCCTCAGGGGCTCCGCAGAGAAGTAGGAGAAGAAGGGCAAATTACTTTGAGGTGAGGCATTAAAGAAGCAGAGAGGTGCAACAGTTCGGAGGCGACGGCGGCAGCAGCAACAACAACCTCTGCTTTCTTTCTCTCTTTTTTGTTCTTTCTCCAGTGGCGTTTGCCTCTCTCTCTCTCTCAGTCTTGGCGATAATCCCAGCTGGTCTTCTCAGTCTTCTTCTTCCAAAACAATTTCCTCTCCTTAAAGAGCCTTTGCTTTTTAGACAAACGTGAAAAAGTGACTCCCGTTGCGACAGATCTGGCCAAACAATCTCCTCGAACGGTCCAAGCAAGGGGGGAAGGCCCGTAATTTAAGCCGGTTGCACTTTCTTGCAGTTTTGCTGTCACTCGTAAAATTTTCAACGTAGCTTCCTTCCATTTCGAGAATACGCCTCTCTTTCTTCAGAAGAAGAAGCAAAGCCCTTTACTACAAAATGCACCACTGTCCCAGACGTCATCGGAGGGGAAAAAAAACTGGTTGTTTTTCCGGCGAATTCTCTGTTGTTTCTTCTCATCTCTCTCTCTCTTTTGATGCCGAAAGCAGTTTAATTTATTTTTTTTGCGAAGAAAAACATTATTTGCGCGTGGTGCCTGTTAGCTGCCCACTTGTCAAACAAAACGTGGAAGAAAGAAAAAAAGAGAGAGAGAAGTGGTATGACCAAAAAGGGGAAACAGCTTCGCAGTCACAGCATCACAGCAGCAGCTGCTGCTGCTGCGATGTCGCCGTCTTTTTGGGGAGAGCGTACCTAGAAGAATCGTTCGTCCGTGCGACCGTGGGAATGAGGAGGAAGAGGAGGAGGAGGGGGAGGAGGAGGAGGGTTGGAGAAAGGAGAGGAGGAGGAGGAGGAGCTCCGAAATGCGATCCACGTTGGACACACAGCGAAGAGGGGATAGGATTCCCTCTTTCACTTGACTAAACTGGCAAAAAAAAGTTTACAGACAAATTTCGACATTTTCTTTTCCTCCCTCCCTCTCCCTCTTCTTCAATCTCAGAGTCTCTTTCTTTCCCATTGCCGAAGAGGAAGAAGGTCCTTTTAGGCATATCGCCCATCGTAAAAAAACGTAAAAAATAACGTTTTCGAGATCTGGCCGGGGCACTTCAGGTGGTGCTTTTAGCGCAGTTCCTATAAACAAGAAGATTTTTTTTATTCTTTCTACACCACGGTTGGTAATAAACTGGTCGCTCTCCCTGGTTGGAGGTGGTGGTGGATGATTTTTAGCCCCGGGCATCACAGGATGATGCTCTTCTTCTTCTTCTTCCCTTTATGAGACCTGGAAGATGAGCCGAATAAAAACTGGAGGAGAGAGACGGAGGAAACCCCTGCCTGTGTGGTCTCCTCCTCCTCCTCCAATGTTTCTGAGGCGCCGACGACACCTCTACCGTAGAGCATAAGAAGATGTGAGAGTGGGAGGAAAACAGTGCGGGAGTGGCTGAAAGACAGAGGCACAGATGCGTACAAAGGCATGGAGGCCAAGTTGCAGTCTGACCCCTCTGTTCCTGCTGAGCTCTCGCTATTTACTTAGCACCTTTTTCCCACCAAAAACTTGTCTGACTTGTTAATAAAAACGCATAAAAATCCTGACTTAAGTTGACGTCCTCTCTCACCCTCCCCTAAAATTAGCCTCCCCTCTCCCCCCCCCCCCGATGGTTAATCGGTGCTCATCTAGGCAGAGGACATTGCACATTTGAGAAATTTTCTTTCTCTGTCTCCTCTGCTCTCTTTCTCGTAAATATGTCGGCCGCTGATTTTTCGGAATGCCAGTTTCACGAAGTGAGAGAGAGAAGAGGGGGGATGACTTACTGGATTAATTAGCTACACCACCTTCCAGGCACTTATTATAAGTTAGGGGCGTTGTTCCCTTCCTTTTGCCTCTCTTGTTCCTCCTCCTCCTCCTCCTCCTTCAGCACCCCCCGCTGTTCTGGGTCCACTTATTAGAGCAGCAGGCAGCCCGAACGAACGAGGGAACATCTCTCATGATATCGGAAGAATTTTATGTTTAGAGCACGACCCTCCAAAAAAGGGAAGTGCTAGTAGTAAGGAAGACCCATAAAAGATGCCTCCGACACTTGGGAAGTGGCTGTGCAAATGGGCGAGGAGGATATTGATTTCTTTAAGTACAATAAATTTCCACTTCCCCTGTAGGTAGTAACGCCCATTTAGTAAACAAACTTATTTTAGTAAAAAAAAAAAAAGAAATCCCCTTCTCACCAACATTTTGGTGCGTAGGCAAAGCCTTCAATTTTTTAAGTCCAAGTTTTTCATTAGGAAAAAACCAGTGTCTTCGCGTGGGTCAAGAAAGAAGAAAAGTTTTCTCCTCCTCTTGTTAACGGGAACAGCGATGACGATGGTGGACAAGGAGGAAGAGGGGAAGGAGAGAGAGGAAACAAGAGCGCGCCGAGCGATAGCATCTCTCGGCCTAATACTAAACTTCCGAGAAGGAGAGAAAAGGAAAAAAAAATGTTCAAAGGGAGACATTCCAGGAAGCTTTTCTTCGCCGTAGAATCTTGCATCTTTTCTTCTTTTTTCGCGAAAGAGACGGACAGAAAGAAATGGAGAAACTGGGCCTCATTGATAGATGGTCCCTCTGTCGTTGTTTGCGAGCGGAGGAGGAGGAGGAGGAAGAGGAATTTTGCCCCGCTACTAAAATAGAAAACCAGAACCGCATTCTTTTCCGCCAAACGACTGTGTGTGTGTGTGTGTAAGGACGCGTAGGCCCGGAGAAAGGAAGAAGGATCTTTGGATTTGAACCGTGGACAGTGGAAAAAAAGGTGGACACCCGATTGCGAAATCTGCCAGGAATCTACACAGAGAGAGAGAGAGAGAGAAGGAGAAGCCTCCTTCATTTTCTCTCTCTCTCTCTTTCCTTTTAGTAGTACAAGAAGCTGATTGACTCTCCTCCTCCTCCTTCTCTTTCTCTTGTCTGAAAGGAACTGGCAGATAACAAGGGAGAGAGAGCGAACGGTGACACCGTTTTTCGGGGGGCCCTCTCCTCTTTCTCTTTCTCATCTGCCATTGACTGGGGTGACAGCTCCCCTCCCCTCCCCCTTTTAACTTATTTCGGGGGAAGGGGGGAAGTCGCCGCACCATAGCAGAACTTTTAGCACTACTACGGTGCTATAGCAGAGCTTTTAAGTTCTGATTTGGGAAACCGCAGTTGGCTTAAAGGAGAAAAAGACAAAAAAGCCCTAGCTCCTTTCCCTCTACTCTTTTTTCTTTTTTTGGGGGGGGGGAGAAGGAGCGGGGCCAGGGAATCCTTGCTTCCGTGGGAACGAATAACGATCGTGGCATTCCTTCCTTCCTCTCCTCACACCACATGAAGGAGGAGAGTCCGCCACCACCTTCGATGAGGAGGAGGGGGAGGGCGGGAAGGGGGGGAGGCGGAATTTGAGGATTCCATTGTTGCCTCCTCCTCCTTTTTGCCGGATGCCACATGACGGAGAGGAAAGAGAGGGTGGTGGTTGGGGAGAGGCACCTACTGCATCCGAAGAATGGCCCGCTAATGAAATGGGGCATATTTTCAGGGGAGGAGGGAGGGAGAGAGAGAAGGACTGAGACTGAAATTCCTGTTCCTTCCTCCCTTCCCAAAAAAAAGTTATCTTTTTCCCCCCCAGATGACTTGGCCGAGAAAGCAACCATTTGGGAACAGGAAAAGGGGGGGGAAAGAGGAGTCGTGCGGCTCAGTAATTCACGGGAAGTCTTCCTACCTACCAAATTCTAGTCTTGATATCAGACGCAGAGGAAGTGAGGGAGAGGAAGGAGAAAGTGGGCAAAAAGGGGAGGGGGAAAAGCCTTCCCAATTTTCTAAACCGATTAAAAAGAGAGAAGGAGGAAGGAGAAAAAAAAAGAATTAATGGTGGTGTCGGAAATGAAGAAGGAG
>JAAUYM010055952.1_pt1 | contig 14592 bp, 18 predicted proteins | sample 7278001 | NCBI WGS metagenome assembly JAAUYM01 (sample SAMN14350224, study PRJNA611818) | marine sediment metagenome | isolation source: surface marine sediment (1.8m) | place: French Polynesia: Moorea | collected 2018-08
ACTCCTCCTCGTCCTCCTCGTCCTCCTCCGTCTCCCTGGGCCCCCCCAGCGATGGGTGCAACGTCGCGGCCAAAGGCCCGTCAAGTCCACAGACACAGCAGCAGCAGCAACACTGGATGTCGCTGGGGCCGCCCCCACAACAACAGCAGCCGTCGCCAAAGTTTCCACAGGACGATTACACGCCGCCGGCGCAGGCCGGGATCATTATGACAGGTAAGACAAAAACGGCCATTTTTTTTTTAAATTTCAAAGTGACTTTTTTTAAAGCGACTTTTTCTTTGCTCTCCAGGCTCTCACTTCCCGTCGGCAGAGGATCCTCCCGGGCCCCCCGGCCTCCCTCCTCCTCCTCCCTGCTCGTCCCCGCTGTGCGCCGGCTGCCGGCTGCGCATCGTGGACAAGTTCTACCTGAGCGCGGTGGAGCGCAAGTGGCACACCAACTGCCTGCGCTGTGCAGAGTGCGGGGTGCAGCTCGAGGGGCAGAGCTCCTGCTACGAGAGAAACGGATACATCTTCTGCAGGGAGGATTACGTCAGGTACGTGTTCTCCCCCACCCCCCTCTCTTTTTAGACACACTTCGCTTTCGCATATATTTTGCCATTTTTATTTTTCCGGGTATTTTTTTTTTCATTTACACCGCTGCTGCTGCTGCCGTCGTGTCTCCCTCTCGTTCCCTTTCCTTGTGCTAAGCTGCTGAACCGATTCTCGCGGTCCCGAGTTAATGTTTTTCCCTCTGCGGTTTTTCTTTGGCGGGAAGGAGGAGAAGAATGACTACTTCCACAAAAGTGTTTCTACGTACTACTACTACTGGGTACAGTACAAGAACAATTTCTTTCAAAAGGGAGGAAGAGACGACTTTCCTGCCCCGGGGGCCAGATTCGGCGTGGTGGGCCGTTCGACCTTGGCCCCGAAACACGGATGCGGTTTGGCCAAATGTGGCCCTCCTAGGGGAAGTGTTACTTCTCTTTTTTTTGGCCAAGGCGTACGCAGAGTTCAGCCGTCACCATCCATGAATGCTAATTTCATTTGTCACGAGGAACAAGAAAAAAAAAGTACAATAGTTTCTTGATATTGTGTAGTAAACTCCGCTATAGTGCAGATTGCTCTGATTACCAACTTTGACTTTTTTTTCTCTCTAATCCACCTCCACCGTAGTAAAAGCTCTGGTATAGTGCATCTTCTTGCTGCCGACTTTTACTAGGATATCGGGGATCTACTGTATCTTCTTCTTCCTCCTGTTGCTGCAGGAAGCAAGGCTGGCCACAAAAGATATCTTTTTTTTCCGCCCTCGTCTGACTGCGCCGGACTGAAAAATTCATGCGGCACATAAAAAACGGTGGCGCGAAACTTCCTTCCTCTTTCTTTCTTTTCTTCACAGATCGCTGCTTGCGTTGTTTCCAAAAAACGCTGCCTCCCGAAAATGCATCCTTTTTTGCGAAATGCGAAGCAACATGAGATTTCGCGCAAAAATTTTTTTTCTTGATCTCTTTACAGGATCCACGTGAATCGCCACTGCTCCCGTTGCCACTCTCCCATCGCCCCCGCCGACCTAGTCATGAAGGCCAGGCACTGCCTCTTCCACGTCGACTGCTTCAGGTGCGTCACCTGCGATCTCCTCCTCAGGAAGGGAGACCTCTTCGGCATGTTCGGGGAGACGGTCTTCTGCAGGGCGCACTTCGAGATGCAGCAGTCCGCCGCGACAGCCCCGCCCGGACCTACTACAGAAGCGGGTGACGCGGCGCCGCATTCGTCCGCCCCGCTACCACAGCCGCCGTCGCAGTCGCAGCCGCCATCGTCGTCGTCATCGCAACCGCCGGCTCCACCTGCGCCGGCGGCACCGCCGGGTGCGTCGGGATTCTACCCGGCGTCGCCGTTCGCCTCGCCGCCATTCGGACAAGAACAAGGTGAGAGAAAAATCTGGTGTCACAAAATCCATCAACAAACCTTGTTTGTGTTATACTAAGTCAATTCTTACGTATTACCTCTAAGGCTGGTTTCCTCCAAGTGGCCCTGCAGGAGGCTGCGGCGGCGGAGGCACCGGGGGCGGCGAGTTCCCTCCAATGGGTCCGGAGGGGGAGTTTCCCTATGACAACAACAATGAGCCCATGCTGAAGAAGCGAAGGGGGAGAAAGAAGAGGAAGGTGCCAGAGGCATTTGCGCCCATGAACGGCTTCATGGAGGGTGCGTTTCCAGGTGGCGGAATGGATGCTGCTGGGCAGTCCAAGACGAAGAGGGCACGTACGTCTTTCAAGCACCACCAGCTGCGGATCATGAAGGCGCACTTCCAGATCAACCAAAACCCAGACAGCCGGGAACTCAAGATGCTCTCGCAGAAAACGGGACTGGACAAAAAGGTCCTACAGGTGAGAGTGGTGCAAAAATGTATTTTTTTTCTTTAAAAAAAAACACATTTCTTTGTACTTAGGACTTTATAGGCGATTTTTTGTCTCTTTTAATTGCCACTCCCTCCGATTGCTGCTGCTTTCGTCATGTCCTCCTAATTACCCATGTCATAGAAAACACGTGTTGAGCTCGTTAGTCGGGAGAGGTGGAGGGGAGGGAGAGGGGAGGAGGGGATGCAAGAAAGAAAGCAAGCCACCTTTCGTTGCCGTAGACACCAAATGAGACACCTCGTTACCGCGCCTCCGCTTTTCTCTATTTTTATTTATTTATTTATCACGCTTCAACAGACAGGAATAAAAAGCCAGTTTCGACAAAGGCGACGTCGCTTCCCCAAATAACTTTAACTTTTTTTTGTCTTGGAATATCCCAAGGTGTGGTTCCAGAACGCCAGGGCAAAGTGGCGGCGCGTCAATGCGCAGTCGGGCGCAGGAGGAGGCGGAGGAGGCACCAGCGGCGGCGGCGGCGGCGGCGCCCCCGACGGCAGCGGCGGAGGCGGGGGCGGCGGCTTGGCCAGCAATCCGGTGCACCCTTCGGCGGGTGCTGCTCCGGGGCAGCTGGGAACGCACCACTTGCAGGGCGGCCTGGGTGCGCCGCCGCCGCAACACCCGGTGACGATGCCGGAACACGGGGAGATAGCGGAGGCGGACATCATGACCGGATGACCTTTTCCCATATATTAGGGATGATTCAGGGACGAGAGGAGGAAGCGAACGAACATTCTGACCTTGATACGGAGATTTATCCTCCCCCTTTCCTCTCCCACCTCATGGATTGATTCCCCCTGTTTTTTGAAGGTCTCTTTAGTGACTGGTGTATGTCTGCGCATATCATTATTTGTGGAGAAGGGAGTCTACTTGAACGTGTTTTTCTCCCATATGAAACGTGTTTTAGTGTGAGGGGGTCCGTTGACTTTTGCTCTTGATCTACTTGTTACAAATGTTTAGCTGTGGAAAAACAATATCTGAAAAAAGCCAGACATGTCTCCTTTCTCTAGTTCACTTCAGGATAAAACTAGAATGCAGGCATGAGTTCTAATAGAATTCGGTGTTCATTTTAAAAAACCCTCATCAGCCCCAATCACAGTACAGAAAAAAACTTTCAGGAGTAGCAAAAAAGCAACTACCGTTGGTACAGGTATCTGTAGCAGCAACAGAGATGAGGTTCGTATGTCGAACTTCAGACAGTTGCCCCCTCCACCATCGCCGAAGAAGCATGGTTATAAAACTCGTCCTTGGCAACCTGGGCAGTAGTGTAGGTGCACGATATATGGCACCGTAGTGTGGCACCCCATATTCCCCATCCCAGCCATGCCATACATCCACGTGCTTCACCTGAAGACAGGGTTGCCAGGTGAGCTATGTCGTAACTATGGCTATAAATCACTAGTTTTGTGGGCTATGAAATTCGTTGTGCACTAATAATAGCCCACCTTTAAAAAAAGTTATTAAGAGTTTTGTGCTATATTTCAGTTTCAACTTGTCTACTTTTGAACTGTATGTACAGCTATATCAGTTTTCAAGACAAGCCTGGCAACCTTGTTTCAAGTGTCTGTGTGTTTTCTTCACGCTTTGACGCCCTAATGAGTGTCCCCGCCTCCACCACGGTGGGGAAGGGGAGAGGGAGGGGAGGCCGCATTCATAAAAAAAGAGAGACCTCCTCCTCTTTACGACCCCCAGAAGCATCGTCGTCTCCTCTGACAAAAGTTTGTCTCTTTCTCTGCAGACCCTTTCCCCCCACCCCCTGGCCCCAATAACCGCGACAATGTTTGCGGGGAGGAAAGGAAGGAGGAGTAGGAGCAGCTGCCCACCCACCCCCGTCCGTCCGACTCTGAGCTGTCTGTGTGGTGGATCAGATACGCGATCGAAACGAGCGAGGAAAACGGTCTGGAGGGACGACGACGCAGCGGGAGACGGTGGTGGTGGTTGGTGCCAAGGGACTTCAGAAAAAGAAACCCAGCAGAAAGAGAGAGAATTCGGATTACACACGCCACGGTTTCCCTTAAAAAAGGCATCCTTTAAATTTTGTAGGGAAAAACCAAACGCTTGGAAAATACAACTCCGGTAGCAGAGGGAAAAGGGATGCTCGCGACAATAAAGCCTCTTCTTTCCCTGTGCGTACCTACTACTACATTAAGTGCCATCTCCTTCTCCTCCTCCCCCTCTTTTTTTAAGAGGCCGTGTTATGTCCGGGGTTTAACAGTCTGTTTACTGCTGCGGGAGGAGGAGAGGAGAGACAGTTTACGTCCGGACCCCTCTTCCCCCCCCTCTTTCCCCACTGTTCTCTTTAAGAAAGATTCTTTCGCGAAAACGGGAGCTGCAAAAAGAAGTCGTCGTCGTCGTCAGGCTGTCCAAGTGAGCAGGAGAAAGAGGAGGAGGCAAAAGTGGAACGCACGTCCACCCTCTCTCTCTCGGCGCCTCCTGCATCGTGTGAATATTTTTTACCTCTTTTTTTTTTTTACTCAGGAAAAGAGGTATGAAGAAAGAAAGGGAGTTTGTGCGTACGGCTGGTGTCGGAGAGAGAGAGGGGTGGGGAGGGAGATAGTGGAAAGAGACGAAAGACGAATCGGCAGTAAAACGATTACCCATAAATCTCAGTTTCAAAGTGAGAGGGGAGGGGAGAAAAAAAAAGAGAAGAGAGAAGTGTTTCTCTTGTCTGACCAGACCGACTGGACGCTCCTCACAGACTGCTACTACTGACCTTGTAGTACTAAGAGCGAGTCCCAATTAGGAGCGAGTAATGACTCCATTACGATGCTGGCAAAAGAAGACCCATCTTTCTCTTTTTTTTTGCTCTGCCCCTTGTTTCCTTTCCATTCATTGGCAATCGCTGGGCTAAAAAAAAATAAGGGAAAGTGGGTGCACGACGAAAATAATTCTTAAATAAAGCGCATGTACTACTATATTATTCCATGTCCTTTGCGCCAATGGCAGTTAATAGTAGTCATAAATATGATTCTTTTGTGTCTTATCAGCCAAGTTTTCGGTGGGTGCTGCGATATAGTAAAAATGTAATAAACGTTGTTGCATTTGCTTCCCAAAAGGTAATAATATAATAGTAATACTCTGTCGCGAGAAACTAATTGAAACTAATGCGAGAAACTTGTCCTCCCTCCACCTGTCTTCTTCGTTCGTAGTCCAGCGCTCAGCTTCTTCCTGACCTCCTCCGTCACTAGCGACCGGACCCGGAGGACCCGACCTAGCCCGGCGCTCCCGCCGGCAAAGACAAGTCCGAGGCAGCCCGGGCTCGGGTGAATAGCCACGCGTGTCATTCCGGCGGGAGACCCAGACAGGTCCTCCATGGCCATCGCCTCCGGGAGGCGGGACAACCGCTGGACAGATTCCGACATCTGGGATAGGTCGTCCAGTGGCGAGTCCACAAACTTGACCGCCGTCGCCTCCTTGGCAGTGCCGTCCCCTTCGCCGTCCCCGCCGGTGTGCACTTGGGTCCTGAAGAGGTGTCCTCTCCTCCTCACGCTGTCCTTGTTGTACTCGACCGGCCTCCTCGGGTTCGGCCTGACGTGCATCAGCAGATCCCCGGCCGCCGTGGCCATCGCCGCCACTCCCAGCCACGGGCAGGCCGCCTGGTCCCAGACTGGCGAGTTGGTGGCCATCACCGGATGGGTGGAACCGCTTGACAGGTCCACCACCAGGCTGTGGGTGTGGGACTGCAGGTAGCAATCGTCAAAGGAGACCAGGAGCAGCGGAGCCGTCATGGAGTGCCGCAACCACGACACAGAGGTGGCCACTCCCCGCTTTGTGGAGAAGGTGCAGGAGGAGGAGGCGACGTCCCAGACACTCAGAACGCGATCGGAGGAACCAGTGGCCAAGAAGGCGGGAAAACCTAAACGAAAATTATCAAAAGTGGAGCATTGGAGGAAAATTGTCAAGAAAACACTCGAGACATTTTAGATACATACCTGGTTGCCCAGGGATGGCACAGTCGGAAAGGTCGACAGAGTTTACCGGGGATGAGTGAGCGCGGATGTGACAGTAAGGGAAGAGATCGGTCTCGCCGCATAAAAGAAGACCGGAACCTTTCAGGTTCCAGAGGGCGACGGACCCGTCGGAGAACCCAGCCCCCAGCACCCTGTGCCCCTCTCCGCGGAACCATGACAGACTGAGGCAGTCTGCGCCGAAGTCTCCGTCCCCGACCTTGAGGACGCGGACCGGGCGTGTGGTGGACCAGACGGGGCGGCTGTCGACCCCCGCCGCCCCTCCGTGCCTCCTCGCAGCCCTCAACGATTCCGGTCGGCAGATGGAGAAGAGTGGCACGGCCCCGCCGGCGCAGGCGCAGGCCAGCAGGCCCAGGCGAGGGAGTACCCCGCCGCCGCCGCCCGTACTGTTGCCGGAGGGGCACCAGCAGAGGTCCCACACCCGGCCCAGAAGCTCATGCGCGATGCCAAGAGACATTTCGCCCGAGGACTCGTCGCCGTCAAACCTCCACAGTTGCACGATCCCGCGATTTGGTCGGTCCGTGGAGGCCTCCTCCCCTTTGGCTCTGTGGGTGCAGAGTGCCAAGTAGTGTCGTTGGTCCTCCACCTCCTCTTCCTCGTTTTCCTCCGACGGAAGCCAAGCGGCTGCCCAGATTGGTCCACCGGCGTACATGGTGAGCACCCCAGACGGGTCCTTCGACGTCCTGAAGAGTCCCAGCCGCTTCGGAGGAGGGGCTTCGCCGGCGGAATCCGCCGACACCGCGGAGTACGGGAGGGACTCTGAGGTCCCCGGGGCGAGCGAGGCAGCCTCCGCCTGGGAGAGCACTCTCCAGTCCGACTTCTTCGTCACCAGGTCCTCGAACTTGGTCGGCCCGAATCCGTTCCTCTTCCTGAACTCCGCCTCCGCCTCGATAAACTCAGGCGTGGGATTTAGCAGGCACTGCCTGAATGCCCTGGCGGGCGGGTGGCCCTGGTCACCCCGACTCCTCTTGTTGGTGCTTCTGCCGCTACCCCTCTTCGCTTTTTTCCTCTTGGGCCTCCCGTACTCCTCGTCGTCCAGGTAATCGTCGTTGACGTAATCATCGTCGTCCTCTTCCTCCTCCACTTCCACCTTCCTCATCTCTTCTTCGTCGTCCTCCTCCGGCCTCAGCTCCCGCGCATGCGCGGACAGGATGTGGGCCTCCACCTCCGACGCCTTATGCGACCGGAATTCCCCCTCCCCCTCCGCGCACATCCTGCACCGGTGCGTCTCTCGGCCACCTCCCTCGCCGTCGTCCCTGACAAACTCCACATGCCTCCTGACATCAACCTCGTTGCTCGGGTTGAAGCCCTCGTCGTCGTCGTCGGAGTCCCTCTCCAGATCTCTGTCGTCTTCCGCCTTGGATCTAAACAGTTGGAGAGAAAGTCTTGTTGACATGTTTAAGCGCACTAGTATGTTGTTGCCTTGGTCGGCGCTGGTGGCAACGGGAACCTCGACCAAGACAAGGATGAGAACGGACGTTGTTGGTCGGGATGTGTATACTACGTATGTTCGTACCTGAGTATGCTGATGGCGTCTGCCATCTTTCTGGATGCTCTCCTTGCAGCCTTCCTCCTCCTCCTCCTCAACCCGCCGGACTCGTCCTCCTCCACCTGCTCCTGGTCGGACTCCTTCGCTTGGTCCTCCGAGGGTACTTCATTGTCGGCAGAGTGCTTCTTCAACATGTGCTTCTCAAGGTAGAGCCCGTTGTAGAAACACATGGTGCACTTCTGCTTCTGTCTTTTCGGCTAAGGAAACATTTCCATTAGCATTGTGCGTTACAAAATAACTTTAAAAGCTACGTAGTACTACTTGGATTGCTATATTACTTCAGTAGTGTGTACGCAGGTAGTATTTATGATATAATTAACGGTCACTCACCACGGTGTCCTTCTCGCTGACTACTTCTGCCTGGTTCGTCGCAACGGTCATCGTCACCGTCCCTTCGTCCCCTGCAGCTTGTCCCTCTCCTCCGACGCCAGGGCCCTTCTCCTCCTCCTCCTCAGCCGTCCCAGGAGCGGTGGCCTTCTTCCTCCCGCGATGTCGGGCGCCTCTGGACCTGTTGGCCTTCTTCGAGGTGGTCCTGGGCCTGGAAGGGCGCCCGCGCTTCCTGCTCGGGGCCTCCGATTCTGGTTCAGTGGCCTCTGACACCGACTCTCTCCCGCTGTCCTTGTACGGCGGCGGGGACGGCATCCTTTCGGCCCGTGCTGCTCTGGGCGGCCTCGACGCTGTCGCTGCCGTCGTCCTTAACGCCTCTGTCTGCGTCGCGGCGCCCTCCTTTGCGGAGTCCGCCCCTTCCTCCTCCTCCCCGACCCTGGTTCTCCGCCGCCGCGTGCACCTCCTCTGTCTCGACTCGGTGTCCACCTCACTGGCCTTCTCAGCTCCCACGTCTTGCTTGGAACTCTTGCCAGGGCCCTCCCCGAACCTCCTGGCTCTTCTGACTGGCGATGATGACCGAACGGTCATCTCGCTCTGCTTGGCACCGGCTCTTTCCGCCCTGTCGTCAGAATCTTTAGATGCGCCAGACTCGTCTCCGCCCTTGGTCCTGTCGCCACTACTATAATCTTTGGATCTCCTTGATCTCCTAGTCGTAGGTACGTGCGTCCTCTTGCCCTGTTCGTCTGCTGCCTCGCTGCTGCCGGCCACGGCCACTCTGGTAGACCGTTCAAATTTTCTGGTGGACGACGACAATGCAACTTGAGTCTCTTTCAGATTGCCATCATCATTCTCCTCCTCCTCCCTTTCGGTACTACTGCCGTGCTCGGACTTTGACACCTCCGCAACCTTGCCCACGTCCTCCTTGTTCTTGTCACTGCTACCGCTGCTGCCGTCTCGAGGAGACTTCCTTGGCCTTCTTGATTCCCTGCTCGGTCTCTTGCCAGGATTCCTCCGCCGGGTCTGAAATCAGGGAAGCTTGATAAAACAATAAAAAAATGGGTGGGCGCGGTCAAAGGAGACAAAATAAAACTTCTTACCACGAACTCGCCGTCTCCTTCGTTCTCGTCGATGCCGATAGACTCGTCCTGGACCGTGGCAGTGGCCGCGGCCGCGTCCACTTCGGTCGGCCCAGCAAATGAGAGGATCATCTCGGCACTCGAGGCCCCCGCGGCAGGTGGGTCGTTGGTGGCGCTCTGATGATGTGGTTCGGGCAGAGGCTGCTGTCCAACCTGTGCCAGGTCTTGATGAGAGTCTTGTTGATCTGTCTGCTGCGGCCGCTGCTGTTGCTCCTGGAGTCCTTTCCCGTCGACGTCGACGTGCAAGATGATTTCTCCTTCCCCGACTGCACGTGCTTCTCCTCCTTCCTCCACCCTGAATACTACGGCTCCCTCCGGAATCTCCTCCAGCGTCTCCTGGTGTCCCTCAGTCCTTCCTTGTCGTTGCTGCCGTCTCGTTTCATGACCGTCTGCCGCGACAGCAACTGGGCAGGAACTGGAATCCACCGACATGTCGCCCGCTACCACGGAGGGCTGGGTCCCGCCCGCGTCGGAGGCGGTGTCCGCGGCCGGCACGTCCTCCGTCTTCACCCGCTCGATGACGTCCACGGCCTCCTTCAACCTTCTCCGCAGCTCTTGCTTCTTCTTTTGGATCTTCCTCTCCCTTTCCTGCAGCTTGACCCGTCTCGCCTCCTCCGCCATCTGCTCGGACTGCTCCACCAGCTTCTCGTAGTCGGCCAACTTGGCCTCCTCCTCAGCCAACATCCGCTCCCGTTTCTCCATTTCCGTCTCCGCCTCCGCCGTCGTCTCCCTCTCCTCTTCTTCCGACTCCCCTGTTGCTGTTGACGCTCTTTCACCCTGTATTTGCCGCGACCGGGACGGCGACAAAGCCTGGAGCACAATTGTGGACGTTGCTGGAGCGGGCAACGTCCCCGACGCCTCCGCAGTGTCCATTAAGTGCGGAGCGATCAAGGTGGAAGTCGACGACGAAGAAGGGGTCGATGGATTAAAAATGACGTAGTTATCGTCTCCTCCTCCTCTTCCACTTGCTACAGTAGTGGCGGTGCCTCCAGTGGACGAGTCTGCTGCCACCTTAGATCTCTTCCGTGGAGGTTGGTGGTCGGTGTCGCCGGTGCTACTGGACGTGGGAACGGAAGAAGAGGCGTTAGCTTCGTTCTGCTGTTGCGGCTGTTGGACGAAGATGATCTGCTGTCCCATGGGTTGTTGGTGCGCCAGCCTCATCTGCTGCTGCCTCCACTGCGTGCCAGTTGGGTGGCCCAGGAACTGGCGCTGAAGCTCGGGGTCCTGCGGAATTGATAAGAAAAAAAAGTCACGACAAGTTGTCATTCCGACCATGTCCAGGACCAGAGCAAGTGATATCCCCTCCCACCTGCATCACGTCGAAGGTGTCCCGGTACTGCAGGTTCTCCGCTTGCATCCGCCGCTGCACCGCCTCCGCTCTCTGCTGCCTGTAGCTGCGGGGAGGCCTCCCCCTCGGCAGCACGGTGGAGATGAGCTTGCTCTCAGCCATGATCCGGGATGCCTGCGCAGCGGGACTCTCGGTGCTCTGGGAGGGCGAGTTGTCCAGGGCGGCGAAGACCTCGTCCGGGAGAAACCTTGACGTGGCATCCTCCACCCCGTCGCCGTCGTCATCGTCTGGCGGGGGGGCCGGGATTCTGCCGGCGTAGGCCCTGCGCTCGGTCGACCTGCTAGGCCCGGGCGGTGGGACACGAGACGCTCTCTCTCCGATCAGCACGGACGGGACAGACGACGTTGAGGACGAGGACGACGACGGGGCCGAAGTCAAGGGGGGCGAGGACATCATGGTGGCTGCTGCGCCGTAGTGCACCCGGCTCTGGTGCTTCTGCACCGCGTGGAAGTTCCTGAACCTGACCCCACATATGGTGCACTCCACGGATCCCTCCCTGGTGGTGACCCCAGGGCAGGTGCGGAAGTGGCCCACCATCCCCTGAAGGGTGAGGAGGCTGAGCCTGCATCTCTGGTGCGGGCAGGTCGCGTAGCCATCCCGGGCGAGCTGCGCGCGCCACCGCTCGGCGCGTTCGGCGGCGGAGGCCAACTCGGCCGCCTCCTCCTCGTCCTCCCCCCCGTCCGCACCAGAGGCCAGGAGGCGGCCGTCGGAAGTCTGGTAGAACACGCGCCGCATGGAGCGAGGAGAAACCAGGGCCTGTCAAATGAAGGAAACGAATCGATTAGAACCTACAAAAGGACTGCTTTCTCGTGAAATTCTCAGACGAAGAGAAAAAAAAATCATTGGACAATTCATATTTAAGACATCTTACAAAAAAATGTAATGTGAAAGCTAAAAAGACTTTAACATTTACTAATATCATTGAAATACATCTGAGGAGAACTGGTCTGATTTTGTACAGTAGTACCTACATAAGATTTTGCAAGATATTTTAGAAGCGCATCAGATATATGGATTTCAATTTGATATTTTTAAAAAATCTGGGAATTCCCTAGTTGCAAAAATGGTTGAGTTGAGCGGGTTGTCCTGCAGGATGAAGAGGGAAAAGACGCGCAACCAAGTGAGCGTATGTAGAGGGTAGAGAGGGGGAGATTACTCTTAGAGAAAGTCACGGAGTCCTTTACTAAACTTCAGACGTACGTACGGTCATGAAATGAAGTGATCCGAGGGCGCAGAGGTCGAGGGGTCAAATATGAGTGTTCTCTGGCCACGGCCACACCGCACAATTCATGTTGAGGCCATTAAGTCCAAAACGAGACACGCTTCTTTCTCCTTCTTCTTCTTCTTCCAGAAAACGGATAATTCAGCTGTTTTCGTGGTGACTCGCTGCTACGCCTGCGCAGAGAGCCTGCGTGGCGTGGCGTGGCGTGGCTTGGGGGTCGAGAGGAGAGGCGACTGGCGGTGGCGGTGGCGGAGCCCAGTGTCGAAGCTGAAGGTTGTTTGCGGCGGGCAGGGCAGCAGAAACACAAAAGTGTGCGCATGCGCACTCGCCGCCCCGTGCTGGCGCGTCTACTGCGCTGTCTATTTGTTTGTGTGTCCGGTTATCGCCAAAGAGTGAAACTGTGGTCTGTGAATCGTTGGTGAGTGGTGACGTCAACGTCGCTTTACAGTTTTACACATCCAACCTGTGCCACCTGAACAAGATTAGGCTTAACAACCTGATCCTACGGTGGAGTACTAACACCGTATAAAAGGCAGATGCCTGTGACATTTGTGAGGGAAGAGCGAAAAAGACCGCGTCATGACAAAGGCTCTGGAGTGGATCACGGCTGCGGTGGCAGTGGCGGCGGTGTGGTATGCCATGTGGACTGGCCACTTGGCATCTGAGTGGGTGACCAGGAACCCGACGCTGGCCATGTGGTGGCCAGTGGCAGTAGTGGCTATCTTCGGGATCTACTGTGCCTGCGTGATTACCTACAGGGTGGCCACGTTTAACGACTGTGAAGAGGCAGCCGTGGAGCTCAAACGGGAGATCCAGGAGGCCAGGGCAGACTTGAAGAAGAGAGGAATCAAACTGTGATGAGGAGAAAGCGGCTGGGTGATTTTTTTTTTGGTTCAGTTTGCATTTACCAAATAAGGCTGCAACAATGATAAATAAAGCAGGGTAATTAAAGTCCAGTTTAACTAGAATGAGTTTTCCATGAATGCGTACTACGTGTCAGGCAAGCCCTTGCGTGCACAGAAAGAGAGGGATCTTAATGCATTATCCACATATTTTGGTTGACTAGCGACTCGAAAAGAAAATCAATTGACCAATTGGATCAAATGACCTCGGAGGTCAGATCTGACTTCATTTGTTCTTTTGATCCAAAATCTGATTCTTTTTACCATTTTGGTATCCCCAGTGTGGCTCATCATGTAATCCTTAGCTGTTAGTTCAAGTTTTTTTAATTTTTATCATCTTTTTACGACCATTTTTGGTTGTCACATCTGGATCAAATTTTAGGAAAGATCAGTCCAACGGTCTGGCCTGCAAGTTGCAACAGAGCCAGAGAGAGAGAGGATATTTGCTCATACCTATGCGTACAATGTAAAAGATGGTAAATTCACAGTGCTTTAAATTGGAATCTTAACGCCTTTTTCTTTGCTGGTACACTATTTGATAGATTAGACAAGTAATGTGTAATCCGCCACATTTTTTCTATACTGTAGTGGCCTCTTCCTGAACCTCGTTGCCTCCCTCTTCCATCTCCTGCACTGCTGCTACATCATCTTCCTCTTGACGTCTCTTGTTCCTCCACCACCCGGGCAGCCAAAGGGCCCGCCTCCAACCTCGCTTGCTCCGATAAATCATCCAGGCCACTGCCGCTACCTATAAACACGAACTTATACAGCACATACGGTACACCATTCCATTCAGTGTTGCCAACTGGCATTTTTCAATGCCAGATTTCATAAATATGGCATTTTAAAAAATGATTTGGCATTGAAAATATTGAAATTTATTTACTGTTTGGCATTTTTTCACAAAAATTCTTTTTTATTGTTTGGCATTAGGAATTTTGAAATTTATTTAATAAAGTCATGAATCTGGCATTATTTGTCCAGGAATTTGGCATTTTGTTATCACTAAAACCTGGCAACACTGATTCCATTACATGACACACATAGCAGAAGACAGCACTAGCGATACAGAGTAATATGATCTTCCTACCTGCAGGCATAAGGCCGGTGCGATCAGGATCTTTGATATCAGTACGGAGTCTTGCATGAGTTTAACTCTTGAGACGGTCACAAGGATCACGGCTAGATAGGCGGCCTCATGATAGATGTCAACTAAGAGAGATGCTGCCGCTTCCCCAGCACAAGAGGCGGAGTCGAGGTCGAGAACGGACACCTTCAGCAACCTGAGAAGACCTGCGGATAAGTTTTTTTTTTAAGTGCATTCATGTGGAACAGAAAAGACACCAGGCATGGCGGTGTAAATAGTGCTAACCTGTCTTTACTATACTACCAAGCTTTATATCTGAGGTTGCAAAACTGTCCACCACAAACAGGTGCCAGGCTGCCCAAGTTAGGTAGAGGATGAGAAGGTAAAGTGCTTCTTCACGACCTCTCCGCCCAGACCCGTCGAGAATCCACATCCTGCAACAAATTTGAAGGTAAAAAAAAATCTCAATTTCAAAGGTTGTCCTTGCACTGCTGTGCTGAAGCTTGTGCTGACGGCAAAAGTACGGTATGTACGTAGTTACTTGGTCACGTAATAACCGTGGTGGATCAAAACTGTTGCAGGACCAAAGGACATGCATATTCCAGTAAGGATTCGCTCCAGCGCCCATAGCTTTTTTCTTGGCATGGCGGTAGATTCTTCTTGGTCCCC
>JAAUYM010129922.1_pt1 | contig 14583 bp, 13 predicted proteins | sample 7278001 | NCBI WGS metagenome assembly JAAUYM01 (sample SAMN14350224, study PRJNA611818) | marine sediment metagenome | isolation source: surface marine sediment (1.8m) | place: French Polynesia: Moorea | collected 2018-08
AGAGGGCGAAGTATACGTAATAAGTCAAAATGTACGTAAAAGTTTATGATGAAAGTTCCTTTTTGTGGGGGCGACAAAGCAACAGTCCTACAAATACTCACGGCTGACATTTATCTTTTGTCGTCTTTCAAGTTTACGCCTAGTAGTACACAATATTAGACGATGCAAGTAAGGTGCACTCCATCCTGAGAGACAACTTGCATGAATCCTCCACCCTCCTGTTCCCCCCCCCCCCAAGATATAGTGAGAGAGAGGAAGCCTGGGCAAGAGGCCTGGCCACACTACTAAACGGAGGAGAAGGAAGACAAGGAGGGAAGAGGGGCGATGAGAACATGCTGCAAACAATTTCATGCGGAGCCTATGGACCAGTAAGAAACAGAACTACTGTATATGCATTAATATGCGCTTGTGCGCAAGTAATCAATTGTAATTAATGGCACACACACGGCCACTACACTGTTCCATTTTTCTTTGGCAAAGTTTCGAGGTTCGTGCATAAGTTTTAGGAGTCCATGGCGGCGACGGGAGAGAGGGGGGGAAAAAAGTCAATACAATCTGGGCAAGTTCGCCAAGTGAGAGTGCGAAGGAGAGAGGAGGATAGAAAAGCTGGTGAGGTAAACGGCGGTCGGACGAGGAGGAGGAGGAGAAAAAGAAGTGAAAGAGAACGCAGCATCCTTGAACATCCTTCCTTCCTCCTCCTCCTCCTTTTTGGGAAGAATAAGAGGTCAGGCCAGGACAGAAAGTCTTGTGTGTGTGTGTGCATGGGACGAGGACGTGGGGAGGGAGACGGAGGAGGTGACTGGTAAACGAGAGGAAGAAGATGTACAACGTGTCCAAGAGGCTGACCAGCGCCTACGGGGCAGAGCTGGAGCCAAAACCAGTCGGTCCAGTAAGAACCGCCATCAAGGTACCTAGTACTTGGGGAGGACACATTGACCTGATTTCTTCCACCTCTCTCTCTGCCAGATAATGCCGTCCGTGACGGGCGAAACCCGAAGGATGACCAATGTCAAGCTGTCCAACGGAGAATGCATTCAGGTGGGGGGAGGAAGGGAACGGGAGGCAGCAACTCACTTTTTGAGGCTTTTTTCAATTTTTTTTTTCTCATATTTTTTTTTTGGTATACCAGGGCATCCGTCGCAACGATGAGAGCGACTTGAGGGGCAACAAAGAGAACCAGCTATGCGGCGAGGACGGCGGCAGGAACTTCAAGCCCCTCCGGTACACCCCGGGCCTCAAGTGCGACGCCCACCTGGAGAGCCTGAGGCCGGAGAGGAGCAACCACCACCAGGCGTTCACCGGGCCGGAGCAGTACGGGTGGAGGAAGAAGCTCATCCAGCCGCAGGAGACCTACGAGGGGAGCTTCGCGGACGCGGACCTGGAGAAGTTCAGGCCGGAGCCGAAGAAGACGGTTAGTAGGAATTTAATATTAAGCTGCATGCTGCTGTTGCTGTTGTCGTTGCTGCTACTACCACTGCTGGCTCTAGCTGAGGGAAGAAATTGGAAAAGAATAGCAAAGTGTGACTAAACTTTCTAGGTTGGATCTGACCCTTGGTATACCTCCAGGGTTCCCGACCCTGAGTATTTTCCTGTGAATGAGCGACTAGCCGGGCACCAGATGGGAAACCTGCCCGCGGTGGCGCCGGGCCCGTACGAGCAGGTCTACCCGCAGGACGAGCTCAGTCGCATCAAGATGCGCAACCGCCGCTTCCAGAACTCCATGTCCGGCGGCGCGCCCGCCCCGCCCCCGCCGGAGGTCGACCCGGCCATGATGATGGTGGCGCCCGGATACCCGTCCGTCCCGACGCACCCGATGATGATCTCCCCGCAGGCCTACTACGGTGGCTTCTGTCCTCCCATGGGCTACCCGATGGGCTACCCGCCCATGGGCATGATGGCCCCTCCTCCACCCCCGCCCATGATGATGCCTCAGCCGCAGGCGCCGTCGGAGGAGGGCCCCTCTCCGCTGGACGACCTGAAGGTGCTGGACCAAGAGCTGAACGTCACGCGCCGAGTCACCAGGCCCTTCATCCCCACCGACTCGCCGGAATACCAGGGACTCAAGAAGCAAAGGGACTTCATGGAGGAGCCGCTCATGCCCATCCCGGTGCAGAAGCCGAAAAGGTTCGACTTTGTTGCTGGAAAGCACCCCGTTAAACTGTGCAGCTTTTATGATTTCCAAATCCACCCTTCCAGCGCGGTGGAGCTGTGCCCCACCTCAGTGGACCAGCTGCCCAAGCCCAAGAGGTCGCCCAAGGCGCCCAAGAAGGGAACGGAGGAGGACGCCATAGCCGCGGCCAGGCAGAACAGGAAACAGGACGTGAGGATCGCTGACCAGATCGCCATCAGGTCCATGGTGCTGGGAAAGAACCTTCCCAGCGTGGGAGGGTCCGGGGCCGCGGGCAGCGGCGTCGTCAGCCCCGGGAGCCGCAAGGGCGCCCGGAGCTCCTCCCTCCCCTCCTCAGGGCCGGCCCTATCCATCGCCAGCCCGGAGATGGCACCGGCGAGCCCCATCCAGCAAGAGGAGGAATGATTTGGAGAGCACGAGATTCCACAAATTTTAAATGCCGGAGGAAAAAAGAAGTGAGAGGGTAACGGCAATAAGGAAGCAAAATGGCAGAGAATTTTTTTTAATACATAAACAGCAAACCAGCCGTTATGAATGTTTGGTATCAATATCTCCTGCAGAGAGAAATGAAAGAAAGAGAAGTTACATTGTTATATAGGCAGTTCCATTTCTTTGCCAAATTCCACATTATATGTGCTATCACCATCTAATGTTCAAGGAATTTCCTATTCTATAAAAAGGACCAAGGTCAATAAAGTCCCTTTCAGAAGGACTTTTTATATGCGCATTCTGCACAACATGTTTAAAAGGGAGATTAAATATTGACCTGGTAAATTTATTTACTAGACTGGCACTTTTTTCCAGACCTCTAATTTTAGTACTTTATCTTGATTGGCTGAGAAAAGGATGCCAAGCACCATCAGGCAATCGGGATGATCGAAGCACTGACTCCGTGACTGTCGGATGGCATACGATTGCCAACAGGTGGAAGTAAATAATGGAACTTCTTCTTCCCCCCTTTCCTGATCCGGAGACGAACCCGGTCCTGTGGAGGCCTTGGAGGTGAAAGTCGGCGAAGGCACGGTCGTCCTCCAGCATCACGTCCGTCGTGCGCGGGACGGAGGAGGTCGAGGTCAGGTAGTGAGTAGGAAGCAGGGAGGTCGCGGAGGAAGCAGAAGACGCCACGACTCCTCCAATGTGGTGGTGCAAACAGGTGGCGGTCGGGTACTCCGGGTGCAGCGGAGGGACGGGGTCGAGTTGATGTTTCGTTTTTATGGATGGAGTGAAATAGACAGCGCTAGCAAAGACAACAGTGACATCGAATGAGAGCTTCTTCCCAGTCTGGCTCAATTGTTACATTCATCAATGGCAGTCCCGGAGAATTCCATGATTTATCACTCAGAACATAGTGCATGTTAGAACACCAAAATACTCTTACAACAGGCACTGTCTGACTATAATCTGCTTTTCTCCTTCCTTCCTTTCAGACGTGCCTGGTGGCCAGTGCCATGATCTTGGTGTAGTCGGCCCTCTTCGGGTGGGACTTGAGCTTGAGCATCGGCCGGATGCAGTTGGGTATCGGGGCGTGGATCCTGGTCCCCAGCGGGTTGCCGTTGGGCTCGATGAGCACCACGTTGTTCGTGTCGAACTTGGGCACGTTGGCCCTCTGGTTAACCTTGATGCCGACCAGGATGCCCTGGATCTTCTCCCCCCTGACGGCACAGAGGACGCGGTCGCCCAGAGCGCCGTACTCGGCGTGGGGCCTCTTCTGGTGCTTGTCTGCATAGACTCTGATGATTCTGCAAGAAAACAAAAAATATGTAAATCGAATCATATTCATCTATACATTTAACCATCTTACTTGGGCGGCTTTCCCTCTGCCATGGCCTCCCTGCCGATTTTGGAGTTGTCCACGCACCGGAGCCTGGTCAGCTTCTGCACCCCCCAGGTGTGCGGTTCGTGATAGTGCTTCCTGTGGGTCAGGTGGAACTTGTAGTTCGGCCAGGCGGCCATGGCACTGGTGTCGTCGTAGCGCCAGGTGGCGCGACTGCGTCGTGCCAGGGATACGGGTTGGAAGGGCCTCAACATTGAAGACAGGCGCGACCACGTGCAGAAGGAGGCGCCAATCATGACTGAGAGACTTCTCTTTACAACACGTTCTCGACGACTGTGGCCTCCTTGGCTTGGCGATTTTGTCTACGTACATCAGATTCAGATCAGAGCTTGGAGACTTCTTTATTTACTCTTGTAGTTGTTGTGATCACCACACAGTGCTGCCAGATTTTCCGACTAAAAGAGAACCAAGACTCCTTTCGAAAAGAAACCAACAGTAAACAAATTTCTACTGAAAAGGAATCAAGTCATAATTTATTCCATTTTGATTAGCAAAGTTGTATGACTTTGAGACTCAGAAGGAACTAGTTTGGCTCCTTTTTTGAAGCCATCTGGCAGCACTGCCACGACAGCTGTCGATGTTTTTTTTTAGGAGCAAATCAGCTGTACCTCCCCGACCAGGTATAAAGTTATAAACAAACAAGCAAGGAAAAAGCGTTGTGGTGAGAGTGGCTCAAGCATAGCGCAAAATTACCAAGTTTTGGTTTCGGGCAATGAACACTTGGAAAGTTTGGAACATCCAACATAGACACTGGACTGGAAGTCCTCGTCGTTTCTAGGAATACTTGTAGTTACTAGTGATGTTTCAGCACTGTTTGAAGCTGCTTCCTCCGTCCTCGTCCTGCCTAAGACATCCTGGACGGTCCCACTCCAGTCGTCACTCTCCTTACTGTGTGACGACCCCGATCTTCTACGTGAACTCCTCCCCTCACCTGGGGAACTTGTTACACGGCGCTCCTGGCGGACGCGCAGGCCAGGTTCCTCTTTAACCTCGACGTCGATGGTGCTTTACGGCAGGGACATCCTGGTGGTGTGTGCCACTAACTGTCACTGGGCCCTGGACAATGCCCTCTGCTGCCCTGGCCGGCTCAACTAAGTCATTCTGGTGCTGCTGCCCTCAGACCAGCTCCGGGTCCGGATACTCCAGCAACTGTCCAGCCCGATGCCCCTGGCATATGGGGTCGACCTGGAGGCCGTGGCCTTGACGATGCCTCCAATGGCATCGGGGGCAGATCTGAATAACCTCTGCAAGGAGGTGGCAATAAATGCCTCAACTAAAGGTGGGCAGGGTTTTTTTAGTTGCTGGGTTACTTTAACGATGAATGGTCCTGAGAACGTTATATTTATTCTCTTAGGAGGACTCTGCATCAATGAAGTGAAGGTAACTTGGTCTGATTTTGACAGGGCCATGAGTGACATGGAGATCTCCATCACCCAGGACTTGTTCAACAGACACCTTAAGTTTGCACAAGCAAAAATATATAAAAATGGTAAAAAATAAACTACTGGTTCAATGAAGTATCATAATTTTTAATGTTCTTCAAAGTCTACACCATACTAAAAACAGCCGTTTCAAATATTTTTTACAAACTACAATTTTTTTTTGCTTCAATGACACTTACAAAAACTACAACCCAAATATTTGTCTGATATCTTGAATTCTCTGTTCCCTCCTCTGAACCTCCGTCTGCCTGAACGCGCCAGAGATGAGCTGCTTTTTCTTTTCCTGCAGTGCCAGCATTCTTTCTTCGATGCTAGAGGAAGAAAAAAAAATAGGAAAAAAAACATTTCCTACGTGGAATCGGGACCCGACACTGATCTTCACGTCTCAACTTACCTGTCCTGCATGACAAACTTGGTCACGGTGACATCCTGGACCTGCCCGAGCCGGTGGATCCTGTCGAAGCACTGGTCCTCGGTCGCCGGGTTCCACGCGGGGTCGAGGAGGATCATCCGGTTGGCCGCCGTCAGGTTCAGCCCAACCCCACCTGCGCAGCACACACGCTCTTCACAAGCTGCTTCATTTTTCGCACATGCACGGTGCCACCAACTCACCAGCTTTCAGAGAGAGCAGCAAGACCTCGGGCGACCCCGAAGACTGGTCTTGAAAGTCCGCAATGACTTCTGACCGCTGTCTGGAGGACATGGTGCCGTCGAGTCTCGTGTATCGAAATTTTGAGTCCGTCAGCAGCGGCTACAAAACAAAAAAAGTTTTAACTTTCCTTCAAAAGTCAATTTCACGAGGAATTTATAATCTTTCCCCCACCTGCAGGATGGAGAGGTAGCTGGTGAACTGCGAGACTACGATGGTCTTCTGCCCCGGGAAGTCTCTCCGGGTCCCCTCCAGCTCCCGGAGAGCCGCGTTCACCTTGGTGGAACTCACCTCTACCGCGATGTCCTCGAAAGGATCTCTACACGTATACGGAAAGAGACGGTATCAACGTCGGCATTACCACCTGCTGGTAGCGGCACAGCTTGCTCGCAAACCACCTCTCAAAGTCGTCGTCTTCGTCCTCTTCCTCGTCCTTGGCGGCCTCCAGCAGGTCGTGCTTGCCGATGTCCGTGCGGCAGAGCGGACAGCGGGCCGGCGGCGGGCAGGCGGTCTCGATCACCTGGGTGATGCAGGGTCTGCAGTACACGTGCTGGCAGACGGTGATGACCGGCATGTTGATGTCGGAGAGGCAGACGGAGCAGTCGTCCGTGATCCCGTCCCTGATCATCTGCCTCAGCCTCTCCGCCATCTCGCGCCCTCTCTCCGACGTCTCGGCTTTGGAGGCCGCCGCCGCCGCCTCCGCCTCCTCCTGCTGCCGCACCATCTCCATGATGTCGTCCAGTGCGCCGCCCTCCTTCATGTCCTTCCACTTGATAGGCAGGAGCTCCTCGTGGCAGCAGAGCTGCCTGAGGCGCATCATGATGGCGAAGACATGGGCATAATTCCTGAGCAGGGTGCCTCGCCTCAGAAACCTAAAACATTTGTTTTACCCAATGGTAATACACGTCATCCGTTTATGAGTCAAATGCCTCTTACCTTAGAATCATGTCTCGTCCTTTTGTCTCGTAGGCCTTGTAGATTGCCCTCTCCTCCTGTGTGAACTCCAGCCGGCGGACCCTGATGTCCTTCTTGGGAAGCTTGACCAGTGGCTGGCCGTTAACCTCGTCCTCCTTCGTGCGTCGCAGACAGATGGCTTCTATGACCGTCTGGAGGCGCTGCAGTCCCCTTGGGTCACCGTGCCTCACCCGGTTCTCGATGTCCCGTTTGAAGTGGGGCCGGTGCGACGCGTACGGCTCGAACTTCAGCCAGAACAGCAAGGACCACAGCTCTCCCAAATTGTTCTGAATCGGAGTCCCTAAAAAAACCCGGAAGGTTTAGGTAGTGAACACCCTGTTAAAAAAAAGTAGGAAGACGCCTTAAATACCCGAAATGATCCATTTCCTGTCTGCCTTGAGCATGGCGGCCGCCTTGGCAGTCTTCGTGCGGTGGTTCTTGATGCCGTGCCCCTCGTCCAGGCAGACCCTGAGCCACCTGGTGGCGAGCAGCGGGGAGTGGGAGCGAGAGCCGAACTCGGCCGACAGCGTTCCGTAGGTGGTCAGCACCACGTCCTGGTCCGAGAGGGTGGTGCTCAGCGACGCCTTGCTCTGCCCGTAGTGCACGAACAGCTTCAGGTCGACCCTCCTGTCCACGTGAATGTCGACTTGCTCGATCCAGTGAGAGATGAGAGAGGCCGGCGTGACAATGAGCGTCGCCCCCGGCCTCCTCCCCTTGAGGGCCGGCTTTCCCGGCACGACCACCAGCTTGCACTTCTGCTCCGGGGTCAGCTCCGGAGCCCCGACCAGCTCCTTGCTCAGCTGCTCGCTGGCCTTGGGCGGCGTCCTGTTCGTCTGTGATGTCGACGGGACGGCGTCCAAGTCCGGCAGCTCCTCCTCGTCTTCTTCCACTTCGTCTTTCTCTTCCTCTTCCTCTTCGTCCTCTTCTTCGCCTTCCGGGTCTGCCAGACGAGGGAACTTGCTGTCTTGCGATGTCTCGCCGTTGTCCGGTCTCCTCCGCTTGCCGACACCACCTCTCTCCTTCTCGTTCTCGTCCTCCTCTGAACCGTCATCGCCGGCCCCGTCCACGTTCAGCTTGGGTCGGAACTTTCTGTCCCTCTCGGCCTCGGTCATGCCCAGGTACTCCTCGTCGTCGCTCAGCCCGTCGTTGTGGTGGAGGCTGCTGTCCTGCGAGCTGCTTCCGCTGTTCAGCAGCTCGCTCGTCTTCCTCTCGTCGATACCCAGTCTCTCGGACAGACTGGCGGCCTTGGTGCCCTCCAGCATGGAGTCAAACTCATCGGGCGAGTCATCCTCAGAGAGCAGGCTCTCGTCAATCTGTTCCAGATCCCGCGCGATGTCCGCCTTGGAGGTCCCGCCGCCACCGCCGTTCATCCCGTCGCCGGCTAGCACGGCGATGGCGCTCACCTTCGGCTTGGACGACTTCACCTTCCCCCTCGTGTCCTTTCGTCGCCCGCTCTCCCTCCTATTCCCCAGCAAGTCGGAAAGGCTGAGGCTGCTTGCTATCTTGGACCTGCTCAGCGTCGACCCCGCTTCCTGCCGTTCCGACCCGTCGTCACCCTCCCTCTGCCACGGCCTCTCCTGCGCGCCTCTCAGCTGCTGAGGGAGAAATCTCAACACCGCCTTGTCCAGTCTCCGCTGGAAGTTGATCTGGGGTCTTGCGAGGGGCCTGCCGTCGTGAAAGTTGGTCAGTATCAGGGCGAGGATGCTCAGGGTCTTCCCCAGTCCCATGTCGTCCGCGAGTACCCCGCCGTTCACCCCAATGTTCTTGGTGTTCTCCCTTTTGGCCATCCAGGCCAGGGCGTACATCTGGTGCGGATATAGCCTGGTGCATATCGCCTTGCACGCCTGGAAGAAGAATGAAGATATACCACATGATCATTGATATGTATGTGATTTACGAACATACTGTATATGTTTTCATGTATTTTGGCACTTCTGGGATATAGAACAGAATTTGGCTTTTCAAGAAAAATGTCACTGAGTAAGATCTGCCTTGCCTCAAGTCATAATTCCTGCACTTAACTTTTGACTTCTAACACGTTCAACTTACAAGTTTCGAGGAGAAGTGAAATGTGGTACAATTTTCGGAACTTTTTCAAGTTAAAACTTTTTAAAAAATCATACAAAAGCAAAAGTGTTTTTAATGAAGATGGAATGCACATTTCTTGCTTTTTAACCTTGAAAATTTCACACTTTTTTCGGTCTTGGTCACATGTTTTGCCCCTTGTTGGTCATATTAAAATAACACTGTTGGATGGCCTCACCTGCATGTGCTGTCCGTCTGCGTGCAGGAGCAGAGAGTTCTCGAACATCCTCCGCATCCTCCTGGTCACTTCGTCGTTGTTGAGGCGCCCATCTTGATATTGCTGTTGCTGCTGCTGCTGCTGTTGCTGCATGGATGTCCCGAGCACACCATCGTCCAAAGTAGGAGAGTCTGGAGGGCGGTACTCATCTCCGCTGCTGTCATCGTCATCCCCTCCCGCTGCAGAGGGTGCGGAATCATCTTCGTCATCCGGGATGACGGACACGCTCTGGTCGCCCCCATCACCCACGAAGGAGTCGCTCAGGTCCACGACGTCCGGGCTTACGTTGGCACCGGCCGCCGGAGAGGGTGCGGCATGGCCGCCCCTCCTCTTGCCTCTCCTCCCCCTTCTCCCTCCTCTTCTTGCCCTGGCCCCTCTCCTGCCCAGGAGGGGCCTGGCCGCCTCCAGGGACAGCCTCGCCGCGGCCTCGGCCGCCGAGGAGGCGTTGGCGGCCGCGCTGGTCACTTCCGCGGCCGCCTCCTGGACGGACCCGCCAGACGTGGAGGAGGAGGCGGCCACGTCCTCCAGCCTGTTGGCCGCGGCCGCCAGCCAGTTCCCCGCCGCCGCCGCCGCCCTCGCGCTCGTCACCATGCTCTCTCTGATCGCCCTCTGCAAGTCTTCCTCTTCTCTCCTCCTCAGGTCGGTGTCTATCCCAGCCATGGCCAAACTCTGCTGGAGTGCTTCGCGGAGCTCGTCGTCGTTGTCGTCGTGGTCCTCCTCGTGGCCATCGCTGGAACCGCTATCAACGCGGGGAGGAGGTTGTGCTTCGCGGATAAGCATTTTGGGAAGAGAAAAAAAAACGTTTTTGCGCCAACCAAAGTAAAAAAAATACATATAAACTTGCCTCACCTGTTGGTTGGTCCTGCCCAGGTCCTGGCTGATCTCTGCCTCCTCCTCCTCTTCCCCTGCCTCGCTGCCTGGCCTGCCGACCTCTTCTCGTGCGGGCCATGACCTTTTTTCCGAGGTCGAAGTCCCTCTTGTCCTCTTTTTCAGATCTTCTTTCGCCTTCTCTCCGCTCCGTTTGTCTCCCGCTCACTGCAGGTGTTGCCAGACGGTTGTTCAAGCTCTATCCTCAAAATTGCCAGATTTGGCAAAGCATAACAGGAAAGACTATCGTTCAAAATATGCAATTATTGCATTTTATTAATAAATTTTCCCAAGATATCTATATATTTTTTTACAGGAAAAAGCAACTAGTTGGTATTTTTTAGTTTTTTTGTCTCTGTTTACTTCATTTTTAAAAAAAAATCAAAGTAAGTCAGATTCAGCTTAAAGTATTAGGCTAATTACAAAACTTGAAAATCTACGGCCAAAAAGGCCAAATTTCAAAAATCAGGCTGACGATCGGATGGTCAAACTGGCAACACTGCTCACGGCAACAGTGGTTTGTTTTGTTTTCCTTTTTCTTGCGGTTTATTTGGTATAGTGATACGTGCGGGATACGGCTTCAAGTGGTACTTTATTGACAAGTTCTAAGAATAATAGTATGTAGTGCAATTATGTGTCGGAAGCACTTAAAATTACTCTTATACCAACTATTCAAGAGGTTCAAGTGAGGTCTGGCTCGATTTGACTCGATCCTTTACCGTGTCAAACTCTACTACAATCGGGTAAACAAGAGAGATCATAGAATTGCTCCTTGCTCTGTACTGTACTGTACCTTCCATCCATGTACCATTGGCTCTGTATTCCAAACAGGAGCTCTTTAGAATAATTATGGTGGACTTGACACATGGGGTGGAAACTGCAACCTCACGTGGCGGAGTGAGCTCCCCTTGAATCTCCAGACAGGCATGGAGGTGCCCAACCCGGGCGACCTGGATCTGCAGCTGTCCGAGCTGGAGATGCTCCGCTCCATGTTCCCCGGCGAGGGCGAGCTCGTCATGGACAGTCCGGCCGCGGAGGAGGACGTCCGAACGTGGCTGCGGCTAAACGAGAGAGGAGAAGCAACTGAGGTTTATTATTATTACTCGTATTATTTTATTATTATTTTTTTTATTTTTAAGTACATCTATATATCTGTGTTTTTTTTGCTTCAGTGGCTTCCCCCTCTCCTCTCTTTCTGCCTGACCCTCCGGCAAGAGGAAGCCTCCTCCTCCTCTTCCTCTTTCCCCTCCCCCCCGGTGGAGTTCAGAGCCACCCTGGGCAGGGCATACCCGTCAGCAGCCGTGGGGCAGCTGGAGGTTCACGCCAAGAGCGACGCCTTCTCCAGAGACTCGCAGGCCCAGCTGAACGCGGCCCTGAGGACCCAGCTGGAGGAATCTTCGGGCGAAGGCCAACTGGTCCTCGGGGTTCTGCTGCAGTGGCTGCAGGAGCACTGGACAGACTACAGGGTCTCCGCAGCCAGGGAGGAGGGAGGGGTGGCCAAGAGGACCGTCGGCAAGAAGGAGAGGACGTTCAGCAGGCTGTGGATCTACAGCCACCACATCTACAGCAAGACCAAGCGGAAGGACATCCTGGACCTGTCGTCGGAGTTCCAGCTGACCGGCTTCTCCATGCCCGGGAAGCCCGGGGTCGTCTGCCTGGAGGGATGCTCCAGAAACTGCGCGGAGGCCTGGGCGGCGATCAAGTCCTGGAACTGGAAGAAGATCAACGTGAAGGTGCAGGAGGACGAGGAGGTCGCTGACGACGTCGACCGCTGCAGGAGGTTCGAAGGTTTCCAGGAGATCGGCTTCGTCAAGAGCGGGGAGAGCAGGGACTACCACATGGACATGGGGGAGTTCTTCAACTTCCTGAAGAACCACCGGAGCGACTACATGTTCAAGGAACTTTTTGGCATCAGTAAGGCTTCGTGACAGTGCTACAGCTTATAATGGAATGTTGATGATAATTTTAATTAAGAAAAAAAAAACATTCTGCCATTTCTTTTCGTTATTTCAACGTTTTGAATCAATCAACTTTTTGCACTATCAGATACCCTCATCTGTCATCGTGCAATACATAGAAGCTTGAAAAGTGCAAAGGTCGTTTCGTACTTCGAAACTTACATCATAGTACAACAATGTGTAGCTACTACTACAGTCGAGTCATGGAATTCTCAGAGCTCGTGGTATGTACATGTACTGTAGAAGCACCGCAGTCTGCAGACTCAGCAGAAGAAGAGAAGAGAAGCGGAGGTTTCGTTCTCCTGAACTTCGACCAGCCACAACGCAACGTTGTCTGCACACAAACAGAAGCAGCCAGCGGGAGAGAGAGACGGAGAGAGAGAGAGAGAGAGACTAGCAACTAACAAGCATCGTTGACCCAGAGTAAAAGCATCTTTAGTACACAACTTACACATTTCCATTCATGCTTCTTTGCAAAGAATTCCACACTCCCAAGCTGCCGTCACCATGCCTCCTCCTTCTCCCTCCTCCTCCTCCTCGTTCCTGTCCAACTGGCGCCAGTGGACCATCTTTCACGTGTTCATGTTCGTCACCTTCCTGGTGTCCGGCGTGGCGGTGAACGCGGCCCAGCTGGTCCTCTTCGCCCTGCTGGGCACCTGGAACCGCCGCCTGTTCCGCCGCCTCAACTACTACCTGGTTTGGGTCATCTACACTCAGCTGCTCTTCCTGTCGGACTGGTGGTCCCGCAGCCGGGTGGTGCTGCAGGCCGAGCCGGACTTCCTCCGCCTGTGCGGCCGCGAGCACGCCCTCATCGTCATGAACCACCACTACGAGCTGGACTGGCTGTACGGGTGGATGGTGGCGGACCGGTTCGGGGTGCTGGGCAACGGGAGGGTCTTCCTCAAGCGGGCTCTGAGGTGGGCCCCGGTCATCGGGTGGTGCTGGAGCCTCAGCGACGTCATCTACCTGGACAGGGACTGGGAGAAGGACAAGGAGAACATTGCAAAAGGGGTGAGGAGGAGATCAATCATGCACAGATGGTCACTGTCGCCAACAGCTATTAATTTATCAGCTGCTATTGATGCTGTTCAGTTTTTAGCTGTTGGTCTTCTATAGTAGGTAGGTACATGGTGACGACGTCCTTGGAGTAGTAGTGTGCTGTTGCTCCTCTTCTTGAGGCTCCTCCAGCTTCGTTGGCGCGTTTTCTGAAGGCCATTAAAAAAACTTGTTTTCTTATCGTTGTTGTTGTTGTTGCTCCTGATTCAGCTTCCACCCACAGTAAGTTTGTCATCCTTCTACAGGTCCAAATCCATGGCGACTACCCTGACCCGATGGTGCTCCTCATCTTTGCTGAAGGAACACGCAAGACGCCGGAAAAGTTCAAGGCCAGCCAGGAGTTCGCCCTCAGCAGAGGGATGGAGCCCTTCAAGCACCACCTGGTGCCGAGGACCAAGGGGTTTGTGCACACCATCAGGACCCTGGACCCAGAGAAGGTGACGGCCATCTACGACGTCACCCTGGGCACAAACGAGCAGGAGGGGCACCCGGCCACCTTCGGGAGCATCATGGCCGGCAAGGCCACGGTGGCCGAGGCCTACGTCCGCCGCATCGAGACCAGGACGCTGCACGGGAAGACGGAGGCAGAGCTGGAGCAGTTCGTCATGGACCTGTACCGGAAGAAGGACGACCTGATGGACAACTACCTCTCCACGGGGTCCTTCACCAGGGACGGGAAGGACCCGAGTTTCGAGGACTTCCCCTCGCTGGAGCCGCCCGCCCGCCTCGGGTCGCTGCTCAACGTGCTGGCGCTCAACTTCCTGGTGGCGGCGCCGCTCGTCAGGCTGCTGCTGTCCATGCTGTCGTCCGGGTCGACGTGGCAGGTGGCGCTGGCGGTGGCGGCGCCGGCAACACTCTTCGCCGTCATGCACAAGATGCTGGACATGACCAAGGCCAGCAAGGGCAGCACCTACGGGGCGAAGAAGAAAGACTGAGAGTCCGAAAGGAGGAAACACAAATTTTGTGCTTGTGTGAGTTGTTTTTTTTTCTGGTTTTTATAGTACCTAGTACGTGTGACAACTAATGCGAATTCCGTACCGTTAGTGGTACGAAACAAATACTCGGATCAACCTACCTACTTCCTTTGCAAGTCGCTTCTCATAAGATGATAATTGATAATTGAATGGCTGTACCCACTGAGCTGTACGGCGCACACATGTTAATTAACACGACTCTCTCTCCGACAATTTCAAAATGCTCCAGGCGTTTCATTTCATTTATTGCATGTGTAGGTAGAGAGGTTGCACCAGATGTGTTCAACATTTCCGTTAGAGGTTCCTAGGACCCTACCAATAATCGGAGGCAGAAGTGAGACATAGTGAGCCTGCCCCATGCTTGGGTGAGGCTAGTGTGCGATAATGTTATCTGGGGGGAAGACTGAGCGATTATCTAG
>JAAUYM010087984.1_pt1 | contig 14575 bp, 18 predicted proteins | sample 7278001 | NCBI WGS metagenome assembly JAAUYM01 (sample SAMN14350224, study PRJNA611818) | marine sediment metagenome | isolation source: surface marine sediment (1.8m) | place: French Polynesia: Moorea | collected 2018-08
CCTGTTTGACGTTCGACAACTCTGTCTTTTGTCTCAATGCAGGTGACCCTCCCCCCCGTCTTTCTGTCCTCATTTCTTTTGAAGCCATTTTCAAATGTTTTGTATGGAATTTGGATAATTCATGTTAATAAATCTGACACTAATGAAAAATTCTGCTGTGTAACATATCTGACAACATAGTCAAAAGTCATTAATATCTGAGTAAAAGTTTTAAGAGCTTGAAGACTTCACTAAAGTCACTGAAGTAAGTCTAAGAAGTGTTGGCCTGATTTGGTACGGTAAGTACTCGTAGCACAAGATTTTTCAAGATACACTATTTTAAAAGTCATACTTACTACACTTAAAATGTAGGTATAATATCAGTAACACTTGAATGAGATACTTAACAGTATTTAGTAAGCTTTTTTAACCTTAAGCTTTTTGTAACCTTAAAGCTACAGTACATCTAAAATAGAGGCCTTGCAAAAACAGGCCAACGTTTCGCTTCCTTTCTAGGTCCGAGACTTCCTCGACTAAATTAAATTAAATTTTGCAAACGTAACAAACATTCGAAAAGGAGCGAGCAAGCCAGAAGCAAACAGTGAACAAACATCTCGGATCATCCTTCCCCCCCCCCGTCGGAGATGTCCAGCTTCCACGATCGCCTCTGGGAGAAGCTCCGTTGCCCCGACAGCGGGAGCGCCCGCATCGCCCGAGAGTTCGTCGCGGAGGTGGTCGGGACATTCCTGCTCGTCGGGTTCGGGGACGGGGCAGTTGCATCGGTCAGAAAAAGGGATAAAATAGAGAGAGAGAAAACTGAAAGCAGGGTTCCCATGCCAGAGAGGGAAGATTTTTTCTTTTTTTAAATGTCCGATTTCCCCTGTAGGCCGTCCTCTTCAAGACGGTGGACTCCAGCACCGGCGACTTCTTCTCCATCAACTGGGGCTACTCAATGGGTCTTATGCTGGGTATCATGGTGGGTCCTCCTCACTCCTCAGTTTACCCATAGGAAGGTTCCCCTCCTCCCTCCCGTCCGCTCCATTCAGGTGGCCGGCAGCGTGTCCGGCGCGCACCTGAACCCGGCCGTGACGACCACCATGGCGCTCCTGGGCAAGCTGGTCTGGTGGAAGATGTTCCACTACATGCTGGCGCAGTACTTGGGCGCCTTCCTGGGCGCCGCCTTGGTCTACAGCGTCTACTACCCCAAGCTCTCCAGCTACCACGGCGACAAGACCTCCCAGGTGACGAGCGCCGACAGGAGGGCCGCCACGGCCGGCATCTTCGCCACCTACCCGGACGGCAGCGGCAACATAGGGTCGGGATTCTACGTTGAGGCAGGCGATCGGATGGAGCACCATCCTCTCGGTCTCCCTCCGGGGTTGGCAAAGCATGCTGACAATGGAGACTTTTTTGTCGGTTTTTTTTTTAGCTTATCCTGACCAGCCTCTTGTTGTTTGGGGTGCTCGCCATCACCGACAGCAAGAACATGAAGGTGCCCTCCTACCTCTATCCCTTGTACATCGCACTCTTGCTCCTGGGCATCGGGATGTGCTTCGGCCCCGTCACTGGATACGCCATCAATCCAGCCAGGGACTTCATGCCCAGGTGCTCCGAAAAAAAAAAGACATACTAAAAAAGAGAGAAAGTATCATCCCACCTACCTACGATTATCCAGGGTTTTTACTGCCATGGCTGGATGGGGAGGCGGTGTCTTTTCCAGGCAGAACGGTTGGACTTGGGTGCCCATCGTAGCGCCGCACATTGGGGGCGCCATCGGAGGACTGGTGAGCCAACCTTTGGGTCTAGACTACCACTACTACTGTACTTTTTGCCTCACCCAAAGCTCTACATCCTGCTCATCGGCAACCACATCCCAGACGAAGAAGATCAAAGGACTGTCACAATCGCCGGAGTAAGTCTATGTCCAATTGTCTGTGTGAGACCCGTCCAGGAATAAATTCCTATGTACGGTACCTCTCTACTGCTATACCCATATTGCAGAGTAGAGCCTCACCGGAAACGCCCGCCCAGAAGGTGTCTTCGCCGGCGCCACCCAAGTCCCCCACGGCGGCCAGCAAGCCCAGCCTCCACCCGGCGTCACAGAAGCCCGGAGGTGACCAGCCTGTTGCCCTCCCACCGAAGGGCGTCCCGGCCACCGGCATGAGGGTTATGCATGACAAGAAGGGGGAGGACGAGGGGGAGGACGAGAAGCGGAAGGAGCGCCTGCCGTCCCTGCCCACCACGCCCAAGACCTCCCCGGAGACGGAGAAGAAAAAGCCGCCGAAGCCGCAAAAAGGTGTGGTGCTGCCGGAGCTAAACACGGACATGACAATTTCAAATGAGGACGTTCAGTGACGCTGCAATTGTTGGGTTGGAGGATGCCGTGGGATTGCTCAAGTGTGGATGGGAGAGAGGAAAAACGTGAAAAAAAAAGAAATTATTGTCAAGAAAGAAATCCACTGTATGGAACTCAAAAGAGAAGACTTGGAAATATACGTAGGTACTGAAAAGTTCACTTTTCTTGCAAATTCAAGTAAATTGGACAGAATTTCATGGTGAATTTTATGGGTAAATTTCAGGCTTTAAGAAGCTTTTGCAAAATCCAGATTTTTTGAGGGGTTAAGCAGCAAAGATGTCGCAGAATTGATTCTCTACCGTCCTACTTTCTTCGCCCTTGCGAATCCACAGGCTATCTTTTCCGTGGTCAAGCACCGCCTGGGAGGGTTGTCGCGGAAGTCCTCCCTGCAGATGGGACAGAGGGAAACCCGCTCATGCGTGGCGCACCCAGAGCACAGCCAGTGATCGTTCGAGCAGGCGAATATCCTGACCGGCTCCCCCACCGACATGTCCTCCATGCACACAGGGCACTCCAGCAGGTCCGCCAACATGGAGGCCAAGCCGGAGTCCCTCTCCTTCATGTCCACCTCCTCTTCCTGCCGTGACCCCTCCGGCCGAAACATCTTCAAAAGTCTTTCCTTGTAGCTGCTGAGCAGCAATTTCAGTCCCTGATCCTCTTCGCTAAGGCAGCTCTGTTGCTGCTGCAGGCCGATGCACCTCCTCAGCAGATCCAGAGCATCCGCGTTGTCAAAGTTAAACCATCTGAAAGAAAAGGGCAGGGAAGGAGGGCTTATGTAAAGTAGCCTTTATGTATGTACAGGTACGTATCAAGGTGCGGAAACAGTAGCATAGGAGCAAATAGCAGCGGCAACGACAGCAATGTTTAAAACATCAGGGAGGGCAGTAGCAAGGAAAGCCAAGGAGACCTTGTCATTTCGGTGGCCAGCACAAAGTGGTCTCTGCCAATGGCAATCTCGACCGCCCTTTCCGGCCGGCAGTGTCGCCTCGTCCTCTTCCGCCGCCGCCTCCCCGCGAAGAAGCACCGCGCGAGGTCGGCGTGGCCCGAGGCCGCGGCGACCTCGGCGCAGTTGAGGCCGCGCTCCTCGGGCGAGCGGGCGCCGACCAGGGCGTCGAGCCACTCGTCCGACGCCGACGCGGTCCTCAGGATGGTCCTGGCCAGCCGGGCGTCGCCTCTCGCCAGGGCCAGGTGGAGGCAGTTCGGGGTGGCGGTCGAAAGGGGGAAGAGGAGGACGTCCGGCCGGCGCCGGAGGAGGGAGCGCGCGCGGCCAACGTGCCCGTAGATGCAAGAGTGAAGAAAGGCCTCTTCAAGCTTGGGAAACTGCTTTAAGCCTAAATTGCGAAATAGACAATGTACTGTGCTGCATGTAGTACATTCATACTATTCGTCAAGAAATTAATTGTTACCTGGTATTTTCTTGATGGCGATCGCCTCTCTTTCATTTTCTTTGCTGTCATTGTTGACGTCTTTGAGGAACGCCTTGAGCAGGATGTAGTAATAGACATGGAGGGCGAAGAATCCGATCCCGACGCCCGTCTCGTCGCTGCCGACGACCCGGTGCCAGGTGGAGAAGTCCGCGTGGTGATCCCCCACGGGGTACATCAGCGCCAGCATGAAGGGCCAGGTGGCGGGGGAGTCCGTCCACAGGCTCCCGAACTGGGTGCCCAGCCAGCGGTCAAACATGACTCTCAGGTACTGCCGCTCCGCGTCCCCCCGCATCCACCTGGCAGCCGCCCAACCGCACAGGTGCCGCGCCAGCGGGTTGGCGAACGCCAGCGCCGCCGCCACCGCCGAGAATCGCCGCAGCCGCAGCCGCAGCCGCCGCAGGCCAACAGCCGCCAGGAGCGCCAGCCTCGAGGCCGCGTTCCACGCCTCCATGAGCAGGTGGATCTGCAGCAACCGCACGTTTGCGCGCAGGGCCGGCAGCTCCGTCTGCAGGCTCTGCCTGTGGATGACCTCTCCCTCCCCCAGGGCACGGAGGCCCCTGGCCAGGCCAGGGAGGTGGAATCGGCAGTGCGCCGGCTGTGGCCCGCTCACCTCCCGGCAGAGAGAGAACAGCTCGTCGCCGAGCTCCTTTTTCGCCCTTTGGAAAAAAATAAGGACCAACTTTTGTTCGGCAACCTTTATAGCACCAAGCTCAAGTTCCCAAGATGTCACCTTTCAGTATGATCCTTCAAATCATCCATACTCTCTGCTAAACGAGATAGAGCTGATTCGTAGACCCCCTTCTCCTTCCACTTTGCCAACTGGAACACAGAAAAAAAAACCCCAGAACCTGTAGTTAAGACATACTACAAAAGACTTTCATGTAAAGGACCTCCTACCACGTCGGTTGTGCTCACGACGACCTTGACGACGACGATGACCAGGAGGACGTGGTGGTCCGACATGGCCCACCCTTTGGTCGCCTTCTGCTTTCGCTTCATTGCCGATGTGACATTCTACACAGGACACAACGCATATGCTAGTACAGTAGAACTCGGTAGATGACAGCTTCTGTCGCCTTATGGCTACCAGATGTGGAGGAGGATGGAACTTGTCGTCAAAGCAGACTGCAAAAGCACAGTGCAAGGCAAGGAAGCCGGACAAAGGTGATAAATTAGCATTGCATTGTACCCATTGCATTGTACTGCATCCTCAATGCCTCATTGAAGCATTCACACAAGAGCATCAGAAATCTAAGCAGACATTTTTAACCCATCCTTGTTATATTCGATTGTCTTTTTTTTCTGGCATTTTATTGTATTTTTACTAACAAATTTTATACCATTGAATCTAGCTAAACAAAACCAAACTGGCATCATAGCTAATTTCTTCTTTTTTCCGGACCTTCTCCTACTTCAATTTCGTGATGATACGTTTTCAGGAGCCTCCAATCTTAATTATATAGGTACTACTACAGCCACTACTACAAAGGACATAAATTAGAAAATAATATATATATATAATTGATATGCAAATGGCTAAAAATCTCCAAATCTTGCCGAAATCCCTCACTACTTAGCAAGGCTAACGTCGCTTTTCTTTCCTCAAGCGAAATTCCAAAGCGAAGTCTTATCATTCAGATTGTTAATGGTGTTCCTTTACCAAAGGCTGAAAAAAAACTGGATGAAATTTGAGTTCAACGACCCTTCTAGAGAATAGTTTTGCCACATTAATATTAAGAACGAGCTCATTATAAGTACGCATTCGCGGTTGCATGTCTCAGACGGCAGGTAGTTAGAACAGGCTTCTTAAGTTTCGGTTATTGGATACACAGTACTGAGCAATCCCGTACCTACGCTACTACTACTGCCCGGTGCATTTCTACCCAACCAGACAGCCGTCACGGGGAAATCGTCACGGTTTTTTTTTTACCTAGTTATGCTACCACATGTAATCTAAGCTTTTAAGCCTATATTGACTACTACTGTAAAAAATGATGTCATTATGAAGTATTAAACAAGTTTTAACGTCTGAACGTGTAAGATGTGTACCGACGAGACTAAGGGTGTGTCCGGTTGGGTAGTGCCTCAATGCTGCTCTTCAGGCAAGCCGCCAACAGAGCAGAGCAGAGCAGAGCAGAGCAGAGCAGAGCAGGGCAGGGCAGGGCAAAGAGGCAAGAGAGGAGAGCTCAGAGCAGCCAGGGAAGAGAAAGGCAAGATGCCGGGCCGGACCGAGCCAGTGCAGTGCTCGCCCGGGCTGGGGGGGGACTGGGGACTGGCGACTGGCGACTGTGGGGGAACGGAGGGGGAAGGGGAGCAAGAAAGAGTTTTTCTTGCCGCGACGCCGGCCGGCAGCGGCGGGCGGCGGCGGCGGGCGGCAAGAGCAGTTCGATCCGTGCCCGTACGACTACCACACCACACGAGAGAGAGAGAGAGAGAGACGTTATTCGCTCTCTCTTTCCTCTCTCTCTCTCTCTCCCTTTCTTTTTTCTTTTCCTCTTCTCTCTCTCAGACTGTCTGTCGGCCATTTTCTCGGCACGGATCACCGCTGCCCTCACTCCCCGCCGCCGCCGCCGCCGCCGCCGCCGCCGCCGCCGCCGTCGCTGCTACCCTCTCTCTCCCCCCCCCTTGCTCCCAGTCCCATCCCAGCCACCTTCCCTTCCGTCCCACTTCACTCCCCACTACCCGGCGAGCTGAAAAGCCACGCTCAAAAAGAAGAAAAAGAATCCTCCGGCACTTTGAGAAGAGCTACAAGAACGAGCCCCCAAGGAGAGACTTTGCAACATCGCGGCGCACCCTGAAGAACGTTGCGAAGCATCAGTGGTCAGTTCAGGTTTCTCAGAGTCGCTCTAACCGTCTTTACTCCGCCTCCTCCTCCGTCTCCTCCTCCTCCACCTTCCCCCTCCCACTTTCCTCCCCTCCTCACTAGCCACAGCCATTCTCTCTTTAACTGTCCACCTTCCTGTTCCTCCTTTGGCTGCCAAGAAGTGAAAAGCCCCCCCCCCTCTCGCTCACACTTCCAACCTGGAACAGACGAATTTCAAGCGTGCACCACCTACTCCCCTTTGCCTTTAATCTCTCTCTCTCTCTGTCTGTGTGTGTCGTCTTCTAGCCGCCTCCTTGAGCTCCCAGACCCTCTTCCTACCTTTATTTCTGCTCTCAAACCTATTCCCACAATTTTCGGCACTACTGTACGTTGGTGGTCCGCGTGGCTTGACTTCTGTGATGAAAATGAAGGTGTGCCACATACCGTAGCACCAAAGCAAAAATTATTATCTTTATTATTATAAAGATAACCTCAATAATTTGTCAATATTTAAACTAGTGTGTTAAAAAAAAGTATTGGGTTAAAAATTGAGAGCGTCAGGTTAGCTTAGAAAGTCCCTCAAGTGATGCCATGTGGCAAACCGTCCCAACACGCTAGCACCCCGACCACCAAAGTACCATACCCTAACATAATGAGTCGACGACGAGTAGCACTACTTTTACTGCCCACTGCCTACGTGGTCGAATTTCACCGCCTCTCCTTTCTCTTACTTCCCAAACCCTGGTTGGTTTCCTCACTCCCCCTCCCCCCCGCCTCCTCTACTGTCTATGCTACATCTCTCCTCTCGGTTGTAACTGACGGCGCAATACTGCTTCGCCGTCAGGTGTTCCGAAAAAAAAAACGAAATCGCACCTTTTGCACCCGTCTCCTCCCACAAGCGATTTCTTTTGCCCTTTTTATCGTCCCTCCTGTACAGTTCCAACCCACCCACCCCTTCATACTTGCATCCATTGACTTCCCCCAAGTAAATGGATATTTTTTCCTCAACTCCAGAAGACCTTCCGTTTCCTAAAAACTCAGAAAAAAATCCACCCTCCTCTTGTTTCCAGCTCCTACCACCATCCATCCACAAGTCCTACCACCACGTACCAGTCCAACAACCACCGCTGATCATCACCAAGCCCGGACCTTCCAACCTACCGGGAAGTCAAGCCAACCAGACCCTACAACAACCCCAAGCCTCCAAGAGCCACCACCACCACCACCACTTCCATCATCTGAAACCACCACCACAATTACCAGCAAGATGTCCGACATTGACAAACCTCTCCCCAATGACGTTCCCACTGTCACCCTCACCATTAGAATGATTATGAATGGCAAGGAAGTAGGCTCTATTATAGGCAAGGGAGGTGAGATCGTTAACAACATCAGGGAGGAGTCTGGGGCCAAGATCCACATCACAGATGGGTCGGTGCCAGAGCGCATCGTCACCGTCACCGGTTCTACGGACGCCATACTGAAATCATTCACGATGATCTGCAAGAAGTTTGAGGATGACGGACACAGAGATTCCTCGTCATCCTCGTCCTCCTCCTCCTCCTCCTCTGGTGGAAACCCCCGACCACCGGTTACTCTCAGACTGATTGTACCAGCTTCACAGTGCGGATCACTGATAGGCAAGGGTGGTTCCAAGATCAAGGAGATCCGTGAGGTCACTGGGGCTTCTATTCAGGTCGCCTCAGAAATGCTGCCAAATTCAACAGAGCGAGCTGTTACAATTGGAGGAACCAAGGATGCCATCACTCAGGCAATCTACCATGTGTGCGTGGTTATGCTCGAGTCCCCTCCCAAGGGCACACCTGTTCCGTACACACCCAAGGCGGGTCTCATGGGCCATGCTGGTGGATCTCTTGGTCTGGGAGGCAGACATGGAGGTAGGGGATCACAGCAGGACAGTTCTCTTGCCAGTCTTCTTGGCTTGGGTGCTGGAGGGGCTTCTACTCTGGCGGCACTGGCGTCTCTGGCAGGGTCCCAGATTAGGGACAGGAGGGACAGTGGGCGAGAGCACTCTGGAAATGGCAGTGGAAGGGGAAGTGCCAGCAGTGGATCATCACAGACCTTTGAGATGAGCATCCCCAATGATCTGATCGGGTGCATTATCGGCAAAGGAGGTTCCAAGATTGCAGAGATTAGACAGATATCCGGAGCAATGATCAGGATTTCTAAGAGTGACGAGGGATCGGACGACTCCTCTGAAAGGCAGATTACCATCTCGGGCAACCCCGACAGCGTGACACTGGCCAAGTCACTCATCAACATGTCTCTGGATCTGCACAAGTCGAAGCTTGAGGACAGGGAGAGAGAGCGCGAGGGTAGGGGAGATCGCACCAGCAGCCGTGGGTATGGGGGAGCAGGGGCAGGCGGAGGGGGAGGCGGAGGAGCCACTGGGGGACTAGGTGCAGTTGGAGGGGGACTGGGAGGGGCTGGAGTCGGGGCAGCTGATTTGGGCCTAGCACAGCTCCTGACCAAGCCAGAGACACTGACGGCTCTAACCACTCTGGCCACCTTTGGGGGGTTGGGCAACGGGCTGCTCGGGGGACTGGGAGGAATCGGGGGAGGAGTTGGGACCGCCGGGTTAGCTGGGTTGACAACTGGGGGAGGAGGTGGCAGTGCTGGGCAGGTGACCGGGGTGCATCGGTCCAGGGGTGGCTATGGAGGAGGTGGGGGGTCAAGAAGCAGCAGAGATGATGACAGGGGCAGTGGCAGGGATTCGAAGAGGTCAAAGTTTGCGCCCTATTAAAAAAAAAAATGGAAAACCAATGAAAAAAAAACCCCACGTAAATGTAGCTTGATTAGCTTTCTTCCCTCCTTGGTGTCCTTACACCTACCTACCTATACCTACCTACTCGCTCCCCGTTTACCTATACATATTTTACCCCTATTCAACCCTTCCGCCTTTCCCTGACATGGTGTTTTTTAAATCCACGCACGCACGCACACAAGATTGAACTTCTACTACTAGGAGTAACGAAAGCTTCGAGGTAGGGAAAAAAAAGAATAAGATAAATTGCAGAAAAAAAAATTTATCGCCTCTTTCTTCTTTAACGTCCGTTTTGCTGTATTTACGAATTTCAGCCTCCTCCCTAGCTATCGTGTGAAATACAGAGAATTTATAAGTACTGTGCCGACTGCTTTACTACATAGTTGTTTACTACTAGACTGTACATGCCGGATTTCGTACAACTACTACATTGTTTGCAGAGAAGTTGGAAAGCAAGTACACGTGGGTGATTGTGTCGGGGGGGGGGGGATCAAAAGGGATCGCTCCACCTGGTGCAGCTTCGGCAATCCTGGCGAAAGTGGATTAAGGCGCTCCGTCCGACGTAAACCCTTGGTTCCCATGGTTATGGCAGTGGGACCTTGGCTGCAATTTTTAAGTCTGATGTTGCAAAAACGTTCTACTCCGCAAACTGGCAATGTTGCTCAAAAATTTGGTGAGAAAATATAGTAAAATTTACTTTCTCTGATGTACCTAGTACAGTGTACTACACTGTGTATATGTACATTATGTGCGTTCTGCCAACGGAGTACCAGGACGGTAGTAGAATGGTCTTTCCGTTTCAGGGAGATGTCGATGGCAACGCTGAATTGGACTGGAAAAAAAATCAAACTGAGTTCAAATAAACAAACTGTCAATAGAATGAACGGCAGGAGACAAACAAAGATTCTGATCGAAGCCATTACTCCCGTTATCACCATAGGTTGGTGAGAATACATCTTTGCGGCGTCGAAGATGTCCGGCGATCCCAAGGATGCCGCCTCTTCCGTCGCGGGATGCGTCGAGGAGGGGCAGGGCGCCGCGGCGGAGGACGTGTGGCAGATGCTGGAAGACAAGGTGCTGGAGGAGATGAGGCCGTCGGAGGTGAAGGCGGCCGCCGAGAGGGCGGTGCCGTCGGACGCCCTGGACGGGGACAGGGTGAGGGCCATGGCGATGTGGGCCCTCAAGTTGGACAGGAAGAAGGGCGGCAGGGTGGAGAGCGCAAAGGCCATACTGCTTTACATAAAATGTGAGTGTTAGAGTACAGTACTGGTACAGTCAAGTTTCCCTATAACAATTCTCGCTATAACAACAATTCTCGCTATAACAATATTTTCTGGGCAGACCAAACAAACTTCACTTCCCTTAAATAATGCATATCGCTATAACAATTCGCTATAACAATATTTTGGAGGGTGACCAAAGATATTGTTATAGCGAAACTCGACTGTACTACACTACTATGTGGATTTTCAGGTCTCGACACTAGAAGCCATTCTGTTTATTAACGTACTATAAACAGTTATTTATGTACTGCGCATAAACAAATTTATTTCCGTTGAATTGTAGGCAAGCAATTGATCAATGTCGGTTTTTTACTACATGACATAAAAGGTTTTTTTTGCCCATTTTTATGGCTACAGATCTCCTTCAGTACAACCTTTGCCATCCAGAGTCCCTGCGCCCCATCTACGAGCCCTTCCTCACCGCCATGGTTCTTCGCAGGGCTTTGGTAAGATGGTTTTGGTTAAGATGGCCACCCAACCAATATTGATACCACTAGAGCCACACCAACGGCTACTGCGCCACTAGTGGTAATCACGTAGTGATGGGGTTTTAAATTTGGGTTGGGTTGTAGGTTTTTTTCGCTTTTTTAACACCTGAACTGGCGTTAGGACAACCCATCACTAAATGCACGCTAGCGATATTGGTTGGGCAGTGATCTCTTAGGTGCTGACCACACACACAGACTTTGCAGTTCAATGTCTCCTTTCTCCCTTCCTTTTTTTTCCAGCGCTCTGTGATTTCGGACATTCTATGCGCGTTGACAGAGAGCTGTCACGTGACCAAGTGGAGAGTGAAGGTTCTCCAAGACCTTGCCTCGTCTTACTACAAGGGGGCTCAGACGAAGGAGTTCTACGGCGTCGTCAACCTTATCCACAAGTTCAAGTTTTTCAAGCCCGAACTCATACCATCGGTAATAACGATGGTCTGACCCAAGTTTCTGAAAACGTTGACAGACGTTTCGTATGCACTGCCTTTATTCATTCATTCATTCACTTATTTATTTATTGATTCATTTATATGATTATTTTCATCAGTCCTTGCAGAAGTATCGCCGGCAGCCACAGATGAGCGCTGGATGTACGGACTCGCTCGGTCGCAAGTTCGAGTCGGTCTGGAGAGACCGAACTCCAATCGAGGCCGAATTTGACGATCTGGTGGGCGGGAGTCATCTCACGTGGGAGAACGACCAGGTCTTCTCCGGGGTGGGTGCCGACGACGAAGGCAGTGGCGACGAGGTAGTGGAGGGGGGGAAGGGCTAACATCTGTGTTTCTTCAGTCGATCTGAAATTAATGCTACCGTCTCGAAATTGCAGCCTCCCAGAAAACGCGGCCGCCGGGCTCATCTGAGGCATCTTTTTGGCGGCCCTGAACCCAACCCCATCCTGGAACAGATTTCGAGGTCGAGAGTGGCTCCACGGCGCCAGGGGCGAAATGCCAAGGGGAAGAGGGGAGACGGGACGCCTGTCGTTCCCCTTAGCAAGTGCCAGACCGTCGCGGACGTGTATAAGAATCTAACTCACCTGGCCATGCCAGCCAGGTACTACCTTCACGATACATGAACCGTGTTTTAAGGCATGATCTTTACGTTTTTTCTGTTTTTTTCCCTCCCACAGAACGCTGTCTCTTCTCAGCAATCGTGGCACCTTTTTTCTCCTGGCGGTGAACAAGGACAGGGAGGAGGTCAGGAAGCGCTTGGCCCTCTCCCTCCACTACGTCCTGTACAATGAGTTCTTTGCCGCGGAAGGAGGGGGACAAAGTGAGGAGTTCGACCCAAGTAGCATGAGCAGTACAAGTACGACAGATGAGGAGATTTTGACTTTCCGCGTCTAGGTTCCTTGGAGAGAAAAAGCTTTATCTTGCAAAGAGTAGCCCGACTTCAGGACTTCTTCCAGCAAGGCATTCCCGTGATTGCCCGTTTCCTGGCAGAGTTCTTGGCAGACTGGGACGGGAAGACACTCTTTTGTGAGGTCGTCAAGCTGCTCCCCTACATACAAATAACGGACTACGAAGGTACTCCAGAAGTCGAAGGCAACAAGAAGAAGCAGTGTTCGTAACCTTTTTTTTTTTCAGAGCTCCACGAGTGCATCATTCTTCCACTCCGGAAACTCTTCAATTCCACCTTCACACCGATGGAGCGCCTCCTACTCCTTCTGTACCTGCACAAGTTGCTTCTTCACTGGATTGGGGTGGAGTACGGCCGAGTGCAACTGCTGCGCCAAGGGCTGGAAGACGGTGGCGCCTTCGGACGGACCGACACGGGGGGAGGCGGTCTGGAGAGGGGGTCCGCTGCAGTGGTGGGCGATGTCAACAAGGCACCTCTGTCTGCGCTTGCCGGACTGATGACACAGTGGAGAGCTCTGGCTGAGCTGGGACTGGTCAAGGCCTTCGTGGGAAACGAGGGCGACGTACGGAAATGGACAGGCGAAGGGAGGGGCGACGACGAGGACGAGCCAGACTTGGAAGGAAGAAGGGTTGACAGGAGCATCTTCCTCAGTGAAGTTCTCACCATGTTCTTGGTGGTAAGAAAAATGTTGTTTGCACCTGGTGTGCGATTAGTTAAGCGATACATTACGAAATGTTAGGAGTGTCTTTTCTCGTCTCGTCTAGCTGTTAGAGCCTCAGACGCAAACATATTGGCTGTACCATTGTCGAGCAGAGAGAGTCAGTTGATGTGCAAGTTACATACCACAGTACTAGGTGCATCAATCATCTGCTGACTCAACTAAATACTCCTTTCTAAGTGTCTTGAAGTTGTAACGTAGCTGGCACACCTGAAGAATGTTATCAGTTTGTCAATAATGCGCCTTAGGATCGGGTCCAACTAATTTCACAAAGGTTGGTTTGGTACCAAGATGGCGAAAGTATTACAAAAATCACAATGCCTTTTTAAATCTTAATTTTCACATGACTTTTACTCATCCCCGTTTTGTGTTTTGTACATTGCAATGGTACTGACATTGTTGCATTGGCAGTGGAACGATGAAGACAGCGATGGTCTCTCCAATTGAATCGCTTGCCTTTGCAGACTGGTCGACTCCTCATCAAGAAGGACATCCCGCTTCGTCCCGAACTGCCGCTGCCCTTCCTGTACTTCTCCCTGTTCTCTCGATCGCCAATCTTCCTCTCCCGCTCCCTGGAGTTCCTCTCCTCGGCCAAGCACGAGACCATCCCCGTGTGCAAGCGACACCTGCGTCGCCTGGAGGAGGAGGTGTCCCGATACGTGGTCGGGGCAGAGGAGGAGCGCGACATCGTCATGGCGCAACTGGAGGACGAGGCTGCGGCCGAGAGACTCAACGTCGCCACCAAGGACGTGCTCGCCGTGCTCACCAACCAGATTGTCGTGCGTGTAGTACACTCCTGCAAGTTCAGGTCGACTCGTAGTAATAATGGTGGCTATAGCTTCCCTTCTCATCTATTTTTAAGTACTTGGACCAGGGTCAGTCTCTCTTCCGACGTTCATGGGCCATTGAGGACGACTACATCCGTGACCACCTGAGGCTGTCCTCGCACCCGGCCTTCCTCCCATTCTTGGAGGAGTTTGTGGAGAGCTTTGTCGCTGAGAATGGTGCCTCCGAGGAGGAAGTTCGGAAGGACATGGCGGACGAGGTGAGCAGACGTCACTCTCGACAATCTAAAGTCAGTTGGAAATCGTCGTCTTCACCCTTCACTCATTCCCTTGGTTTTCAGAGATCATGCGCGTATGAAAGTTTCCTGGCACACCTCCGCAAGTCTCTGCCACAGGTGGTCATGTTTTTGGAGACTTTTCAGAAGCCTGTCGGTAAAAAATAAAGGAAACAAAAAGTCAATGGTCGTTTTAATTGCTTACTACGAAGCAGGCTTGTGAACGGAGTTAAAAAATGACCGCCGTTCAAGGAGTTAGGCGTTATTTTTACCTCCTTAACTATAAACGCTGTTAATTTTTTACCGCTAAACGCTAAACG
>JAAUYM010163331.1_pt1 | contig 14566 bp, 14 predicted proteins | sample 7278001 | NCBI WGS metagenome assembly JAAUYM01 (sample SAMN14350224, study PRJNA611818) | marine sediment metagenome | isolation source: surface marine sediment (1.8m) | place: French Polynesia: Moorea | collected 2018-08
GTATACATCAGGTAGCCTGGATGACTGAGGAAGCGATGGGATTAAATTTCCTCCGGAGAAGGAAAAAAAAAATTCTTTAAAGAAATCCTCCCTCCCCCAAATACTTTGGAGTCAGTCTTGAGCGAGAAGGGAGGGAGGCATTGTCTCTGTCTCGGAGACGCACGATGCAGCGTGCCGAGGTGCTCCACACGGAGGATCTGCCCAAGTCGGCCTCCCCGGACTGCGCGGACGCGTGCGCCATGGACCTGCGCCACCGAAGGGCGTCCGTGGCCCTGGCCGTGGTGGCCGCCGTGGCGGGGCTGGCTCTCGGCGCCTGCGTGGCCTTCTTCGCCCTGCGTGGCCCCGCCACCGCCTTGGAGAGGATGACCAGGGACTCCTACGCCGAGGACGACGGAGTGACGGAGGCCATGATGGAGGAGATACACAGGGAGACGCTATACGACGTATGTTTACGGGTGGTGTGCATGATACATGTAATAGATTAGACATTCATTTTTTCTCTCTTCAGGTTATTGCATGGATGTCGGAGGGAGCGTACAAGGCCAGGCAAGGCACGGACCGGGAGATAGCAAACTGGATCAAGGAGAACTTCCAGAAGGTGGGGATGGACTTCGTGAGGGAGGAGAAGTTTGAGGCCTTCCTCTCCTTCGCGGACGGCTTCTGCCCCAACAGGGTGGAGCTGCTGGACGCCAACAACGACCTCGTCTTCTCCACGGTTGGCCGAAGCGCCGACTACGCCACCACCTGCAGCGCGACCGGGTCTGGCAACTCCGGCCCTCGCCAGGGGCGGTACCTGAGGGACGATGACCCCCGCGACCGGCAGCCGTACAGCGCCTATGCCAGGCGCGGGGAGTTTGAGGGCCTCATCGTCTACGCCAATTACGGTACCAAGGAGGACTTCCGCTACCTGAGGCAGACCGCCAACATGGAACTGAGCAACCGCATCGCCATCGTCAGGACCGGCCGCATCCACGTGGCCAACAAGGTGTTCAACGCGCAGGAAGAAGACCTACGGGGACTGATTATCTACTCCGACCCCGACGAGGTGGCGAGGGAGGGCAGGGACGTCATCCCGGACTCGATCTGGCTGCCCGGAGACGGGGTGAGGCTCGGCCACGTCCACCTGGGGAGGGGGGATCCCTCCACGCCCGGGTGGGCCTCCATGGAGCGGGCGCACCGGCTTGACCCGTCCAAGGTGGACACCATCCCCAACATCGCCGTCCAGCCGGTGAGCTACGACGCCGCCAAGACCCTCCTGCAATACCTGGCAGGGCCGGACTCGCCCCCGGACTGGAAGGGTGGCCTCGAGAGGACGACGTACAAGCTCGGCGGCGCCTTCAGCGGCACCCTGACGGCAGTGAACCGGGCCAAGCTGTCCGTATTTAACGGGCTCGAGCTAGTCGACGTGGCCAACGTGATAGCGACCATCCGCGGCGCCGTGGAGCCCGACCGGTACGTGGTGGTGGGCTCGCACCGCGACTCCTGGGGCCCTGGAGCGGCCGATCCCGCGGCCGGCACCGCCGCCGTCCTCTCGGCGGCCAGGGCCTTCAGGCGCGCCATGGACAGGGAGGGGTGGAGGCCGCGCAGGACGGTGGTGTTCGCCTCCTGGGGCGCGGGCGAGTTTGGGGCCGTGGGATCGACGGAGTGGCTGGAGAGGCGACTGAACAAGATGGCCGGGAGGGCCGTGGCTTACCTCAACTCGGACTTCTGCGTCGCCGGGAGCGACTTGGCCGCGGCGGCCTCGCCTGCGCTCAAGAGGACCATGGTGGATGTCATCAAGGGAGTGAAGGATCCCACCAACGAGCAGAGAAGCTACTACGAATACTGGGCCGGAGGTCATCTCGATGGAGGAAGCCATGGCAGATGGGGAAGCTATCCTGTAAGTGCTTCCCCACCAGACACATCGTCTCTCTCGTTGCCACAAACCAGACATTTTTCAGCCATGACTTTTTTTTTACTTGTTTGCTCCCACAAACTGGACATTTTCTGGGCACATTAACTTCTTTTATTATAAAGAAAACCTGTAGAAAAAGTGAATTGAAAACAGTAACCAATTTAGTGTGACGATTTATGCTATAAAAGTGTCCAGTTTGTGCGCACAAGCCAGCCACTTTTCCGCACAAATCTTCGCACATATTGGTGGTGTCTGGTCGGGTTCTACGTACTATATAGTACGTACAGTACAACTACTGTACGGTACGTATAGTACGTGACCATTACATATGTACGAACATAGGTATAATTAATATGAGCTCATTTTCAGTCTAGAAACCGAGACCGATTTCGCTCAATTGCCGATCTGACGGCGTCCGGTGACCACGGCTCTTTCGCGTTCTTCGCCGCCATCCCGGCCATCAACCTGCGCTTCACCAGCCCGCAGATCGCCGACAACAACGACGACGACGACAATGACGAGAGCGACATCAGCGCCTACCCCGCCCGCCACACCACCTACGACACCCTGGAGTCCTACGAGCGCGTGGCGGACCCCGGCCTCCGGTACCTGCAGCTGTGCTCTCGGGTGCTGGCGCTGTCCGCCCGCAAGCTGGCCGACGAGCCCCTGCTGCCGCACGACTTCGTCAAGATCTCGGAGATGCTGGGCAGGGGCGTCGACTCGCTGGGCTCCGACCCGCGCTACGAGGCCGTCGTCTCCGCCTCCACCCGGCAGCACAACGTCACCCTGGACTACCTGGAGGACGCCGTCGACTACTTCGGCGACGCGGCCGCGAACTGGACCGCCCGCGCCGCCCTCGTGGACCGGAGCAACCCTCTGGCCGTGCGCGCTTTCAACGACCAGGTTATGGCGGTCGAGCGAGCTTTTCTCATGCCCGACCCCGTCGCCTCGACGTCCTCCTCCTCCTCCTCCTCCTCTTCCAGCGTGCGCAATGCGGCCTTCGGACCGGTGAGGGGGCGGGATCTGGACTCTGTGGAGGTCTTTCCTGGGGTGCTGGAGATCCTGGACGAGATGGAGCTCGGCATGGCGACGGAGGTGCAGATGAGGAGGTGGGAGGCGCTGCGGAGGCACCTCTCCGACCTTATGATTGCCGTGCGGCAGGCGGCCGAACTCCTTTGGGACTTTCATGTATTCTAGCAAGAGAGGGAAGAGTGTAGAATGGACGATGATACGTACAATCATAAGTGCGATTTCTTACTAGCACTACAGTGTGAGTTTGAACTTATGCATGGAATTGCCCAAATGGTGAAACTAGCGTAAATGTGGAAATGGTAATCTTTAAAATAATACTTATAGTCACACAGGGGTTTTTTTTGGAGTGATTTAGAAAAATGTTTGGTAGTTTTTAACCTGACATTCGATATGCATGGATGAATGACCGCGGCCGGAGAGAGGAGGGACGAGGAAAGGTGTAAAAGAGGGAGGGAAGGAAATCTGACGAAAAAAGGAGGAGGTGGTGGGTGAGAAACGAAGGGGAGAAGGGAAGGTGGAATCGGTTTCAGGAAAGCAGGGGGGGTCGATTTCATTCGTCCGCAAATGCGAGTTGCAGCCTCCCTCCTGCTGCTTCTCCTGGTCTCGGCGGGATGTCAGCAGGGGGCTGAAGCCGGTGAGATCACCTGAAAAAATTCATGCAAGGTCGATCAAACCAGGACCATACTCACAGCAACATTGCAAACGTATGTACGATACGTGTACAAGGTGGGGAGGAAGTGCCGGAGGAGGTCAAGGGAGCTGGGGGTGGAGTAAAAGAGGACGACACAGATGAAGAGCCAGGAGGAGGGGAGGTACAGGAGGACGGAGAAGAGGATGGTGACGACGTCAACGTGGTACTAAGGAATTGTCCCGCTACTGCTGAGCAATCTCGGCTTGTATACACGAGCAGAGCTGTTTTACTGTACTACATACTATGTTGAAGTTATACATGTACTATAGGTATCGCTAGGTGTGTCTTTTGCAACTATGTATAAATATAAGGCTTGTGCTTGATGCTGCTCTAATAAAAAAAGCTTTGCCCATAAATAAACGACCATCCCAGGCCATCAAGATCAAGAACAAGAACGGGCGCGACATGTGGACCATCTCCAACTTCCTGCTGCAGGACGGGGTGCAGAAGTCGATCCTGCAGGCCCTGAAGATGAACCTGCCCGAGGCGGGCGCTGACGACCTGGCCGGGCTGAGGAAGGGCCTGCGCAGAAGCCTGGGCGTCCTTAGGGCGGAGGCGGTCAGGGTGGACAACCACAGCCCGGACGTCGTGTCGGTCAAGTTCTCTTCCCCGAGGGAGAGGGGGCGAAGGGCGCGGCAGGCCCTGCTGCTCAGGAAGGCCGAGGACGCCAGGATGAGGGCGCAGGGAATTATATGATGGCGGTTCAGATGGATCCAGGATCGAGGAAAAGGGAGAGGCGAATAAACGGAGCAGTTTGAGTCCAGCTTTGGAATTCTGATATTTGAGCTGTCGATTGCGCTCGCGAAGCATGATTGCTTTTACCTAATTTGTATGGATTCATATACCGGTACGTTTTTTATTTGTGAAAAATGTGTGAAAAGTTTAATTTAATGTCCGCAATGCACAGTTACATCCAATGCTGAAATTAGGTTGAAGGTGATGAAGTTCCCGTGGCTGAAAGGGTGGCAGGGGGCCGCAGCAGAAGGAGGCGTGGGAGGGGCGGGAACAGACGTCGGAAGAAGACCCACGAGATGGGGACGGATTACCAAGATGAGAAGGCGGATGAGGAGGACGATGATGGCGAAGATGACGACGACGACGACGAGGAGGAGGAGGAGGAAGAGGATGACTACGACGACGACCTGAGTGGTGAGGACTTCGATGACGGAGAAAGTGGCGGAGACGCCGAGGGAAAGGCCGGCGGAAAGTTTGGTAAACTTGACAGCGGTGGCAAGGGAGGCGAGGGCAAGGACAAGGTGAAGGACGTCGGCAGCAAGGGAGGAGGGAAGGCCAAGAAGGCGGCCAAGAAGGTGTCGAAGGACGACGGCGAGGGCAAGGGGGGGAAGGCCAAGGACGTTGCCAGGAAGGCGTCGAAGGGCGACTCCGGGGGGGAGGACCAGGCCAAGGACGCTTCGAAGGACTCCAAAGGCGAGTCGAAGGGGGCGGCAAAGAGGCACGATCCGGACGGGGACGGGGGTGGGGACGGAGAGGTCACGGTGACGGAGATCGACGAGCTCATCGACAAGATGAACAGCCTCAACGACCGTTTCGGTAGAGTAATACAGTGTAGTACGTACTCCGCTTAATCTAACGTCGGATTATCTAGTAAGCTTTTTTTGTTAATTATAATTTTTTTCTTGGGAAACTATTTTTTTGCTACATAAATTTAATCGGTATCTAAGTCTGAAACTCTGCAACTTCGGCTAAGCTTAATGTTGTTTAATTTGTACTATACCTAGTAGAAAATGTGGCAAAACTAGGTATTCGTATATAAGTCAGCACATAATTGTTTTTTTTTCTGCAGCCAAAATGATCGAGACGTGGGACAAATACGCTCTGATGACTGCGCAGAAGAAAAGGAGCAGCTAAGAAGCTTGGATTTGTAACGGCTCTAAAAAAGTTTCACGCTACCATTGTAAAGGCGTGGAGGGCGTGCTAGAGTATTAATAAGACTTGACTGAAAAAGTCTTATTACTCTGGCACACCCTGCACGTCAATATAAATAGTACTCATTTGTACAAGCAGTGTATTCTAAGTAGGTAGCATAGTACGAGCAATATACTACTATTTCTGATGCGTGGTAAGTATAATTTTTTCATCTGCGACTGGTACTACGCGCGTTTACCTTCTCTTAGCTGGATACTACTGGATTGCATGGCTAGACATGAAACAAATCACTGATACATTGAAAGAAGAAAGAAGGATTGCATTCTTTTCTTTTGCTACAGGAGTTCTAGTTACAAGTTTCAATGTGTGATTTTGTTGAAGTGCGCAAATAATCTCCAAGTTTAACAAATGTGGAGGCAGTGCTAAATTGCACTACAGTAGTGTCGTGTCACACTAGTCACAATAGTCAATTATTACCCATTTTTCCTGATCTCACCTCTATGCCTTATACTAGTCCTAAGCTGCTAAGACATGTGCCCGTTTCCCTCCTCCCCCCCCCCCCAAAAGTAACTCAAAACTCCCTCCCTCTTTCCCTCGTTCCCTCGTCCGGCCCATTCCAGGGCCACACCGTACACCACTCGCCTTCTCCTCCTGCTCCCCCCCTCCTCCTTCTCTTCCCCCTCCCAGTGCCGGCGGGTAGCCCTGCGGTGCCGCGATAAGCACCGAGTAAGAAGAGGAAGGCTGGGGGGGGGGGGGGAATTGGGCACACCGCTGCCACCCAGCGTAACAAGTGTGTGACTCAGGTAGTGTGAGTCACCTGCCTCCTTCGTCCCCTCCTCCCCTCCTTCCCCCAAATCTTCTTTCTTCCACATGGGCTCTCTCTCACACACATGGCCTTAATTCACTAGTGTTGTGGCAGTAACGGCGCTTCCTGTGGGTACATCTCATGATAAGATGTTAATATTCAGATGGGAAAGTCATGGAAAATTATCCTACTTTTCGGTTACCCCTTCAGAGTAGCCAAAAAATCGACTCTTGAACCCATGTCCATATGTACTCGTACTGCATGTGGCGGACTGCGCTTGGGCATAGTCGCTGCCGCCGCCGAAGCCGCCGCCGCCAAAGCCGCCGCCGGGCAGGAACGGAGGAGGAGGAGGAGGAGGAGGAGGAGGAGGAGGAGGAGGAGGAGGAGGAAAGGGGCCTGGGAGACAGGGCTTGGCGTAGGCAGGAAGGAGGAATCTAAAGAGAAGGGGAAGAGCGGGGAAGGGGCACCTCCACAGTTGTCCACAGGACGTGGTAGAGGGACGTCGATACCCACTGCTGCATCCTCCTCATCCTCAACCTTCACGGCCGTCAAAAGCCTTTGCACAGCCTTCAAACCCGTCTTCTCTCTCCTGTCACCATGGTGAGTTAGTTATAGCATCCAGACCTCATGTTTGCCGCCATATGCAGGATGGATTTCAATCAGTGGGCGTTTGTAGTTAGAACTTGGCTTCATTGTTGCGTGTGAGAGGAACTTTTTTTAAAAGTGATTCCTGTGCTGTTTTTTCCGCATGTCGTGCTTGCGACAGTAGTGGCGGGACCCCTTATCAGCATATCTTTGCATGCATGCATGGCTGCACATTTAAATATGTGCTAGGTTGTACCCTACCTACCACTATACAAACAGTTTACCAAAGTATGCGACCTGCCCCTCTGGGTATTCTTCTAAAGGCATGATGCAGTAGAAATAATGGGCGAATGAGACACTCTTTACCTCCTCCTTCCCCCCCTCCCCTCCCCTCGTTGGTCACCCCGTAAATCTGCCTCCTTCCTGTTCCTTCCTCTTCCTCCTTCCCTTCCACCTGTGGCAGATGTGGCGCTGGTGGCGGTGGTTGGCCTTCCTCCCTCTTCCCTCCCTTGCCGCCCCAATATTTTAGGAGGGAGGAGGGGGAGGAAGGAGGTAAGGGAGGGTACTTTGCCGGCACTCTCCTCTCTTCCTCCTCGTGTGCGTGTGTGTGTGTGTGTGTGTGTGGAGGAGGAGGAGGAGAAAGAGGTGCTTGCCTTGGAAGCTTCTTGGAATGGGCATGCAGAAGGAGGAGAAATGGAGAAGAGGTTCAGTTCGCTCAAGAAGCAGGTCCTTCTACTGTTTGTGTCGCAAAACACATTTTTCTCCTTTTCAATTGCTTGTGTGATTTTATTATAGGGAGTTCCCCCGTAAAATTACACCCTCCTCTCCTCCCCCGCTCCGTTCCGACTCGTTTGAAGCGGGTCGCTCTCTCCTCTACCCTACACTTCTCCCCCCCCCCCGTCCCGTGTCGTTCCTCCAGTACCAAACGGGGCAAGAATGACTGATCGAATGGCGATTTCTCTCTCTCTCTCTCTGCACCTGGGAAGCAAAATCCATTCCTCCCTTTCTTTCTCCTGTAACTATGTTCCTTGAGTTGGAGATATGGGCGCCCAGTCAAGTGGAAGAAAGGAAATGACTGGAGAAGGACGGAATCTTTCTTTTTTTTCCAAAGAAAAAGAAGAACCTGTGGGAGGTGGTGTATCCAGCCCAAGCCACGAGTTTCCACTTAATTCCTGTTCGAGGAATAGGTTTTTCTTCTTATGCATATCTGCTGCTATCGCAGGGGAAAAGGGGGGGGGAGAGGGACTTCATCCGTGAATTATTCTTCGCCCTCTAACCAAGTCTGCCTGAGTGACACGGCGGTGGAGCGTTCATTATATCTTGCATGGAGATAAAGTGGGTGGAGGATGGATGGATGGTTGAAAACTTCGACGTGGTTCTCTCCTCTTTTTTTCGAATGGATTTTAGGAGCCACGCCTTCAAGGGGGAGGGGGGGGGATTGTTGCAGCGCAGAGATGATGAGTGTAAAACGCGATTGTCGATCTATGGAAGAAGGTGGGTGGGAGGGAAGTGTAGGTGTGTTTTGTGTGAGAGGGGCGTGGCTTAGCGAGGGGGGAGGAGGATTATTACCACAAGCACTGCGAAAAAGAGATGTCGTTGCACTCATTCGATGCCAGCAGCTCACTCTCCTCTCTACGAAACTTTTTTTTTCCTCTTTTGCAACTGATGTGAGAAAGAAAAAGATTGCCTTTTGCACCCCATGACAAAAATGAGCTGAATAGCTCAGAAATTTCTCATTTTCTCCCCCTCCCCCCTCCCCCCTCCCCCCCCCACCAAAAAAATCTTTCGTGATGAGGCAGAAACTTCTCCCGCATGTCGCGTGACTTTCCGAGTTTCTCCTCCCACACAAGTCTGTCATAGCTGCTGCTGCTGCTGCTGCTGCATCCTAACGAGGGCTTATCTGTCGATGCTACAAAAGGAAAAAAAAAAACCACAGAAGCGGAGGATGATGAGAGAGGAGAGGAGCAGACTAAAAAAAAAGTGATCTTCTGAATGCCTCTCCTTTACGCCAACGCTTGCTGGATTTTTTTTTTAAAAGACAGACAGACAGGGTAGGGTGGATGGCGGGTCAAAGGGTGACTCAAAATCTTTTGGGATGTTTGGGCGGGTGCCCCACACTGTTCCTCCCGCGCACAAGTGTACAAGATTCCTTCTCTTCTTTTTGGGCATGCCCAATTCGTGGCGCGCGTGGGCGGTGAGTGAGTCACCTCCACAAATGGGAATCCTCCTCATCCTTTTTGAGAGGGGAGCGAGTCTTCTTCTTGGGAGAGACCAGCCCAGCAATGAGACCAACCAAGTCGTAAATAAGTACTGTTCCTCCCGTGGTGCCCTATCTCTTTTTTTTTTAACCTTCCTCCATTCCTTCAAAAGGCAAGAGGGTCATTAGCGGTTGTTATTGTCATTTTTTTTGCCATATCCCAAAGAACGCTTGGCAACTCAGTCTCCTAAAAGATTTCTGAGCACGTAGAAGTGGTAGTACCAGTCAGACTTTCATTCCTCTTGCTGAACATGCTGGTCTTGTCAAATATTTTTCTCGGAAATAGAAATTGATGCAGTTGAACAAGCCAAAAAGCAAACCAGGAAACAAACGTGGATTTTTTTTTCTTCTGGCTCGGGCGGGGTTGAAACGTCTGTTTTCACCGCCATCCCCTCAGCCTGCATTGAGGGTAGCCCTTGCGTGAAAAAGGATTCTGTTGTTGGAGATTGGCGAAAGGGCGTGTGCATGCAAAATAGGCAAAATCCAGCACCTCTTCTTTCTTTTGTACAAATGCAAGACTTAGACAGTCAGCGCTGGCAGCTCGAGGAGGAATGATGTGAATTTGACAACGGGAAATAATATATTCGGCGGTTGTGGTGATCTCCGCGGCCCAGAAATGCAGCGAGAGGAGCATTCCGTGCACCCGGCAGTGTTGCCAGCCAAGCTGACCATCAATGTATACGAATTACGCGTATCTGTAGTAACTAAAACAGGTGTGTGTAAGCTTTTCTTTCTTCTTTTCAGCGTGAGTGTATCTCAGTCCACATTGGCCAGGCCGGCTGCCAGATCGGCAATGCCTGCTGGGAGCTCTACTGCCTCGAGCACGGGATCCAGCCCGACGGCCAGATGCCCTCTGACAAGCTCATGGGCGGGGACGACTCCTTCACCACCTTCTTTGCCGAGACCGGTGCTGGCAAGCATGTCCCACGTGCTGTCTTCATCGACCTGGAGCCCAATGTCATTGACGAGGTCAGGACTGGCACCTACCGCCAGCACTTCCACCCGGAGCAGCTCATCACCGGGAAGGAGGATGCTGCCAACAACTATGCCCGTGGCCACTACACCATTGGAAAGGAGATTGTGGACCTGGTCCTCGACCGCGTCCGCAAGCTTGCTGATCAGTGCTCTGGACTTCAGGGATTTCTTCTCTTCCACTCCTTTGGCGGTGGCACTGGCTCTGGCTTCACCTCCCTGCTGATGGAGCGTCTCTCTGTTGACTATGGCAAGAAGTCCAAGCTGGAATTCTCCATCTATCCTGCACCTCAAGTAGCCACTGCTGTGGTGGAGCCCTACAACGCCATCCTCACCACCCACACCACCTTGGAGCACTCTGACTGTGCCTTCATGGTTGACAATGAGGCTATTTATGACATCTGCCGCCGCAACCTGGACATCGATCGTCCCACCTACACCAACCTCAATCGTCTGATTGGCCAAATTGTCTCTTCCATCACTGCCTCTCTTCGCTTTGATGGAGCTCTCAATGTGGACCTGACTGAGTTCCAAACCAACTTGGTGCCGTACCCCAGGATCCACTTCCCTCTGGTCACCTATGCTCCTGTCATCTCATCTGAGAAGGCCTACCATGAGCAGCTTTCCGTGGCTGAGATCACCAATGCCTGTTTTGAGCCTGCCAACCAGATGGTCAAGTGTGATCCTCGTCATGGCAAGTACATGGCCTGTTGCCTGCTCTACAGAGGCGACGTCGTTCCCAAGGATGTCAACGCTGCCATCGCCACCATCAAGACCAAGCGCTCCATCCAGTTTGTGGACTGGTGCCCCACTGGCTTCAAGGTCGGCATCAACTATCAGCCACCGACTGTTGTGCCTGGAGGAGACCTTGCCAAGGTCCAGCGTGCTGTCTGCATGCTGAGCAACACCACTGCCATCGCAGAAGCCTGGGCTCGCCTGGACCACAAGTTCGATCTGATGTATGCCAAGAGGGCCTTCGTCCACTGGTAAGTTTTAACTTTTTGGGTCTAAAGTAGTGGGAACAGCTGTTGCTTTGCATATCGCATGCTTGATATGTGCACATATTATGAAATGCTAGTACTATTGCTTGCCTACGCATTTTATGTAGCATTTATAGTAAATTGACAGTAAGCATATGTATTCTGGTATGTCGACAGAGCATCTTGGATTCGAACGTTTGTTTTGCACATTCGTATAGGTATGTTGGTGAGGGCATGGAGGAGGGCGAGTTCTCCGAGGCCCGCGAGGACCTCGCCGCCCTGGAGAAGGACTACGAGGAGGTCGGGCTGGACACCGACGCCGGGGATGAGGGAGAGGGCGCCGGAGACGAGTACTAAAAAAAAAAAAAAAGAAAACCCAACTTTCCCGCAACGAGGATTCCCCAAGAAACAAGAAAGAAAAAGACCGACCCATCTAACTAAGCTGAAAACACGAACGCACATACCACATACACACACACAAAAAGCAAATAACTAACCTCGACTTCTTGATGATGACACTAAAGCTACTGCTGTACTTTGCTTATGATTTCAGCAAGAAAGAAAAGAAAGAAAAAAAACAAAAGAAATAGCAAGCTTATTGACTCCATGATTGCCCGCAGCATGAGAGAAAAAAAAAGTCTTTTTCCGCTCTTAGCATTCTCTCCACCTGCCAAAGATCTTTCTCAGCTTCATGAGACCCTCCTGGAAGCCGGGCTGACAAAGGCGCATGGCATGAGGCAGTTCCGAGTACGAGAAGGAGGCGGTTGAGCGAGCGCGCGCTGCACCATCTTTCCCATAAAACGAAAAACACCTCTCTCCGTTTGACCATCTGGGAAAGGGCATGTCGCGCTCAGAGCTGCATCTTCTTTTTTTTTTTGCGAAACACAACACACACGCAAGCTTCTTGTTCCGAGAATCTCTCTCTCTCTCCTCTTGGAACAACAAGTTGACTTGGACTGCTGCCGCCGCAGGTACGTCGGCGAGGGGATGGAGGAGGGCGAGTTCTCCGAGGCCAGGGAAGACCTGGCCGCCCTCGAAAAGGACTACGAAGAGGTCGGGATGGATGCAGAAGAGGGGGCCTCGGAGGACGACCTCGGGGGAGGAGACGAATACTGATGAGGGGAGAGAGGTCGTGGCAGGAGTCAGAGCGGACAGAAGATGGTAGAAGGGGGGATAATAGAGATGGCGAGAGCAAAAGCGGCTTCAGTGTCCTAAAATAACTTATTGAAATACAGCAAGCTTTTTCTTTTCACTTTGCGTTCGACAGTTTTATTTCTTTAATTGTGTAGCATTACTACTAGCAGGCATTTCTGAAATACCAGTTATATAGGTACAATAGTACATACATGTAATTGCTTCGCTAGATAAGCGCTTCACAGCCATTTCCCCCCCTATTTTAGAGAAAGAACCAAAGGAATCTGTTTCCGTTACTATTACAAGTGCGGGAGACAAATCCTAGTGGCGAACAGCTCCGAGATGACGGTGAGCCACAAGGCCATGATGAACAGGATGTAGCCCAGTCCAACCTGAGAGCAAATCGAAGCGGGATATGCAAATAAGTTTGACAGTTTGTTCTGGAAGTGTTTGTGTTCCTTACCTGGTAGCTGTTCGGCAGCTGGTAGGCCGTCCCCCCGATCTCGGGATGAGAAAAGCCCATCGGGTAGACGATGGCGGCCAAGCAGAACAGATTCACTGTAATGAAGGGGAAAAAAATAACTTGCAACCAAGGTAGCAGTGACATTACCAACAACCGTTGCTGTTGCTGCTCCTGCTGCTGCCAACAACAACAGCTAGAACAACAGCGAAAACAATCAACAAGGCAAAACTACAAAGCAACTTCGATTTATAGTAAACATCGACTTAATAAGGATTCTTGATTTCGCAAAGATTTCTCTGTTTCCCAACTTGTCAGCCTAGAATTACCTTTGATTTTGTGAAAGAACCCCAACTTAGTAATAAATCAAAGTTCCACTGTAACAGCTGAACAAGAGTTGCGTTTTTGAAATTGTAACTAGGCGTCGATGCGCCCGCTTCCTCACTTGCTGCGAACCCGCTCCACTGCGCGTACTTGACCAGGTCCCTGTCCCAGGCCGAGACGAGGGTGAGCACCAGAGCCACCAGGACGGCCACGGCCGCGCCCAGCGACAGGATGAGGGCGAGCAGCCACTCGGGCGGGAGGGAGTCCGGGGTGCCGCACCTCTCCTGTCCGCCGCGGCCGTGCAGGGTGACGCAGGTGCGGAGGAGGCCGAGGCGGGCGGGACCGCCGACGTTCGTCACGATCCAGTCCGGCATGAGCACGGCAGAGAGGACCATCACCTCGGCGGCGCCGAACAGGACCGCGGAGGTCAGGGTCAGCTTGTCCATGGCGGACATGCAGGCGGCCGGTGGTGTAATCACATCCCTCTCACTACTAGGGAGGACCTGCGCGCAGGTACCACGACGCAACTTGGGTAGGTGGGTGACTAGTAATTACCCAACCCCAACGAGGTTAAATAGTGGATATCTATGCCCTACCCACACCCACTCATCTCTCCTCCAGTCTCCAGCTTTCTTTATGCTGCTGCTGACTGCGGTGGGCTGCGGCTGTCGACTATCGTCTGTTTCCTAGTTAGGCTGTTGCCTCCTGATCCCTCAGAGTAGTTGAAGCCGCACGCAACCTTCTCCTGTTCTCCCTCTCCTCGTCAGTGATCTTCCCCACGTCCCACGTTCATTTTATTAAACAAGCTACATAGAAACATGAACCTGTGAGGTGCGTGATCTTTCATAAGCCACTTTTTTATGTTGTAACATTCATAACGGGTTTGCTGTCTTACCGTCTGGAAAAAAGCCGAACACCAATTCTCCCACCTTCCTGGAAAAAAAGTGAGCGACAACCGTAATGGAGTAGGTACACCATGCCCTTACCCCCCCCCAAAAAACCATTTTTCTGAGAATTTTTTTGTCAATGTAAAAGTTTTTTTTTTAATTTTTAAGTACACTTTTGAAATTTACAATACACTTTAGAAACTTGATTATTTTGCTATATTACGAATATTGTATTAAAACCCACTGAAGCATTAAAAGTTTTTTAATGGACATGCTGTACGTGTGTACAGACACAAGCCACACCTGTGCCGTAGGGTACGTGCGGTCTATATGTACTAGCATCTTCTGCGGCTATTTTATTTTTCATGCGGGGGGAATTCGCACAAATAGGATCAAGGACGGTTGGCAACAAAAGAAGGAAGAGGAGCACTGATGGAATGGGATCCCCCTCCCCTCCCTCCTCTTTCTGTCAGGCCTTTGTGTCGTCAAACCAATCTTCCTCTTATTCCCCCCACTAAGGAAGGGCTGAGGCGGCTGACGCAAGAGAGGCGTACGCGCGTAGGTTCCAATTCTCCTGCCCCCGGGGGGGGGGGGGGGGGGGGCCCCGCGGGCCCCGCCACCCAAACCAGACACAACAAAGACAAAACTCAAAAAAGAA
>JAAUYM010058133.1_pt1 | contig 14564 bp, 22 predicted proteins | sample 7278001 | NCBI WGS metagenome assembly JAAUYM01 (sample SAMN14350224, study PRJNA611818) | marine sediment metagenome | isolation source: surface marine sediment (1.8m) | place: French Polynesia: Moorea | collected 2018-08
GTTGTGTTGTTTGGGGTGGTTGTTTTGTGTGTGGGTTGTTGTGCGGTGGCTGGCCGGCCGGCGCGAGGAGGAGGAGGAGGAGGAGGAGGAGGAGGAAAAAAGCCTTATTTTATTTCACTGGGCTGAAATTAAGTCTCTCTCCGTTGGTTCATTGTTTATGGAGGGTGGACCAGACGCTGATCCGAACTTTACACGAGTATTTTCAAAATACATTTTTTTAGCATGAATAATTCTGCACATATACCTAGTAGTGCAATTCCTACAGCATCGACATAGTTTTTTTGTTTGCATTTCATGTATGGCTGTCACTTTCATTATTACTAGCCTGAAGCTACCCGCGTCGCTGGGGAAGACTTTGCAATGGTAAAAGACCAAAGGCCTCCCAGTGTGGCTTCTCCTCTCTGAACCCAACTATAATTTTTTTTGGCACATTTTTTATTTGAGGGCTCATTTTGCCTGAAATAGCCATTTTACATTTTTTGGCAAAAAATGAGCACTCTTTTGAAATGTTTTGGGGGGTACTGAACACTTTTATTCTATGCAGCTTCTTGATTTTCTCTCTTTCTGAGAGAGAGAGGGACATTTGTTCTGTATACTGTATAGATAGATTGCATGGTAGTTACTCTCTAATCTCGGCAACTTCTTAGTCAGGTCCTTGAGAGCGTCACCATCAGGTACATTAAATCCCTCCGCCACCAGCGGCCAACAGGCTAACAGTACATTTCATAATCGTCCCTCATTTCCTTGTACTCCATGACCTTCTTTCTGATGGCCGAGGTGTCCACCCACGTGACAAAGTCCTCCAGGTTCCTGGGCACAAGGAAGGCGGGGTCCTTGATCACATCCGCTCCCACCCTCACGTGGCCTTGTTCAATCATCTGAGTGGCGCTCTTCAGGTTCTCGGACATTTTGCTGCGAACCTGAAGGTAAAAAAAAAAAAAAAAAGAGACAAGAGCTTTCAATGACGTCCTTCCTCCTCTCTTGTCTTCCCCTCACCATGACGACGGGGAGTCTCCTGCGACAGAAGGAGGACGCGTTGACCTTGTCGCAGAGCTCCAGGTTCCACTTGGTCGGGATGAGGCCCACGTTGTACAGCTTCTCCAGGAAGTGCGCGCTCAGTTCGGCGCGGTGCGGCGACCGAGCGTCAATGTCCTTGATCCGGTTGACGAGCTCGCGGATCTCTCGAGACAGCTTGTTGTACCTGAGAGAGAGACGACTAAGGAACAACAACAACAACAACAGCAACAGCAGCAACAACAACTACTACTACAACAACAAAGAAGAAGCTAAGCTGCACGACCTACATTGTGTAATCCTCTCTCTTCTGGACGTGGTACCGCTTCATGATCTTAACCTCGTGCAGGTTGTTGTCCGCCTCCCAGTTGATGAAGTCCACCTTCCGGAGAAGCTTCTTCTCGTGGTATTTCAGCTTGCGAACCATGTCGAGTAACTATACTGCTAGTATATGCTCTCTCAATCAGTTGTGCTTGTGAAATGTGGATGGTTTTTTTTTCTCTTTACATTACTCTTGCTCTTTTATTAGCGTGGTGGGTGATGTTTGTGTTTGCTATTCTTCTTTCAGCTGCTGATGACTCATTACTGGCTTGCTTCTTCCCTCTCTCTGTCTGTTACAGGGTTCGCAGGTGGTCTTATTTTTACGGCAATTTTTGAAAAATGTGCCCTTTTTAAAAGTCCTCTTTTTTTAGGCCTTTTTGGCTTTTTTGGCAACTCTTGTTTTGTCTAAATTACATTAAAAAACTGCCTTTTAGCATTAATAATTTGCCCCTTTTTGTTTGCCAGAATCTGGCAACGCTGATCTATCGCTATCAGCTGCTGTTTGGCCTGGGCCCTGGGGTTGTAGAGAGAGTAGCCGCTATGCTGTGCAGCTGTGCTCCACGGGTGGGGGTAGAAATTACGAAGAAGGCAAGGAAGAAACAACGGACTGCTAAAGATACGCAACACAACAAGAAGAAACACAGTTCAGAACACTCACATCGACTCCACTAGAGTGTCTAGTATCTCACGAGAGGTGGCAAAAGAGCTGCCCTGCAAAGTGGGCCAAGGTTGCCCTGGAAGACTAACCACCAAGAAAAAAAAAATCTTTAGTAAGGGCACGACGCGAAGGTGGCAGCTAAATTTTCCAAGCCCTCCTGCCGGGAAAATTGGAAGAAATGGATATGAAGTGCGGCAGTAGTGGGGGCAGAGTCAAGGAGAAATTTCGACCTCCGGGAGAGAGCAGGAGGCGGAGGGTGCGTGTCCGGCAGCGGGAAGAAGAAGGTTAGGAAGGGGTCAGGGGTCAGGGGTCAGGTGTAAGGGAGGTCTCCTCCTCCTCCTCCGTCGTCGGGGGGTCGGGAGCCATGTCGTCTCCGTCGGGAGCCCCCGCGGGGTGGCTCGACTTCCGCGTGCTGGAGGGAGGGGAGAGGAACTCCTGGAAGACGGTGCGGGTTCCGCCGGAGAGCGCCAGGTGCGCGGAGGAGGCCGTCTTCTACCTGTGCCGCCACGCGCTCAACGTCACCCCGCTGGCCGCGCCGCTCTTCGGCCTCAGGACGGGCCACCAGGCGGTCCCGATGGACGGGAGGCGGCACTGGCTCTCCCCGGACCAGGAGTTGGGCGGGATCGACAGGGAGCTATTCCCGCTCGAGCTGAGGGTCAGGTTCAAGGCGCCGATGCCCTCCAAGCTGCACGACCTGGACAAGCTGGCCTTCCTCTACTACTACTGGCAGGTGGGGGACGGGAGGGGAGGGGGCTACACTTCATACATTACTTCAACTCCCAACTGGTGGACTTATTGGCCTTGTTTTTTTTATTCAGGTCCGCCATGACTTCAGTCGTGGGGAGATGGTCAAAGCCTACAACGTCTCTCTCCAGCAACTGAGGAAGAGTGCGTCCGCCAGGAAGAATCCGTGGTAGGAAAGATGGACGTTTCTCAGTATTCTTTTTTTTTTCTCAGATAAGCTGAGAATGATCGGTATACTTTTTGAATTGTTCTGGACCTCAGGACAAAAAAAAGGAAAAGAGTTACCAGATGTCCAAAAGTAATTATGCAGAAATTTTTACCCAACTATTTTCAAACAGCATTTTATTTAAGTCAAGGTTCTGTAACAGTAATAACTATGGGTATATGTTAAGTTGTTTTGGCTGGGAGGACAACCGTAAATTCTGCCAAATGACCAGAATGCGTAAAGATCGTCTCTTCGCTCAGGTGGCTGCCTCCTCTCCCCGGGATGAGCAGCGGCGGCGATGATCGAGAGGCGGACGAGAGCAGGATGAATCTTTACAAGATGGTGGTCAGACTGGCCAGCCTCATCATGGCGGTGGACGCATTGGAAGAGGGCAAGGAGGCCGAGAAGGTGGTGCGCAACGTGCACCAGAAGTACATCCCGAAGGAAATGTACTCCAATCACACGGAGAAGTTCTTGAGCAGCAGCAAGGTGGGAAGAGAACAACTGACCCGGTCGCACCTGCGCCACTAACATCCCCGCCCCCCTCTGTCATTTTTGTACTCATGCAGGTGCGAGAGGCAACAGAGGCGTTGGTGGTGGACCTGCTCAAGAAGAACGTGAACTCGACCCAACTGAAGAAGACTTTCCTCTCCGAGATCGAGGAGGCGTTCGTCAGCTGCTTTCGCGAGGTCTACGACGCTCGCCTGCACCAAGGACCCGCCAGCAGCACGGAGGCCTCCCAGCAGGTCAGGTTGGCGTTCCGGCCGCCCTACAAGAGCGAGTCTCCTCCCTTCGAGGAGAGGGAGCCCGCCATCGAGGTGGACTACGCAGACGGCAGCGCGGGGCAGCGGGGGGGTCGGGGCGCAGAGGTGCTGTGCACTCTGGAGGACGTGTGCAACATCTCCGTGAATGAGGGGGACAACGGCTGCGGCCTCGAGTTGGCGAGGCGCAACGGCGTGCCGATTCACATCTGGATGCCGACCGGGATGGAGGGGAGAGACTTTGTCAGCCACGTCGCTGGCTACTACCGACTCTGCGAGAAGTGGACCTTTCCACTCTCCACACATCTCAGGTATCCCGCCTCTCTCGACTTCTGCATGGCCAACAACGTCCACGGCCCAGTCACCAACGTCTTCGTAGAGGACAAGTTCAAATACAAGTCAAGGCAAACGTAAGCAGTCGACTCGAACTTGTGCGGGAACTGAGTTAACTCTCACCACTCCACCCTCTCTTGTTGTACATTTCAGACCTGGATCGTACCTCCTTCGTCAGAGTTGTGATCACTACGACCACTTGTACCTGCACTATCTTCCCTCCTCCTTTCCCTCCTCCTCTCCCACGTCTCCGGAGGAGCCGACCCAAGCTAGGCCGCAGGTGCTGCACATTTGGATCATCTTCTCGCCGCCGGGTTTGTCCCCTAGGTTTCGTCTGGGGGGCGCCGGAGGGAGGCATTTCGAATCGCTGAAGGAGCTGCTCCACTCCCTTCGGGACCCAGAGGCCAGTGCTTCCGGACCTCTCTTGAGGGATTGTGTGCATCCTTCAGAGAATGACCGGGCTCCAACTCTCTTGATATGCAGATCCATTGCAAAGCTGAAAGCAGGTTTGTAACATAATAGTAGTAAACAAAGCATCCTTTAGGTTCTCTTTATAAAACACCTGAGTACAATTTTTCAAAGGGGGAATAATTGAGGCAATTTTTGATGGTTCTAAAGCGGTTTTTCAAATGTTCCTGCATTATTGACAGATGAGTGCTCGCACTTCTGCGGTTTTTTACCTTCCCCAGACGCCACCGGTAGCGAGTCGTCCATGACGCACCAGCCGAAGTTGGTGGTCCCGCTGGGCCAGCTCAGCAGATTCGAAAACGAGCGTCACCGCGGCTCGTTCACCGACCTGTGGAGGGGATCCTGGCAGAAGAGCAGGCACAGCAGGACCACGGTGGCCATCAAGCAGCTGAAGGAGGAGTACAAGGTGCCTGACAAAAGATGCGCTTCCTTCCCCTCACTGCAACAAATTGCATGGAGCGGTCTCTTTTTCCGCAGTGGTCAAAACTGGGCGAGTTCAGTCAGTTGTGCTACGATGCTCTGGTGTGGGAGGACGGCACCCTGGTCCGGTCGCTCGGCGTCTGCCTGGCCACCACCGCCACGCCGATGACGCTCATTCAGGAGTACTTTTCGCTTGGGCCGCTAAATAAGTATTTACAAGAGAACAGCCCGCTCCTGCAGGTAAAAAGACAATTTAACGTGGTTTTTTTTTTTGCATCTTCCGGTATTTGCTTCAGCAGTCATTCCAGCAAGTACGAAGCCAGAACGTTACAACAAACTCAGGATGATTTCCAGTGTCAAGGCGATGGAAGATTTTTACGTTGAGACACTAGAAACTTATCATTTTTTTGGTCTACGTATGTGCAGTTTTTCCTCCGGCGTACTTACTTATAAAGTACTACAAAATACAGATTTAAGGATGGTACTTTTTCCCTCGAGAAAATTTCTGGCATCTGTTCCAGACGGTCGATCTGGTGGAAGCCTGCGCTAGCCTTTCCAGGGCAGTGTGGTACTTGGAGGAGCGCCACTCTGGCTGCGGTTCTCGCGGTCACGGCCGAGTGCGCTGCTCCAACGTGTTCGTGTCGCAGCACTCGGACGCCGCCTTCCAGGTCAAGCTTGGGGACGCTGGACTGATGGGGGAGCCGTACCCCGTCCAGCAGGTGCACTGGTTGCCCTACGAACTGCTGCTCATGCAGGGGTCGGCGACCGAGCACGCGCCGTCGCCGATGAACTGTACGGTGAAGGGAGACGTCTGGGCGCTCGCAACCACGTTCTGGGAGGTATGTGTGTGTGTGTGTGAGAGAGAGAGAGAGAGAGGGAAAGAGAGAACAACTGTACAGTACAGTATGTGACAGCACAAGTACTGCATGTGATGCTTTTTTTTTTTGTTGGTACAGATCTTTTCCGACGGTTCCTCCCCGGGGGATGGCGACTCCGAGTCCTTCAGGGTTGCCTATTTGCGTGGTGACCGCCTGGCCAGTCCCGCGAGACTGAAGGGGCACCTGCGCCACTTGTACCAAGTGATGCTGGAGTGTTGGAATCCGGTTCCGGAGTTGCGCAAGAACCCGCAGTCCGTCATGCGTGACATCAACCAGCTGCTCTACCGCGTCTTCAACTCCAAGAAGGTCCACGTGTACTGCACGGTGGACAACGACGACGACGATTTCAGCAGCTCTGACCAGAACGGCGCCGGCGACTCCTCCTCCACTCTGAAAATGAGCGACAGCGGGGGACAGTCATCGACAGTGGTACGTGGTCCGACCTGCAGACCAGGAAAGGAGCACAAAGTCAACTTTTTGTCGTTTTTAGGACGGTCTTGTTGCGTCGTCTTCGCCCCTGCCCCCGCGGCCTCCCCAAACTTCAACCCCAGTCCCAGTTTTCAACGGCATCCCCGTGCAACAACCCCTCCCCCCGTCAGAAGCTCCAGACCGACGACCGTCGACGGCTCCTCCGTCCACCTCGGCTAGAAGAGTCAACTACAGTCGCCTTGACAACCTCGTGCCAACGTACAACAACATGATGGAGAGGCAAGTCACCGAACACTTGGGCACAACTAGTATGGTACTTTACCACTTTTTTTTTGTTTTTTCAGGCATCTAGGCAATATGGACACTATCAACATCGACTTGCTGAGAGACTTGAGTCGGCTGGCCGTGAATGGAATCGGGGTGGGAACGGACGATCGTTCCGGATCCTTGGATCCTCTCTTGACCAGCGGCAGCAGACCAGGTACAGCATCCCACGGGTCCTCACGACTTTACACGTTGCCAGTTGCTACTACCAGAAGTGTGATACTGAGATGGCACTCCTTTTAGGATCCAGTTTGGACGGCAGCAGTTTGTTCCGTGCAGATGGCAGCCAGCTTACCTCGCAGACGTCGCTGGCGTCCTTCTCCACGATGTACTCCATGAGTTCCATATACCAACTCAACTCGGAGTCACAGCTTGAACTCAACACGGAGTTTCCATTGGGAGAAGGCAACTTCGGCGTCGTCTACAAGGGAGTCATGAGCAAATCCAACGGGGATTGGGACCAGGCAAGGAAAATTCACCGTGCTTACTACGTCCCCTGACAGGATTTTGCCCGCCAAGCAGTTCTCACATCTTTTCTGGTGCAGGTGGCCGTCAAGATGTTAAGAGATTGTGATGGGACCCTGGAGAAACAGCAGCACGGGGAGGCGGCGGAGGAAATGCAGAGGGAGTTGGACCTCATGAGGTTCCTCAACCACGAAAACGTAGTCAAGATTAAGGGCATCCTGCACGTAAGGGCCAAACTTTCGCATATGAAAGAACAAGCACGTACGTACGTACATTGTATTTCTAAGATCGTTGTATTTCTTCAGGATGCCAGCAAAGTGATAATAATAATGGAGTACGTGCGAGAAGGCAGTCTGGACAGGTACCTTTACGCGCATCGAGACACCATCAAATTTCCCCTACAGGTACTAATAAGATCCAATGTCATAGTACACTTGCTACACCTCAACCTGAGCTGCTCATTTTGTCTTTGTGCAGTTGTTTATCTTCGCGTACAACATTGTGGATGGAATGGAGTACCTGGGCTCGAAGCACATCGTCCACAGGGACCTGGCTGCCAGGAACATCCTGGTGGCCAGCGAGGAGATAGTGAAGATCTCCGACTTCGGCCTGGCCAGGACGGCGGACCAGGGCAACTACGTCATGTCCACCAACACCAACATCCCCGTCAAGTGGCTGGCACTCGAGAGCCTGACGCACAAGTTGTACTCGACCGCGTCCGACGTGTGGGGCTTCGGAGTCACCCTGTGGGAGATGTTCTCCTTCGGGGCCAGTCCGGACCTGGTCGGGTGTGAAGGATTCTTCAGGGCGGGGGCCACGGACGAGCAGCACCAGAAGGACATACAGCTCTGGTGAGATGAACTGCATGTACGATAGTCTGTGTGCACTGATTACTACGTGCAGTGCCGTGTAGCTCAACTGTTGCTTTTGCAGGTTGCAGTTCCTGGGCGAGGGGAAGCGGTTGCCCTGCCCTGAGAACTGCCCGGCCACCGTGTACAAGGACGTGATGATGCCGTGCTGGCAGAAAGATCGCAGAGCAAGACCAAGCTTTGGAGAGCTGAGAAACGCTCTCAAGAAAGCAGAGCGCCAAGTGACGTAAAGACACATTGTCCTTGTATGTGTAGGTAATAGTACGCGATACCTGTCTCCCCGTTGTATCCCTTTCTTCAGATTTGTCTTCGTGTACCAGGATATACCTATATATATATTCAGTGTAAGACTTGCTAGAGGAAATATACAGTATTTATTACAAGACATTTTATCAAAATTTGATACCAGAGTGTATGTCAATATGAAGTATACTTATGTAGTAACGTGCTTGCCAATGCCAAAAAAACATATTAATATACTCGTATTAATCCAAACGGAGCCCTCCATTCCTACACTCTCTGCCTGCGTGCCTACAAGTAGCAGTGCGCGAGCAACAGGGAGAGGATGATGGGAAGGATGACAAAGAGTGACCAGGCAACCACTCTGAGGCCGAGGTGGGTGAGCTTCATCTTGGCCTTGTCATTGACCCGGGGGAAGGGTTCGTCCGGCACCGGCACGTCCAGGAACTTGCACAGAGGTTCCCATCCTTCCTTGACGTCGAAGACGAGGAGTCGCTCCGGCGGCACCGTTCGCTTCACACTGGCCACCCACTCGTAGTAGAGTTTGGTGGCGTCAGGACGACCATATTGCATCACCTCACGGAATGGCATGCTGCAACCTGGCGGATTCTACGGGCAGTGTATGTTACATGTACCAACAACAGAAGAATGCGTGTAGTAAAGCGATTGCATGGCATGCAATGCAAACCCATTAATAAAAAAAAAGCAACGTTCGTTTTTATATATTTTTTTACCCTTTGATCCATGTAGTCCATCATGTCGATGAGCTTTTTCATGCCCACGAGCCAGATCAACCAGTTGACGGGAAATTCTTTCATCACCTATGTATACAACAATTGACGGCTTTATCTACGTACTGCAGGTACGTACGTTTGGAAGGCACAGACAGATATGTTTCCATACGTTTTGAAGCTTCCCAATGCTCTCGTGCACCGACGTGGGCCAGCGATCAGGCTGCCTCACAGACAGAACGACCTGTTATAGAGAGGATATGAATTAGCTTGACCCCCAACGGTGCCATTGTAGCCAGCCACATTAACCTTCGCGTCTGGGAAAATCTTCAAAAGCTCCTTGTAGAAGTAGGAAAACGGAAAGTCCACTCCAGCACAGTAGTTCGCAAAGTGCTCCTTGATCTCAGCAGGACTGGCCTTGCCTTAAAAAAAGGAGGGGTTTTTTTTAGCAACAAAGTCAAATAAGTCTGAATAAATGAATGGCGTGCCCATGTGCTAGTACCATCAATCATCCTGACCCAGAACTCTGCGTGTTCCGTGTGGTCAAAGACCTCCGCCATGTGGTAGATGTTCCCCCCGAGCAGCTTCCTGAGCGCCGCTCTGAGCGAGAGCGTGCCCGTGCGCGGCAGCCCAGCGCCGATCACCCTGATGCCCCTGGTGGCGCCATCGCCCGCCCGGTGGACCTCGATGTCGTTGGGAACCACCTTGAAGAGGAGGCGGCGGCCCAAGTTCGTCGCCATGTTGTACTACCGTACTACTGTAGTGCTTCTCCCTTGCTTTGCTGGCATAGGGATACTGCAAGAGATTGACAGGGAGAGGGAGCCCAATTGTTGCTTGCTTGAGAGGCGAGGAAGGGGGGGGCAGACTGGGCCTCAGCTGGGACGGAAGCCTATTGTTACTTTTATTTGCTTACGTAACAGGTGTGGCGCGTCTGTGCACTGCACACGGAGCAACATGGAAGGGAGAGGGAGCCAGGAAAACTTTTGGTCCACTGAGAGTGCGGCTTCTTCATACTTGAGCTTTGTTTTTTAACAAGTAGTTACTGAGTACCGTAAATGGTAGTGGTATTTACCAGTTGTGCGAGGTATGTACTGTGTACGTAGATAAAGACCATGAGGCTTGTTTTTGTACCTCACGACCCCACTAGTGAAACTTCGGAGTCAACACGAGGCTTAATCTCCCTTTGGACCATGGCATTGTGCACAATTCCATGTACAGCGTGTACGGTACATTGTAGTCAAGCTGTGCATCCTAATACGACTGGAACAAGTGGACGGCTCAATAAGAATTGATACATTTTTGAAGTCAGTCTGGACAAAGAAACTAGACTTTTTACGCAAATGAATAATGTCTTGCCAGTCATGCATGTTGGGAAAACGTTTCAGCTCGTCTTTTTTTTTTCATTCAAACTTTTCTTTATTGGGCATTACGCATGCACAAAATTAACACAGCAATTGGTGATAGTATATAGTACATTGCATTCTTCAAAGAAAAGAAAGTGTCTACAGACAGATAAACAAAGACCTCAAACGGTTACCTCAATCAGTGGTACGTACATCTACAGTACACGAAAGTAACAAAGTAAAAAAAAAACTATTTTATATATAAGTCATTACATATATAGCTGTATATTTGTAGTCTGAAAAAAACTATAAATTTACCTTTTTGGTTTGGAAAGTTGTATAGTGTGTAACAAAAGGTAGCAACAGACTCCAGTTTTTTTTTCTCTCTTTCCCTTCTCTATCATTGGAAGTGATCTGCCACCACCCTTGTCCAGTAGTAGAAAATTGTATATACGAGTATAGCTTGTTTCTTCTCAATTTTTTTTTGGTGACCTAAGACATTTTCTTCCTCTTTTTTTTTAATCCATCGCCGTTTTGTTTCCCCCCCTCAATCCTCTTCAGTAGTGGTAGTAGTCGTCCCTGCGCTCCACCCGCATCTTGACCGGCTCCACGGGCAGGCCGAGGAGGCCGACGGGCAGCCTCTTGGCCGCCTCGCTCAGCCTGAAGGCGCGCACCACGGCCACCGTCAGCACCAGGCACACGTTCTCCACCAGCTTGTAGCCCATGCAGGAGCGCTTGCCGTGGGAGAACGGCTTGAAGTGCTTGGGGCGCAGGAAGCGGGGGTGGCTCTCTCCGGTGGAGCAGCTGTTTGAACAGGGGAGAGGGGACAAGAAATTTGTTTTAAAAAAGTACCCTCTGGAAAAGAGATTGTCGCCTTACTCCCGAATCTGCTTGAGGAACCTCTCCGGCAAGTACTCCTCCGTCCTGCCCTCCGTCCAGTACCTCTCGTCAAAGCTCATCAGGTGGTTGTTGACAAACACCACCGTGTCCTTCTTCACGTCGTAGCCTGAGGGGGGGTAGGTAGCAGAGGAGAAAAATAGGGTTGAGAATTTTTTGTCAACATAACCCAAACCAAGAACAAGTGAAGAAGTGGTAACTTGGCCCTTAATATTTGCACAAAATACTAATAGCTATAGCAGCATGTTTCAGATATGCCAAGGTTCAACCATTGAGAGGGATTTGCCACCTTGGCTTGCTCTTCTTTCCCCCCCTCACCTCCGATGGTGGAGTCCTTCGTGGCCCTGTGCGGCACGATGGGGGAGCAGGTGAGCCTGACGGTCTCGAACATGGCGGCGCGCCCCCAGTGAAGGTCCGCGGCGTTGTCCAGAGAGTGCGCCGCGCGGCCGTCGGCGCGGGAGTCGCCGATGCGGGCGGCCTCGGCGTGGACGGCGGACTGCGCCGCGGCGTTGTCCGCCAGGTCGCTCAGGATGCGCACGGTCATGCAGCCCACGGCCTCGAAGCCCCCCAGGATGTCCTCCAGCGCGTACATGGCGCTCTCCGCGTCCATCTGGTAGCCGCCGCCGCCGCCGGAAGACGCGTCGCAGTTGTCGGAGGGGGAGGAGGAGGAAGAGGAGGTGGAAGAGGGGCTGAAAGAAAGATTTTTTCCCCCCGAAATTAACGATTTAATCGCGTTGACCAGCGCTTTTTACCGTGAGAAAATTAATATTCCACAGGCAACAAACACAATAGAAGTTGAGTTATCAATCGGATGCAGCGACAATAAACTCTTGATAGCAACAAAATGTGATCAGTTGTACTACCGCGCACCTCTTTGCGGTTCCGTCCAGATAGGGCAGGATGGTGTCCAGGAAGATCTGGTCCCTGTTGTCGCCGTCGTCGTCGCCGCAGCAGTCAGCCACCTCCTCCCTGCGGGGCCTAATGATCTCGTCGCGGACGAACTTCCTCACCACCCTAGCACATTGCTGCAAAAATAGAAAAGGAGGGGGAAATAAAGATGCAAGTAAGTACATATCTTGCAGGTTCTGTCACTGCACCTGCGACTGGTAGATTGGGAGGAGGGCCAGCGGGGTGAGGGAGGGGATGAAGTCCGGGAGGCGGCCGGTGTTGACCTCCCAGAAGATGCGGTCGAAGTTGTCCACGTAGCGGCTGAAGGCGTCGTCGTCGTAGTCGAAGCGGCGGCTGGCGCAGAAGTAGCGGTTGAAGATGTTGGCGCACGCCTGAAAAACAAGAAGAAGAAATAGAGATGCTGGAGATGTACTTCATATAGTAACATGTACCAGTACTATGCGCCAGAGAGACGGTTGGTTGTTCCACGTGTTTGCTCTCCTCTCTTATCTGGGGTTTTTTTTCTCCTTAAACACACGAGGACTGTTTGATGCGTACGTAAAAGTTGTGTTTGCCTATAGGAAAGAAGATGCATCTACTGCTATTTCACAGATCTGAACTGTCCCATTCCTAATGGGGACTACAGCGATTTAGACCAGATTGTACGTGATGCTTGGGGAGATACAAAAATAAGAGATCCCGCAGTCATACTACGTACATTGAAGTCGCAGCGACAGATTTTTTAAATCTTAAAGTGAAGAATCACGTACTGTGGCCTTACTGTAAATAGTTTTCTGACACAAACAGCTGTACAACTACCGTACATATAATTATTAACTCCTGAAGGAAGGAATATCCTGTCGGGTGCGTCTCCTACCTTCATGATGAGCGGCTTGATGTCGACGACGGCGGCCTCCCCGTCGGAGATGACCTCCCCGATGTGCGCCACCAGCTCCGCGCACTCCTCCTGGCAGATGACCTCCAGCTGCTCCCAGTTGGCCGAGTGGGAGTGAGGGAAGGTGAAGTTCTGCAGCATCTCCCTCCGCGTGGCCTGGACTTGGTCCCAATCGCAGAAGGCCAACGCTGAAGAATGAGCGAGTTGCCTCTTTCAAGCACCTCCACGTTCTTTGGACGTTTGCTATAAGGTAGTACTACTCACAGTGCTGCTTCTCTCCGCCGAAGAGCTTCCTGAAGCGCTCAAAGTTGGGCCTCCCGTCAAAGTCGTTCGCCTTGGCGATCAGGACCTGGACAAAAAAAAAAAACACAACCATTGGCTCCCCTGATCCAGACCGAGACGTTTTGACGAGCCAGAAGTACTAGGCCAGGCTCACCTCGTCCCTCAGCTCGGTGGTGTTGACCACGACGCAGTCGGTGGAGCCCAGGCGGACGGAGAAGACGTCGCCGTACTCGGCGGCAAGTTCCGTGAACGCCTGTAACGTCAGCCCGAAAAAAAAAAAAGATCCAAGTCATGCGTGTGCGGAATGTTACAGCGATCAGGCATTTCTCCCTCACCTTGAAGGGGATCTCGTGCCTGCCCAAGAGGTGGAGGGAGCCGAGGATGGGAATGGGCTTGGGACCCTTGGGAAGATTGTACTCCTCCCCTCCTATTGTAGTATGTGGCATGTTAATATGACTTTTCTATTGATGGTAAAAGGGTGTCCGGTTCCTACCTTTGCAGTCCCCCTCCTCCTTCTCCTCCACTCCTTCCTTCTTCCTCCTGGCCACGACCACCTCCTTGTAGTAGGTGACGGCCAAGAGCACGGCGGCCATCAGCAGCAGGTTGACGGTGAAGGCCGATCCGGCGGCGGCGGTGGCGACGGCGGGGAAGGCGCCGCCGCTGCCGTCATCTCTTGCTCCGTCGCCCCTGTCGCGGAAGAGGTGGCCCACGTTGAACAGCAGCATCATGATGATGATTTTCTTTTCTTATAGCCGAGTATGGGTGGGGTGGGAGGAGGGGCGAACTTCTCTCCGCGAGCGTCGCACCACGACTGAAAGAGGAGTTGGTTATACGAGTAGTTGACAGGAAAAAAAGGGGGGACGAAAGCTGGAAGGAGCAGGATTGCCAGGTCATAGAGAGCTCCACCTCTTGAAATGTGGGCGGTTCAAAAAGGCGGAATGAGCCTTAAAGCCCGAAATAACAACTGTAGGAAAAGTCTACTCTTAATGCCATTTTCAAAAATTAAGAACGGACCGACCAATGCTGTCAAAATATAAGCCATAAAGATATTGCCACCTGGCAACCCTGTCGGTTGAGCGCAGCGTGTTGGCGGGACCAGCCTCCCCCCCTCCCTCCGACTCAGGGTACTTTCCCCCTGTATAGTGTACTACAAACCATTATTTTCTTAATTCTTCTCACCTTCCTTGAAATCTAATTTTTAGAGTCTGGAAGAAAGTAAGAAAGCCCGCGCAGCACAATTACCATTCACTCCAGATGAAGACCCCACCCCCCCGTTTTTTTTTTTACGCCGTACACTGTAGGTTATTCCCAACGCAACCACACAATACAATGACACGGTAACACGCCCGACTTACCCCATGGCCACCCCCGTACAGTGTCATCAGGCAACACAACACAA
>JAAUYM010038339.1_pt1 | contig 14558 bp, 12 predicted proteins | sample 7278001 | NCBI WGS metagenome assembly JAAUYM01 (sample SAMN14350224, study PRJNA611818) | marine sediment metagenome | isolation source: surface marine sediment (1.8m) | place: French Polynesia: Moorea | collected 2018-08
ATTGAACATACTTAACCAAGTTTGGCATCTTTTTTCGTCAGTTAAAAGTTTAAAAATTACGTCTAATGTGAATAGATAGAAAAAATGTCTGTCTTAAAGCTAATAGTTATTAGCTAGTTTAATATCTTTAATCCATGTCAGACGCTCTCTTAGGCTTTTGCCTTGAGATAAACTATAGCTTGTCGCCAAATCAATGTCGGTTGGTCGTAGTGGTCTAATAAACAAATACATTGAGGGTCTTGCCACATAATCTTACCAACTATTAGATCATCAGTAACTAGCTTGAGTTCTACTTCCTGGTTGTCTTTGACATAGCCTTGAAGTTGTTTAATGCTAGGTAAACCAGTATCAAATTCAGTCATAATAAAACGAAGTTAGGTAAAGAAAAAGATGAAAAATGGGGATTCAGTTCAGCAAATATCAAGGATTAGGTAATGATTTTATCTTGATTGATAATCGTCATACCACCCAACCGATAATTACTCCAGAACAAGCAGTAGCTATGTGCGATCGCCATTTTGGCATTGGTGCTGATGGTGTTATTTTCGTCCTTCCAGGTGAGGAAGATACGGATTACACCATGAGAATCTACAATTCTGATGGTTCAGAACCAGAAATGTGTGGGAATGGTATTCGCTGTCTAGCCAAGTTTATCGCCGATCTCGAAGGAATTGGAGAAGTTAATAAAACTTACAGAATTCAGACCTTAGCAGGAGTTATTACCCCTCAATTACAAGGTAATGGCAAAGTCAAAGTAGATATGGGACAACCCCAGTTAACGGCACAAGAAATACCTACTACCTTAACTGATGGGTCAGAGAAAGTCATCGCACAATCTTTAGAAATAGCAGACAAAACGTGGTTAGTTACTTGTGTGAGTATGGGTAATCCTCATTGTATTACTTTTGTATCTGATGCATGTGCAGTTCCCTTAGAACAAATTGGTCTGTTATTTGAACATCATCCTGTTTTTCCCCAACGGACTAATACAGAATTTATCCAAGTAGTTAAGCCAGATTATATCAAGATGCGTGTCTGGGAAAGAGGTGCAGGAATCACTCTGGCTTGTGGTACAGGGGCTTGTGCTTCAGTGGTAGCTGGTGTGCTTAATGGTAAATGCGATCGCACTTGCACAGTAGAATTACCAGGGGGCTGTTTAAAGATTGAATGGTCAGAAGCCGACAATAGAGTCTATATGACAGGGTCAGCAGAACCAGTTTTTACTGGCTATTATGGGTAAGACTTATAGTAGCTCCAAATTTACCGATCCACATACATAAATGCTATTTCAAGAAGTTACTAATGAGTCGGGAATTTCCCGTGTGGGAGTCACCTATGGCTCTTCTTGGGGAGATTTCAATAACGATAACCTACCTGATTTATGGATTGCTAATCATGGCAATCCTGCTAATCTCTATCTCAATCAAGGGGATGGAACATTTCTGGATGTAACTTCGGAAATATTTGTTAATTTAGTTAGACGAGATCGACATGGTGCTGCTTGGGCTGATTTTGATAATGATGGAGATCAAGACTTAATACAGTTAGTAGGGGGAGATTCTGGAACAGGAAGTCTGACAAACCCCCGACTAGCAAATCAATTATTTGTTAACCAACAAGGACAACTAGAAGATTTAGCCTCTCTCTATGGCTTAGAGTATACGGGGTCTCGTGCGAGAAATCCTGTGTGGTTTGACTCCAATCAGGATGGATTACTCGATTTGTTTGTTGGTTCAGGAGAAAGAACTGATGGATTAGTTCCTGCGACTATCTTCCAGCAGCAACAGCCAATTCAAGGGGCTTCCGTCTTTGAAGACTTAAGGAATACTCTTAATTTCGATTTATCAAGGGGTAATTTCGGGTTTTTATCGGATTTCTTAGGGGATAATGCTTTTGAACTTGCTGTTATAGATGTCGTTACAGGACTAGAAATTTATGACTCTCGTACCATTGAAGATATTTCCAGTGATATTATTCCCAGTGGCTTAAGAGGTAATGACTTTATTTCTACTGACTTTAATGGGGATCTTCTTCCCGATCTCTATATAACTAGACAAGGTTTAGATAACTCTGGTATTGCTCAAGATAATGACCAAAAAATTCGTTTCAGATTACAGTCTCAAAGCAATATTACCAAGGGAGTAAGATTTCAAACGTCAGGAAATCTCAACTTTGACTTCTTTACCTTTGCTTTTGGTCAAGACTTGATTGATGGGGATAATATTTTTATTGGGGCTTCTGGCTTTAATCCTGATAATTTGGAGTTTTCTCTCTCCTCAGATGACCCTAATGTAGAAGGAATTAGCTCTTATACTGCGGGAGTGGATGAAGGGATTTATATTGGTTACAATCCCGATTCTCAGGAATGGGAAGTGGTTTTGTCTTCTGCTAATAAAGACTTATTACTCGGATTTGTCGATTCTAGTGCCACCATATCTAATATATCCGCCATTGGCTTCAATAACGATCGCGCTCCTCAAGGAGATATTCTCTTAATTAATAATAATGGGACTTTAGAAGACTTTAGTGCAGCATCGGGCATTAATCAGGTCAGAAATGCCGGATTTAGTGCAGTAGCAGCAGATTTTGACAATGATATGGATGAGGATATCTATGTTGTCACCGCAAATCAGGTAGTCAATGAACCAAATATCTTTTATCAAAATCAAGGGGACGGTACTTTTATCCCCCTAGAAGATGGTGCTGGTGCTGCTGGTGCGACGGTAGGTATTGGGGATTCTGTCACTGCTGTTGACTATAATCTGGATGGATTTGTCGATTTGTTAGTAACCAACGGGCGAGACTTAGCCTTACTGAATCAAGATGGCCCAGTGCAACTGTTCCAAAATCAAGGTAATGATAATCATTGGTTAGAAATTGATTTAGAAGGAGTCATTTCTAATCGAGATGGAATTGGGGCGAAGGTATATATCACCGCAGGGGGTAAGACTCAGTTAAGACAACAAGCTGGAGGTATTCACAACAGGTCACAAAACCATTCTCGTCTTCATGTAGGATTGGGTCAAAATCGAATTGTCCAAGAATTAGTGGTGGAATGGCCCAGTGGTGTAGTTCAAACTATAGAGAATCTACCAGTAGATCAGTTAGTTCAGATCGTTGAGCCATCGAAGTCTTTTGTACCAGGAAAACCAGAAACTATAAAACCAGAAACTATAACAGATTCGGGAGTGTTGTTATGGCAAGATACCTTTAATGGAGTTTATCACTTAAGAACAGTTGCCAATAGAATCAGTACAGAATTTGAGATTAATTTAATTACTACTAAATCTCCTTCTTCCATTACTCCTGTATCTCTAGAGAGATTAGGCAATAATCGAGATAGTCTGGAAATTACTGATTTTGGATTCTCTTTGACTTCTAAACTATTTAACGGCGAAGACGGGGTAGATTTTGTGTTACCACCAGGGACACAAGCTTTACTATCGGTTACTCAAGATGGTGTTCCTAATCCCAGACAATTACAAGTGGGACAATCTGGTTTACCCCTTACTCCCGATGGTTGGATTGTTTCTAGTGGAGATTTGCCCGTCCGTCCCGATTTTACGCCAGGAGAAGACTTGGGGTTATTTATTGGAGAAGGAGCAGCTCCCGATCTATTAGAATTGCTAGAATTGCGTTGGAATGGAGATAGTAAGCTACATAGTACCAAGGTAACTGCTCTTGCCTCTCAGGATACAGCAGAGTTCACCCCCATTAATATGGAACTTAATGGTAGACGGAATGATACAGTTAGCACCCTAGAAAATGGCATTGAGATTGCAGGGTTTGTCGGGTCTTCCTGGGATGGTTTAAATATTACTACTACCGAAACTACAGATATCGGGTTTGTCTATGAACAAGATAACCTAATTCAAAGCGATCGCGTTAATCCTTATAGTAATCATAGTAATCTTTCAGATGAACCTAATGCTTATTGGCTACCCTTAGCTTCTCCCTATGGCGCACCCAATTATGACCCCAGTTCCCAAGAAGGGCTATTTCTCTGGAAAGAAGATACCACTTGGCACTTAAGAGTTACAGGGAAAGAAACAGGTAGTCGTTATAGAGGTTCTTTGATATCGGAAGATTCTGCTTTCTCTTTTACAAGAGTTAGTCTGGAAGCTAATGATATTACTGATAATAGCGACCCGAATCGTATTGATTTTGATTTGAGGGTTGTCCAGGGTTTTGAAGATGGCATGAATTTTACCTTAGCCGAAAATAGTTCTCTAACTTTGACTCTTGAAAATGCCGAACAAGCAGTGAATTTAGTTCGCATTGGTGCCGAACAATGGAGCGTCAGTGCTTTACCATTAGATTTGACGGGATGGTAAAGTAGGTCAACCTAAGTCATCAGTTATTATTGATTGATTTAATTTCGCATTTAAGCTATTTAAAAGTATGCTCTCGCTGTCTTGATGCACTCCTCACGAGGGAAAGCCTAGGGGCTGTGTACGGACGCAGGCTACGCACCTTGAAAGCCCCGTTCAAGAACGCACTGCATCGCTTTTTGCCACTAAAAAATATTTTTGTTAGCCTGGTCGTACTATAATGTGTATGTTTATTAGAGAATATACACATATAGAAGCTCGGATGAGAACTAACATTGTCATTGACGATCAACTAATGGCTGATGCACTCAAAGTTACTGGCTTAAAAACTAAACGAGAAGCTGTTGAACTGGGTCTTAAGACTTTAATTAAGCTAAAACAACAGCAGAAAATTAAAGCATTTAAGGGCAAGTTGAAATGGGAAGGCAACCTTGAAGAAATGAGACGCGATCAATAATAGCGATTAATGATAATAGTAGATTCAAGCGTTTGGATTGATTACTTCAATGGTCGTGACACTCCTGAAACCATACAACTTGATTTATTGCTGGGAATTAAGCCAATAGCCATTGGCGATCTCATCCTCACTGAAGTTCTTCAAGGCTTTAGAAATGACCAGGATTACAAAATAGCTAAAAACTTACTCACTTCATTGACTATTTTAGAATTATTAGGTGAGAAGATTGCATTGAAAAGCGCGGACAATTATCGTACTCTACGCAAGCAGGGAATAACTATTAGAAAAACTGCTGATGTTATCATTGCTTCCTTTTGCATCGAAAATAATCTTCCGCTTCTTTTTTCGGACAAAGATTTTATCCCTTTCGTGATGCACTTGAAGCTACTTTCGGCTTGCCCTACCACATAATTTTTTCGGATATGAAATCACGTAAATGAGAACTGCCATAATGTTAATTACAGATACAGTAATTTTAATCACAGGAGCTTCTAGCGGTATTGGTGCAGCTTTAGCAGAAAAATTAGCTAGTAAATATCCCGGTGTCAGCTTAGTTTTAGCCTCGCGGAATCAAGAAAAATTAGCTACTGTAGCAGAAAAATGTCGTCAACTGGGTTCATCTGTCTTAGTTGTCCCCACAGACTTAGGGCAAATTTCCCAGGTCAAAGCCTTAGCGGAAAAAGCGATCGCTCATTTTAAGAAAGTAGATATTCTAGTAAATAATGCTGGTTACGGACAGATGGGTCCTGTGGAGTTAATTCCTCCTGAAGCAGCTAAAGAACAGTTTGCGGTCAATTTTCACGCACCTTTAGTTCTTACTCAAGCCTTAATTCCGACGATGCGAGAGCAAGGAGGAGGCAGAATTATTAACATTAGTTCCCTTGGTGGTAGGATACCCTTCCCTGCTGGGGGAATATATAGCTGTTCCAAATTTGCCCTAGAAGCTTTTAGTGATGTGTTGCGGATGGAGTTAAAAGCTTTTAATATCAAAGTTTCAGTAATTGAACCAGGCCCAGTGGTAACAGAATTTTTCCAAGTAGCTTGGGAAAAAGTACAGCAGACAATTCCTAATTATAAAGACACTCCCTATGCACCGATATTTAATAATATTGAAGCTATCGATAGTCAACTAGACTTACTTGGATGGAGTGGTTCAAAAACGGCTGAAGGTATTATTAAGGCGATCGCAGCTAGAAATCCTCGTCCTCGTTACGTCCTTGCTACTGGGGGTAATATCCTAATATTTATGATGCTTAAAGTCTTTCCTACCTGGTTAAGAGATGCTTTCTGGAAACGCTTTTATGGTGTGGATAAAGTAGAAACTGAGTGGAAAAAAAGCCAAGCTCAGTCAAAATCTAGAATCTAACTAGTACCGCTATGGGTCAGTCAGAAGTCGTGATGTCACCCACCCCTAACCCCTCCCAGGAGGGGAAGTCAGAAGTATTGCTGGGTAAAGCTTTGAAGATTTTGTAACTGGTGGGTTATTTCCACCGCCCTGCACTAGTGGTTTGTTCAACTTAAAATTCTAAGTGGTGTTGTTCTAATTTAACCTATCAATTATAAGTATGTTTATAAGTATGTTTTTTTATCCTTATATTTACGTAAGTATTAAGTTTGTTATTAGGGTTTAGTTCCGAAAAATTACGGTTGAATCAATAGTAAGATTAAAGATATGTTAAAGGAGCAATTTATTTTCAAATTAATTGATTGAGTTGAGACTAGTTACATCTGTTTCTAGTACATCTTAAATGACGATCCAGAATGAGGATTAGTCAACTCTTTTGTTTCATTTAAGTTGGAACTTCTGTTCGGTAATTTTGCTACTTTACCTATGTTAAATAAGCAATTAACTCTAACAAAAAAAAACTTTTTAGTATTCTTCTATTTAGTCATTGTTGGTCTATGCGGCTCCTTAGTTTATTGGTTTAACAGTGGCGAGGGTAAATCTCCTTTTCAAATCATCGCTGAAAAAAAGAACATTCAAAAGCGTATTAGTTCAGGTAACAAAATACTGGTAACGGCAGATAATAGCATCGAAAAACAAGCAGGGGTCACAGCTTTTACTGACGGTAATTATGGTGCTGCTTTAGCCAAATTTGACTCGGCTCTTGAAAGCGATCGCAATGATCCAGAAGCTTTAATTTATCGTAATAACGCTACCGCGATCGCGAAGAAAGAGATCGCTTATAAAGATATTTATAAAATAGCTGTTAGTGTACCTATCGGGGAAAATTTGGGTGTAGCCAAAGAAATTCTCCGTGGTGTAGCTCAAGCTCAAAACGAAATTAATCAAAGTGGTGGGATTAATGGCAATCTAGTTTTAGTAGAAATTGCTAATGACGACAACGATCCAGAGATAGCCCAAAAAATTGCCATTGAATTTGTCAGGGACGAAAAAATCTTAGCCGTGATCGGACATAATGACAGCAATGTCTTAATCGCTGCTGCACCAATATATCAGAATGGTGGTTTAGTGATGATTACTCCCACTAGCTCTGCTGATGCCATACCAGCAATGGCTTATGACGCTACAAAAACCGCACTCGCAGGGATGAAAGTTGCATCTAGTCGCCAAGAATTACAACAAGCACTGAGTAACCGCTAATAAAAATCTCAACAAATCTATTGAGGCGTAATCCTAACGGTTAGATTACTAGCCTTCGGACTTTCACCGAATTTTTGAAGTGCGTTTGACTCGCAATTATCTTATCACCTTCAGCTTGTAAGCTTTCCATTAGCTTACGATTTTTCGTAACTTCTACTGACCTAGAGTCTGGCACTAAATACTGTTATTATCTGAAAATTCGCTTTTTCCCTTCTGCGATCGCAAAATGATACCAAATCCCCTTGTCAAAACCCCTTTATAAGAATCGGTAGTGAAACCTGGAGGGACTATAGAGAAGGTTAAAAAGCAGATTTAATCAGGGATTGAATGAAGTAGTCTCCCAAAACATGAGAGACTATTTTCTCTCATCCTTTCCTTTTTAGGACTACCCATTTTTGAATTAAATCGATCGCCCTACTCACACTTTCAGGAAAAACTACTACCAGACTGTCTTTTACTGCACTATTTAAGGCAGTTTCAATTGCTTCTGTTTCACTCAAGATAGTTTCATATTTAGCGTTGGGATTTTCTTGAAAAATACCTTTAGCAATTAAATCAGCAGCTTCCCCTGATTCCCTACCTCTTTTATCATCGTCTTCTTTAACAATGATGCGGTTAAAGACTTGAGCCGAAATTTTACCCAATAGGATCAAATCTTCATCTCGGCGATCGCCTGGTCCTCCGACAACACCAATTTTTTCCCCTTCCCAGTTACGGACAAAGCCACCTACTGCTTCATAGCCGTGGGGATTGTGAGCATAGTCAACTAGAGCGTGATAATCACCCAAATCAAAAAGATTCATTCTTCCTGGGGTTTGTTCCGCAGAAGGGTTAAAAGTACGCGCTCCACGGCGGATTGTTTCGATATCAACTCCTTGAGCAAAAGCAGCCAAGCAAGCAGCTAGAGCATTGGCAATCATAAAGGGTGCCATACCACCCATAGTTACGGGACATTTTACCGCTTTATCGATGCGAATCGTCCAATCTCCTTCCAAAAGTGAAAGATAGCCATTTTCATAGATTGCAGCCAGACCCTTACGGCGAATATGTTCTAGGATAATGGGGTTGTCGGGATTCAGGGAAAAGTAAGCAATTTTGCACTTTACCTGTTTTGCCATAGCAGCCACTAAGGGATCATCTGCATTGAGAATGGCATAACCATCTGCCTTCACAGTTTCTGCTACTACACCTTTAACCTTTGCCATCTCTTCGATGGTGTTAATATCCCCTATTCCCAAATGATCGGCTGCTACATTGAGTACAACTCCAATATCACAACTCTCAAAAGCTAGTCCTGACCGAAGTATTCCTCCTCTGGCACTTTCTAACACTGCCACTTCTACGGTGGGGTCTTTCAGAATCATACTGGCACTATAAGGTCCTGTATTATCACCTTTTTCAACTAAATACTCCCCAATATAAACGCCGTCGGTAGTGGTATAGCCGACTACTTTACCTGTTTGATGATAAATATGAGCCGTCATCCTGGTGGTTGTGGTTTTACCGTTAGTCCCAGTGATAGCAATGATCGGAATTCTAGGGGATGTACCAGGCGGAAACAACATATCTAGTACTGGCGTACCTACATTACGGGGTAAGCCTTGACTGGGAGCAGCGTGCATTCTAAATCCTGGTGCTGCGTTAACTTCTACCACAACTCCATCTACTTCCCTTAAGGGTCTAGTAATATCAGGAGTTACAATATCGATTCCTGCAATATCTAAGCCAATATTTTTCGCTATTCTCTGGGCTAACCACACGTTTTCAGGATGAATTTCATCGGTGCGGTCGATAGCGATGCCTCCCGTACTGAGATTAGCAGTAGCTCGTAAATAAGCAATTTCTCCTGGGGGTAATACGGTGCTAGTTTTGTAGCCTTGTTTTTCTAGGACTCCTAAAGCTGTATTATCTATGACGATTCTGGTAAGAACATTATCGTGTCCCTCTCCCCTTCTGGGGTCACGGTTGGTGGCAGCGATTAGTTCTTCAATGGAAGACTTACCATCTCCTACTACATGAGCAGGTACTCTTTCTGCTACAGCTATTACTTTGCCATTGATTACTAAGATTCTGTGATCGCTACCGCGATGGTAACGCTCGACGATAACCGAATGAGTTTTAGAAGCATCACTAGCTAAATCATAAGCGGACTCTGCTTCCATTCTGCTGTTAATATCAATGGTGATTCCTCGACCGTGATTACCATCGAGAGGTTTAATTACTACGGGATAGCCTCCCACTCTGGCGATCGCATTTTCTAGTTCATCCAAATATTGAATTACCGTGCCTTTGGGAACAGGAATCCCCGCATCAGCTAAAATCGTTTTTGTTCCCTCTTTATCACAGGCTAGCTCTACCGCGAGGATCCCAGACTTTTCCGTTAAAGTTGCCTGGAGACGCTTTTGGTTAGCTCCATAACCTAGTTGCAGCATAGCTCGCGCACTAAGTAACATCCAGGGAATTTTCCTGATTTCCGCTTCTTTGATGATGGTTTCTGTGGAAGGGCCTAAAGCTGCATTAGCTTGTAGATCCCTAAGATCTGCTAAATCCTGTTCTAATTCATCAGCAGGATAAGAACCAGTCTCAACGATTGAATTACATAATCTTACTGCTGCTCTACCTGCATAACGACCCGCTTGTTCTTCTACATATTCATAGGCAACATTGAATACCCCTGGTTCAGCAGTTTCTCTGGTACGACCAAAACCCACTGGCATCCCTGCTAATTCCTGTAGTTCTAAGGCAACATGCTCTACGATATGTCCCATTAGAGTACCTTCTCGGACTCTTTCGAGGAAACCACCTCGATAACCACGGGCACAGTAGTGTTCGATGAGACTAGGCAAGGTTTTTACCAATCCATCATAGAAACCAGGGATTTCATTGGAAGTTTTTTCCGTTAACTCTTCTAGAGCGAGCCTCATGACGATGAGCTTATTTCGTCTAATACTCCAATAGTTGGGACCGCGTAATGTCTGGGTTTTGAGGATTCTCATGTTAACTTAGTTTAAGTTTAAAGCAGATCTATATCTATCTATATCTCTTTAGTAGGCGGAAAGAAAGGCTTTATTTTAGTGTCTCGCTGGTTGAAACCAGGCAACTGTTCATAGGTAACAGTTTTACAAATTATTTAGATTAATCGAAAACACAGTTTTAGAAAAGTAAATAAGTCAGGGACTTTTGATAATTGCCATAATGTGAGTTCGGAGTGCCCTGGGGTATCCCGCTTGGCGTTCGTATTCTTGTTCGCGTTCGCGGACGTAATTCGGAGTTAAGTAGGTATAGCAATACGTCAGAAGGTTAAGACATAGGATTTAAAGTAGGGGCTTTTCGCGAAAAGCCCTTACAGAATTTGATTTGTCCTAACCTAAATTTGTAGGGCTATAAAAATAGCCAATTACAATCAACAATCAACAATCAACGTGAAATTCTACGTCATTTATGGGTGGTATGACCTTAATCTGTTATTGGTTGGTGTTTTTTTAGGTCATAGCGTCCTCCATGACTCAAAATATGAAGTTGCAGATTGTGAAGGGAAATGGGTTCACTACCGTGAGCTAGGTCGTAATTGGTGTAGGAAATAGCTTTAGGATTGATAATGGTTACTGTGCCTTTTCCTAAAACTTGGATTGTGCGATCTCGCCTTTGGCGAGGCACTGCGTGATCGCTCTCAAACATGGCACAAGTATCTTCATCAATTCCAACCCCCAAAAGATAAGGATGAGCAGCAATAGCGCTCAACAACCTAGCCAGACGATTACGATTATGAAAGTGTTGATCGATTAAAACTTCGGGAATAATCCCAAAGCCTGTTGCCATATCCACTAAGCCACGGTTAGGACATTCTCCACTACTGCCTCCTGCTATCATTTGAAGCCCCATAACAGCAGCACCAGCACTCGTACCAGCTAGAGTAATTTCTTGATTTCTGACTCTTTCTAAAATCCGATTCATCAACGGGGTTTCCGCTAACAAACCACAAAGCCTTAGTTGGTCTCCTCCCGTCATAAAAATCCCTGTACAGGTTTCGACATAGTTTAAATAACCAGAGTCATTTCCTTGATCGCGATCGCGTACATCAAGAACTTTAATTTCTTTCGCTCCCATATCTTGGAAAATACAAAAATAGCGATCGCCGATAAGAGCTGGTTCTCTAGAAGCAGAAGGAATAATGCCAATGATGGCATCAGAACCCCCAGAACGATTAAAAAAAGTTTGTAGTATTTCTTTTCCGTGTACCTTATCTTCAGCACCACCAATAACTAAAATGGCGGTCTTGCTTTTCTGAGGATAGTATGTAGTTTGAGCTTGAGTTTCTATTTCGGGCATAGTTGAGGTTAGAGATAGGCAACAATAGAGACTAATGTTTAGCTGATGATTTTGAAGGTGCTGACAAGTAAAATATCATCTCAAATCTCTTTATGTTTGTCCAGAATTATATCTAACATAAGTTTTGATAAAAGTTGCTAGAGAGCATTTTCTTTAATTACTGCAAGAAATTTCTTTTTCCTAGATTATTGATATTCAGATACAATTGCTAACCGTAATCTTTAACTTTCTCCTAACTTGCCCAGTGCATTTTGATATCATTACTCTGTTTCCTGATTTTTTTACCTCTCCCCTCAACAGTGGTTTGATTGGGAAAGCTCTTGCTAAACAGATCGCAACTGTTAACTTAGTCAATCCCAGAGACTTTACCACAGATAAACATCAGAAAGTTGATGATATTCCCTATGGTGGTGGTGTAGGGATGTTGTTGAAGCCAGAGCCAATTTTTGCTGCGGTGGAATCTTTATCTTTAAGCCCTAGACATGAGATTATTTTGGTAACGCCTCAAGGACAACCCCTTAAACAGGTTCTATTAGAAGATTTAGCGACTAATTGTGATCAACTAATTATCATTTGTGGACACTATGAAGGAGTAGATGAGAGAGTTAGACAACATCTAGTTACTAGAGAAATATCTTTAGGAGATTTTGTGTTAACTTGTGGTGAAATACCAGCTTTAACTTTAATTAATGGGGTGGTGCGGTTGTTACCAGGAACAGTAGGAAAGGTAGCATCTTTAAAAGCAGAAAGCTTTGAAACTGATTTACTAGATTATCCTCAATATACTAGACCTGCTAGTTTCCGAGGTTGGGAAGTTCCTGAAGTATTACGTTCAGGGAATCATAAATTAATAGATGAGTGGCGTAGGCAAGAACAAATTGCTCGAACACGCGATCGCCGTCCCGATCTCTGGGAAAAATGGCAACAGAACAACTAACCTTTAAGTAATCAAGTAATCGGTAATGAGTGATGAGTAAGTCGATACTAATTATTGATGATGAAGAAGACGTTAAAGCGATCGCCCAAATGGGTCTAGAAATGGCAGCTAATTGGGATGTGGTAACTGCTAGTTCTGGTAAAGAAGGATTAAGTTTAGCGGAAACTAAGCAACCTGATGTAATTTTACTAGATTTAATGATGCCTGATTGGGATGGAAAAGAGACGTTAAAACAGTTAAAAAACAATCCCAATACGGCAAACATACCTGTAATTCTAATGACGGCTAAAACTCAATCTGCGATCGCTTCAGAATTAGAAAAATTAGCCATAGTTGGCATAATTACTAAGCCGTTTCGTCCCTTACAATTACCAGAGCAAATCGATAAAATTTTAAATGCCTAAACCCCATTTACTTTGAGGGCAAGGGATGCTAAATTTATTGAACCATTGCCAATCCCACTGTTGAAGCCTGCTAATTGTTAGTGTTTTTTTTAGCTAAAATTTCTGCTACAGATTGTGATACTGTTTTTACTGCATTTAATTCGAGATTGATTAAACCATCTTGATAATTACTTATTTTTAAAGCTAGTTCATTCAGATTTGTATTGCCTTTTCTCGCCCCTAATCCGTTGACAGAACATTCAATTTGTCTTGCCCCAACTTTCATCGCAGCTAAAGAATTAGCTACTGCTAAACCTTTGTCATCGTGACAGTGAACCGCAACTATTACAGAATTAATATTTTTAACTTGAGCCAATAATTTTGTTATCAAGTTAGCAAATTCATGAGGTTGTAAAGAGCCAAACGTATCAGGAATACAAATTGTCTTTGCTCCACTACAAATTGCAATTTCTACGGCTTGAATCAGAAAAGCGAAATCACTTCTTACCCCATCAAAAGCTGACCATTGAATATCATCACAATAATTTTTAGCCAAAGTAATACTGTAAGCAATTTTATCTAAAATATCTTGCTGATTTAATTTGGGTTGATGAATAGTGTTGACATTAGTAAAAATATTAATTCTGCCTCTAACAGCATTTTTAATTGCTTCTCCTAAAATAGTAATTTCTTTCTTATTCGATCCTGTTAACCCACAGATAATTGATTCTTTAACAATTTGAGAAATAACCGATATTTCTTCAATATCTTTATTATTAACACCTGGATAACCAACTTCAATAACATCAACCTTAATTGATTCTAAAAGTTTAGCTATCTCTATCTTTTGCGAGAGATTCATGGTTACTCCTGGAGTTAATTCTCCATCTCGCATCGTGGTATCAAAGATAATAATTTTCTGTTTCCTCTGGCTCATAGTGTTAAGTTAAAAGTAAAATAGTTAGCAATAATTATGTCTAATCAGCCAAAAATTCTGGCTTTTGCTGGTAGTTCTCGAATTGACTCTTTTAATAAAAAGTTGGTAAAAGTTGCTGGGGAAGGAGCTAGAAAAGTAGGAGCAGAAGTTACCTATATAGATTTCCTTGATTATCCCATGCCTCTATTCAATCAGGATTTAGAGAAGCAAGAAGGGTTACCCCAAAAAGTTTTGGAATTTAAACATCTTTTGCGAGAACATCAAGGTTTTTTAATTTCCTGTCCAGAATACAATGGCTCAATTACTCCACTATTGAAAAATGCCATTGACTGGGCATCTCGTCCCGAACTAAATGAAGAACCGTTAAGCTGTTTCAAAGGTAAAGTAGCTGCACTTTTGGCAACCTCTCCTGGTGGTTTAGGAGGAATTAGAGGCTTAGTTCATGTTCGTGCCATTTTAGAGGGTATTGGGGTGATCGTTATTCCCGAACAAAAAGCCATTCCCAATGCCTATCAAGCATTTGATGAGTCAGGACAACTCAAAGACGAAAAACAGACTCAAGGGGTTATAGCGATCGCC
>JAAUYM010064769.1_pt1 | contig 14556 bp, 23 predicted proteins | sample 7278001 | NCBI WGS metagenome assembly JAAUYM01 (sample SAMN14350224, study PRJNA611818) | marine sediment metagenome | isolation source: surface marine sediment (1.8m) | place: French Polynesia: Moorea | collected 2018-08
AAATCGGGCTAGAGTGAGCTCAAGCTCAGATTGTGTTTATCTCTACACTTTGCTGACAACACAACAAATTCTTGCGTCCTACATCTAGGTTTCTAGTGGATATCTATGGCTTACTCAATTTTTGTCACTACCCAACCAAATAGCTTAGTGATACCTCTGGATACCTCTGGGTAATGTGAGGTAAAATTATTGCTCTAGTCTCAACTATGTCTATAATCACTACCTCTTACCATGGGGAGGTGGACAGTTATCTGGATGCTACCTCGGCAGTATTGGTCGGGTATGAGAGGAGGTTTTTTTTAGACGTGGGATCCGATTTCGCATCCTAAGTAAGCGGACATAGCGGTGGTCTGCCTTTCATGTCACGCCACTGTGCAAACAATCAGGGAACAAAAAAATCTCTTCATCCCTTCTTGTTTTGCTTAAGCCAAGAAATGTATGCCTTTGAACGGGTCCACGTCAAGATTTTGTTTGGTGTGGAAGAGAGGCGGGGATGATTTTGTGTCACATTAATCACACCGTCGCAAAAGATTATTTTGTTACTTTTGACTCTTTTATAGCAATTGGATAAAACAGCTTTTGCAACATCCATATATTAAGGCAAAAGACCTTCGGGTAGTACCAAGACGGTATTTTTTTGGGGGGGAGGGAGGAGGTTTTTTCCGGAATTTCTGTGCGGCAGGCAAAGTTTCCAACCAAATGTTGCTTCACTCTTTTTCCCGTTTTTTTCTTTCTAAAAAAAAACTTTTTTCCCTTTGCAAGGGGAAGACAAACAAATGGGAGGGAGGGCGAAAAAAACTTTTTTTCCCTCTTTCTTCTTACTCTCCCAAGTACAGAGCTCTTCTGCCGCCTTTCTTCTTAAACCGCCATATTTGGCATATCTAGAGAAAAAAGTTTGACTCTTTTAAGGATTTTTTTCTACAAAAAAAAACAAGAAAAATAGCGCACAGGGTTTTAGAAGGAAGATGTTAAAGTGAGGCCGAGGAAGCGAGGGAGAGACTCTGTAAGTGACGTTAAATTAAGCCAGGCAATTTGTCAAAATTTGCCCTCACAAAGAGAAGGAAAGAGAGAGTAAGAGAGAGAGAAAAACTGAGGAGCAACGAGGAGTGTCTGAAGCAGGGCCCGTGGATTTTACGACGAATGTGTGTTTCTGCCCTAGTGATGCTCACCCCCCTCCCCCATCATCTTTCCCAGAATCGGCTCCCAGAATGCCACCCCTCCTCCTCCCAATAAAGAGCTTTGTCATGATGAGTGTCACAACTTCTGAGGAAGGAATGAACGGGGGGGAAGTGACAGACGGACTCAAGTCATGCATGGACTTTGCTTTTAGGCTTTCTTTCAGAGTTGCTCCTATCCATCCATCCGTTGATCCATCCATCTGGTTCCTCCCTCCGGATGTCGCCGATGATGAGCTCAGCGTGCGCGCGTGGGCTTAATGAGGAGGAAGCTAGGGGAAAAAATAACACACACAGCCCTTCTTCCCTCCCCCCTCTCCATCCCGACCAGACACTCAACATCCAGTGGGAAATCCAAGCTCATGTCGTACTTTTTTATATCATACCAGCAGCGTTGGCCGGCTACACTGAGCTGCTGTAGCATTAGTTTTTGGAGGCAGCACCAAAGTGTATCTAAACATAACCTAGGCATGTCTCCAAAGTATATTTAAGAATTAAACTCGGGTCCCAAAGCCATAATGACTTTTTCTGAGCATTGTTTATTAAACAGAAAAAAATAAAACTTTGTCTTAATTGCACATGCACTATAGTACTGTATAATACTGTACTGTACTGTATTGTAAAACATAATTTTTGGTTAATAAGCAGTTGGAGATGAAAGAATCTATTGGTTGGATCAGGATTTTTTCTGTAAAAAATATGTATTTTATAAATCTGAATGTATTTTACCGGTTTGAAATATGCCACAAGTGGATTGAAGTAGTGGAGGATATTTGAAAAAAGCCAAAAACACAGTAGTACAACCCGATGAGAGAAAGGTTATGTCTGGTCGGGATATCATCATCAGGGCCACAACAGATATGGGCGGCGGGCGGCGGCGGTGGCGGCGGCTGCGGCGTCGGCAGCGGCGGCGACAGGCGTTGTTGGCACGCAAGAGGCCGCAATGATCGATTGAGAGCCTCTTTCCTCCTCCCCTTCCTTCTTCCACTTCCATCCATGCTTTGGCAGCGATTTCTTCATGTCCGACTTTCTTTCCATTGTCTCTCTCTGTTCTCTTCCCCCCCCCCCCTTTTTTCCCACCAGAATGTGTGTGTTATGATATGATGGTGTGGGCACACAACGCACAACGCACGGAGACGCAATGGGTTCCACGCTTCAACGCGATAGAGATCGGGAGGAAGAGGACAGGACAGGAGTCGACTTCTGCTGCTCCGCTGCTTCCTATAACTCTCTCCTTTTAAGTGGAAATGGACTTTGAGTAATTTCGGGGGTGGGGGTGGGGGTGACATGAACGTTCTCCTTCTTGGTGGCCGCTGACAAATCTTCGTCTCTTCAAGCAAGCCCCCCTCCACCTCCACCTCCCCCCCCCGCGGTGAAGACGCACTGATTCAGGAGAGAGGGAGGGAGAGAGGCTGAATTTGTCGCACCTGCACGTAGCGCAAGAGTCTAGGTAAGTGACTCAGTTCATCTTAGAGCTGTCCTCCTCACACAAAAACTTCTCTTATCAACACTAGAGCAAAAAAAACTAATTGTCGATCTCACTCTTAATATAGTACATACGTGTACTACCAACGTCAGTACACTGTACGTACAACATACATTTCTCAATTACGTACTAGGAAAAACGATAGCTTCTCTGGTGGGGCAGTTCTGCCCATGTCACGCCTTTTCTTCCTTCCTCCTTTTGTTTGAGGACACTGACGTGGGGGAAGAGAGAGAGATGCGAGAGTCTCATCATCATCCAAGAGAGGGAGCGAGAATGAGATGCTTGTGTAAAGTGCTTGGTGGTTTGGACGGGTCAAGTCGGCGTCTGACACCGCCATCACTTACTTTTCCTCCTCCTTTAAGAGCGACCCTGAGAAGGAGCAAAGGTCAAGTGGCGTCTGCTCATGCTGTCGCTGGGGATCCTGGGATCTCCCAGGAAAAGAGAGTTGCAGGAGGGACAATCTGTCCTCATCGAACAAGACCATCAGACTAAACTGACGCTCATTTCTTTTCCTTCCTAAGTTTGAGCTAGCAAGACAACGAGAAGTTTAGAATTCTCCCTTTGGTGACTGGTTCAGAGAGAAGGAAGTTTTCTACTGCGCTTTTGCGCGCATAAGTCTTCTGCAAAAAAATCGCAGAAGGGCATAGTTTTGCGCATTTTTGCATTTTTTCCCTCTCCCCTGCGGGTGGTGGACGGTGGATCGGTGGTCAACAAAACAAACAAGAAGATCGAGCCCCTAAGCCAAAAAAGTTCTTTGATCTGGAGAAGAGGGCGGCGAAGTAGCAACCCTGATTTCAACAAAAAGCGAAGTTGCATAAGATTAAACAACAGATCCTTGATTGCGATGGCCCGGACCAAGTTGACTTCGCGCAAGTGCACCGGGGAGAAGTCCCTCAGGAAGCAGAGGGAGAGGAACAAACAGAAGGACGAAAGAGGAGGAGGAGGCGGGGACATCTCCAGACTTCTGAAATCCGCGCGAATGCCCTCCGGAACGAGGTTGGCCCCGGCGCAAGAGAGCAGAAGCCGTCGTCATAGGGTTAACAGGACCAGGAAGACTAATTTCGGGTAACACTGTCTGGTCAGAGAACTTTGTGGGTTTTTTTTTTTTAATTTTCCCTCCCCCTCGGACGTCATCAGTGTCGTCCCTCCCACTCCTGAGGAGATCTCCGACGCCGCCCTGTCCAAGGTGGCCGAGAGGCATGCGGACAAGAGGTACCCTTCTTCGTCCGACGCCCAGGCCCGGGCGGGGGCCACCACCTGCCACCAGTGCAGGCAGAAGACCATGGACACCAAGACCGTCTGTCGCTCGGGCAAGTGCGTGGGGGTCAGAGGTGAGGCAGAAAGTAAAAGAAAAAGCCAGCGCGGGTTTAGCCATTACACAGAACGTAGTAGATAAGGATATTCAGAGGAAAGTACTCGTATGTTTCTTATGAAATTTGTTAATATGGGAAAACACAATGAGTGTAATTTAAAAAAAACATGCTGTTCAGTACTACATATCAGATCTCGAGCATCTCTCTCCTCCCCTTTTCAGGTCAGTTCTGCGGCCTCTGCCTCCTCTCCCGCTACGGCCAGGAAGTCCGCGCGGCGCTCAGGGATCCGCAGTGGGCGTGTCCTCCGTGCGCGGGGACTTGCAACTGCTCAGTTTGCAGGTTGGCATTGTAGTAGTGCGCTAAAGCATCTTTTGTGCAGGAGGAGGGTATCAAAACTCTCTCTCTGTGTGAAGGAAGCGACAAGGACTGCAGCCGACTGGACAAGTCTTCGCCAAGGCCAAGACGAAGGGGTACAGCTCCGTCAAGGAGTTCCTGGACGTCAAGGAGGACAAGAAGGCGGCGGAGTGCGCTGAAGAGGAAGGCGAGCGAGGTCTCATTCCGCCGGCACTAGCTCGAAGTTAGGGGAGGAACAGGGGACGAAAATAGCAGGAACGTCGATGCGATATCGACGGTACGAAAATCAATGGGAAATTCCGAAGATGTGGTATGCCCGATAGATATTGGGTGTCTCGTCTTCAAATGCGAGAGTGCCTTGATGTTGAGTCATTTTTTTTAGACTTTGTGCCTCTATTTTGCATACAGAGACAGCTTCTGTATTCGTCCCCAGTGCGTTCCACGTAGTAAATTATTGGGTACATTATAAAGAAGTACTACAAGCTTAGTGTGCTACTATGGAGGTGGCAGCCTCTCCTTCAAGATTGTTTGCTTGCCGATTCCGCCTTCTCCTCTGTCCAGTCTCCACCCAGTGAGAAAGACAGACCAATCTTTCTCTCGCTCTCATTCCGAATCCGTCCTTCCTTAAGCACAGAGGAGGAGGAGGCGGAACTGGCAGGAGGCCTCCCCCAGACGTCTTCATCTGCTACAACTGGGAGCGGCGGCGGCGGCGGCGGCGGCGCCGTCGCCGCGGGCGACAATCCCATTTCTAGAGTTAATCCCTCACTCATGCATACTAGGCACACACGTTCCTCCTCTACTGTTCAATATTGTACATACTGTACGTCGATATTCCTTTATAGCAACCAATATTTCTTTCGTCTTGTACTACCTTCTCCATTCAATAGGCTACTATTTTTCTCTTGCGCATATAATAAGGGGTGGGAAAATGAGTGCCTTATGGAGTCACGAAACGTCCAAGGGCTCCACCGAGCAAACAAGGGTACGTGAGGCGGAGGTTGGGGTGGGGGAGCCCTTCTTGTTTACTACTACGCCTCCTCCCTCCGCGCGCGGCCGCACAGAATGCATTCCTCATAGCATGTGAAAAGGTCAGAGCGAGCAAGTGCACTTTATGCATATTGCATGTGCCGAATATTTCGTAGAGATCAAACTCTGTCGCTGAGAGGGTTGTGCTCTTGCTGTGTAGCAGTGACAGTGAAAAAAAGGGGGAAATTAAGTGTTGAATTTGAAGGAAAGTTATGTAAAACTAAAAGGATTTAATACTCTGGAACAGAAGACCATCTAGTGAGCAGTTGTAGTAGTAGATCGTGTGACTAACTCACTCTCTTACTTCTTATCGAATTTCGAATCTTGGAGGAAATGAAAGAAGCAGGGAAGGGGGAGGTTGGAAGGCGGAAAAATGACTTCTGCGTCACCGCGGAACTAATCTTTGGGAGTGGAATGGAGTGCCTCTCCCTCCCTCCCTCTTTCTCTCGATTCCCCCCCCTCCTCTTCCTCACGCCTTTCTCTTTCTTCCACCCGCATCACTGTTTCTCCGTCTTCTTCCACCCCTCTTTCTCTCTCTCTCTTCTTTCTCTGGAAGTGAGCGCCTCCCCCTTCCTTCCTCCTCCTCTTTTCTCCTCCTCCTACGCGTACGCGGGGCTTAGTAGTTGTCGGGAGAAGCTCGGAGGAGGAGAAAGACTTTTTTTTGGTGTGTTCCTCCTCCTCGTCTCTGCTGCAGTGTCGTCTCGAGTAGTGTCTCAGAAAAGTAGTACCTCCTACAGTACCATACTTCATCATCATCCAGTGCGACAGAGGCCACTTGCACTTTGTTCCTCGACTAATGTTTGGTAAGACAGCTCATAAGTGCTATCTCATTTGTCTGGAAAAAGATGCATCGAGTTTTGTTTTTCCTTTCATCATCCCTTCCTTGAAAAAAATATTGGGGTTGTCAATTATCCGCTCTCCCTTTGCACTTTCCTTCTCATCATCGAGAGGTCTGTAATGAGGAGAGGTTGCTGCAGCGCGCGTACTACGCAGTGTGTTCTTCTTTCTCTTCTTTTGGACATGATTAGAGGAGAGAGCGAACACACATCGCATTTCCCTCCCCCCCCAAAATCGAGCTTTCTCGTCTTTTTTTACGTATAAGAGCGGACAAATTGGGACCACCCAACCAGACGCAATGAGTATCTCTCTCGCCTTCCGCGGGAGTAGTAGTTGTAACTAGTAGTAACAAGATGGATAGTGGTTGTCACTGCCTCTGGTGGTCAGAATGAAGGAATTTTTGCGTGATTACCGCAATTTGGAATTGGGAATCACTCGGAGCGGGAGGAGGCGCCCGCGCGGTCAGTGGGTCGCTCCCCTTGCCCTGAGGCGGCGAATCCGGGGAAAGAGGAGGAGGAGGAGTGATTCTCCTACACACCTTTCATCGCATCCCCCTCTCTCCCTCCAAATCCTCTCTGCATCCATCCGAATTTTCTCCTCTTTCTCCCTCCTCCGCCCCGGTCGTACACAGTAATCGGATGAAGGAGGGATAATGCGTTTATTACCTGAGAGGGAGGAACTGACGGGGGTTTTAGTGACCGGAGAGGGAGGGGAAGGGCGAACCGCCAGCCAGATAAGATTACACTTATCTGAGGAGGAAAAAAGATAAAAGAGGAAGATTCCTTCTTCTCGAAAAGACTAAAAAAAATATATGAGCACATGGGCCCTCTTTTTTAGGAAATTTGTCTGATGTTACCCTCACTCTTCCTCCTCCTCCTCTTTGAAGTGGCGGTTCTGTGTTTAGCGGGAGGAACAAGCACCACCCAAATAAAGAACAAACAATTCATCTGGGAAAAAGTGGTGCGTCCCACCACCATCCACCACCGCCCACTCAAATCGTGTGTGTTCGTCGTAATAACGCCTGCGTCTCCTTTCATGTTGTCCTCCTCCCTCTACTTCAGCTTCCATCCTTCTTCCTTCCTTGGCAAAAAAACCTGTTCTGGACAAAATTGGAACCCTCCCTTCCCCTCCCTCCTTCTATTCCAGGATCATTTTTTTTTTAGAATCAATCTCTTCCAAAAGAAGCCATAAGCGTTAACACATTAGTCTCGGGAGAAGGTGAATACGACGCTGCATATCTATGTACCTAGTACTGTACTACCAACCTCCTCGGATATCTCGTTCTTCCTCTCCACCACTTGTGCTCCATGGCAACGACTTGTTCCAACTCCCAAATAATTGGCAGTGGCATTTCGATCGGAGGAGGAGGAGGGGGGGAGGGAAAGGAGAAAGATTGAGAAGAGGGTGGTGGAAAAAAAAGTTGCTTGCACAACCTTGGCGAAATTGGCGATCACCTCTCCCCGCCCCTTCTCTTCTTTCCGACGCAATTCAAACAAACAAGTCATACAGTACTATTCCCCTTCCCTCCTTTTTCTTTCCCACTCCCTTCTCCTTTTTGTTCCTTGGCTAACCACCACCAACGTCAACGACACCAAAATTGCTGCAGCAATAAGATCCTTGTACGTAGGTACATACCCTCCCACTCCTGCTTCCCCACCAAACAGTCGTCACCCTAAATTCGTGACGTTTCTGTTCTAGTTAAGCTACTAGAACCTTATCTTGCCTATTTTTTTTTTCACCCCATATGAGCGACAGTTGTGTATTTAATTATGTGAGAGAAAAACAGGTGAAGTTATGAGTATTAAACAAGTTATTATGCGTAAAAAAACTCAGATATGTACCAACGATATAAAGGGTAGGTCTGGTCGGGTTCATATTCCCAGCAGGGAAAAGAGAACCCTAGTATATCGAAAGTAGTAGAGGGGGTAGATGTACGTAGGTGCGGAAGTCACGAAACCGTTTATATTGTGCAAGGCTTGTTGTGCGTTTCGGCAACGCCTGCCATTTTCCTGCTAGAAAAAAGAGAGTAACCCGATAGCATCGACATTTTACGTCATCCGCGATTCATCATGTAGTAGATTTTCCCTTCCAGCCTGAGAGCGTGGCGCCATGCTCCTCCTTCTGCGACGACGACGACAGCAGCAACAGGTACAACGACCATGACTCGCCCCGTCCTGAGCTCCGTCTTCCTCTTCCTGATCGTGGCGCTGTCCAAGCGTCGCGCCGCCGACGCCGCGGCCTCCGCAGACGAGGTGGTCTACGTCACCAGCAGCTACGGGCAGCTCGTCTCGTCCAGCACGCTCAGGTGGCGCAACAAGGACGCAAAGACGCCGAGGGAGGAGGAGGAGGGAGAGGGCGACGGCGTGGTCCTGCGCCAGGGCTCGTCGGAGCTGTGTCGCGGGTGGCACCAGAACCAGCTCTCTCCGGGACAGACGGACAAGGCCGGCAGGTGCGAGGTGGGCTTCCACGGCAGGACATACAAGCTAAACCAGTACCAGGTGGGTGCATGTAAATATCAATTTTCGCTGATTGATGCTTATCATTGCTGGTATCGATTCTAGACAAACTTTTGACGATTTTAATTTATTTTTCCGGTACTTTTCTCCCCTGCAGGTGATGGTTGATCCCACCTCCACCAGTCGACTCGAGTGGCAGAAGTGGGACATCTTTACCAAGCTGCCCCTGGGCCTGGTGGCCTTCACCGGGGAGGACGGATACGTGGCCAGGAGGAAGGAGGGCCCCTCGACCCCGGAGTACCGCTTCGGAGACCTCAACCCGCGGCGCGGGCTGAGCGGGGACATCGCCATCTACGAGACCGGCGGCGACGGAGGCAGGAAGGCCGCCGTGAGGTACGAGACGGACGGGGAGATCCTGGTGGAGGTGCAGCCGGTCAGGTACGACCTCAGGGACGTCGAGTTCCTGACGCGCAGGGCCAGGGAGCGCAGGGAGGAGGTGCACCTGGGCAGCAGAGTCCTCTCCAACGAGCTCTCCTCCGTCGACTACGAACGGGACAACAGCGAGAGCGACAGCTGGGGCTCGGTAAGGTCCGTGCTGGCCTACAACGCCTCCTACCGGTACTACTGGGGCCGAATGCCCGGCCTGGCCAAGGCGCTGCCGTCCACCGGGCCTACCTTCCGCGACCTGGACAAGCGCGTCTCCTTCCGCTGGGCGCTTCCGCTCGAGTTCTCCCTCCATCGCATCCTGGAGCTGTCGGCCTTCCTCCGGGCCGGCACCTCCGTCCAGGCGTCGGTCTCGGCGGCCCGCGTCACCACCGAGGTGCCCTACGAGGCCACCCTGGTCGCCGTCTTCCCGGACGGGAGGCGCAAGGAGAGGCCCATCGAGGGCACCTACGTGGAGACGCTGCTGTCGGACGTCAGCACGGTCTACGGGCGGCCCTACTTCACCCGCAACGGCACCTTCGCCCCGACCACCACCACTACCACCACGCCGCGACCTTACTACGTCGGAGGCGCCCGCTTCAAGGCCCCGAGGACCATGAACCCGCTCTGGCTCGGGGGCACGGAGTCGCCCGCGGCCACCACCGCGTCCCCGTCGGCCCCGATCTCCCGCCGGACTACCAGCCCGCTCCCGACCACCGTCAACCCGCTGAAGAGGTTCTACCCGCAGTTCGGAGAGGGCAGCTCGGACGGCGCCTCCTCCGGGCCGCAGATGCAGTCCGATCAGGCCAAGAACGCCAAGCGGTCGCCGCAGACGGAGAGCCTTGTCAACGGCGGTGCCTCGAGCCTCCCCTGCGTCAGCGTCTGTGCCATCGTCACCGCCTCCACTGTCTCGTCCGCTTTTCGGTGGCATCGATAAGATTGTGCCTGTGTGCGTGCGTGACGGTTTGGACATAGCCGCAATCGGGAAGAGATGCCTCTGAGTGATTCTTGGAAGAGAAAGGAAGAAGGAGCTGCGTGCGTGATTTGCGGAGAGAGAGAGACGGAGGGAGAGGAGGAGGAGGGGGAGAAAGAGGAGGAGGGGCATGAATCGTGACCAAGATTGCCTCTAATCGCGTTGACAAGGTGGAGAAGGAGTCTTGCCTCCCGATCCCACCCCCCTCTCCGCACTGATCTCTTCCCCACATTCACTTTAATTTTCGCCCCCTTGATTGCCGTGTCCCACCTCCTCCTCTCGTCGAAAGTGCGTCCTTGCCGCCTTCTCTTCCCCCTTCATCTTTTCCGTTTTCCTCTGCATCCCCGCAGGCCGCGTTCAATCAGGAGGGGGGGGGAGAGGGGAGGAAGAAGAAGGTGGCGAAGCAATTTCCACCCGTGACTTCTCCCATCTTCAACGAAACGAAGAATCACTGCAAAGAGACTCCCCTGGACGTTCGCGGAAAGACAATGAACTCTCTCCTTGTGTTACTTTGGCTTTTTCCCTTATCAGGGGGGCGGCATTATCCGGGTACTTTTCCGCCTCTGTCTCAGCAGTCTCACTCACTCACTCACTCTCCCCCAAACCCTCAAACCCTCAAACCCCAAAACTCTCTTGAGAAAATTTTCCCCCTTCCTCTCGACGTTTCTCCACAATCTCCGCTTGACATCCTGCAACGTCAACAGTGCTGACCCAGGTGAAATGAAGTGGAGAGGAGGAGGAGGACGAGCATGAGCACGAGTGAAACTATGCATAAGGTGCTGCCGCTATCTCCGCGTGGGATCAGACAAAAAAATGTTTTTTTTTTCCTCCCCCCCTCTCTTAACTCCTCGATGTTGAGATCTCCTTACGTGGCAGAAACAAACAAAAGTGAACTAGCTTGCGCGTGGAGCTGAGAAGAAGAGCTTTTTCGAGTGATTGGATGGGATGGAAGGAGAAGATGGGGTTTGAACTTCGAACCCTTGATTGATCGTGGGTGGGGGGAGGAAAAGAGGGGAAGAAAAGCTTTCAATAAGAAGATTCTCCTCTTGACGCAAAAAAAGCAGGCAGACCAGTGCGTACGTTTGCAAGAATGCCAAATTTCTACATACAATTTTCGAGGAGAAAGAAAGAATGCTGTCGAAGATATACCATGTAGTAGAGCAGTATGAGAATATAATGTTAATAAACCTACGGATTTTTAGCGCTACTGTTTTGAAATGGCGTCGCCGGTGACCGCCAACCCAACCCATTTCCAGTGGCTCCTCTCTTCCTCCTGCTCCTGCTCCAGCTCCTCCTCCTCTTCTTCTTCCTTCTCGTCTCCTCTTTCTCCTCTCGTCTTCTCAATCTGTATGCGGGAGGTTTGCCCAAAATGAAGTTCCAGTACGCGAGGAAGGACTCCCGAGATGAAAAAGAAAAAAAAAGTTGGAACGAGACAGACAATTCGCAGGCTGGAGGTGGCTCTGGAATTAGACGTGACGGGCATAAATGTCCAAGTTTTGCTCAAATTTTGCAGACTTTTTTTTTTGCAACCACTTCCAGGTGCGCCGTTATTGAAACTCTGAGAGACCTTCCCGAACTTTTCTCTTTTTTTTTGTTTCATCGATCCCTCCCCCCTTGTCTTCCTCCCACACAAAAGCTTGACTCATAATAAGTCTCCACCCTCTCCTCCTCCTCCTCCTCCTCTTCTCCCACTGGCCGAATGCAAACTCGTTCCCCGACGATGGTCAGCCAAGCATCATCAAAAGGCAAAAACAGCGTCCTTCGAAAAGAGGGCTCTGGTTTCAGCCATTTCTCTCTTCCTCCCCAACTTCCTCCACCCCAAGCTTCGCCCATGTGATGATAAGGGCCGCCTCCTGCCCATAATCTTTTGGGCACTTTAGGGTTGATGCCTTAAAAAAATCTTTTTCCCCCAGATCTGCAGCTTCCGCGTCTCTGAAATTCGATTCGACAAGAATGGAAACAAAAAAAAAACAGTCTGAAATTAGTTTAACTTTTTTTTGCACCATCCATTTCCCAACGTAATGAGCTGGCGCAAGTGAGAGGCAGGCGGCTTCCACTTTGTTGTGCTGGTATCCTTGAAGATAAAAATAGGCAAAACAAATGGGAGCGATGGGGCTGGGCTGGGCGGCTCCAGCAAAAAAGGGGGGAAGAAGGAAATAAAACGGACTATTTCATTTTTCCTTTCTGGTCCATTTGCCGGAAAAAATAGTTTTTCTTCTCCTCCTCCTTCTTCTCCGCCTCAGCATGGGTCTCAGTAGGAGGAAGGAACGGCGTTGTTCTTCTTTCTCCGTGTCTTCATCATCTTCATGAACAGTGTAGGTAGGAGGTCAATCCATCTACTATGGAGTACAGTGACCATCCACTATAGCAGCATCACATATATGTATGTGTATTGTATAGTAAAGCCGTTGGGTTACCAAACTGGTTGTTTTTCTTTATAATCTACTGTACTTGATCTGTTACTGCCTGCTGTACAGGCCAACTCCTAGCTGCTGACCATCGACTCAGCTACGTATATCGGAGGTCCACTGTACCTACATAGTAGTACAGTAGTAGTTTCTCTCTGCAGAGAAAGGAGATGAAGGAAAAGGATTGCGCCTGTCTACTCTACGGTATTCTCCCGGATCAGTCTGTTCGCCACATATTCAACACATCTCGAGATGGTAGTAGGAGTAGGAGTGTAGCACAAAGGCATAAAAAATGTTTGTTTCGAAGGCCTGATGAGCCCTATAAAGAAAAAAAAATGCTTCTTGCCATCTCTCTCCATCTCTTTTTGGCACGGAACCCGTGAGATAAGAACTTGGTAATAAAGAGAGAGGAGGAGGAGGGGGGGGGGAGGGAGTTTGAGCGTCGGTGTCTGTATCGCAGCCACAAATCTGCCTTTATGGAGGGGGAGGGGGGCTGCCGAAGACAGCTACTATGCACGGCTGCTAGCAGGGAGGAGGGAAAGGATTCGGGAAAACGTAATGTGTGAAATATGCATCGATTGGGAAAAATATGGAACACCTCTACAAAAAAGGTCGTTTGTCTACTTTGTTGGAACGTGCAATGTTTTGGCTCACTCTGGTCCTGGGGTTCTTAACCTCTTTTTTTGGCTTACTTGCTTAGCACTTCCACCAGACAAGAGTGCTTACCGTACCAGTATGTTTTTGTTCTTATTTTATTATCTTTACATTTAAATATTATTTTTAGACAAGATACTAGGGCATTAAATTACCATAAAAGTGCGTAGTTCCAGAAAGGGAACGCACCACTGGTTTTACCATAGTGCTGCTCTACTACACAGTACAAGTCCATTCACTAGGAAAGAAGAGGAGGATGGTTTCTTTCTTCGGTGCCCAATTGATTAATGTCCACTCCGCATTCAACTTCTTCTCTCTCTCTCTCTCTTTCTGTCTCCCTAAGGCTTAAAAGCTCTCAAAGGCACAACAACAGCCAAGGGAGAGAGGGAGAGAGAGCCATTTCCGCATAATGACGGAGCTATGCTTGCCCACATAACTTGTACTACTGCGCACTCGACATGCCAGGCAATTACAGAGGGGGAAAGAACTTTCAGCTTTAAAATGAGTTTCTTGGCAAAGGCAGCCAAGTCGCCATAATAACTGTACGTTAAAAAATATATTATGAAAACATTTGGACTTAGGTAAACCTGAACTGTTTAGGTTTGCATAAAATTAGCCCACTTAAGCCTTATTATTTTGCGCTTTTTTCGGGGAACGTACTAAACGCTTAATGTGATTTATAGTCGGAAGCAGCATCCTCTTCATGATCCCGTGGAGCAGCATCCCGTTGCTAATTCAATCTTATTCTCCTCCTCCTCTTCATCTTTTTTTTCCAAATTTGCACCCAGCAGAGGTGTCTCTTCTGCTTGATGCAAACGATGGCTGCTGAGCAAGACAATTTCTTTCTTCTCTTTCTCTCTCTCTCTCTTTTCCTCTTTCCATTTCCCATATATCACCCAACAGCAACAGCGGGGGTAGGAAAAAAAGTTCTCGAAAATTGTCGCCCCTCAAACGCAAAGTGGTGGTGGTGGTGTGAGCCAACACGGGCAGAGACGTCCATAAATAACGGCACCAGGATGTGGAAGAGAATATGTGGTACGAAAAAAAAAGAGATTTTCCCTGTTTTAGAGAGAGTGTTTTTTTTAGGTCGGCGGTAAGTCTGTGGTTGCACCCTCGCAATCAAGCATGTAGCGGTTAAAATACGCGAACGCGCGTGCTGTTACTTTGTATTAGTATGAGCTTCCAACCATAGGTACGTAGGCCCCTAATATGAGGCTCCTACGGGGCCAAGCCCCCTTCTGATCAAAACAATACCCCCGTCTTGCTGGTTTTAGTATAATCGCCGCCGCCCTCCCCCATATTTTCGAGACATAATGGTTGATTTGAAACGTGTTTCCCTAAAATATTTTAAGCAATGTCCGTTTACCTACTATGCATTGAAAACATACTGCAGCCTACAGTATTTTAATATTTTTACTCTCAGTTTGCACAGGCACCATCTTCATCATCCA
>JAAUYM010076615.1_pt1 | contig 14552 bp, 9 predicted proteins | sample 7278001 | NCBI WGS metagenome assembly JAAUYM01 (sample SAMN14350224, study PRJNA611818) | marine sediment metagenome | isolation source: surface marine sediment (1.8m) | place: French Polynesia: Moorea | collected 2018-08
CAGACAAAAAAAGCGCCTATTTCTATTTACAAGGCTTGGTTGGTGGCACAATAATTTTGGCGCTAATTACCCAACCATTCAAGTGTACAGAAATTCGTGGCGCACCCGTTATCCCTCACTCCAGACCTGCAGCCAACGCTGCTGTTTTACCATCCATACCAAAAATGGGGCAAAACTAAATTCAAGATATTTTTGACCAAAAAAAAAATTGAATCTCTACCGAGGAGGCATGGACAAGAGAGTTTTGACGTTTTGGACTCAGTAGTTACCATGACAACTCCAGCGCCTTGTACCGTAGGTAGTGTCAAGACATTGTACTACAATGTACTGTATATGTTTATTTTTCTTCCCTATAGGTCTGACAACTTCTCTCTTCAAAGATCCGATCTTCATCGACCTAGCAAAGAACTGCGTATACGACTTCTCACAATTGCACCAGAGTCAACAAGATTGGATTCATAACGACGCACATGACATGATTATCCGGGAAATATTTGCATACGCTCAAAAACATTACTTAGACTTGGCTCTAGGGTGATCAAAAATCGTGATTTATCTCAAATCCTGCAATTTTTGAATTCTAATATGCGACCAAAACTTGCCATTTGTAATTTGCGATTTTTTGTTGTAATTTTAAGACCACACACATTTTTATTTAGTATAGAAGGAGATCCGTTCGCGTAAAGACAGAGAGAGGGATGAGATCTCCTTGGCGTGTGGTGAGTTTTCGTGATTGGAGGTGGCAGGAGCTGGTTAACGGCCTCCCAACGAGGGTCTCGATAGCCTCGCTGTCACTGAAGACGACGCGGCCGCAAAACGTCAGACAGGAGTGCCAGCAGCATCGGCAAGACAACCACACTGGCAAACTGACGACATTTTCAGCACCTGGATTCACCTTCAAACAGTCATATTTTCTCAATGGAGAGAGAAGAAGCAAAGGCTTTTTCAGCTCCCTCTGCCTTCTTCTTGCCTTCTTTCTTTTCTCGAGAGATTTCTTATCTTGTTAGCCCAGGCGTCCTTTCTTTCTTTCCCTCTTTCCCACTGCTTCCCTTGCTTTCTTAACTTTCTTCTCTCCCTCTCAGCATCTTTTGAAGATGCTGAGACCTTCCCTTTTAGGACGTAGCAAGCAAGACCCCCTTTCGCCGCACTATAACGCTTAAAGCCCCCCTCCTCTCCCTCTTTCTTCTTCCTCTCCGGGTGAGAGAGGAAGATGACAAGCAGTAGGGCATCCTTTCTCTCTCTTCCCGCGAAAAGGCCGCGCCCTTTTAGAAAACCTTCTCCTCAAACTCTCTCTTTCTCTCTTTCCACTCGCCATCACGCACACTAAAGGAAAGAAAAACTGTTGGATCCCGTTTTAAGTGCTGTTTAGAAACTGGCATTAAACCTAGACGTCATTTTTCTCAGGGATTTTTTTCTTATGGTCCACGGGGAGTTGCCAAAAAAAAAAAATACCATATCATCCAATTTGCTCTCCAATGTATGTAGCGTAGCTCTTCTGGTGCGTCTATGAAAGATGCCTAGTAGTAGTGGTGGTAGGCAGCAGCGTTGGGGAAAGAGTGTGCGCGAGAGAGAAAAATGAGATGGCATTTCCCTTCTCTCCTGGTGCGAAGAAGTAAGGCGAGAAGCGCGTCTCCTCTTTCTCTTCTCTCTCGCTCTCTCTCTCGCTCCCAACGGCGAGAGAGGCTTTTGCCAACCTGTGGATCCGACTTGAAAGCGCCGCGCCCTCTCCTCTTCTCCATTCCTTCTCCCTTTCTTTCTCTTCCTTCTCCACCCGGCCCTATCCAACCAACCCACCCACACAGCAGGCAGGCGAGTGTGAGGAGGGCGACCCCTGCTGCGATGAAGGGACCTTTAAAGGGAGCGTTCTTTGAGGAAAAACAAGGGAGGAAGGAAAGGGGGGGGGGGAATTAACGGAAAGGGTGACTGCACGGAAAGATGCTTTTAGAGAAAGCACTTTTACTAAATACCTAGTACGTCCGCAGAGCTTCCTTGCCTGTCACTGCTCCCGAGCAATTAGTAGTAATTGCCACTTTTATCGCTTATTCGTACTAGTAGTGCTTGCTAGGCTGAATATTAGCGTACGAAATTTGCCTAACGAGAGAGAGCCGACACGAACCTTGTTCTATTATAGCTTAAGCTTATTAGCTTATTTTGACATACGTGTCATTTTTCTGAACGTACTAATTTAATTTTTCCCCCAAATGAAAAGCAGTTCCTCATGTTTAATTAACGTCTCACATAAAGTTATTATGAAGTATTAAACGTTATGTATCAACTTTGTTAGGTTTGTCTGGTCGGGTAATTTCTATTTCAGTAGCTGTACGTACTGCTGTAGAACGAAGGAAAGAGGGAAAAACACCGCAGACTACTTCTCAATTATTTGAGACCTTCCCTCATCGGGGATTCGAAAAGAGACGACTCCTTGTGAATGTGTTATCATGGAACGAATGAGGATGTTTTTCCTCTGTTACTTCAGCAACTAGTAGAGACAAATTTGTGTAAGAGAAACTGTGAAAAGAAGCATCAAAGTAGTAGATGCTTTCATAATTTCGGTTTCAGAATTAACACTTGCTTAAGAGAGCATCGGAAACGGGTGTTTACTACTGTACTACTGTACTACATACAGTACATAGAAAAGAGAAGTCTACGGATGGCCCCTATGGACTTAATCCTCCCCATTGGAGGTGGGCCGACCCGTCTCCTGTTGAATCTCGCATCCAAGTAGGGCGAATGAAAGCAACAGCTTCTCCCGTAGGCGAGGTATTGGCAGGCCTTTTTTTCTTTTCTTCTCCCTCTTTCCCACCACCAGAGAGAGAGAGAACCAGAGCGCACGCTTCCATCTCTCTCTCCCTCTCCCTCTCTTTGCCCTTCCCCCCCTTTCTTTTTCCACCCTTCTTCCATTCGTTGCGCCTTCTCTTTTCTCTCCCTCTCTCTCTTTCTGGCGGGTTTGTCGTCGGCCTCTTTTCACATCACAGCCACACCCCCGCCGCCCTCCGAACTACAGTTACGCAGGGCCAACACGCACAAGCGCACATACGTACAGTACTACTAGTACATCGGACAAGAGGACGCATGTCTGATCAGTATCCGAGATGTTGTCAAACTGCTGCCAAGGGTAGCAGCGGACTGCTGCTTGGTTGCGTCGTCATCATCCTCTGAGTGCATTGTACGTACGTACGTACGTACTCGTACTTGGAACAAGATTCTCATCATCTCTGTCCATCTCCCCAATCATCTGGCTCAAGAGAAGCGAGGGAGAAAGAGGAGGAGGAGCCTTGTTTCCAGCCCGAAGCGAAGAGACAAGACGAGAGGAGAGGAGAGGGGGGGGAGGGAAAGAAAAGCACACATACTGGACGAAAGCGATGGGCACACGCGAAGGAGAAGAGGCATCGAGGAGATGAAGTCATCATATCTTCCCGTCTTCCTACTCTCGTTCTTGGATGAGGAGGTGGAAAAAGCCTCGGGCAGCATTCTGCGTTGAGACAGAAGAGAGGAAAGAAGGAGGAGGAGGAGGAGGAGATGGGCTCCTCCGAGGACGTGGAGAAGGCGGAGGAGGGGGCGGCATCCGACGGCGGCGGCGACAGCAGCAGCAGCAAGAAGGAGAAGGAGGCCTCTTCGAAGAAGGACAAGGAGAAGAGCGGAATGAGCCAGAGCTCCAAGGACGACCTCGGAGTGTGCGTGGCCATCGGGTTCATCGTCCTGCTGGCCGTTATCGTCACCGTGGTAAAGGTCATCATCTACGATCGCTTCAAGTATCCGCACCTGTTCGGCGGGGCGCTGCCGGGGGAGGAGGGGCAGAATGAGCCGCAGGAGCAGCAGGAAGAATTGATGGATGCAGTCACGTAAAAGATCATGTAAGTCATTTGCTTATGGACCGATAAAAGACAAATATTTTAAGTGAAATCAAGCACAAAGACAGACTAAAGCCTTTTTGTTAATATGCAGTACAGTAGGTAACTCTTCTGAACAAAAATGCTAAAGGGAATCAATATCGTGCTGCACTGTGATAAGAGAATTCAGTACTAGTACGGGAAAAAGCACAGTTGGGTTCAAATCGAACCTCAGTCCGGGAAAAAGTAAAATATACAATATCGAATCTTCGATTATAGTACGACAGGAAGACAGACGACTGACTCTCAGGAGCAGTAGGGCCACTTTTTTCTTCACCTGACAGGTTAATAATTATCTAATACGTCTATCCCTCCTTCTTTCGACATGACATGGTGGTGGTACAAATTGCCGCCATCCCGTACCGTAAGCAGTACATGTAGTAAATCAAGTTTGTGAACAAAATTGATGACGGAAAATTAGTACAGCCGATGCAGACAAGTACAAATCGTCCTTTGTACATACTACTGTACTGTGTATCAATGATTTTGGAAATCCAGGCCCACCTTTTTATTCTCGAATTAAGCAACAGGGAATAATTAAACCTTCTTTTCTTTCTTTCAGGTGAGTTGCTCTCGTTCACATATTCGGAGTTACAGGTCACCCATCCGTTCAAGGTCGTAGAAGCAACTCCAAGATCAGTGCCTTTTTTTCGTGACTTGACTCTTGGACGTCTTCTGGCGTTGTTGGCTCAGATGTGAATGTGCCAGCCCCAACCGCGTCCGTGACAACCGAACAAGACAATACATCTACCTACGTAGTTATATCGCCGCCACCGTGCTTCATTGAACACTCATTGTTGTCTCCACTATCCACTGGAACATGAAGACATCCACGAAAATATAAATCCTCTTTCTCCATTCTCGGCCTCATACCATAGTTATTTCGTATGCGTCCGGTCCTTCCCTCCCTCCCTCCCTTATGGGCAAGTCCACAAAAAAGTGTAAGCCAGCAGTCCCTCCTCCCCCCTCCATTCCTGGGTGTCCAGGAGAATGTACAGGCGAGAAGTGTCTCCAATATCGGGGAGGGAAGCCCCTTCCACCTTCCTTTCCTCGACGGCGGCATTCAGGAGAGTGGAGGAAGAGGGGGAGGAGGAGGTGCCCAACGCGCATCCTGCATGGCAAAAAGGTGGTGAGGGATGCCAAGAGGCAGTCAAAGAGAGTCAGTCCTCCCTGGTGACTTTGTTGCGTCATTCCATAAGGAAAAGTCAGCAATGAAGTGTCTGCACGGATCTCTCGTGTACTTAATGGAAAGGTGTTGAATTTTGTTTGTGTGTGAGAGAGAGATGAGGAGATGAGAAGCCTTTTTACCTCTTCCTTCTCCTTCTTGTTCTCCCCCCACTGCCTCTCCCATGGGATTCGTTCTCGCTGCATGAGATGGAGGGAGAGGCAGGAGGGAGAAGAAGAGAGGCCGAAAATGGACCCCAAGACAACTCCCAACACTACCATTTCGTTGCTCCAGGGAGGGAAAGAGAGAGAAGAGGGGGCGAATGGCGAAAGGGACGGAGGGTCACTAAGGAGATGGAGGAAAGGATCAAATGTGTAGTAGTAGTACATTACGCGATACAGCGTACACGGTAGAAAAAAAGAACTGTTTGATTGTGGATCGTGAAACGAGAAGAGAAAAAAACTGTAATCCCAATTACCTGACATGTAATATCCCAGGAAGAGACACACAGCTGGCCGAATAAAAAGAGGGTCTGGCACCCAGCCGCCAACAACACCCACACTGTGCACACAGTTTGGGAGGCAAGGCAGCCAATATGCTTTCTTTCTCCCCCTCCTCCTCCTCATGGCACCAGCCTGTGTGTGGAAGAGAAAAAAGAGAAGGAAGGGAGGAAGAAGATAAAAGGAGAGGGGAGAGCTATTTTTGGGACAGGAAGAGAGCCCTGCCCACAATTTCAATCTGGCCCCTCCCATCCTTTTTCTGGAATGTTGTACGAAGGTGTAGTGGTGGCTCCCGTTCATAACTGAGTATTAGACCAGACTCTCTCCCCACCGAAAAAAAAAGAAAGAGGAAGATGGATGCATGGGAGGAGGGGGACGGGGACGGGGAAGCCACTCAAGCAAATTAGTCAGGAGCAGAATGATGGAGGAGGAGCAGCCTGTCTTGAGGAACCAAGTTTCCTTTCCCTTCTGACAGTTTTCCCCCCTCCCTCATCCTCTTTTTTTCTTTGATGCTGACAGTGTGAGATTGTGCTTTCTCTTCTTCTTCTTAGGACTTGTTGGAAGATAAAGTTCTCTGCAAACTCGCTTGTTGCCCCGCGCAAGGCACAGTCGGCACTCTCCTCTCCCTTCCTCCCTCTCTAGCCCTCCTCTTTTTTTTGTTTTTTGTTCCTTTCCTTCTCGTGGCAGTAAAAAGAGCCATTCCTCCTTGTTGTTCTTTCTCACCCACCTCACCCACTCCCAGTCCTATATCCAATCTTTGCAGAGACCACCAGATATTTTCTGCGAAAAGGTTCACAGAGAAGTAAGAAGAAATAAACGCTCAAATAACGAAGCTTTCGGGAAGTTCAGAATTGAAAAAAGTTGCAGAAGTTTGAGGCTGTGACGAGGGACTAAGAATGGTGTCTCTCTTTCTCTCTCTCTCATCGCGAGTTACGAGCAGCAACAACATTTTGACAGTGAGAGAGAGAGAGAACCGGATTTGCTTCCTCCTCCTCCTACATTGCTAGGAAAAAGTCCATAGTTTCTTTATTCTCTCTTTCTCCTCTCAGTTTTTTGCCTTTTTCTCCTTTCGGGAGCGGACTTGTTGTTGCTCCACCACCACCCCCGACGCCGCCTCTCTCTCCCTCTTTTGCAGGCCAAGTCTGTGTTATTTCATTACCCCCCTGACTGCAAATGGAAAAAGGGGAAGTAGAGGGAGGAAGCTGTGGAGGACCACGTGCGTATACATATATATACAGTCGTCATGAAAATGGACGTGCTGGAAGTTGTAGTGCAAAGTTGGAGTAAGAACAACGGCAAGTTCTGTGGAGAAAGTATCCAGAGAGTGGTATACTAAACTCCCTTCTTCTCTTTTGTGCCAGAGAATGGCCAAAGACTGCAAGATGAAGGGAGGGGGAAAAACAATATACCGGTAGTGAAGTCGCCTTTCCCCTTGGTCTGGCCTGACAATAGCAGGAGAGAGGTGGGGCAAAAGAGAGCAAACCTAGGTGGTAGACGAACATAGAGAATGGCGTTATTATTTTCTCTCTTGAATGGAGTGCTAATGAAGCGACTGGGAGAAGAAGAAGAAAAAATCTCTTTGTTTCTTTCTTATTGTATTTTCTCTTTTCTTTAAAGAAAAAGAGATACAATTGCACATCCAACAGCAGCAGCAGCTTCCCCGTTCCATTCCCCTGGTCCAAATTGCTTCCTCCGTCCTCTTTCTCTTTAACTGTCCTTCCTCCCCTTTCTCTTCCTCCCTCCCTCCCATGAGTTGAGGCTGCCTCTCCTTTCCCCGTTCGCAGAGAGCCAAAGAGATCACGCTCCAATGACTTCAACTGCCAAAAGAACCTAGAAAAGAAAGGGAGGGAGAGAGAGAAGAAGAAGAAGAACAAGAAGAAAGATCAGACCGTCGACAAGAAAAGAAGAAGGGGTGGTAGGAGAGGATGTCTTCCGAGACATTCCCGAAATTGAGGTGACATCTCTGGTTGGTAGGAGGAAGGGAGGACGCAGAGATTTCTTGGACCAAAGTTTTTCCCCCTTGTGATGAGAAGGAAGGAAGGAAGTGAAGTTACTACTCCACTGTTGATCTGAGCACAAAAGGTCCAATGTCTAAGATGTGCAGTCTAAAAAGAAGAGCAAGTCTGTCTTTTTTTTTCATGCATGGCTTAATTTCTCCTCTCCTCTCCCCTTCCCTCCCTCACTTTTTATGGATCATGCTACAGCCCCGGATTCGCTTGGTTAAGCGCAGTCGGCTCATCTCCAGACTTGTTTCACAGTGGTTATGCGCAGAGAGAAGCAGCAATGTCCCACCAAAGGCACAGAATATGAAGAGGAGGAGAAGGAGGAAGAGACCAAAAATGTCCCGACTATCAGAGCGTGTTGTAATTCGGTACTATACGACTAGTAGTACGGACACGAGTAGCAGCAGAGCTCGAGGGAGGCAAAAGACGGAAAAAGAGATGACTCGAGATGGGGAAAGAAATGGGGAGGGAAGAGTGGCAAGAGGAGACGAAATGCGACTTTAAATCCCTTTCCTCTCGGTCCCGACGGGGCCTGAGTGGAGGAGGAGGAAGGAGTAGACGTCGATGGAAAGAGCCTCCAGCAAATTGGTCCTGCTCTTCCCCCTCCTCTTCCCCCTTAGAGACGGAGTAAAAAAGAGACTTTCTTCTCCTCCATGCTTCAATCTGCGGATGATGGAGTGTGAGCCAAAATTGAGAAAAAGGCCTCTTCTTCCATCATCGACATGGCCTTAGAAAGAAGTGCGTCAGCCGGAAATTCTTCCGTTGCAACATTAAAACCCTGTGTCTATTTCTTATAAGCCACACTGTAATGCTCTTGTATCATTTCTTTGCTCTACATCAGAGGTTCTCATCCTATGCGTCGCGAGCCAAAAACAGGTCGCAAAGCTCTCCCGAGTGGGTCGAGTCAAAAGTAAGTACTTAACTGACTTAGTATACGGTATTACTCGTACATTTACTAGAAGAGTCACGGGATGATGTTCTGGGTTTTTTTTGTGGGTCGCTGTTCAAAAAGGTTGAGAACCTCTGCTCTACTACGTAGTCAGGTCTTCTTGTAGTAGACAGAACTCTCCTCATCCGGACGGGTTATGACTGCGGAGAAAGTGGGGAAGGAAGAGGAGGCCAGAAAAAGGAGGAGAAGAAATCAATTTCTTTCTTTTATACCGCAAAATGTCAGGAAGCGTGTGCACTGGCCACACAGACATGTTGTTACGAATTACTAAAAGACTTGCAAAATAAAGTTAAGCTATCCACTTTCAACCTAAAAACAAGTCTGTGCTACTGACAACCCTCCTCTCGCCTCCTCTCCACCCTCCATCCCCCCTGTGATGCCGGTTGAACTTTTGCAACTTTCTGCACAATTTCCGTCCTCCTCCTCCTCCAACTCTCCAAAGAGAAGAGAGGAAAAGGGTCGGGATGGGTGGAAAGGAAACAACTTTTCTCTCTTCCTTCCCCAAACTCTGCGTGCAATTTTTGGTTGTGAAACTTCTGAACTTTTTCTTCCTTTCCCGCATGCGGCCTCCTTTATTAGCATTGCACAGAGAACCGTTCTCGTGCGCAGTGAATTCAAAAATACTCTATTTAATTATACGCTACCTTGTAAAAGTGCATTGCAGTCTTTATTAAACGAATTAACATTATCAATTCGCGGTACACGAATAACTACCTAGTAAACTGTGTTGTACGTACAACATTAGCTACTCTGTATTACGAGCACATCAAGTTTGATGGCAGTTCTTTGCATTATGGTGCACTGGGCTAATTGCGCGCCTTCCCAAAGATGGCCTCTACGGCCGTGCTAAGAACCTTGAACATGTTAAGCCCGAGAAAAAGCCCGACGGATCCTCCGACAGCCGCCAGGAGCTTAGAGAGGTCGTAGACGAGCGCCTCCTCCCGGTGTTCCACGTCCATCGAGTCGTAAAAGAAGAAGAGGACGGGTCCAGCGTGGTCCGACTGGAACGCCAGGGTGCTCCGGTGGTACCCGCTCACCTGCGCCTCGTACCGCACCTTCCGGCAGGGCCGGGTGCACCCGAACCGGCCCGGGTCTCTGCCCAGGACGGACAGCATCGACGACATCGCAAGAGTGGAGTTCTCCGAGGAGGCGACGTCTCCGCAAGGAGGCGGGAGATCGGACTCCTCCACCTCCTCCCCTTTCAGGTACTGCTTGGTCAGCGGCGACCAGCAGTTCAGTTCGGCCCGCGCAAACTCCTCAGCCCGACGGCGGGCACAGCGGGTAAAGTCCCCGTCGAAGTCGTAGCTGAGGCACGGGTTGGTCTCCGACCCGAGAATGGCCACGGTGCTTTTCTCGATGTGCACGTCGGCGCCGGCGAGGGCGGTCCCGGCAGGGTCAAACCGGTGGACGAAGCGAACGGAGGTCGGCACCAGCCCCTCCGACAGCCAGATCTCCTCGCCGGGATCGTGGAGGGCAAAGTGGACGCTGGCGTTGGCGAGGAAGGTGAGAGAGGCGGAGAGATCGAGGCTGGAGACGGCGGAGGAGAAGGAGAGGGCAAAGCACCTCCCCAGGAGGCGGAGGCGAATCTCCTTGGACTCCCACGGGCCGTCCCCTCTAATTGCAGCGATGGTTTCCTATAAAGAAAAAATAATTTATCGTCGTTGTGAAGTTCATTGAGCGCTTACTGTACAGAAGATTTCTTACCATGTGAAATATGTCCTCCATATCCCACGTGTTTTTGTTGTAGTCCTTCTCGAAGTGCATTTTCTTGGGCTGCCTGTGCGGGGCCGTGGGACAGACGGTCACCCACGGGAGGAGGAGTCTGTCGTTGGCCTCGTACCAGATGGACGTGTTGGCCCGGAACAGGCTGTAGTTCTCCAGGATCTTCTTCAGCTGGAAGGCCAGCAGGGTGGCGCAGAGGAGGGCCACCAGGACCTTGGCCAAGGGTAGGAGCTTCTCCTTCTCCATTCGTCGAGAGACCGTTTGAATTCCAATAACTGCTGTAGTACAACTACCTCAGAAATGAGTTCTGCTCTCTGGTTGGCGACTGGTGGTGCAGACTCCCTCTGCAAACAAACGCCCTTCTTGACGCCCTTCGTTATACATGTTGTAGTACATACTGATAGTAGCAGGAGAATATCGTACTTCTTGAAAGAAAGACTTGCTTTACCACCAAACAAAGGACTATTATGTACAGTACGTACATATAACGATATTTACAAAAGCATCGAACAAAAAGAAGAAAAGAAAAGAAAACGGTCAAAATTTTCCTCTTTTTTTGGTTTTTTTTTTTGTTTGTTTGGTCCGTTGTTTAAGGTCGGTAATAAACCTTCTCTCCTCCTCCCCACCTCTTTCACACTTTCGGGAAGTGTCGGGGGACAGCAGTGGAATAGACGGCCAAGCATGAAATGCGAAAGGGCCACAAATAAGCATGCAAGAGGCTACAAAGTAGGGCGTATTGAAACTACCTATGAGCAGTCACTACCGTATAGAAGGGTAGATGATACAGCAAGTTCAAGCTCAGTTTGCGTTTCTATCTAAAACCAAAAATTAAATACATTATGAAAAGATGCAACAATTGCGTGAATTATTTTTCTAGATGCCTGTTAGGTACCTCTTGCCACTTAAAGAGAATAATTCGAGATTATAACTGCCCTTTGTTAAAGGTCACGCTTTCAGGATTACAGTGGTACTTTTACTTTAGAAAAATTGCAAAATTTCTGAGAAAGTAGTCTTCTACCTTCTTCTACACATAGTTTATTCAGCTGGAAGGCGGTGAAGACTTGGCGTGGCATGTTACCTGGTGCAGTTAAACACTACCTCGCTTTCCTACCCTCCCCTCCCAATCTACCATCACGAACTTATGGGAAATTAATGACTTCCCTCCTCCAGGAACCCCCTTTCCCTTCTCCACAGGTTCTGAAAGGAGAAAAAATATCATATTCTTCAGTGTTGTTTTCCTGACCCAACCACGAACGGTGGTATGCAAAGTGGAAGCTCAGTTGGAGTATACCAGTATACACATTGCATACACGTCTTGGCGCCGATTTGTATGCTCAGTTGGAGCTTATTAACCAAATTTCTGCATTGGAGCTCAGTCAAAAGTTTATTAAGGGTGCTTTGCTGGTTGGGGATCTCTTGCTCTCCTGATCTCGCGGTTTTAAAAAGAGAGAACTACGCACAATGCTAACAATACAACGAATCCTTTTCTCTCTTCCGGAGCGGAGAGAGAAAGGCAGAGAGAGGGAGCGAGATGGGCTAAAGCGGGGAAAGAGGCTCATGCGACAAAAGATCCCGTTCCGTTGGTGCGTGGTTCGTTAAGGAAGACAAGGAAGCCGTCGCCGCTGCCGCTGCCGCCGCCGCCGCCGCCGCCGCTGCCGTCCGAAGAAGCGACCACTGCATTGCTCATTCAGGGTCGGCGCTGTTGCTGGTGTACATAACAGACACTGGTGGGTGGTGATGGCACTCAGATCAGAGTGCTTTCTTTTGCGTATTCCATAATACTTTTCTGGCTGCAACCCCTTTTTCTGGCAGCAAGCGGACTAATGGTCGCAAAATGCTAATATTAATCCTTGGCTCCCCAACTCCCTGCCTTTTTCTGTATCGTTAATGACTCAACTTCTTCCTACTTCTTCCTTTTTCCCCCATCAACTTCTTTTCATGTGCTGCCTCGTTTAGAGAGAGAGCTCCCTTCTTCATTCTTTGGCAAAAAAAAGTCCGCAAGCGTACGTAGTAGCATAATACATTACGTGACCTGTTTACCCGGCCCAAAAGAGCCCTTCTTTAATTCAGAAAACTTTTGGCCTCTACGAAAGCAAAAAACTTTTAGACTTCCTTCCCCTCTCCCTTCAGATTGTTCATACGAGGGCCAAAAGTTAATTTTCTCTAAAAAGTTCCGTAATGGGATAGGGTGTTGCAAAAGCATCAACTTTGAAGCATTGTTAGGATACAAAGGTTTCTTGCTCTAAAGACTATTGTTCCATGTTGCCTTTGAAGTCTTTCCCTCTCTGCCCTTTCCCTCCTCCTTCTCTACATACAACTATCCTGTCATCCACAATGTTGACTTTTGCCGAGCCACTCTCCCTCTTCTGTCGTCTTCCCTCGCAAGCAAACAGGAAATTGAGATCCCTCTCTCAAAGGCCCAAGGGAAAATTTACAGTGTAGGGTAGGTGAGGGTGGAGAGAGAAAGACAGGAAGAAAAAGGGAAACGCGGACATGACAGGAAGTTTTCAGAGATGCGGCGACGGCCCGATTATGGATGCTCTGCTCGTTACTGTCTCTCTCAAGGCGATGTCGTCTCTGCGCCAATTTCCGCGCAACCGTGAAATGTAAGCGGGAGACGCTTTGAGGTGCTTGGTTCGACTCCTCTTTCCACTCACAGCATCCGACGCAGCGCATGCAGAGAGATAGTAGGGAGAGAGAGAGCATGAAGGCTGAAGTTTGTGTGCGGATGAAAAGAGTGCACAGGAGGTCCAAAAAGTGCATCTTGGGGGGTTGGCTAGTGTACTAATACTACGTAGTAATACGTACTACAAGAAGCAGGAAAGTGCACCACTGAAATTTCTTCCTCTCCCCCTGAAAGTAGCAATTGTTGATACAATTTCACTTCAGTTTCTTTCGCCATTGATTTCAAGTTTGTGCTTCTTCCCTACAAAGTCAGCGTCTTCTTCCTCGTACACGTAGTAAGCTATCTGAATCTTTACTGCTGTCATCTCCTTCCAAAGAAGAAGAAGAGAACCTCTTTTGGCACCAACATCGATCGCATCGTGCTCTGGCCATGAGGAGGCAAGACCATAAAGCACCAGCAGCAGCCACTCGTCCCAACGATGGGTTACAGGATTGTAGCAAGAAATGATCCTGAGACAGCTTTATGTCGAAGAGAACCACCCACCATCAAGTCGTAGTCTGACGACTAGGATTCCACCTGGAGAGTCCCCCTGCATCCCTCCACCCGCTGAGCAAATATGTGCATGCGGCCAACTGTTGGATGTAAGAGAAGAAGACTACAAGTGAAGAAAAAGAGGAGGAGGAAGTAACGCAAGCCTTCGCAGCCATAAAAGACTCGGGGAGAAAAGAAAGTGCCTAACTCCCCCACGCCCTTGCCCCCATCCCCTTTTTTCTGAGTTAAGTCCCTTCTCGGTGTAATATTGCCAGCAGTCTTAGGGGGGAGGGAAAGAAGGAAGAGAAGGAGAGGCCTCCTTGCCACACAAAGCGGGGGAGGAAAAGGGAAAGGGGCTTAAGGGGCTTTCTGGAGAAAGAAAAAAAAGGGGGAGGATGAAAATGCGGGGTCGTAGCAACAAGCTAAGGGAGGAACCTCCAGGTTAAAAGATTTTTGTATGTGGGGTGAGGGGAGGGTCATTCTTTCACCCCTTTCTATATTTTTGCAATGCCACGTAGTACATACCGGTACATAATAATTAGGAATTCGGGGGTTTTTTTTGTTACGAGCTCTTCAGACTCCATCCTCTCTTTCTTTGTCCACAAGCGTGACTAAGACACTCTCGCTCCTAAGAGGCTCTCTTTCTTTCTCTCTTCTTCTTTCGTCCAGAGAGGACGATGCCACCAAAAGCTGCTCTCCGTAGGCCGAAAAATGCCGAAGCCGTAGCACACTTAGTAGGAGTTGGAAGGTTGTCTCTGGCCCGCGGACTACAAAGTTCTGCGAGACCCCCGCGGTCCAGAAATACTCCACATACGCAACGAAGAAACACAACAAGCTTCTTTCTTCCCGCCAAAGAAGAAGGGCGCTTTGCTCTCCCCCTCTCTCTCTTTCTCCTAAAAAGCGAGTGAAACAATTTACGAGCTCTGGAAACCCACAAATGGAGGAGAGGGAAGAAGGGGAGAGAGGGGGCGTAGCCACCGCCAGAAAAAGAAAGAGGAGGGGCGGGTTGGGAAAGCCGCGGACTTCCAAGAGCACATAAACAAGGAAAGGAATTTCTCTTCGTACGTTGATGGCGTGCGTGACCTTAGAGATGGAGTCAAAGCTAAAGGCGCCCGCCCTTTGTTGCGCCGGTCGGTTTTGCATTTGGAGGGGGGGGGGAGAGGGAG
>JAAUYM010066450.1_pt1 | contig 14548 bp, 19 predicted proteins | sample 7278001 | NCBI WGS metagenome assembly JAAUYM01 (sample SAMN14350224, study PRJNA611818) | marine sediment metagenome | isolation source: surface marine sediment (1.8m) | place: French Polynesia: Moorea | collected 2018-08
AAGGCAAGTTTCTTGCAAAAATATAAATAACAATGTTTTGACACTTGCTTAATTACACATGGCATTCAGTTTGGCATTTTGCGACTCAGACATCCTACTGGCCCCTATTTTATTTGCAGTCTGTTATAATTTTTTTGTCATTTCACACAAGCCACGTTTGCAGGTGTGAGCCCCCTTTTGTTATTTTTTAAATCATGGGTGCTGGTCACCTTCCGCAAGAAGCGACAGCAGAAGACACCTTTCCACCAGCAGCAGCAGTGACCTCCCTGCTCTGCTCTGCTCTGCTCTGCTCCGTCTGTCTCTGATGCGTGGCAGAGGCAGGGTCGGGTCGAGAAGCTTCTGAAGCTGGACATTCTGCTCTGCTGAGAGCACCTCTGCAATCTGTGACAGATAGAAGGGTGGGTCACCACCACCACTCATTGGCTGAGGGAATTACCAAGAGCACCGCACAGTTTAATATACCGCTGCGTGTAGGGCAAAAGTGCATCCTTTCACAGTAGCACTATATCCTGATCCTCCCACCGACAAACAGAAGCAGCTCCAAGAGAGGATTCTCACACCAACACCAGCCCACCCACCCCTGCCCTCGCACCATCCTAGTTTCCCAGCTTCTCTTTCCTCTTTTCTATTAGCCTCATTTATCCACCTCCCTTCATTCGCAGTAGTGACTATAACCGCTCTAGTGACGCCAGGGGAGCAGAACCGCAGGCTCGTGACGCATCCCTTGCCGCAGAACTCGGTGCGAACTCTACCCAAATCCATCCACCCCACCTGATTCGAATCGTACGTACTCGAGTAGTTGTCGAGACCGAACGTCCCAAGTCGCACACACGCGCCATGTCCGGAAAGAACCCCTTCTACGATCCGGAGGACGAGGTGGACGACGATGAGTTCCTCCTCCACCCGATGAACGGGCCCGGATACATCCTCCCGCAGCACAGCGGCGGCGGCGGCGGCGGCGGCGGCGGCGGCGGCGGCACTGCCGCCGCGGCTGCGCGTCCGCGGCCGCCGCCTACCGCCGAAGAGATGCGCCAGCAGATGCTGCAGCGGAAGAGGGAGATCGAGGAGCGCACGGTGGAGTCGAGCCAGAGGTCGCTGGGGATGCTCTACGAGTCGGAGAAGGTCGGGCAGAACACGGCGTCTGACCTGGCCAGGCAGAAGGAGCAGCTCAGGTCGACCGAGGCCAGGCTGGACGACATCAACTCTACGCTCAAGCAGGTAATGATCTGGATTCGGAACTACAGTGGATTTTAACATCTTTACTTATTGAGAGGTGGGTGTTTATTTTTGTGTTGCAGAGCGAGAGACATCTCACAGGAATCAAGAGTGTCTTCGGAGGTCTCAGGAACTACTTCAGCGGGAGGAACGCGGCGGCGGCAGCAGGAGCAGCAACAGCAACGTCGACTTCCGGAGCTTCCACAGTCAAGAGTGAATCTTCTTCGTCTTACGCGTCAGAGGCAAGGGAGGCGTCGGGGCTGGACTACGGCGACAGCGAGAGACTCGACTACATGAGGAGGGAGAACCATCCAGGTACCATCACCCGCGTGTTTAGAGACATACATGTATATGTTAATTGTTCTGACTACAATTGTCCTGTCTGACTGACTACAATTGTCCCTTCGTTGTCGCCCGTTGTTCAGGTCTCCGAGGTGCGGCCGGATCCTCCTCCGTCGGTCCCGGCAACACCGCAGACGACGTCCTGGACCGCAACCTGGAGGAGATGTCCCTCGGGCTGGGCCGGCTGAAGGGCCTGGCCACCAACCTGAACAGGGAGCTGGACGAGCACAACGAGATCATCGACAGGCTCGACCACAAGACCAGCAGCACCCACTGGAGGGTGGAGAAGCAGAACAAGGACATCGGGAAGATTCTCAAGAAGTAGACGGCACCTCTGAGGATGCGAGGAAGAGGTTTTTCAACTGCCCAACCGTCTCTTGGAGGGGTGGGCACTTGACGACTTCTTTTTCTTCTGCGAAAGTGATTAAGGAGGTCGATTTTCTCACCCTTTTCCACTTTGCTTAAAACACACTCTATATTTTATTTTCAGAAAAAAATGGGATTTGTCATCCTCCTTATTAGGCACAGTGACTAGATGCAATCATTCTTTTCTTCAAAAAAAAGTTGGGAAATAATCGTGCGATCATATTTATCACGTTTCCTCCTGCAACAACTGTCCGCCGATCCCGTTGAGCTCCCCCTCGGAGTCGGTGAGGACAAGTGGGGAGGTGGCGCCGCCGCCGTCCTGGTGGAGGTCGTGGATCCACTTGTCCGTCAGTCTGGTCACGTGGCTCTGACCCTCCTTAAGCTCTCTCTGCGTGAATCTGAAAAAGGAAAGGGCAGGGGAGAAAAGGTGATGTTACCTGACAATTAAAGCAAGCTTTTATATGATGCGGAAATAAAGAGCATGAATACTTAACCTCTGTTTACTGATCTTTTGCATATGTATGAACTCACTTTCTTGTGAGGAAGGGCCTGAGGTACTTGACGTCGTAGTACATGAATCCCTTAATCCTCCTCGACCCCAGCGTCATCCCCCCGTTGCCTATCCCGTCCTCGTCGATGCTGAAGGCCCCGCCCGAGTCCAGCTCCTCCTCTGTCATCTCGGAGAGGTGCTCGGAGTCGATGGTGGCCCCAAGCTCCCTCGTCTTGGACAGCGTGATCTCCTTCCTCCGCCGGCCCCGGCGCCCCCGGCGGTTCCGCGAGGAGGAGGAGGAAGAGGACGCGGAGCCCCCGGACTGGTGCGACTCCAGGTACTTCATAAAGGGCATGGTGCTCCCGCCCAGTCCGATGGTGGTGAACAGCACCACGACTAAGGTGGTCGTCACTAGAACCTAATAAACGATTCGCGAAAAAAATTATGTTGCTCTAGCCGTCTTCCTCCAACCTTCGCTAACCTTTCTGGTCTCTTCTCTGAACTCCAAGTGGAGGCTAAGGGCATATGCGATTGCCCCTCGCAGGCCAGAAAACCACATGATCAGCATCATTTTCTAGGAGAAAGAGTTTGCTTATTAAAATTCAATAAGAAAGGCTTTTTCGTTGTTGTTCCCCAAACCTTGGTTATCCGATGCTGCCTGAATCGGTTGCAGACGATCGCGAGGGGAAAGATGTTCAGCGCCCGGCCCACCAAGATGAAGATAATGGACCAGATGATAAGCGCAACCTCCACCTTGAGCGGGAAGCTGAAGATAGCAAGCCCGAGGTAGGCAAACACGCAGGACTCGCAGATGAAGGCCAGCGTGCGCATGGTCTGCTGCATGGTGATCTGGGTGACGGGAGAGAGGTTGTAGTGGGTGTACTGGCTCATAACGATGCCGCAGAAGAGGATGGCCATGATCCCGGACAGGTGGGTCCCCTCGGCCAGCGCGTAAGGGAGGTAGACAAAGCAGAGCATCAGGCCGAACTCCAGGGACGGGTTGTGGTACAAGTCCACATGCTTGAGGACCAGCGAGCTGACCAGGCCGACCAGGGTGCCGACGCCGGCCGACCCGAGGAAGATCACCAGAAAGCGGGCGACCCCGTGCCAGACCTGTTGCATGGTGGTCAGCTCCGCCATCTCCGGGGAGTTGGACTCCAGGACGGTGGTGGTCAGCACGATGGCCACGGCGTCGTTCAAAATAGACTCCCCGAAAACCAACATGTTAAGTACAGGATCCACATCCAGGGCCTGGAAGATGGCCAGGGTGGCCACGGGATCCACGGCGGAAATGAGGGAGCCAAATGCAAAGCTCTGGAGAACAAGTTGTAAGGGTCAAGTTACGCAATGATGTAGTGCACCTGAATAAGCAGTACCTACCTGCACAAAGTTGAGCCTGTAGACCACGTCGGCAAGGCCCAGGAGGTAAACGCCTCCCCCGACAACGAGGGCGGAAATAATGGTGCCGACGATGGCGAAGAGCAGGATGCTCCCGAGGTTGGCGAAAAAGTTGCCCTTGTGCAGGTTGTAACCGGACTCGAAGATGATCGGGGGCAGCAGCACCAGGAAAAACATGGTGGGGGAGAAGGACTCCACACTCTTCATCTGCTCCGAGGGTAGCAGCCGCATAAACAGGCCGATGACGGCGCCGAGGAAGATGATCACCAGGGACTCGGGCAGCAGGTGACACCTGGTCCGCAGGATGAAGTGGACGGTGAAGATGCAGAGGACGAGGACGGAGAGGACGAAGAAGATGGCCATGGAGTTGGAGTGCTCCTTCTCGGCGGCGCCCTCCTCCGGAAGGAAGATCTCCTCTGGGGTGTCCGGCTCTGAGGCATTGCCCTTCTTGGCCACGATCTCCTGCTCCTCTTTCTCCTCCTTCTCCTTTTTCCTCTTCTCCTCCTCTTCCTCCCCGTGGTCCATCAGGTCGTGGAGCTCTTCGTCGTCCTTCTCCTCCTCCTCCCCCTGACTTGCTTCCTCCGTCTTCTTTCCAGCGCTACCACTGTCCTTCTTGGCCTCTCCTCCTCCGAGCAGGTCATCGATGTCGGGATCCGCGTCCGCCGCCTTCCCGTCCTCGCCGTCGACGGCGGCCGCGCTCCTCATGGTGACGAGCAGCAGGCAGGCGGCGGCCGCCGTCAGCCAGAGCCAGGCGGCGGCCGACGACCGCGGGGGACTCCTCTGCGACCTCATTTCCGCGGCGGCGGCAGCGGCAGCAGCAGCGGCAGCGGCAGCGGCGGCTTCGGCGTCGCTGTCGTCGTTCCTGCAGCTGGCCCCTGCTCTGGCGTGCGCATCGCCAAAGCTCCTCCTGTAGGTGGCGCCGGCGCCGAAATCCACGGTGGAGGCGGCGGCGGCGGCGACGACGGCTCTGATGACTGGACTGTACGTAGACGCAAAAAGTAGAGCAAAAGTGGATGGGGTTATAAATTAAGTCGTAGGGAAACTCTAAGTAGGGTATGACACAGCTGTGCTGTGACATTCACTGTCACTTGCACTTGGCAAGAGAGAGAGAGAAACTGGAAGCAGAATTCTAGACTTTACGGAGACACACACCTGCTGAATTTTACCACCTTTGATGTGTCGTGTCCGTGTGCATAGTAGAGGAAGCCGTGTAAAAGTAATGAAACGCCATAACATCTAACCGGCTCTTTTTCGGTACTCCTGTACCGAAGGAAATAAGACCACCACTCTTCTTTGATGAAGAAAGAAGGGTTGCCACATGCTGACCTTAGTTCGTATACTTTTTTTTTAAAGCTTAACCTACCAAACCTGACCGAACCTATGCTTTTAGCACCACTAGCCTAGAGTGTTTTTCTGATTTAAGCAAATCTGATAGTGTGAAATGCTGTGTAAAAGGCGTTTTTCACACTTTTCTTTCTTTCTGTATGTTGTTATTTTATGCCAAAAAAAATTGTGGTCCCGGTCCTCTGTTGTAGAGGAGTACCCTTGGTTTGCCGATCGAAAAAAAATTGACAAAAATGTGCGAAATAAATGTGTATCTTCAAATTTGATCAAAAAAAGATGCGCACTATCTACAATTGTGCACCCACCTCCGTCTATACGCGACCTGTACCTTTCACATTCACACACGCAAGATGATACTAATGTATGTAATAAACTTTGAAGCAGTTTTTAGAGCAGGATATCCTTCAACTTGGCCCCGGCCCCGGGTGTCGTCAGTCAGTGCGCTCTAACTACTCTCTTCCTCTCTCATTTTCAGCTGACTCCTCTGGTCTGCACCTGTTTCCCAGAATCCCAGGGCAGGGCAACAACAAGCCAGCGCCAGGCATGGCATGAGATGGGATGGGGGGGGGGGTGGAGGAGGAGGAGGAAAGGGGCGATATGACGACGATGACGACGACAGTAAAGAGAAGGAGAGGGGCGCCAAATTCGAAAGACAACATCGCGGAACATTTGACGTCTACCGTACTTGCCGGTTTAGGACGATCTCAAAATGCTCCCCGTCACTCCTTTGTACTACTGTAGCATTTACATAGCTAGAAAATGCATGCTAATGTATGTACAGTATTTAATGTCCTCTCATGTTACCTCCCCTCCACCTTAACCGGAAGCCCCGCAACGGCGATGCGATGAGATCTGCTTGAGTGAGAAAGTCGGGCTGGGCTCATTTTGAGAAGAGTCAGGAGGGCAGGGCAGCGTAGGGGGGGGGGGGAAGAAATTCCTGACAGCTTGATTGACCACTCTTAGCTTCTTTCACCTCCCGCCCACCCACAAAAAAAAGTTAGAACAACAGAAGCAGGTCAGAAGAACAACCCCGTCACTCTCCCTGGCCTCTGCCACCCCCGCTCCTCCGCCATGGCCGCGACGACCACCGCCCTCGCCACCAGCCCGACCAAATCCACCAAGTCCACCGGACTGACGTCCTTCCTGTCCCACCTGTGGTCGCCGGCCTCCGTCGACTCCTTCGCCTCCTCCGTCGCCAGTGGCAACGGCAGCAGCAGTGGCAACAACGCCTCCTCCTTCTCCTCCTCCTTCTCGCTGGGGAGGCCCTTCTGTCGCATCTGCCACGAGGGCGGAGACGGGGACAACGAGCCGCTCATCTCGCCGTGCAGGTGCTCGGGCTCCGTCGCCCTGGTGCACCGCCAGTGCCTGGAGAGGTGGCTCTCCTCGCAGACACACAACGCCAACAACAGCAACAACAACAACAACGAGGAGAATAGTGGCAGCGTCGCCCTCGACCCCAACGACGCCCGCTCCTGCGAGCTGTGCGGGTTCGCCTACAGCGTGGAGGCCAAGAGGAGGCCCTTCAAGCAGGTTCGACCGCTGGCGCTCCCAGCTTCCCAAGTACCTGTAGTATAGAAATAGTAAAAATTTGCAGTTGTAGTCAATAATTTTCAGTTTCCCAAATACTGCAGTACTCCGATTTGCAAACTCCCCCACTTTCCCAAATTTACTTTGCTCCATCGGGGTTCTACGTACTACTCTTTGTTTCAGTGGGCTCTGGGCCGCCCCATGTCCAGCGACCAGAGGAACCTGCTGAGCGACCTGGTCTGCTTCTTGCTGCTGACCCCGCTTGCCGCGGCCTCCGCCTACCTGTGCTTCCTGGGCAGCAGGCACTACTTCCACACGAGCCGGGGAGAGGCCATCGGGCTCATTTTCCTCGCATCCTTCCTCCTGCTCATCTATCTTCTCTGGCTTGGGATCTGCATCAGGTTGTACAGCATGTTTATTATAAAAAAAAAACTGAATTCCTTGTGCTTAAATTTAGTTGTTGAAGGATGTGGCAAATAATTTTTTTTAAAGTGCAAAGCATTTTTTTAAATGTCAAAAACTATATAAAAAAAGCCCTCAGTAAATCAGCAATGTGTGGATGCGTTACAGGTTCCACTACACCACCTGGCAGGCCTGGAGGGAGACCAACAGGGATGTGAAGCTGGTCCAGATGGAGGAGGTCAAGGTGGAAAAGTGAACCAAGAAGAAACACGACAATGACCACAATATGGATCCGAGATCCCGTATTATGTTCTATTTCGCCACGCACAAACAATGCTTGTTTTATTTTACATGAAGAAGAAGAATCTCTTGTCAGTCCCATCGATACTGTACAATTTTATTTGCTTGTCTATTTGCCACTCTCTGTGATACGCACACCGTGCCGAAGAATGAAAACGTCAGATGAAAAAAAAGAAATGAGGCTGTACCTACTAGATAGATGATGATGATGATGTGAAGTACCGTACGTTCGATGTATTCTATTAATTTGTATTTTTTTTTCATCCTTTTTAAATGAACGAATGGCTCAATAAAACCGTCAACCTTTACCTACCAGGAAGATGTAGTTCGTACTACTATCTACAGTCGAACCCGCTTAAGTGGAAGCAGACAATTTTTTCCCACTTGACTAAGGATTCCCACGTTTACAAACGGAATTGCAAAACAGTCTCTCCAACTGTTTATCCAAAATGTTCTCACTTAAAGCGGAATTTTCAACCTAATTCCCACTTAAGCGGGTTCGACTGTACTATCATAGTATGTCCCTAATGCCTAAAAACACTTTAGCAATTCTGCTCTCAGACAAACCTGAAAAAAAGTGAGAAAAGTTCAGAACCGGAAATGTCAGAATAATAATTGATTTTTTTTATTTTAAAAATCGTCGGGGAAAAGCAACAAATTTCTGTGTGCTCCGCGATCCCTCCTCCCGCTCCTCCCGCCCCCTTCCCGACCGACCGCGATGGACTTTCACGGGGCCGAGGAGGGCAGGTCCACGCTGAAGCCGTCCTCCAAGGTGACGGGCAAGTTCCAGTTCGTCAAGCACATCGGCGGCGGCTCCTTCGGGGAGATCTACTCCGGGGTGGACCTCAACACCAACGAGTGCGTGGCCATCAAGGTGGAGTCCAACCGGGTGAGGAACCCGCAGCTCTTCCTGGAGTACACCATCTACAGCAAGTACCTGAAGGAGGTGGAGGGCTTCCCCGTGGTGTCGCACTACGCCCACACCAAGAAGCACAACTACTTCGTCATGACGCTGCTCGGGCACAACCTGGAGTACCTCTTCGAGCGGTGCGACAGGGCCTTCTCCGAGAAGACCCTGCTCATGATCGCCGGACAGCTGCTGGACAGACTGGAGGTGTCTGGAAAGAGCAGAATACTTGTACACCCCAGCCAATATCACTTGCGTGAATTTAGTGATGGGTTGCTCTAAGGTTTTCATATCACTTATATGGTTTTAGGAATGCCAGGTAGGCCTTAGAGCAACCCAAATTGCGACCCCCATCGCAAACTACCACTAGTGTCGTCACCGATGGTGTGCCCCTAGTGATACCAATATTGGTTGGGCAGCTAAATGCTGCAATGCAAACGGCATCCCTTTCCTCCCCCCTTTCAGAACCTGCATGACCGGAGCGGCTACCTCCACCGGGACATCAAGCCGGAGAACCTGATCATGGGTCGCGGGCGGTACAAGAGCACCCTGTACATGGTCGACCTGGGGCTGGCCAAGCTGTTCATCGACCGCGAGACGGGCGAGCACATCGCGCAGAGGAAGATCAGGAAGAGCCTCACCGGAACGGCAAGGTAATCTTTTTTTTGGAATGGGGGTCGGGAATTAAACCCGACCAGACATATCCTTTGACATTAATACTTTAAAACAACTTCACCTTTTCCGAAACATTAATTGAACACAAAACTCCCACTCATAAGAGAGGTGGAGTAAAGTTGACGGTTAAAATGGACATACTATTACTTTTAGCTTCTAGGAGCCTTACTATTAGTAGGTCAAAAGTGTGGGGAAAGTGTTTTGATTTCCCATGGTTTTTTTTTAAATGTTTCCTTCAGATACGCCTCCATCAACGCCCACCACGGAAAGGACCAATCCAGGAGAGACGATATGGAGTCTTCCGCTTACGTAAGCACTGCATGCGGCGAGAGGTGCCAACGTCCTCCTCTTCTTTGCTTGTTCATACCTGAGCAGGTTCTGATCTACCTCGGGAAGGGTCGCCTCCCCTGGCAGGGGATCAAGGCCACCAACAAGAAGCAGCGGTACGAGCGGATATGCGAGGTCAAGATGAGGACGAGGTCGTCGGTAGGGCAACCAATGCTGTTTTTCGGCCAGTCGCCGCTCTGAATGTCGTCCGCACCACGTGCAGGACCTGTGCCACGGGATGTCGCCGGAGTTCCAGCTGTACCTGGACTACGTGCGCAAGCTGAGCTTCACGGAGCGGCCGGACTACGAGCTGCTCAAGGGGATGTTCAGAGAGGTTTGCTTCTTTTTTTTTTCCTCTCTCTGGGATATGGATTGTGGTTTATTTTCCTTTCAGGCCATGGGTGAGAAGCACCTGGAGAACGACGGGGTGTTCGACTGGCTGAACATGAGCCGCGACTCGGACGACTGAGGGAGAGGACCGCAGTCATTTCTCTCTTTTTTTTTTAGTGACTAGTAGAAGGAAGAAAATGCTCTTAGTGCCACCATGTTCTGCGGGATTGTTTTTATTTAACTCGGTATTTCCAAAAGTTTTTAGGAAACTTTTACTAAGAGGGAAGTTAAAATTATTACGTAGTACACATTCAAACGAATTGAGAAGAAAAAAAAAACCGAAACCATGCGCTTATTCGTAGAACAAAAATCTTTTCGTTGCATGCACAACACACTACAGTACATGAACACGATAAGGAGACCGCCACTGCTATCCCATGACCTTTGGGACTTCCTCCCCCTTCTTGTCCTCCTTTCCCGACGAGTTGTTTGTCATGAGCTTCTTGAGGTGCTTGTGGAGGAGGTCGGTGGAGGGCCTTAGCGAGACGAGCAGCCAGCCCAGGATGACCCCCATGGAGCGGCACAGGTTCAGCGAGCGCCAGGATGACAGGTCATCCTCCAGGTCCTGGCAAACGATGGTGCATAAATTTGTGGAACCAAAGACATTTAAGCGCTTTACCTTCGGCTCCATGATTTCCTCGAACCAAGTAGAGTTGAACTGGTACAAGCTGATTTTGTCGTCCAGCCTGAAAAAGAAGCCACCCAATGGGTTCTCATTGCATTGTTCCACAGATATAAATTTCGTTCAGTTCCTTAGGAAATCCGCAAGTTGTATACGCACTTGGTGGTGGTCAGCGTGAGGGTGAGTGAGACGATGTAGACGACAATGGCCAGTCCTCCCGAGCGGAGGGTGAGCATCATCTGCACCTGGCGCCAGTCCAGCATGGCAAAGTCGTATCTGGACGAGCCATTACACGGGCAATCAAAGTACGTGTGGATTAAGATGGTAAGTAAGATGTCGTGCAATGCAGCACCCACCCACCTGTCCAGTATGGAGACGGTGCAGATGACGGTAAGGAGGTAGAAGACGAAGTTCAGCGGCTGCGCCAGTGGGGAGTAGAGCGAGAGAAAGTCGACAGGGTCCGAGAGGGAGGACCCAGAGAGGACGGAGACGGTGACAACGTGCCAGAAGGCCAGCCCGGCCAGGAAGCCATGGCAGAAGACCCCAAGGGAGCGGAAGCCGCGCTGGGTCTCCAGCCCGACGTCCATTGGGGTGGAGCCTGGCTTCTCCGCGCTCAGCAGGCGGTCTTCGAGCTCCTTCAGGGCCGGGTTCACGCTCGACAGCTTGATGCTAGACTTCTTTTTGGCTGCAAAGAGACGTGTGGCTTCGTGAAAAACTCAAAATCTTAGTACGCACTTGCAGTTTCCGCCTTCACTCACACGTTCCGGACCTGAACCCGCCTCCGGGCTTCTCAGTGAAGACCTTCTCGACGAGCGTGGACACTGGCAGGGAGAGCCTGACCGGAGAGGGGACCCGACTGGGGCCGGCAGAGGAGGCGGACGTGTGCGCATGCGCATTGGCTGCCGACGGAGTCAGGGTGGTGCCCGGGTAGTTGCCCACGCCGCCGACGCCGGCGATCTCCTGCTCCAGGGAGAAGGTGTCATCCTGGCGGGGGAGGCAAAAGTAGGAACAACATGAAGTAACGACATAACTACCTTTAAACTTCAGCAGCAAAGAATATAAAACAAAAAAAGTATGTAGTACGCGCTCATCTGGTACCTGGAGCTCCCTGATGGCCAATGCCAGTGCCGGATCCTGGAAGAGGCTGCTGCTCCCTCCGTCCGACCTGAGGGACGCCTGCGACCCGCCCCCTCCACTGCCATGCTGCCTCCTCTGCCTCCTCTGCCGCCGCCGCTCATCCAGGCGACTCTCCACCTCCTTGTTCTCCACGGCCAGCTGCGCCGCCGCGGCGGACGACTGCGAGGAACCGCTGCGATGGTGGTCCCTCTTGCTGCGGGGTGGGGGTGGGGGTGGGGGGGAGAGGAAAGGATAAAGTTTGAACGTCACAGGTGGCAACACCAGCTATTTTTGTACGGACCTCCTTTTCTTCGTTGGCAGTGGCGGGAGGAGGTTGTTGGCACCACCTGCTCCTCCTCCCCCTCCTTCTCGCGCCCCAGACTGTCCACCCTCCTCCCTCGGCGACGCTGGCGGAGGGGCTCTGGAGCGGCGCCGGCCGCGCCGCCGTGTGGGCTTCTTGTCCTCGGACTCCTTGCCGCCGAGGCTCTCGAGGTCCATCTGGCTGCGGGGGCGGAAAAAAAAATTAACATATTCTATGGTGCACCTGTCACCTTAAATCTGTTTTTAAGAACTTACCTGTCAGACATGCTTAGGTGTTGTTTCGGGCGCCCTAATTAACTATTCTGGCATTGGCGTTCAAGCCGTTGTCATACCTGGATTTGGGGAGAAAGGCAAGAGACGATCTACTGTAGTATATGAAAGTCCCTTCCCCACCCCTAACCTGTCGCATACCTGCTTTCACCCATCAGGAAAATGAAAAAAAAAATAGAAAAAGAAAAAACCCAGCTAGAATCACGCTTTGGCGCATTTCTTGTATTTCTCTTGTATTTCGCAGGCAACGGCACATTTGGGAGTTCATTTACTTGCCGCACCTCACATTAATTTAATACAAAAAGGCGTTTTGTTTTAATATATCTAAAGCGATCAGGGTATTCTCTCCTGGATTGGTGGGAGAAGGGAGTTTTGTGTTCAATGACTTCTCTGGGAGAATTATTATATTTTTTTCCCAAAGCGAGTTTGCAAATAAATAGGGAGGAGACGGGAGGGAGGAAGGGGAAAGCAAAATTTGTTAAAGGGAGACTCGAGGAATCAAAACAAAAACCTTAGAAACACACACCTCCATGCAGGGTAGGGTTGCGGCGTCGGTGGTGGAAGTAGTACATATGGATAAATCGTTGGTAAAAAAAAAGAGGGAATTGGGAAATCGCAATCTTTTTGTTTGTTTGTTCATCACAATGTTCATTCTCTTTTTCTTTCTTTTTTTTTCATTACTACTGGCTCTTGAGCTCCTTCCCGATGGAATAACTAACAATCTTGTTCCAATCTATCTTGGTCCTGGTGACAGGGAGCTGTCTCCGCAGGGCCTTGAAGGTGGTGTCCGACATGGTCTGGTAGTTCTCCGAGATGGCCCGCTGGTAGTCCGACTCAGAGCTCTCCATCAGGCGCACCAGCTCCTTGGCCACGGACTCCTCAGACTGCAAAAAACCATTTTAGTCACTCTCTCCCTCACTTTGTACATTCAGCATCGTAGCATGTCCATCTGAGTACCTCATTGTTATACCTCATTGTTATAATTTTAATAAGATTGACTTTCAGAAGAAAAAAAAAGCAAAATATTTTACAGTGACGGAAAAGATTCAAATTATGGAGCAACACTTCCTCTTTCTCTCCCCACACTCACCGACATCGGAATGGCCTCCTTGACCTCCTTGGAGGAGACGAGCTGGACGTTTCCGTCCTCGTAGTAGTGCACCTGCACCTTGAGCAGTCCGCTCACCTCCGCCTGCGCCCCGGAGGGCAGCACCGTCCACACCGACCGCCAGCGGCCGTTCCAGTAGTTCTTGGGCTGGAACTGGTGGTCCTCGATGCAGACGACGACAGCGGGGCCACCGTCGGGCGTGTTGGCGGAGAACACGCTGCAGGCACCGTGCTTGTAGTGGTCCAGGGCGTAGGCGGTCGCCTCAGCCTCCACGGCGGAGCGAAGGGGCTCCAAGGACGACTCGGAGGACCACGACTGCGGAGCAGAGGGGAATCAAACAAAAAAAACCATAATTGTGGTACATACAACACTTTTTGGGAAATTAAAAGTTGCTGGAAACTTTCCCATACCTGTATGTCGGATGCCTCCTTCCTCAGGTGGTCGTATCTGAACGACTGCCTGGCCCTCGGGTCGGCGAACCTTCCCCCGCCCAGGTCGTTGTAGTCGGTCACCAGGCAGGGCAGGTCGGCACCCTCAACGCGGACCGGGGTCAGCTGGTCCTTGTTGTACTGCGAGAAGGCCCTGAAACGTGGAGGGGAGAGGGGGGGGGGCAGAGGACAGAGATAGAGCGTCCTAATCAGGAAACTTTTATGTTCCTCCTCCTGGTCCCCCTTCTCCTTACCCCGAGGCCCCTTCCTTGAGAAGGCCATCGTTGGCGAGCAGGACCCTGACGTCGTTGAACACCTCGTTGAACTCCCCCGGGGGGGAGTGGAGGATGAAGTCGGACGCGATGCGAACCTGGACAGGGAGAAGACAAAAAAAAAAAACCTGCGGCAACCAAACTCAAAAAGTCAGCCCATCATGACACGAGCAGGCACCGGCCGGCTTCAAAGGCTGGGGTGGGTGTTGCCCCACTCATCTTCCACCCTCAAAAGGAGCCTCAAAGAGGAGCCTTTCAACCACTCTTACAACAAATAAGCTTGGCCTGTTCTGTGCAGGCCCCAAAGGGGAAGCTAATCTCGCCCGGCGGGACCGATCTGGTCGGGGATGCTCACCTTCTCCTTGTCGGAGATCTCCTCCTCCGCCATCTTCGACGATTCCTTCCCGGCTAGTGACGGGCACAGGCGCTCACCGAGCTCGACAAACTAGGAAGGTGGGTGACGATGCTTTATATATTTTTTAAGCACTCTGTTTTGTGTTGACGGATATACACAGCATTATGAAAGCCAAATTATATAAACATTTAGCTATGCGTGCCAATTTTTTAAAACCATGTTTAAAATAAGGGAAGTACACTCCGGGTTATCACTAGTTACGCAGAGATAACAATAAACTTGGATCTGAAGTCGACAAATTTTGCGCAAAAAAGTAGTGGTTTCTTACTAGGCCACTGGCTACAGTGCGTATGTGTGTAAAGATTTTAATCGT